>Ga0302347_1000103_pt1 | contig 161720 bp, 136 predicted proteins | sample PhyWR1_FD_202178 | JGI IMG/M metagenome (GOLD analysis project Ga0302347, IMG submission 202178) | Leaf surface microbial communities from wheat plants in UC Gill Tract Community Farm, Albany, California, United States - DLSL W.R1 (v2)... | ecosystem: Host-associated > Plants > Phyllosphere >... | reverse complement strand
GCTTCGATGACTTGAAGCTGGCACCGCCGAAAACCAATCCAACTCATTGATAATCAAGGAGTTTTCCGTTTCGACTACGCCGGAAGTGGGGCGAATTATAGGCCGTTGGAATTCTGAGTCAAGGGCTGTTTTCATATTTTTGTCATAAACCCTTAAAAGCAGAGGCCAGCCTGGCGGCTGGCCTCTCTTCATCTATAGAAAGCCTGATTGGGGCTTAGAGGCTTGGGAACGCAAACTGCGACGCTTCGTGAGTCGCACGTTGCGGCCAGCGCTGGGTGATAGCTTTGCGACGCGTGTAAAAACGCACACCGTCCGGGCCATAAGCATGCAGGTCACCAAACAACGAGCGCTTCCAGCCGCCAAAGCTGTGGTAAGCCACAGGCACAGGCAGGGGAACGTTAACCCCGACCATGCCCACTTCGATCTCGTCGCAGAACAGGCGCGCCGCTTCACCATCACGCGTGAAGATGCAGGTGCCATTGCCATACTCGTGATCGTTGATGAGCTTCATGGCTGCTTCCAGGCTATTCACCCGCACGATGCACAGCACCGGGCCAAAGATCTCTTCTTTATAGATGCGCATGTCTGGCGTCACACGATCGAACAGGCAACCTCCCAGGAAGAAGCCTTCTTCGTGGTCCTTAACGCTCAGCCCGCGGCCATCCACTACCAGTTCCGCACCTGCTGCCACGCCGTCTTCAACATAGCCGCTGACCTTGTCCCGCGCCTGGCCCGATACCAGCGGCCCCATGTCCAGACCACACGACGTACCTGCGCCGATTTTAAGTGCCTTGATTTGCGGGGCCAGTTTGGCCACCAATGCATCGGCCACCTGATCACCGACACACACCGCAACCGATATCGCCATGCAACGCTCACCGCACGATCCGTAGGCCGCCCCCATCAAAGCATTCACCGCGTTGTCCAGGTCCGCATCCGGCATCAGCACCGCATGGTTCTTCGCGCCGCCCAATGCTTGCACACGTTTGCCGCGCTTGGTGCCTTCGGCATAGATGTACTCAGCAATAGGCGTCGAGCCTACAAAGCTCAGCGCCTTGACTTCAGGCGCTTCGATCAGAGCATCCACAGCGCCTTTGTCACCGTGAACAACACTGATCACGCCTTTCGGCAGACCTGCTTCTTCCAGCAGCTGAGCGATCAGCAGTGTAGAGCTTGGGTCGCGCTCAGAAGGCTTGAGGATGAAACAGTTGCCGCAGACGATTGCCAGCGGGTACATCCACAGTGGAACCATCGCTGGAAAGTTGAACGGCGTGATACCGGCCACTATCCCCAGCGGCTGGAAATCTGACCATGCATCAATGTTTGGGCCTACGTTGCGGCTGTATTCGCCTTTCAGAATTTCGGGGGCAGAACAGGCGTACTCGACGTTTTCAATACCACGCTTGAGTTCACCGGACGCATCTTCCAGCGTTTTGCCATGCTCTTCGCTGATGAGTTGCGTGATACGGGCTTCGTTCTGCTCCAGCAATTGCTTGAAACGGAACATCACTTGAGCGCGTTTGGCGGCAGGCGTGTTGCGCCATGCCGGGAATGCCGCCTTGGCCGCATCGATGGCTTTTTGGATGGTCTCGCGACTGGCCAATGGCACTTGGCGAATGACTTTACCGGTGGAAGGGTTAAACACATCAGCGGTGCGACCTGAATCACTTACCAGCTCGCCATTGATCAAATGTTGAATTGTGCTCATTACGGCTCCACAAAGGTTGTCCACAGGCGCGAACGCTGCGCGCCTGTGTGAATTCAAAAAATGCCCTTCTATATAGAAGGAATCAGTCGATTTGGTTCAGTGCTTCGCCGACCGCGTCAAACAAGCGATCCAACTCTTGCGGCTTGCTGTTGAAGGTTGGGCCAAATTGCAGGGTGTCCCCGCCAAAGCGCACGTAGAAGCCAGCCTTCCACAGCTTCATGGCTGCGTCGAATGGGCGCACGATCGCATCGCCATCACGCGGCGCGATCTGGATGGCACCGGCCAGGCCGTAGTTACGAATATCGATCACGTTCTTCACGCCTTTCAAACCATGCAAGGCGTTCTCAAAGTACGGTGCAATTTCAGCCACGCTCTGCACCAGGTTCTCTTTCTGCAACAGGTCCAACGCCGCAAGGCCAGCAGCGCACGCCACCGGGTGAGCCGAGTAGGTGTAACCGTGTGGGAATTCAACGGCGTACTCAGGCGTCGGCTGATTCATGAACGTGTGATAGATCTCGCTGGTCGCAATCACTGCGCCCATCGGGATTGCACCGTTGGTGACCTGTTTGGCAATACACATCAAGTCAGGCGTGACGCCAAAGCTGTCAGCGCCAAACATGGAACCTGTACGACCAAAACCGGTAATAACCTCATCGAACACCAGCAGAATGTTGTGCTGGTCGCAGATTTCGCGCAGGCGTTTCAGATAACCCTGAGGAGGAACCAGCACACCGGCTGAGCCGGCCATGGGCTCTACGAAGACGGCCGCAATATTCGACGCGTCGTGCAACTCAATCAATTTCAGCAGTTCATCGGCCAAGGCGATTCCGCCCTGCTCCGGCATCCCACGCGAGAACGCATTGCTGGCCAGCAACGTATGCGGCAAATGGTCAACATCCTGCATGGCCTGGCCAAAAAACTTACGGTTACCGTTGACTCCCCCCAGGCTGGTACCCGCGATGTTCACACCGTGGTAACCCCGTGCCCGGCCAATCATCTTGGTTTTGCTCGACTGGCCTTTTAGGCGCCAGTACGCACGCACCATTTTCACCGCCGTGTCCGCGCACTCCGAACCCGAATCGGTGAAAAACACGTGGTTGAGAGTACCCGGGGTCAGGTCGGTAATTTTCTCGGCCAACTGGAACGACAAGGGGTGCCCGTATTGGAAGGCTGGCGAATAGTCCAGCGTGCCCAGTTGCTTGGCCACCGCTTCCTGAATTTCGGTACGCGTATGCCCAGCGCCACATGTCCAAAGACCTGACAGCGAATCGTAAATTTGGCGACCTTTATCATCCGTCAGGTAACTGCCTTTAGCCCCCACGATAAAGCGTGGGTCACGGTGGAAGTTACGGTTTGCGGTGTAAGGCATCCAGTGAGCGTCCAACTTAAGCTGGCTGCTCACGTTCAATTCGGCTTTTTCAGGCATGTTCATCAGCAAAACCTCGCAAGGTGGAAAGCGACGTGGGGTCTAAAGCGTTGTTGCACCTAAATTGCCACGGCTATAAAGTCGATGAAATCCAACTCTTCTAACCTTTAGTTAGGTGATGACTAAACTATGAGTATCCGCCGCTCTGATGCACTGGCCCAGGTCAGCGACTTTGATATTCGATTACTGCGCATCTTTCGCAGCGTGGTGGAATGCGGCGGCTTTTCGGCGGCTGAAACGGTACTCGGCATTGGTCGCTCAGCCATCAGCCAGCAGATGAGCGACCTGGAGCAACGCTTGGGTTTGCGCCTGTGCCAACGTGGGAGAGCCGGGTTTTCACTGACAGAAGAAGGCCGCGAGGTTTATCAGTCATCGCTGCAATTGCTCGGGGCTTTAGAAAGCTTTCGCACCGAGGTCAATGGCCTGCATCAACACCTTCGCGGGGAGTTGACCATTGGGCTGACCGATAACCTTGTCACCCTGCCCCACATGCACATCACTCATGCACTGGCCAAGCTCAAGGAGCGCGGGCCGGATGTTCAAATCCACATTCGCATGATTGCACCCAATGAAGTCGAGCAAGGTGTACTGGATGGGCGCCTGCATGTCGGCGTCGTTCCCCAGGCCAGCGCCTTGTCGGGCCTGGAATACAAACCGCTGTACAGCGAGCGCTCGCTGCTTTACTGCGCGGTGGGCCACCCCTTGTTTTATGTCGATGACAAACAACTGGACGATCAGCGGCTCAATGCCCAAGACGCCATTGCCCCCACCTTTCGCCTACCTGCCGAGATTCAAGCGCATTACCAGGCGCTTAACTGCACCGCTAGCGCGTCAGACCGCGAAGGCATGGCCTTTTTGATTTTGGCGGGGCGTTACATCGGCTATTTGCCCGATCACTACGCCGCTTTTTGGGTACAGCAAGGGCGCCTTCGGGCTTTGAAAGCCAAAACTCGGTTTTATGACCTGAGCCTGGCCTCCGTCACACGCAAAGGCCGACGTGCACACCTGGTGCTGGAAAGTTTCCTTGAGAGCCTGGAAGCGACACGTTAACGTAAAAAGTTGCGTGACCGCATCGAATCCCCCTACAGAGATAGACTTGGAAAACCGATGACCTTTGAAGTCCCGTCCCACGAAGGCAAACCCGCCGGCCGTATTCGTCAAAAGAACGAAGAAACCATTCTCAAGGCCGCCGAGCGTGAGTTTGCTCGCCACGGGTTCAAAGGCACCAGCATGAACACTATCGCCGTCAATGCCGGGCTGCCCAAGGCTAACCTGCATTATTACTTCACCAACAAACTGGGGCTTTATATCGCGGTGCTCAGCAATATCCTGGAGTTATGGGACAGCACCTTCAATCACCTGAAGGCCGAGGACGACCCCGCTCAGGCGCTGACGCAGTATATTCGCACCAAAATGGAATTCTCACGCCAGCACCCCCAGGCCTCACGGGTGTTTGCAATGGAAATCATCAGCGGCGGCCCGTGCCTGACCGAGTACTTTACCCAAGACTACCGCGCCTGGTTTCAAGGCCGCGCCGCCGTATTTCAGGCGTGGATCGATGCGGGCAAGATGGATGCCGTCGACCCTGTTCATCTGATCTTCCTGCTGTGGGGCAGCACCCAACACTACGCCGATTTCGCGACGCAAATCTGCCGTGTATCTGGCCGCTCCCGCCTCACCAAGGAAGACATGCAAACCGCCAGCGACAACTTGACCCGTATCATCCTCAAAGGCTGCGGCCTGACGCCCACTGCCTGAGTCAGGAATCGACATGCCTTCGACCCTTATAGACCTTTGCGAATACCGCGAAGAAATCCGCAAAAGCCGCTTTATTACCCTCGCCGCGCCCATCACCAGCGCCCAAGAGGCCCACGACTTTATCCAGCAACACAGTGATCTGGCTGCCACGCATAATTGTTGGGCCTGGAAACTGGGCGATCAGTACCGCAGCAGCGATGATGGCGAGCCCGGTGGCACGGCCGGGCGTCCGATCCTGTCAGCCATCGAAGCGCAAGACTGCGACCAGGTCGTGGTACTGGTCATCCGCTGGTACGGCGGCATTCAGTTGGGAACCGGCGGGCTTGCCCGCGCCTATGGCGGCGGGGCGAACAAGTGCCTGCAAAACGCAGAGAAACAACCGTTGATCCGCCGCGTGGCACTGCATTGCACCTGCAACTTCAGCGAACTGGTGTTAGCGAAATTAAGAGTCGCCGAATTGGGTGGCGTACTGATCTCTGAGTCATTCAACGCAAACGGTGTTGACCTACAACTGGCATTGACCGAAGACCACATTGCTACAGCACAACAACAGTTGGCTGACCTCAGCCGAGGCCGGATTATTCTTCATAGAACCACCCTCGTTTCTGACGAATAAGAAAGCCTGATCTCCAGATACAGCGCATATGCAATCACCGCGCAACACACTGTGGATAACCTGAGCATATCCCTCTGTAGCCCGTGTAGAACGGGCATTACACGGCTTTGCCGGTATTTTCAAGCAATCACTGTAAAAACAATAAAACCTTATTAAATACAAACAGTTAATAAGTGTTATCGCGGTTAGAACAAAGTACCTCGGTGCTTATAGCCGCCCGTTGAAGTTGCGCACAGTTCCTGTGGAATAACCTGTGGATAACCCGTGCAAACCCGGCCCTGATTCAGCCCCAGTAACGCCCGCTCAATACTGTACGTTTTTTGACCAGATCGTACACTTGGCCCGCAACCCTACCCCCTGTAATCAACAGCCCCCTTCATCCGACGCTGGGCAGCGGGCGGCCGTTGCAGTACAACCGTGCCCGGTAACTATTTTCTGTAGTGACAGGAGACGATTCATGACGGCAAAACACGCACTCATCATCGGTGCCTCACGCGGGCTGGGCCTGGGCCTGGTCGAACAGTTGCTGCGTGATGGCTGGAAGGTCACCGCAACTGTTCGCCAGCCGCTAAAGGCGCAGGCACTCGCCGCGCTGGGCCCGGTTCGCATTGAACCCCTGGACATGGATGACCATGAGGCTATCAAGGCCCTGAGCCTGAAACTGGACGGCGAAGTGTTTGACCTGGTGTTTGTAAACGCGGGCATCATCGGCCCCAAGGATCAGACCTGCGGCACTGCCAGCCTGGCCGACATTGGCCAACTGTTTTTGACCAACAGCGTGGCCCCCATCAACCTGGCGAAAGCCTTTGTCAGCAAGATTCGCAAAGACACCGGCGTACTGGCCTTCATGAGCTCTGGCCTGGGCAGTGTTACCGCAGCCGATGCGCCAGAACTGGCGTTGTACAAGGCCAGCAAGGCAGCCCTCAACTCCATGACCAACACCTTCGTCAGCCAATTGGCCGGGAACAGTCCCACGGTCCTGACTCTGCACCCGGGGTGGGTCAAAACTGAAATGGGCGGCGATCACGCCGAGATTGACGTCGCCACCAGCACCCGCGGTTTGGTCGATCAAGTCAATGCGTACGCAGGAAAACCCGGGCACTTCTTTATTGATTACACGGGTAAAACCCTTCCCTGGTAACCCGGCTTCGGTCGGGTTTTACAAAACATGTCGCAACTCACCTGTAGAATGCCGGCATCTGTACCTGATTTGATGAGAAATATTGTTATGTATGACTGGTTGAACGCCCTGCCGAAAGCCGAACTGCACATGCACCTTGAAGGTTCTCTGGAGCCCGAGTTGCTGTTCGCCCTGGCTGAGCGCAACAAGATCGCTTTACCTTGGAATGACGTTGAAACCTTGCGCAAGGCCTACGCCTTCAACAACCTGCAAGAGTTCCTCGACCTGTATTACAAGGGTGCCGATGTGCTGCGCACGTCTCAGGATTTCTACGACCTGACCTGGGCCTACCTGTTGCGCTGCAAGGCGCAGAACGTGATTCACACCGAACCGTTTTTCGACCCGCAAACCCACACCGACCGTGGCGTACCGTTTGAAGTGGTACTCAACGGCATTGCCAGCGCGCTTAAGGATGGCGAACAGCAACTGGGCATCACCAGTGGCCTGATCCTGAGCTTCCTGCGCCACTTGAGCGAAGAAGAGGCTGAAAAAACCCTCAACCAGGCGTTGCCATTTCGCGATGCGTTTGTCGCCGTAGGCCTGGACAGTTCAGAAATGGGCCACCCGCCCAGCAAGTTCCAGCGCGTGTTCGATCGCGCCCGTCACGAAGGGTTCCTGACGGTTGCCCACGCTGGAGAAGAAGGCCCGCCCGAGTACATCTGGGAAGCCATCGACCTGCTGAAAATCCAGCGCATTGACCACGGTGTGCGGGCCATTGAAGATGAGCGTTTGATGCAACGCATCATTGACGAGCAAATTCCGCTGACCGTCTGCCCACTGTCCAACACCAAGCTGTGTGTGTTCGACCATATGTCGCAACACAACATTCTCGACATGCTGGAGCGCGGCGTAAAAGTAACCGTCAACTCCGATGACCCGGCGTATTTCGGCGGTTATATGACCGAGAACTTCCACGCGTTGCACACCGACTTGGGCATGACCCAGGATCAGGCCACGCGCCTGGCGCAAAACGGCCTGGATGCACGGCTGGTCAAACCTTAAGGTTTACACCACGCGCCTACCGACGTTTCGGCCTGGCCGCCGTGAGCACCTTGCACCGTGCGCTCAACCGGTCGCGCAATAAGCGCACCGGTTGGCTCAATTGCGCACGGTGGCTGCACAGCATATTCAGGGGCGCGCGCTCACACTCAAGCTCAGGCAATAGCACCTTGAGCCGCCCCGCCGTTACATCCTGTGCCACATCCAGCCAGGACTTGTACGCGATCCCCGCCCCAGCCACAGCCCAGCGTCGCACCACATCGGCGTCATCACTGAAACGATCGCCGCTGACCGTCAGGCCCAACTCGCGCTTGCCATCATTGAAGTGCCAATGGTCGTGTACCCGCGTGCCGAGCATGTACAACAAACAAGTGTGTTGCAGTAATTGCTCAAGCTGATGCGGTTCCCCGCGCCGCGCCAGGTAGTCGGGCGAAGCACACAGCACTCGGCGGTTATCGCCGGCGACCGGTAACGCCACCAGGCTGGAGTCTTCTGGCTCTCCGTAGCGCAGGGCGATATCCACGGGCTGGCGAAACAGGTCGGCAATACGGTCCCCCAACAGCAGGCGCACCGTGAGTTGCGGGTGTTCGCGCTGAAACTCATCCAGCCAGGGCAACAGCACATTGCGCCCGAAATCCGACGGTGCCGACAGTTGCAATACGCCGCTGACCTGGTCCTGCCCACGGGCCAACACCCGACGGCCTTCATCAAGGCTGCTTAAAGCCGTACGGGCGTAATCCAAAAAACCTTCACCCTCCGCCGTCAGGCGCAAGCTGCGGGTCGAGCGCGCCAGTAAGCGCACGCCAAGTAGCGTCTCGATGCGTTTCAAGGCCGCACTGGCCACCGCCGGCGACATGTCCATCACCCGTGCCGCCGCCGACAAACTGCCCAGGTCAGCGGCACGTACAAACACTTGCAGGTCGTCGAAACGCAACATCGTGTATTTATCCCGCCATTATCAAAAATAAATTGAAAGAGACTGCTGTTTTAGCCGGTTTTATCATTAACGGAAATAGCGAATCATCCGGTCACTTTCGTCTACACCTTCAGGACGTTTCCCATGAAAGCGGTTGCCTATTACCACTCATTGCCCATCCAGGACCCACTCGCGCTCCAGGACATTGAGTTGCCTGAACCCGTCGCCGGCCCTCGGGACCTGCTGGTCGAGGTCAAGGCGATTTCCGTTAACCCCGTCGACACCAAGGTGCGCCAGAACGTGCAACCCGATACCGGAACCGCCAAGGTGCTGGGCTGGGATGTCGCGGGAGTGGTCAAAGCCGTGGGCAGCGAGGTAAGCCTGTTCAAGGTGGGCGACCGGGTGTTCTATGCCGGGTCCATCGCCCGCGCCGGGGCCAACAGTGAACGCCATGTGGTGGATGAGCGCATCGTCGGTCATATGCCCGTCAGCCTGGGGTTTGCCGAAGCGGCGGCGCTACCGCTGACGGCTATTACCGCCTGGGAACTGTTGTTTGAGCGCTTGGCCGTGGCGCAAGGCAACGTTGATGAGCAGCAGAGCCTGTTGATTGTCGGTGCGGCCGGTGGCGTCGGTTCAATGCTGACGCAACTGGCCCATCAACTCACGGCGCTCAAGGTGATTGGCAGCGCCTCACGCCCCGACACTCAGGCCTGGGTGCGTGAGCTGGGGGCTGATGTGATCGTCGACCATTGCCAGCCTTTAAGTGAAGAACTCAAGCGCCAAGGCATCCCGGCCGTCACCCACGTCGCCAGCCTGACGCAAACCGATCAGCACCTGGACCAACTGGTTGAGGCCTTGGCTCCCCAGGGCAAGCTGGCCTTGATCGACGACCCCAAGGCGCTGGACATCACCAAGCTCAAGCGCAAGAGCCTGTCGCTACACTGGGAGTTCATGTACACCCGGTCGCTGTTTGAAACACCGGACATGATCGAGCAGCATCACCTGCTGAACCGGGTCGCGGCGCTGATGGATGCCGGCACCTTGCGCACCACCGTGGGCGAACACTTCGGCACCATCAACGCAGCCAACCTGCGCCGTGCCCACGCCCTGCTGGAAAGCGGTAAGGCCAAGGGCAAGATTGTGCTGGAAGGGTTCTGAGCGCGGCCGGGAAAAGGATCGATACGGCCAATTTATGACCGTCAGTCAGAGACTTGATACACGTCATATTCAGCGACGTTTTCAGGCTTACACTGGCCTCCTTTGCGAACCGGAGGAGGCCAGAAATGAAAATCCTGATCAAGGCGTTAGCAAGATCCCATAAAGGCCAATGGCAAGTTCAACTCGACCAGCAAGCCGTCAACTTTCGCAGCGAGTCGGAGGCGCGAGCCTTTGTCAACACGCTGCAATCACGTCTGCAAGCACCCCACCACTTGCCTGAGCGCCTGGCCGGATAACTCACACCGAGCGTTCAGCGGCGATCCGTGCGGTGTACAAACGCCGGGTCGCCAGCGCAACGGCGACGGCGAGCACGCCGCACAAGGTGATCACCAGCGCCATCGGCATTGCGCTGCCATCGTGCAACACCCCCACCATTGACGCCGCCGCTGCCGCCACACTGAACTGCAAAAAGCCCAACATGGCCGATGCGCTGCCAGCTCGCGCGCCCTGCCCGCTCATCGCACAGGCCGACGCATTGGGAATAATGCAGCCCAGGCTGGCGATGCAGACAAACAACGGAACCAGCAACGGCCAGAGTTGCTCGGTGTGCAACAGGCTGATACCCAGCATGACCACCGCTGCGCCCAGGTAAACCCATACCGTTCGCGCGAGCAGAAACGCGGGCCCGCGCGAAGCCAGCAGCCGTGAGTTCAACTGAGCCACCAGAATAAAGCCGGCGGCGTTGCTGCCGAACAACCAGCCGTAATGCTCGGCCGGTACGCCGTAAAGGTTGATAAACACGAAAGGCGAGCCCGCAATGTAGGCAAACATACCGGCCATTGCGATCCCCCCAGTCAGGGCGTGCCCCAAGAACTCGAAGTCCTTGAGCAGACGCCCGTACTGGCGCAAGGCACCGCTCAGAGGCTGGCGCGGCGCGTTGGCCGGCAGGCTTTCAGGCAAGCCCAAAGCCACCGCCAGCGCGGCCAAGGCGCTAAAGCCTGTCAGTGCCAGAAAAATGGATTGCCAACCATACAGGTTCACCATCAGGCCACCGAGCATCGGGGCCAGAATCGGCGCAAGGCCCATCACCAGCATCAGTTGGGAAAAGACCTTGGCGGACCCGACGGCATCGCATTTGTCACTGACGACAGCCCTGGAGATCACCATGCCTGCACACCCGCCCAGCGCCTGCACAAAGCGCGCAGCGATCAACCCTTCCAGGGAGGGGGCAAAGGCGCAGGCCAAGGAAGCCACGGTGAAAAGCCCGACACCCACCAACAACGGTATCCGGCGACCATAACGGTCGGCAATCGGGCCATAGATCAGTTGCCCCATGGACAGGCCCAGGAAGTACACGGCCAACGTCAGCTGAATATGCTGCTCATCGGTCGCAAACGTCTGGGCCATGGCCGGAAAGCCTGGCAGATAAAAATCGATGGCCAACGGGCCAAACGCGCTGAGCGCACCCAAAATCAGGATTGTTCTTAAGTTCATTGAGTATCCAAATGTAACTGCATTGAGTGCAGCCCCGTAGTCTAGCTTCGGTTGGATCCCTTGAACATTAAGTTAGCGAGCTAGCTAATAAATCCAGCCACTACCCCGCTGTTAATGAGCGCTGCGAGCGTCATATTCGGCCGCGACGAGTGCGTCAATAAACTCTGTGGATAAGTGTGCACTCTCGACCTTGACCTTTTTGTCGGGCAGATCGACTTCTACACGGGCCTTGGGGTCGACGGCCAATATCGCCTTGGTGACGCCGCTTACGCAGCCACCACAGGTCATGTTTTTGACTTCAAATACGTGCATGGTCATTGCTCCTGGGGTTGAGATGAAGAGAGTGTTCACCTTGCCATCATGGCAAGGTCAAGCCCTTGATTGCCATCAACCACTGGCAATCCGCTGTTGGCTCGGCCAAGCTCAATACCTCTTTATTGGAAACAGGACACTTAGCCATGCGCGGGTCAGCCTTGAGCCTAGCTACCCTTTTGGGCCTTGCCAGTGTCCCGCTGTGGCTCAATGCCGCTCAGGACTACGGTGTACTGATCATTTCCCGCGAGCGCCTTGAAGTACCGACCCATTGCGAAATCGGCGTGTACCTGGATGACCAGTTGGCCGGCCGTCTGTTTCAGGAGCAAACCCTGTCGTTCAATTTACCGCCCGGTACCCTTGGCATCCGCCTGCAACTCTTGCCCGGCCAAGCCCCCGGTTGCTTGGCCGGCATGCTGGTGCCCCCGGCGCAACAGTTCACTCTTAAGGCCGGTGACATACGCAAATACCGCATTGCGCAAGGAAAAGAGGGCCTTTACCTCAAGCCTGCCTCACTGGGCTACTGAGCCCGCCTCAAGGGCCTTGACCTTCCTATGGGGTCAAGGTCGATGCTATGGACAGATAATTGTTGAGGAGGATTGCGCGTGCCCATTCCATTCGATCTGCCGATTGCCGGCATGACCTGCGCCAGCTGCGCGGGGCGTGTTGAAAAAGCCCTGGCCAACGTCCCCGGCGTCAGCTCGGTCAGCGTCAACCTGGCCACCGAGCGTGCCCGTGTCGAAGCGGCGGCCGAGAGCTTGCCGGCGCTGGTCGAGGCGGTGCAAAAGGCCGGGTACAGCGTGCCCACTCACAGCCTGGAACTGGATATTCGCGGCATGACCTGCGCTTCGTGCGCCGGGCGCGTCGAAAAAGCGCTGGCCAAGGTGCCGGGCGTCAATCGTGTCAGCGTCAACCTGGCCAGCGAGCGTGCTCATGTCGAGGTGCTGGGCCAGGCGGACCCGGCGCGGCTGATCAACGCCGTTAGCCAGGCCGGGTATAGCGCCAGCCTGCCGCAAAACGAACAGGCCACGGCAGATGACCAACACACCCGCTTGCAACGCGAGCGCTGGGCGTTGGCCCTGGCAATTCTTCTGGCGCTGCCGCTGGTATTGCCCATGCTGGTCGAGCCGTTTGGTTTGCACTGGATGCTGCCGGCGTGGGCGCAATTTGCGCTCGCCACGCCGGTGCAGTTTATTCTCGGGGCGCGTTTCTATGTCGCCGCCTGGAAAGCCGTCAAGGCTGGTGCGGGCAATATGGATTTGCTCGTCGCCCTCGGCACCAGCGCAGGTTATGGGCTGAGCCTGTATGAATGGGCCATCGCCGCCCCCGGCAGCATGCCGCACCTGTACTTCGAAGCTTCGGCGGTGGTGATTGCGCTGGTGCTGCTGGGCAAGTACCTCGAAAGCCGCGCCAAACGCCAGACAGCCAGCGCCATCCGCGCCCTTGAAGCGTTGCGCCCCGAGCGCGCCTTGCGCATCCTCGACGGTCAGGAACAAGACGTTGCCATCAATGACTTGCGCCTTAACGACCTTGTGCTGGTCAAGCCTGGTGAGCGTTTCCCGGTGGACGGCGAAGTGGTCGAAGGCCAAAGCCATGCCGACGAAGCCCTGATCAGCGGCGAAAGCCTGCCCGTGCCCAAACAGCCTGGCGACAGCGTGACCGGTGGAGCGATCAACGGTGAAGGCCGCCTCATTATCAAAACCCTGGCGCTGGGCACCGAAACGGTACTGGCACGCATTATTCGCCTGGTCGAAGACGCCCAGGCGGGCAAGGCACCCATCCAGAAGCTGGTGGATAAAGTCAGCCAGGTCTTTGTGCCGGTGGTGCTGCTGATCGCCCTCGCCACCTTGCTGGGCTGGTGGCTGTACGGTGCCCCCCTCGAAACAGCGCTGATCAATGCCGTCGCCGTGCTGGTGATCGCGTGCCCCTGCGCACTGGGCCTGGCCACGCCCACGGCGATCATGGCCGGTACCGGCGTGGCCGCCCGCCATGGCATTTTGATCAAAGACGCCGAGGCGCTGGAGCGCGCCCACGAAGTCAGTGCGGTGGTGTTCGACAAAACCGGCACCCTGACCTCCGGCACCCCGCAGATTGCACATTTCAGCGCACTGCACGGCGATGAGTCGGCGCTGCTGCAAGCCGCAGGTGCCCTGCAACGCGGCAGTGAGCACCCGCTGGCCAAAGCAGTGCTCGATGCCTGCGCGGCCCGCGGCCTGAATGTGCCCGCTGTGACCGATAGCCAATCGTTGACCGGGCGCGGCATTGCCGGCACGTTGCAGGGCCGCCGCCTGGCCTTGGGCAATCGCCGCCTGCTGGACGAAACCGGCCTCACCCAGGGCTCGCTGGCCGAGTCTGCCGCCGCCTGGGAAAACGAAGGGCGCACCTTGTCGTGGCTGATCGAGCAAAGCCCCACGCCGCAGGTTCTGGGCCTGTTCGCCTTTGGCGACACCCTCAAAACCGGCGCTCATGCCGCCATTCAACAACTCACGGCGCGGCATATCAGCAGCCATCTGTTGACCGGCGATAACAAGGGCAGCGCCCGCGTGGTGGCGCAAGCCTTGGGTATCCGCGATGTACACGCCGAAGTACTGCCCGCCGACAAGGCTGCAACCGTGGCCGAACTGAAAAAAACCGGCGTGGTGGCCATGGTCGGTGATGGCATCAACGACGCCCCGGCGCTGGCCGCCGCCGATATCGGCATAGCCATGGGCGGTGGCACCGATGTGGCCATGCAAGCGGCCGGTATCACCTTGATGCGCGCAGACCCGCGCCTGGTGCCCGCGGCGTTGGAGATCAGCCGCAAGACCTACGCCAAGATCCGGCAAAACCTGTTCTGGGCATTTATCTACAACGTCATCGGGATTCCGCTGGCCGCATTTGGCTTCTTGAACCCGGTGTTGGCCGGGGCCGCGATGGCCTTCTCCAGCGTCAGCGTGGTGAGCAATGCGCTGCTGCTCAAAGGCTGGAAACCCAAGGATCTTGAGTAAAGGAGGCACCGTTCATGAACATTGGTCAGGCCGCTAAACACAGCGGCTTGAGCGCCAAGATGATTCGCTATTACGAGTCCACCGGCCTGCTCAAGCCCGCGCACCGCACTGACAGTGGCTACCGCGTGTACAGCGACGACGACCTGCACACGCTGGCGTTTATCAAACGCTCGCGTGACCTGGGGTTTTCTTTGGATGAAGTCGGCAAGCTGCTGACCTTGTGGCAAGACCGCCAGCGCGCCAGCGGCGATGTCAAAGCACTCGCACGCCAGCACATTGAGGCCCTCAATCAGAAAATCCGTGAGCTGAGCAGCTTGCGCGACACACTGCAGGTACTGGTCGAAAGCTGTCAGGGCGACCACCGCCCCGACTGCCCGATTCTCAAGGACCTGGAGTCGGGGCATTGCTGCGCGAGCAGCGCTTAAAGGGTCATTGCCGCTTTGGCGAACATCAGAAGGGCGACGGCGGCACATAACGTAGCAAACCCTTGCTGCAGCCACTGGGCCGACAACCTGGGCGCAATCAGGCGCCCGGCAACCATCCCGCCCAGCGTGCCCGCAATAAACATCACGCCCTCTCCCGACAGGCTCACGCCCTGACGCATCAGGTTGCCCAAGGTGCCGAGCGACACCAGCGCCACCACCATCAGTGACGTGGACACCACGGCATGGATGCGCACGTCACTGAATTTGCGAAACGCGGGCACAATCAAAAAACCGCCGCCCACGCTTAAAAGCCCGGTGAGCAACCCCGAAGTGGCCCCAATCGACACCAGCGTCAGGCCGCACCGGGCATTCCAGGTCAAACGCCCGGTCGCCGGGTTGAGCATGCAGTTTTTTTCCAGCGCCCCCGCGCCTTCGCGGCTGTCAGCCCGCGCCTGCAAGAACATCCGCCCCGCCACAAACACCATCAGGCCGCCAAACATCAACGTCAGAGCGGTGGCGGGCAGCAACCCGGCCAGATGCAGGCCGATGGGGGACGTGAGCGAGCCAATCGTGGCCATCAGTGCCGCCGCCTTGTAACGCACCATCCCCTTGCGCAAACCATCCAGAGCCCCCACGGCAGCGGCGGTGCCCACCGCCAGCAAGGCCACCGGCGTAGCTTGCGCCAAGGTCCAGCCCAGGCCCAGAGTGAGCGCCGGAATGGCCAGGATACCGCCCCCGGCACCGGTCAGCCCCAGCACCACGCCCACCAACAGGCCAAGCGCGATCGTCAACATGCTCGCCTCACTCGCGGGGTTAACGCGTGCAGAGCCCATTGAGCGAAGTGACCCGCCACCGGGCGGGGCAGGCCACATCGCTTGATGTTTGACGCCATTGAACACTCCACACACACCACTAATAAAGGGATCAGATCGAACCACCTGTCATTTTTTAAGCGCTTGGCCGCAGTACAGACCCGACAGGGTTTGCATCACCGACACCACTTCGAAACTGGCCAGCGAGTAATAAATAAACTTGCCCATGCGCCGGGTGTTCACCAGCCCCTCGTCGCGCAATACCCCCAATTGCTGAGAGAGTGTGGGCTGACGGATGCCGGTCAGCGCTTCCAGTTCCCCCACATTGCGCTCGCCTTGGGTGAGCTGGCACAGCAGCAGTAAGCGGTCCTCGTTGGCCAGCACTTTGAGCAGCACGCAGGCCTTTGACACCGAATGACGCAGCAGGGCGATTTCTTCGTGGGTTAATTGAGTCGACATGTAAGGCTCCGTGTCCTGAGGGTCGACAGTCTACGATTCGATAATATATCTTTCAATATATTGACTCGTATCAGGCTCAACCGAGGCCCACCATGCGCCCACAGATTCAAGGTTTCTACGACCCCGCGACGTCGACTGTCAGCTACGTGGTGTACGAAGCGCCAGGCCAAGCCTGCGCGATCATTGACCCGGTGCTCGACTATGACGCCGCCGCCGGGCGCATCAGCACCCATAATGCAGACCGCATCGCGGCGTTCGTCAACGAGCAGGCCCTTGACGTGCAATGGCTGCTCGAAACCCACGCCCACGCAGACCATCTCTCGGCCAGCGCTTACCTGAAGCACCAACTGGGTGGCCGTATTGGCATTGGCGCAGCGATCACCCAAGTGCAAGGCGTGTTCCGCAACCTCTACAACCTTGAGCCGGCGTTCAGGCAGGATGGCTCGCAGTTCGATCACCTGTTCGCCCCTGACGAGGTGTTCCAGATCGGCCAACTGAAGGTGCGCGCCTTGCATGTACCGGGGCATACCCCCGCCGACATGGCGTATCTGGTGCAAGACCACAGCCTGTTCGTGGGCGACACCCTGTTTATGCCGGATGTAGGCACCGCGCGCTGCGACTTTCCGGGGGGCGATGCCACGCAGTTGTTCCACTCAATCAAGCGCCTGCTGGCCTTTGCGCCCGACACCCGCCTGTACCTGTGCCACGACTACCCGCCTGCCGGGCGTGAAGTGGCCTGGACCACCACCGTGGCCGAACAGCGCGCCCACAATATTCACGTCAACGACAGTATCGATCTGGACGGTTTTGTGGCCATGCGCACCGCCCGCGACGCCACCCTGTCGGTGCCACAGCTATTGATCCCGGCCATCCAGATCAACATCCGCGCCGGCAACCTGCCCCCCGCCGACGAGCGCGGCGTGTGCAGCCTGAAAATTCCGTTGAATCGGTTCTAACACTTTCACCGTGGCCATAAAAAACCGGCGGCGCACAGGCGCAGCCGGTTTTGGGTGCCACAAGGGCCTCAGCGAATCACTGCATCCAGGGCGGAGGCGGCTCTTCGGTTTTGCCCGGTGGAGCATCGTCTGCTGCACGTACCGCCTGACGGCGTTCTTCGTCCAGACGCGCGGCTTCGATCTCGCGCATGATGCCGCCGACATCGGCCAACTCGTCGGTTTCGGCAAACTCGCCCGTCAGCACGCTGCCCGGGTGCAGCGAACCCGCCTCGTACAGCGCCCACATTTCCTTGGCATAGCGGGTTTTCTTCAGCTCTGGGGCAAAGCGGCCGAAGTAGGACGCCATGTTGCCCACATCCCGCTCCAGCATGCTGAACGCATGGTTGTTGCCCGCCGCATCGACGGCTTGCGGCAGGTCAATAATCACCGGCCCCGTGGGCGTCAACAGCACGTTGAACTCGGACAAGTCACCGTGCACCAGCCCCGTACATAACATCAGCACGATTTGCTGGATCAGAAATGCGTGGTACTCACGGGCTTGATCGGGCTCCAGCACCACGTCATTGAGGCGCGGTGCGGCATCGCCGTATTCATCGGCCACCAGTTCCATCAACAACACGCCTTCGAGGAAGTCGAACGGTTTAGGCACTCGCACACCGGCACCCGCCAACCGAAACAGCGCCGCCACTTCGGCGTTTTGCCAAGCGTCCTCGGTTTCTTTGCGACCGAACTTGGAGCCCTTGGCCATCGCTCGGGCCTGGCGGCTGTTGCGAACCTTGCGACCCTCCTGATATTCGGCGGCCTGGCGGAAACTTCGTTTATTAGCCTCCTTGTAAACCTTGGCGCATCGCAGCTCATTGCCGCAACGCACTACGTAGACGGCTGCTTCTTTGCCACTCATGAGTGGGCGCAGCACCTCGTCGATCAGACCATCCTCGATCAGGGGTTCTAAGCGTTTTGGAGTCTTCATCAGCTTTTATTGTGGGTCCTTTATTACCAAGCACGCGAATGTCACTCGTTATACGTCAATCCACCCACCACGGGGAGAGGGCGACCGCATCAAGAGGCACTTGTGCGCACAGTTTGTGCGGATAAATCCTGAAACACCCTGAATGATAGACGACCGCCCGTCCAGGGACATCAGCGAAGCCAGCATCGGCTAACTGCGCCGAAACAGCTCACCGGGGGTAAACCCGAACATTTTTTTAAAGGCCGCAATAAAGGCCGATGTCGAGTCGTACCCGCTGGATAGCGCCGCGCTGGTCACGCTCACGCCCTCCTCCAGCCCCCGCAACGACGACAGCAAGCGCATGCGCTGACGCCAGCGGCCAAAGCTCAAGCCCGTCTCACGGTCAAACAGGCGCATCAGGGTTTTCTCGGACATGCCCAAGCGCTCGGCCCACAGCCCCAGGCTCACGTCGGCGTCCGGTTGCTCGATCAGCTCATTGCACAGCACCAACAGGCGCGCATGACGCGGCAGCGGCAATGAAAAGCCGACCTCGCCCAGTTGCGCCAACTCATCCAGTAACACCTGCACCAGGCGCTGCTCCGGGCTCCCGCCTTCGGGGTAGTCCACTGGCAACTCACAAAAGCGCTTGATCAGCTCACGGGCCAGCGCCGTGACTTCCAGCACGCGACAGTGCCCAGGAGCCCACTGGCAGTCTTCGCGGCGCACATACAAGCTGCGCATCTCAGCACGCATGGAGGTCACGACCTCATGCTCCAGCCCGGCCGGTATCCAGATGCCCCACTGCGGCGGGGCGAAAAAGCTGCCTTCGGCGGTGTGCACGCCCAATACGCCGCTGATGGCATAAGAAAACTGCACCCAGTCATGCCGATGGCGCGGCGTCCACGACCCCGCGCCCAGGCTCTCAGCCCGGGCATACAGTGGCCGAGGCAACGCAGCGAGTACCGGAATGGCCCGCTGAGCACCACGTTGTCCATTTGGCGGCATGGGTTGGCCTTATGTCGCAAGACGTCAAATACAGTCGACGTTAGGCTAAGTCATCAATTCTTACAATCTTCGGTGCCGTCATGCCTGTGTTCAAACATCTCAAACGCCTGTTCACGGACTGGTTTCTATGCGGCATGTTGCTGGCGACGTTTCTGGCGTATCTATTCCCGGGTTTCGGCAGCACCGGTGGGGCAATGCATGCCGAATGGGTCATCAATATTGGCGTGTTTGTGGTGTTTTTCCTGCACGGAGTCAACCTGTCCAGCGAACAGATCAAGCACGGCCTGAGAAATATTCGCCTGCACTTCATGGTTCAGGGGTTCACGTTTATCGTGTTTCCGCTGATCTGGCTGGTGGCGGATAAAACCTTGGGCGCGCACATTCCGCCGTTGTTGATGCTGGGTTTCCTCTACTTGTGCGCACTGCCCTCGACCATTTCGTCTTCGGTGGCCCTGACGGGCAGCGCGGGGGGCAACGTGCCAGCGGCCATTCTCAACGCCAGCCTGTCCAGTGTGCTGGGGATTTTCCTCACGCCGCTGCTGGTGAGCTTCGTGGTGGGCAGCGGCGCGGGCGGTATCGACCTGGGCTCAACCCTGCTGGATCTGTGCGCCATGCTGCTGTTGCCACTGGTGCTGGGCCAATTGCTGCGCCCGCTGTTTGGCCGCTTTTTTGCCCGCCATAAGCGCTACACCAACATCGCCGACAAACTGGTGATTCTGTTGTTGGTGTACGCCGCATTCTGTAACTCGATGGTCTCGGGCATGTGGCAACAGCAAGGCAGTTCGGTGATTGTTACCGCGCTAGTGGGCAGTGCCCTTCTGTTGGCGATCATTCTGTGGCTGACCACCCGCAGCGCCCGTGCCCTGAAGTTCAGTACCGCCGATGAAATCGCGGCAGTGTTCTGCGCCAGCAAAAAATCCCTGGCGGCGGGCGCACCGATGGCCGCGCTGATTTTCGGGGCCAACCCGGGGCTGGGTCTGATTTTGCTGCCGATCATGATCTACCACCCGCTGCAGTTGATCGTCTGCTCGGTCATGGCTGAAAACTACGCCGCGCGTCATCGAGAGGAAGCTGGCGCGAAAACAGCCGCGACCGTGCCTGCCCAATAACGCTTGGCGGCACCCACCGCCCCCCTCCTAGCGTCAAGCGTGAGGGGGGTTTCACTTGCGTCAATGTGTGTTCCGCCGCAAGCTTTGCGCCTTCAGGAGAGCACACCCCCGATGAACCTCGACGAACTCACGCAACGCATGCATCGCATCCGCGATAACAACGACTGGAAGCAGTACCACAGCCCCAAAAACCTGGCGATGGCCGCCAGTGTCGAAATGGCCGAGCTGGTGGAAATCTTTCAGTGGCTCAACGAAGACCAATCCCGCCAGCTCCCCGCGGACACACTCGCCCACGTCGGCCAGGAGGTGGGCGATGTCGTGCTGTACCTGGTGTTGCTGTGTGCCGAGTTGGGGCTGGATATGGATGAGGTGGTGCGCAACAAGTTGGCCGACAATGAAAGGCGTTTCAGCCAATGAGTGACCGTCACTTCGATCAACTGGCCACCCGTTTCGCCGAAAAGATTTACGGGGGGGCCAAGGGAGCCATTCGTCTGGCCGTGTTGCAGGCCGACCTGAAGGACGCCCTGCCCCAGCGCCGGTTGCGCGTGCTGGATATTGGCGCGGGCCTTGGCCATATGTCCCTGTGGCTGGCCGAACAGGGCCACGACGTGACGTTGGCCGAACCGGCTGCGCCCATGCTGGATGGCGCGCGCCAGCGCTTTGCCGACGCTGGCCAAAGTGCCACGTTTATTCATGCGCCGTGGCAAGAGCTGCTGGGGCAACTGACCGAGCCCTATGACCTGGTGCTGTGCCACGCGGTGCTGGAGTGGCTGGCCGAGCCCCACGCCATTTTGCCGGTGCTGCATCAGTTGACCGCACCGGGCGGCTGGTTGTCGCTGGCGTTTTACAACCGCGACGCGCTGATCTACCGAAATCTGCTCAAAGGCCACTTCCGCAAAATGCGCAAGAACGACATGGCCGGTGAGAAGCAGAGCCTGACCCCGCAACAACCGCTCGATCCCCGCGAGTTGGCGACGGCACTTGAAGGCCTTTGGCAGGTCGAAACACAGAGCGGCGTGCGGGTGTTTCACGACTACATGCCTGTCGAGTTCCAGGCCCGCGCCGAACTCGAGGCGCTGGTCGAAATGGAACTGGCCCACCGTCGCCACCCGGCCTTCGCCGGGCTGGGCCGTTATCTGCATTGGGTGTGCCGCCCGGTGTAATTGCCTGTCGAGGAGACCATCATGTACCGCCGCGTTGCCCTGCTCGTCATGACCTTGGGGCTGGGCGCTTGCCAAAGCCCCAACCCTTACACCGCCACGTCAATGCCCATGCCGCCCGCACCGGCGCAAGCGGCTACGGCAGTGGACCTGAGCGCCTACCCGGCACCGCCCCGTGATTACGGCCGCTACCAGAGTTGGGCCTGGCGCGATAATCGCCTGCCCGTGGGCACCGCGTGGGCCGATTCGGCGCAAATCGCTGAGGCGGTCAGCGGTGCACTCGACCAGCGTGGCTTGCGGCCGGCGCAGCCTGGCCACCCGGCAGACCTGTGGGTCAGCGCCGACCTGCACACCGAAAAACGCTTGCGCCAGGTGCAGGACGACTATGGTTACGGGGCCGGGTATGGCAACGGTTACGGCCGCTACGGCAACCAATACGGGATGTACAACAGCGTTCCAGTGGTGCGCACCTATGAGGTTGAAGTCATGGTGGTGCGGCTTAACCTGTACGACGCAAAAACCGGCGCGCCGGTATGGAGTTCAAGTGCCGACACCAGCAGCACCGGCAGCTTGAGCGAACGCAGTGACGCCCTGCGCGAATCACTGAGCAAGGCCGTGCAGGCGTACCCTCCTCATTGAGATGGATTGTGAAGCGCAGAGGTCATCATGCTACGTCGCATCGCATTATTGAGTTTGGCCCTACTACTGAGCGCCTGCGAAACCCTGCAGGTCACTCACGACTACAACCCTTCCGTGGATTTCGCCGCGTTCAAGACCTGGGCCTGGAAAGACCCGGCCCTGCAATACCAGCCCGATAGCCCGATGCTGAAAAGTGACCTGACCGAACAGCGCATTCTGCAAGCGGTGAGTGAGCAACTGGATCAGCGTGGCTTGCGCCCGGCAGCCACCGGCAGCAAACCGGACCTGTGGGTGCAGACCTACCTGATCGTGGCCAACCGTCAGGAACAGGTGGTGACGAACTATGGTTACGGCGGGCCGTGGGGCGGGCCTTGGGCCGGTTACTGGGGTGGCCCGTGGGACCCGTATTGGGGTGCACCGGTGTACAACGAAACCCGCAACGTGGTGTATCAGGTAGGCACGCTGCAAATTGACCTGATCGATGCCAAAGATGGCCGCCTGGTCTGGCGCGGCAGTGGCGAAAAGATCGTCAATAACACCCCCACACCCGCCGAGCGCAGCCAAGCGATTCGTGAAGCAGTCACCCAGATACTCAGCAACTACCCACCCCATTAAATCGCCAACTTTTTTATTAACCCGGCTACTAACTCAGGCATTAACACCTAAAGTGTTAATGCTTTTGTTAGTAGTCGCGCCCCTTAACAAGGTTTTGATAACACGTCTGTACCCATATTTAAAAAACCACTTACAAAAACATTAACCCCTCAGCACTTCCAATACTTATTGACTACACTCGCTTAAACTTTGGCGTGTTAGCGCTGGGCACTGTTCCAGCATCAGGAGTGCTCGATGCCTGCCACCTTACGCAGTATTCGGTTTAATGGCCCGCAACAGCAACGGGGGGCCATCGGCTTAATCGCCGCCGGTACCCTCGCCCTGGTGGTGCTGTTTATGTTGCTGGTGGTCGACAGCGGCCGGCTCTACTTTGAGCAGCGCAAGTTACAGCGTGTCGCGGATATGGCCGCACTGGAAGCGGCGACGCTTTACGGCTCCTGCGGCAACGACACCGCACAGACCTACGCCACTACCAGCGCCGGGCGCAACGGGTTTGTGTTGAGCACGACAAACACCCTGGTCGCGACCTGCGGCGTGCTGGAAACAGCACCCGCGCCCAGCTTCCTGCGCACCTTCAAGAAGGATACCGATAAAGCCGAAGCCATCCGTGTGATCGCAACCACCGTCGTTCCCACCAGCGTGGCCGGGGCGTTTTGGGCCGCTTTTTCAAAGGGCGAATTTGACCTGAACACCCTGTTGACCGCGAGCGCCGTGGGGGCCACTGCGGGGTCGCCTTTGGCGCAACTGACTATTCGTACGGCACTGGTCAACGTCGACAGCGCTCAATCAGCCATTCTCAATCAACTGATTGGCGGGTTGCTGGGGGGCTCTCTAAACCTTACCGCGGTGTCCTGGAATGGATTGGTGACTACCGATATCAACTTGCTCAGTTATCTGGACCAACTCATCCAACTCAATACAACCATTGGCAGTTACGACGAACTCTTAAAGACCGACTTAAAGCTCACCCAACTGATACAAGCCGCCATCATGGTATTAGAAAAAAACGGTTCAGGTGCCAACGTTGCTGCCAAAGCGCTTGGCTCAGTTTTAGATATGGACGTGCTTAAACAAAACACCCAAGTCCTAAAACTGGGCGACTTGCTTAGTATTAAAAATGGAACACCCAGCGCGGGTCTCAATACCGACATGAAGGTCTTCGATCTCTTGCAAGGCCTGGTTCAGCTTTCAAATGGTAACAGCGCAGCAACCGCCCATATTGAAATCAACCCGTTTGCTCCGCTCAATCTGATTAATATCGATATTTACACCAAAGTCATTGAGCCGCCTCAACTGTCAGCCATTGGCAATCCGGCGTTGATAAAAGGCAATTACACAGGCCCTGACCAGATTTCGGTGCGCACGGCGCAAGTCAAGACACGCATACATATCGGTGTTCCAGTGCTTGAGAAGCTGCAACCATTGATCAACTTGCTCTCGAGCGTGGTGTCCACTGTCGCAGAAATCGTAGGAAAACTGTTAAAGCTAGATCTGCTAGGGGCTGTGAAATGCGTACTGACTTGCCAATCTGTGGCTAATCTCACGCTCGTGTCCGCCGTAGATGTCTATATAGAAGCTGCCAGTGCCAATAGTTATGTCAAAGACTACAGTTGCGCGACTGAAGACTCGAAAACCCTGACAGCACAGGCCAACACCTCATTGGCGAATGTGAGCATTGGTAGCGCGCCCACAAACGGCATATTTCCATCGACTGATCCTATGACCAACCGTTTTATCATCAACCCCATCAGGCTGATTGATGTCAACCTGAGAACCTGCAACGTCGCAGGGATTTTCTGCAAGGACGGTCACGGAGATGGCGGCAGTTTCAACTTGAAGGTTCAAACCGAACTGGCGCCCACAACCAAAGCCCTTTACTACGCCTCACCCCGATTGAAAAATATCAATCAAGCGATCGATTACCAAAGCTTTGGCTCCAACGATAACGTCCTGAAAATCGGTACGGCGTCTGGCAGCATCATCTCCACGACCTACACCCCGCCCTCAGGTAAATCGGTCACCAGTGACTTGTTGAAAAATATTGCTGAGCTACTGGAGACACTGACCACCGATCTGATCACCGCACTGAATTCGGTGTTCACCTCGCTCGTCAATCCCATTATCGGAACCCTGCTCAAAGCCCTCGGCGTTAACCTCGCGGTCGCTGAGGTCGGCGCCAATCTTTCCTGCAATCAAGGCGGGCGCGCGCAGTTAGTGCTTTGACAGGGCCGCGTCTTCCACTACCGGCAACTCCACGCAAAACCTGGCTCCGTACCCGGTGTTGCTAACGGTCAGCCGACCGCCCATGTTGTCGATGATGCCGTAACTCACAGACAAACCCAGGCCCGTGCCCAGGCCAATGGGTTTGGTGGTGAAGAAGGGTTCGAAGATCCGTTCCAGCAGGCGCGGGTCGATGCCGCCGGCGTTGTCATGTACCCACAGCCGCACGCACCGAGCGTGGGATTCGGCACCGATGCCGATCCAGGGCTGGAAGTCGCGGTCGGTTTCGCGCTTGCTCATCAGCGCGTCACGGGCGTTGATCATCAGGTTGATCAGCACTTGCTCAAGCTGGTCAGCATGGCCGCGCACCTGCACGCGGCACGGCAAGCCTTCGCTGCGAATGTCGATGCCTTTGCCGCGCAGCCCTTCGCTCAATAAGCCCAGCGTGCCTTCCAGTGCTTGCGCCGGGTTGAACACATGCTGTTCGATTTCCGAACGGCGACCAAACACTCGCATGTGGTCAACAATGCCTGCTGCCCGTTGGATTTGGGCGTCGATGCGGCCGAGCTTTTCATGCAGGTACTCGATCTGCACATCGCCGTTGCTCAAGCGCTTGAGCACGTTGACGATGGCCATGCGCATGACGTTCAACGGCTGGTTGATTTCATGGGCCAAGCCTGTGGCCATCTCCCCGAGGGTGGCCATTTTCGCGCTATGGGTCAGTTGCTGTTGAGCACGGCGCACGTCGGTGTTGTCACGGCCCACGGCCTGCACTTCAATCAATTGCCCTTGGGCATCAAACACACCCCGGTCCGCCCACACCCACCAGGCATGCTCGCGCCCCGGCAGTTGCAGGCTGATTTCGGCAGTGCTGACCGGGTCATCCGGGCTCAAGCGAGCGATGCGCTGCGCAAAGGCTTCGCGCTGTTCATTCGACAACCAACTGCCCAAGTGAATGCCCGGCAGTTGATCGGGCGTGCATTCCAGGTAAGCCGCCAGCGGCTGGTTGCCGAAGGTCAGGGTCAGGTCAGGCCGGTACCGGCAAATCATGGCCGGCGAGTCTTCCACCAGAATGCGGTAGCGCTCTTCGCTGCGCCGCACGCGCTCGGCGGCCTCGGTGGCTTCGGTGATGTCCAGCCACAGCCCGACGGCTTCAACGGGCAACCCCAGGTCGTCACGCAGTAATTTGGCTTCGTCCAACAACCAGTGGTAAACGCCGCGCTGGTCTCGCAGGCGGTAACGGCTGCGGGCGCTGCCTTCACGCAGCAACTGGCGGGTGCGCTCAACGTACAGTTCACGGTCATCCGGGTGGATTTTTTCGAGCAACGCACTACCGGTGCAGTCTGCCAGCGACCAGCCCAACAAGGGCCCCAGACTGTCACTGAAAAAGGCTGGCACCAACGCGCCCTCCTCATAGCGCTGCACGTAGATCACTGCCGGGGAGCTGGCGATCAGGTTGTCCAGCCGGGCATGGGCCGCCGCCGTCTGCGTCTGCTGGTCTTTAATGTCGCTGATGTCGAGCATAAAGCCCACGATGCGCCGGCTGTCACCGGTGCCCAGCGCCTGCCCCTGCAGGCGATACCAGTGCGGTGAGCCCTGGGGTTGATGGAGACGGGCACACAGGTGCAAGGTTTTGCCGTTGTTCACCAGGTCATCAAAACGGAAGTTGATCTCGCCCCGGTCCGCCGGGTGGAACAACGACAGCCAGGCATCACGGCTGAGTATGGGGGCAGCCTCAGGCAACAGCCCCAGTGGCTGGGCCAACGCCGGGGCCAGCTGCAGTTGTTGCGCGGTGACGGACCACTCCCACCAACCGGCACCCAACAGCCCTTGCAGGGCTTCGCTGCGTTCGCGCTGCTGCGCGTGCTGCTGATCGCGCAGACGGTCCAGCAAGGGCCCGGCCAAGGCACCGCCCACCTGCAACCAGTCACTGTCACTCATCTGCGGCCCATGCAGGGAGGCCGGGTAAAAGCCCAGCAGCCACCAGGCAGACACGCCTTCTTGATCGGTGTAGGGCACCAGCACGCCGTCGGCATTACCGAACAGGTCATTGAGCCGAGGGTTGTCGTCGCGCTCCACGCGCTGGGGCACGGGTCCGGTGAGCGGTTCAAGCAGGCCATTTACGCGCTGGCCCGGCCGCCAGAGTTGCGGCGCATCGTAGGCGTTGTAAGCGCTGTGGATGTACCAACCCGTGTGGCCATCATCCCGCAGGGCCAGGGCCATGCAAGGCACGCGCCCGTGTTGGGCCACGCTTTGCACCGCTTCGGCCATGACCTCAGGCAGGCGCGCAAAACCGCACTGACGCAGTTGCTCACCCAGGCGCAAGGTCAGTTGCGTGCACTGCTCACGGCTGCGGGCCTGTTGACTGCCCAGGCGCAAGTCGCTGATATCCAGCAATTGCAACAACCAGCCTTCGGCCTGCGGCTGGACCCAGCCACGGGTGTGCACCACGCGCAGGCCTACACATTGGAAGTCCAGGTCCAGGCTGTGCCCGACCCAATCCGCCGGCACACCTTCAAGTGCCAGGGTGCTGCCCGGCACCAAGTAATCGATCACGCGGCGCGGGGTGCCATCGCGAGAGCCTCGCACCAGGCCATAACGCTGCAGGCCGTGCATTTCCAGAACATACCCCTGGGCGTTAAGCACCAGTTGAATGCCGGCATCGTTGCGCGATTGCGCGGGCGCAAACACCGGCAAGCTGACGTTTGCACGGCCCGTCCCACCCCCGAATACACCGTCAGGCAGGCTCAAGACTTCGGACTCGGCAAGGGTTGCATTTGCAGTGTCGAGACAGCCTCTAAGCTCTCCGGCAAGTCAGGCACCGTGATCGTTCCTAACTTGAGCACCGGCAGGATGGTAGCCAGTGCCACGGCTGGCACACTGACCCTGACCGTCAACACGCGGGTGTCCAGGCTGTACTCGGCTTCTTTAACGATTTCGTCGCTGAGCGCCGTAGGCACCCATTTGAGTTGTTCGGTCAGTACATCTTGGGCGGCGTTTTGCACCGCCGCTTTATATTCAAGGTCGCTCTTCGCCGCAACCGGGTCCACCGCCACACTGCGCCGTGCCGCTTCAGTGGCCGAATGGTTGAAGGATTGCATTAACAATAGGGGCAAGCTGTAACTGAGGACGCCGTACAGCACCATAAAAAAAATCACGAAGACCAGCCCGAACTCTATGGCCGCAGCGCCTTTTTGCTTGTTGGGAATGCCTATTGTCATGACCGCGTCTCCCTGCCCATCAAACGTAATATCATCATAGAATCATTCGTAAAAAATGGACGTTTATTACGTGATTCACTTATCGGTTTTATTGCTGTGGCTTGCCGCCTGCGCCGTGCAGGACGCACGCCAACGTCATATCGCCAACACCCTGACCCTGGGCGCAGCAGCGCTGGCACTGGGGTATTTGCTCTGGACCGGCCACACCTGGCTGGGAGCCAGCGCCGCCGAAGGGGGCTGGGCGCTGGTGATTGCGTTGGTGCTCACGCTGCCCGGGTATGCCCTGAACAAGTTGGGCGCTGGCGATGTAAAGCTGCTGATTGCCCTCGCGCTGGCCAGCAACCGCCTGATACTGCTGGGCACTTTTATCGGGGCCGGCCTCTGCGCGGCGGTGTGGTGGTGGCTCATGCCAAAAGTGCTTCTTTTGGTTAATCAACGGCTTACCCCTCTTGCATTGAAAAGCGTTGCACCCGTGCCTGGCAAAAAAGCCTTTGCGCCCTTTCTCTTGTGTGGCTTGAGCCTCACCGTGTTGTGCATACCCGAGTGAAAAAGTAGGACTTCATCGTTGTACAGCGTAGGAAAGTGCGACTATGTTTTAGGAGTCCTCTGCATTCATTTGAATGTTCAGGGTTTCCTTAGATGGCTTGCCAGGCATGGAGTAGCGCGTGAACAAGCTCACCCCCCTCATAAAAATACTTGTGGTCGATGATCAACCTCTGATTGTCGAAGAACTCAGCGAATTTCTGGAAAGCAGCCACTACCGTTGTGTTCCGTGTACGTCCAGTCGCGAAGCCATTGAGGCCTTCGTCGCCGATCCCGACATAGGCCTGGTGCTGTGCGACCTGCACATGCCCGACATGAACGGCATCGAACTGACCCAACACCTGCAGAAAATCGCCGGCAAAGGCCGCCTGTTTGAAAGCATTTTGCTGACGGGTCGCGCCGACAAGCAGGATGTGATCAAAGCCCTGCGCATCGGCATCGCCGACTACTACCAAAAACCGGTGGACCTCAATGAATTGCTGGAAGGCATTCAGCGCCAGGAAGTGGTCCTGCGCGAACGACACGCCAATGAAAACCTGGGTCACTTGAACAAAAAATTGCAAGGCATTGCGCAGTCCATTGATGGTCTTTATCAAGACATGGAGTCAGTGCTGCACCCCTCCCATGTCGACGAACAGCCCCCCAGCGATCAGGCCGTAAATGAAGGCGAACTACCGGCCGTCTTCAAACAGCTTTCGCCGCGCCAACTGGCTGTCGCCCGGCTGGTGAGCAAAGGCCAGACCAACTACCAGATTGCCTGTGACCTGGGCATCACTGAAAACACGGTCAAGCTGTACGTGTCGCAAGTACTGCGCCTGACCCACATGAACAACCGCACCCAACTGGCCCTTGCCCTTTCACCCAGCGCATCGGCCAAACAGCGGCAGAGCGCACACTGATCGCCTTTGGGCCCTCGCCGTGCGGATGAGGGCCAACGCCGCTTGATCCGAACCCCCCTTCAGGATCGCGCCCCCTCACCTACAAGGAGAGGGGGTAAACATCAATTCGTCTTGGTTTTGCCGCCTTCATCCTGCCCGTAGAACTCCGGCACGGGGTGGCTGTAGCTGTCCAGCCAGCGCTGCAGGCTGCGCTCACGCTCGGGTGCCGTGGCCACTTGGTCCACCGGCGAGCGAACACTGCCGCTGACCTGCAATTGCAACCAGTTTTCCGTTTCTTTCTGGTTGTAGGACGAAGGCCCGGGTTCGATAGCGCTGGCGGCCAACGGCAACACGGCTAACAACACGCCCACTTGAACAGGGAATTTCATGGCACACCTCCAACGCATTAATTAATGGCCGCCACCGGATCACGGGTTTTCACCGGGCGGGTTTTCAGGGCTTGCGCACGGGCCTGCGCATCGCTCACTTGTTCCGGGCTCAAACCGGCACGGCCCGCCAATTCGGCAGCCTGTTGCCAGTTGTCCTGATAGATCAGCAGCGTCACCAGGTTCGATGCCGCCAGCGAGTCCGCCTGTTTAAGTTCCAGTGCCGTCAGAAACTCAAAGCGCGCGTCCTCCAGGCGCAACTGGCTGAGGTAGACCACCCCCAGGTCGTTGCGGATTTTGTCGTCGGTCGGGGCCAATTTCGCGGCGCGTTCCAAGTGGGTCAACGCCTGAGCGTTATCGCCGCGCCCTGCCGCCAACTGCCCCAGACCATGCTCGCCCTCGGCGGCCAGGCAGGTACCCAACAACCCGCGGTACAACGGCTCGGCTTCACTGCGGCCCAACTGGCGGTAGATCCGCGCCTGACGCAACTGCACCTGTGAATAACGCTGCGGCAGGCTTTGCAGGTTGGCCAGGCTGGCGTGCAATTTGCCTTCCTTGGCCATGTCATCGGCCAGGTTCATTGACAGCTCCTGATCACCACTCAACTTGGTGCAGCTGCTGTCCGTCAGCCCGGCCCACGGCGGGTTGCTTTGGCCCCCGGTCGCACAACCTCCCAGCATCAACAGCACACAGACGGCGAGAGCTACTTTCATGGTCGTACTCCGATTCAAGAGGTAAACGCGCGAGCAACTGCGATAAAACTCGGCCCGGCCAACACAATCAGCAGGGCCGGAAACAGGAATGTCATCATCACCACTGACATCTTCGCGGACATCTTCGAGATGTACTCCTCCATGCGGGTCAAGCGGCGGTCATCCAGCAGGCTTTTGAGCGACTGCAACGATTTCATCGCGCCGCCGCCCTGCTGAATCAATTGCTGAAGAATCACGCAGGTGTCATCAAACTCATCCACCGACAGCAGGCTCGCGGCCTTGCTCAGTTCCTGGCTCAAGTCCAGGCCGGAGTCCACACGGGCCAGTACCAGGCGCAACTCACCGGTCAGCACGGGCAATAATTGCCGCCCTTCCACGCTCAACACCCGCAACGCCTGCTCCACCGCCATGCCGGACTCGAATAGGATGCGCAGCAGCGGAATAAAGGTAGAGACCTCAATGGCCGCTTCTTGCTGACGCTTTTTCGCGGCATACGCCAGCAGGCGTTTAGGGATCAGATACCCCACCGCCAACGCACACAGCAGCACCACCAACACGTTGCCGCCGCGCGGGAAAAACAGTTCATGGCCCAAAAACACCAACCCGGCGAACGCCACCGGCGTGCCCACCTGAAAGGCGGCAAACAGCGACCGTTGGGTCGCCGTGCGCCAGCCCACGCGGTTGAGCAATACCTGGGTTTCGTTGTCCAGCGAGACCGAGCGCTGACCAAACTTGCTGTTGCCCAAGGCCCGCATCCACAGCGTGAATTTGCCCGGCCCGGTCTGATCGCCTTCCAGGCGCTGCATCACCCGCTGTTGGCGCAAGCGGTCCTGGACCATGTTGTTGATCAACAACCCCAGCGCCGCGAACATTAAAACTGCGCAAATTACAAAGGCCATGTCATACGCTCCGCACCATGCGCCACAACGCCAGGCAACCCACCGTTTGCAGCGCCAACGCCATGAGCAGCATGCGTTGACCACTGCCGTCATCCCACATGTTGACCAGGTACAGCGGGTTGGTGATTAAAAAGTACGCACCCACCAGCAGCGGCAACACGGCCAACACGACGGCCGTCATACGGGTTTCACCGGTCATGGCCCGCAGTTTTCGCGCCCCTTGATCGCGCTCACGAATCAGCACAATCAAGTTCTCCAGCAACTCGCTGGCGTTGCCGCCATAGCGATGGTTGACCTTCAGGCCGAGGGCGAACATGCGAAACTCGTCGCGCTCATACAGTTCGGCAAAGTCCTGCACCGCATCGGGCAGGCTCACGCCTAACTGCACGTTGCGGGTCACCCGGCTGATACTGCTTTTCAGCGGGTCACTGGACGACTCGATCGCGTGCAGCACCGCGTCAGACAAGGTGCGCCCGGCCTTCAGGCTGCGCACACAGGAATCGAGCATCTGCGGCAATTGCTCAACCATGCGGCGCACACGGCTGTGGTAGCGCCAACTGACAAACACCTTCACACCCACCGGCGGCAACACCACCAGTGCAAGCAGAAAGAACCAGCCGCCGATCAACCCGGCCAGCACCACTGCGGCCGCCCACAATGACAGCCACAGCCCCAGCCGTTCCGAAGGTCGGCCCAGGCCGGCCTGCAAAAAGGCGCGGTCCAGCCACGCCACGCTCAAGGCTTTGTCCGTCCGTTGCGGCTGGCCTTCGCCCAGACGGTCCAGCACCCGGCTCGTGGTCGGGTCACGCAAGGCACCGTAGGCCAGCCGCATCGACATCAAAAACATCAACACGCTGATCATAAAAAGCAACAGAGCCGGGATCATCGTCAGCACCTCAGCCGTTGGCGTTGAGAATCGGATCGCGACGCAACTTGTCGCCCGCCGGGTTCTGGGCTTCGCGCAGAAAACCAAAGCCCGTGCGCTTGTCCAGCCGGAACAGGGTGTTGGTCACGTACACATCGTCACGCACGCCTACCACTTCCAGCACCTCACTGACGCACCGGCGGCCATCGGGCATGCGCGTCAGTTGAATGATCACGTCCAGTGCCGTGCAGATCATTTGCCGCAGGGTTTTCTCTGCCACGCTACGGCCTGTCAGCCCCACCAGGGTTTCCAGGCGCAGCAAGGCATCCTGCGCGGTGTTGGCGTGCACGGTGCTCATGGAACCGTCGTGGCCGGTGTTCATGGCCGTAAGCACGTCGAGCACTTCCACGCCACGGATCTCGCCGAGGATGATGCGGTCCGGACGCATCCGCAGGGCGTTGCGAATCAGATCGCTGGATTTCACTTCACCATGCCCTTCGGCATTCGGCGGGCGGGTTTCAAGGCGCACCACGTGAGGGTGGCCCAACTGCAATTCGGCCACGTCTTCAATAGTGACCAGGCGCTGATGAGGGTCGATCAACTGGCTCAGGATGTTCAACAACGTGGTTTTCCCCGTGCCCGTGCCGCCGCTGATCAAGATGTTGCAGCGCTTGCCCACACACGTCTGAAAAAACTCATAGATCGACTGGTCGATGGTTTGCATCGCCACCAGGTCGCTGCTTCTGAGCATGTCCTTGCGAAATTTCCGAATCGACAGGCACGGGCCGTCCAGCGCAATCGGCGGGATGATGGCGTTGACCCGGCTGCCATCGGGCAGGCGCGCATCCACCATCGGCGAGGACTCGTCCAGCCGCCGCCCCAGCGGCGCGAGAATGCGCTGCATTACCCGCTCGACATGGTGGTCATCAATAAAGCGCAGGTCGCTCTGGCTCAACAGACCCTCGCGCTCCACGAAGACATGGTGCGGGCCATTGACCAGAATCTCGGTCACGCCCGGGTCGCGCAGCAACACCTCAAGGGGGCCGAACCCGGTGAGTTCGTCAACGATCTCTTCGCCCAGCCGTTCCATTTCATAACGCGAAATGGCCAAGTGCAGGCGCGACACATACTCGGCCACGCGCTCAGTGACGAACTGCGACAAGGCCAGGCGCGAATCTTCCAGCAGGTTTTTGCCGCTTTCTTCAATGGCATCGATGATGTAGCGGTGCAACACCAGCTTCAGGCCGTCGTGGTCAGCACGCCCGTCCTTGTTGAGGCCCGAGCCAAACAACTGTTCATGGTTCATTTAGCCCCCCAGAGGCGGTTTAGCCATGAAGTGGGTTGCACGGGTGAAGAGCCTGACTCTTGTGAGCGCCTGGCCAGCCGCTCGCCAAGCTTTTTCACGCCTAGGCTCAGGGCGTCACGCGGTTGCAGGTCGAACAGCGTCGCGGCCTGATTTTTCGCGTTGATGCGCAACTCCGGGCTCAATACCAAAGTGGCCAGCACCGCAAAGCCGAACGTCTTGGCCAGCGCATCGGCATCCGGCGCAATGCCGCGCTGGTAACGGTCGACCAGCAACCCCGCGTGTTCCAGTTTCATGCCCTTGGCACGCCACAGGCTGAGCACTTCCAGGTTGCGGCGGCAATCGAGCACATTCTGGTCGGTGTACACCAGCAGCGTGTCGCAGTGGCTGACAAAGGTGCGCAAGGCTTCGCTGTCGGGCTGGCCCGTGAGGTTCACCACAATGTGCTGAAAGTGTTGGCGCAAGGCACTGAGCAACATGTACAGCTCGGCGGCGCTGGTGTGTTCCACGGGCTCATCCGTGGGGCTAGCGGCCAGCACTCGCAGGCCGCCCGGCGCGGTAGTGAAGGCACTGTCGATCAACGTGCTGTCCAGGCGCCGCAAATGGCGCAAGGCATCGCCAAAGAAGAACGTGCTTTCAAGGCCCAATAAGGCCAGGCCGTCACCACGGGGAATGCCCAGGTCCAGCAGCAAGGTTTTCTGATTGCTCTTTTGCACCACCAGCCCCAAGTGGCTGGCGAGCAAGGCACCGTCGGCATTGCATTGGGCGCTGAACAACACGCTAAGGCCACCCAGTTGGGTGTTTGGCACCACGGGCGGCAGGCGTTTGCTGAGGCGGCGCACCAGCCCCGCCACTTCACTGGAGCGCGAGCCGTAGGCGACAAAATCCCGGGCCCCGGCCCGCATGGCGTTAAGTACCAATTGGTTGTCCATGCCATCGCCCAACGCCACAATCGCCAGCATGGGTTTGGCTTCCAGGGCACCTTCGATCAACGCGCACTGGGCGACTACTTTTTCCCGGTCCAGCCCCACAAAAATCAACCCGGCAAAGGTCACATCCACCAGGGCCAGCAGTTCGTCCAGGCTGCTGGAGCCCGCCCCGACCACTTGCCCCAGCGGGGCCAGCGCACCTTGCAGCCACTCAAGGTCCGTGTTGTTGCGCGTCAGCGCGAGAAAGGTCTGGCTCAGGCTTTGGCTCATTGGGATAACCCGCTACGGCGATCAAAATTGCCGTTTTCCAGGAAATATTGGCGATACCAATTGGGCTGATAGTTGCGCAATTGTTCACCCGGCAACGTGGGCAATGCCGCGTTGGCGGCCAATGGCTGCACCAGGTGCGGGGTTACGATCATCAGCAGTTCGCGCTCTTCACTGCTGATATTGGACTCGCGGAAAAAGGCCCCCAGAATCGGGATATCACCCAGCCCCGGGAATTTGTTCACCTTCGAATTATTGGTGGTGCTGATCAAGCCACTGATCACGAAGCTCTCACCATCGGCCAGGGAAATGCTGGTGTCGGTACGGCGCACGGTCAGGCCTGGCACTTGCGTGCCGGCAATGGTCACGGCCTTGGTGTAGTCCAGCTCGCTGACTTCCGGTGCCACCTTCAAGATGATGCGGTCACGCCCCACGATAGTGGGCGTCAGCGTGAGGCGGATGCCGAATTCCTTGTACTCGATCGACACGTTATCGCTGCCGCTGCTCGGCACCGGAATCGGCACCTCGCCACCGGCCAGGAAGCTTGCGCTCTGCCCGCTCATGGCCACCAGGCTAGGCCGCGCCAAGGTATAGGCAAACCCGCTGCCTTCCAGGGCATTGATCATGGCCCTGACCCGCCCGCCGCCAAAACCGATATTGAAGAACTTGCTGTCGGCCACTGGCCCACCGGTGATAAGCCCTTGCGCGGAGGTGAGGAAAGAGCCCGGCGAACCAAACAGGAAGTTGCTGCCTTGACCAAAGATATTGGTACTGGCTTCCTGCAACTTGGAGCGGCTGACTTCAACAAAGCGAATATCGGTCTGCACCTGAACCGGCAGCGCTTCATCGCCCGACGGCAACCCGCGTGAGGCGGTAAACCCCTCGGTGGCCTTGCCCTTGACGAACACCATGCTTTGGCGCGGCGCTGTCGAGCAAGCCGTCCAGACCATCAGGCTGGTGGTACCCGCCGACACGCCGGTGAGTAAAAAGGCGTTGCTGCCATTGGCATGCACGTCGGCAACGGTCGGATCCCCCACCGCGATGCGCGTAATACTGGCCGACGAATTCAGGGCGCGCTGTGCCCCCTGGGACACCTCCAGAACGCCCGGCAGCGGTTCGAGACCAGCACAACTGGACGGCGCGGCCAAAGCCATTTCAAAAGGGAGGCTGGTCAAGATCAGCGCCAAAGCAACGCGTGTCTGCAACGCAAGGCAATAGTGGCTCATGCGGGTCTTCCTTGTAGATCAGGATTTTTATTGAGCGGGCTGTTGCACCGCTTGATTGCCGCGAATAATTTCAATGCCACGCGCACGCGGTACGCCAGCGGGGTTGCCGGCCACCGCAGCCTTGACCGGGCCGGCCAGCGCCAGTTGGTTGAACTGATAGAGGTTGCGCTTGGCGTTCTCGACAGTGCCCGCGCCGTTTTGCTCACCCGCCCAGTACTTGTTCAAACGCTGCTCGTCGGCGCTGCGCACGGCCAGGCGCAAGGTACCGGCCTGGGTGGCGAGCATTAACTGGTTGAGCAACGGTTCGGGCACCGCCAACACCGCTGTGCGTGCCGCCACTCGGCGCTGCGCTTGCTTGAGGGCTTCTTCGGCGTTAAGGGGTTGGCTGGCCAGACGACCGTCGCTGGTCAGGCCCAGCTCTTCGCCCACACTCAGCACCCGCACGGCGGGCAACACCACTTGCGCCGATTGCTGCGGGTTGCCGGTGTCCTGGCGCAAAAACAGCAGAATGTCGACGTAATCATCCGGTGCCAGTTGCCCGCCTGCACCGGTCACTTCATCAATGGCCACCGCCAGCGCACGTTCATCGGGGCGAATCATGCGGGCCAGCGGCCCACCGATCTCAAAGCTTTGCTCATTCACCCAGGTGCCTGCCGTCAGCGGCCGCCAAGGGGTACGCCCGACCGCCTGCTCAAGGGTGGTAAGCTGCCAGCGGGGGCGGTGCGCACCTTCTCGAGCGTCAGGTCGTCAGCGGTCAATGCCACATGCGGCGGCACATCGCGGGCCAGCACCAGCACCGATTGACGCGTTTTGTCTTCCACCGTGGCCACGCCTTGCTCTACCACTTGCGTGACCGGCACGGCAGCAACCGGTTGCTGCCGGCTAACGACCAACCCCCAATAACCTGTTGCAATAGCGCCAACAAACAAGACAGCCGCCAGTAATAAACTGCGTCGATTATTCATTTACCCCCACTCCCTTTTCTACTCGCGGACTGCACACGAAAGAACACTCACATAAGGACATGGCCATAAAGGCTTAATACCCAATGCCGTTTCAACCGTTTCGCTATTTGAACGTAGCGCAGTTGAACCAAAATGCCATTACCGAATCCAAAAAAGCGCAAGTAATTTTAAATAGTTTGATTTATCACGACTTTCTTAAAAACACACCATCGTATTAATACTTTGTCATTAGTCAGTTATTACAGTTGCACAATCATTAATTCCTGCCAATCCTGTAGTGGCAAATCATAACTACGCCACAACAACGCAACACCGTGCTCCCTCCCGGCGCACCAGGAGAAGTAAAATGTTTTTAAATACTGTTCTGAAAGTGTATATACCGGCTCAGGTATTCGTGACGCGTCAGGCCAAGCTATTTCTGAAACGCACGGACGGCGCGTCGGGTATTGAGTACGCCATTATTGCGGCCATGGTTGCGGTAGTGATTGTCGGGTTCTCGGCAGATATCAGAGACGAGGTCAATACCGTGTTCACCAGTATCAAAGATGGTCTGGTAAAAGTTAATACTTAAACTTAGAAACGGGTTACTGGTATGCACCCCTCCTCACAACGCCAACAACTGCTGCTAGTGGATGACGAAGAGGAGGCCCTGCTGGAGCTGGCCGAACTGCTGGAGGGCGAGGGCTTTTGCTGCTTTACGGCAACCTCTGTCACCCTCGCCCTTGAGCAGTTAAGCCGCCATCCCGACATTGCGCTGGTCATCACGGACCTGCGCATGCCCGAAGAAAGCGGCATCGCCCTGATCAAACGATTGCGCGAACATACGGCGCGCCAACACTTACCGGTGATTGTCATTTCCGGGCACGCCGATATGGCGGATGTCAGCGATTTGCTGCGCCTGCAAGTGCTGGACTTGTTCCGCAAACCGATTTATCACGTGCGGTTACTCGGCACCCTTGATCATCTTTTCCCAAAACCGGATGCCCTTCAGGGCTCACGCTATTAGCAGCCCACTGTGCAAACATCACTTGCGTTCAACTTTGTACACACGACCATCGCGAGCCAATAACGCTGCCTCATTCTCAATAAACCCCTTAACTAATCCCTCTGTAATCCTGACACTCGTGTCAACTTCAAGCCCTTTCGCGCACCCCCATCGTTATAACCCCCCTTCCTTTGGAAGAGGGGTTATAACGATTACAGCTGATAACTAAAACTGAGGGTATAGCGGGGCCGACGATTGAAACTGTCCAGTGCGATATCCGACATGGGCTTGGCCACTTCCAGCGCTATGTTGTAATAACGCTTATCTCCAAAGCGCATACCAAGTGCTGCCGAGGACATGTCCGAGCCTTTAAGCGGAATGTCGTTAAACCAGGTTCTGGCTTTATCGACGACGGCATAGGGTTGCAATAACTTCACCCATTCACCGTCGCGGTTAAAGCTGTAGTTCAACTCGTACGCCACACCCCAGCCCTTATCGCCCGATGCCTGGTCGTCGGGGTAGCCCCGACCAAAATTCTGCCCGCCAAACACCGCTCGTTCACTGTCGGGCAAGCTGTCGCCAGTCCAATACAACGCGCCAGACATCACGCCCTGCCAGTTGTCGAAGAAACCGTCGCTTTGCACCCCCGACAGCCGCATCCGAAAGAAGTCCAGGTCGTAGTGGTTGCGGGTCAGGTTGGTTTCGGTTTTAGCCCCCAGGCCATTGATGCCCTGGTACACGCCGGCACTGAGGATGCGCAATTGCCCGGCATCGGACTTGCGCCAGTCACCTTCGACCGCCAGGGCACGCACGTTGGTTCTTTCGCGCAGGGTTTGCGCGTAACCGACCACGTCGTAGTCGGTGTTGTCATTGACCCCGTACAAGCGGCCAGCCACGCTCAGCCACTCATCCGGCGCAACGATCAGCGGGTGGCTGACCCCGATCGAGAAGCGGTCATTTTCACGGCGGGGCTTGAGTTGAAAGCCGTCACTGGTGACCAGATTAACGCTGGGGTCACTGCGATAGCTTGCGCCATACAGGTTCAGTTGCGTGCCTTCGGCATTCAGGTACTGGCTGTAATCAAGCCGGTAGTAATGCTCCTTGTCGCGCCCCGGTGGAAACAGCCCGCTGAGAGTTAACTGCTCGGCCATGGCCGTCTGCGAGTTACTGCTGGCTCCGAGCAGCGCTTGGGTGCTGTCACGGCTGCCCTCGACAAGGCTCATGCTGGTGGTAAACGGTTGGCGGCTGGCGCTGATCAGCATCGTCGAGGCACCGTCGGTGGTGCCCGGCGGCGGCACGTGCGCCTCCAGGGTCACCCCCGGCAAGCGGCCCATCAGCGTGGCATAACGGTCAAAGGTTTTGCGGGTCAACGGCCGCTCGCCTTTGATTTTATCCACCAGTTCATCAATAAAACCCCTGACCCGGCCCACGTCGCCCTCGACCTGATAGCCGCTGACGTAGCCTTCAACCAGCACCACGCGCACCAAGCCCTGATCAAAGGTTTGTGGGGGTAAAAATGCGTAGGACAACAGGTAGCCGTCAGTTTGATAACGTGCCGTAAGCGTGCGGGTGGCCTCGATCAACTCACCGAGCGTGATCTCATGCCCCAGCAATGGTTTGTAGGCCGCCCCCAGTTCTTCAAGCGGGTACACCGTGCCGCCTTCGATCTGCAATTTGCGAATGGTCAACTTCATGCCCATTTCCAGCGGCTGTGTCTCGGCAGCGCCGGGCTGGGGCAATTGCAGTGCCGGCGGTTGCGGCCGATAGGCGTCTACCGGCAGGTTGGGGGTGGGCAGGCTTTGCAGGGCATCGTTACTGTTCAGAAAACGCGGCAGGGGGTCGGCACTGGCATAGGGCACCAACGCCACGAATAAAAGCGGGACGTAATTGCGCATAGGACACTCCATGGTCAACAACAGCGGCATCACGAGGCAGGGGCAATACGTAAAAACCACGCTACCCCAGCAGCACTCCTACAACTGACACATGAAAAAAGACGAGAGGTTCATCCGAACCCCTCGTCCCAACCAAGCGTAGGCGCTGTAGGTACGGCCGTCGAACCGGCCAGGTGCATTTCTCGTTAGTTTTTCTTGCCCACGTTGCCCAGCCCACCGAGCACTCCGCCAAGAACGCCACCCAAGCCACCCTGGTTACCACTTCCAGCCGCGCCTACTGTCGTACCGACCGAACCGGTGCCGCCCGCATTGACATTAAGGCCCAACAAACCGCCACCGCCCAAACCTAACAAGCCACCCTGGCCTGCACCTGCGCTGCCACCGCTGGCACCGCCACCCAACAAGCCGCCCAGACCCAGGCCGCCGCCCGCCGAGCCGCCTGCTGCGCCCCCGCCCAACAAGCCGCCCAAACTGCCCAAGCCGCCCAGACCATTGGCCGGCGTGCCGCCTGAGGTCGCCCCGCCACCGAGCAAGCCGCCCAACCCCAGGCCCGCGCCGGTGTTTGTTCCGGCGGCTGGGTTCAGGTAACCACCGGCCTTGTCAGCCACACCGCCGACACCGATCAGCAACCCACCGACCAGGCCCGTGACCGGGTTTTTGTCGCCCGTGGTGGTCACTTTGTTGCCAAGCCCGGTGACCACGCCGCCCACCTGATTCAGCAGGCCGTCCACCGGCGCGCCCAAACCGGTTGCGGTGCCCACTTTGCCTGTGACGTTTTCCACCAGCGAAATCACCGGCACCAGCACTTTGCCATTCACGGCACCCGTGACCTGGCCCAATTGGCCGCTGGTGACGTTGGTGGTGAGGGTGTTACCGATCATGGTCACGGTGATGCCCACCTTATTGACCAGCCCACCGGCGGTATCGGCAACGTTATTGACCAAGCCGCCCGCCAGCGGAATGTGGCTGATCGGCGTATTGTCCAGCACCGTGGCCAGGCCAGTGCCGACCGACGATACGCCCTTGCCAACATGGCTGACCGCATTGGTCGCACCGGCGACCGTGAGGCCCAGCGAGTCTTTATCGGTGCCCAACGAGCCCAGCCCATGGCCAATGCCATCGGTCACTGATGTCACCGCATTGCCTGTGCTGACCACCAAGCCCCCGCCCAGCGTACCCACCACCGGCACCGTGCTGAGCGTGGTGCCCACACCACTGACGACACCGCCAACGCCACCCAGGGCCGTACCGACTTGCCCGACGACCTGGCCGGTCACCAGCGGAGTGTCGTTGCCGTTGCCGGGATTACCAGGGTTGCCTGGATTACCGGGGTTGCCGGGGTTACCAGGCCCGCCGGGGCCTCCACCGTCGGTGCTGCCGCCGGATGAACTGGTTGAAATATAATTTTTGGAACCACCGCCACCGCTATGGCAGCCCGCCGTCAGGCTGACGCTCATGACCAAAAACAAGGCTGTACTGGTTTTTAACCACAGTTGAGTGTTCATGTGAGAAATTCCTTGCACCTGTTACGCCTGAGTTCGAATGTTCACTGCTCTGGCGTCAGCGATACATTCATCCGTTACAGACATAACAACCCCGCAGGGCCCACTGAACAATTCACAACTTGGTATTAGTCCCTTCTATAACGGGGCGTTTCGCCGACCAGGCAATGTACTTTCAAACAGAACCCACGAAGGTAAAACCCTTGTTAATCAACGGCATTTACCCCGCCTGAGCAACAGCCCAAAAACACCCCCAATCAAGAAGTGATAGTCCTATTTTGTAGTCGTTGACGAGCCTTGCGAGGCTACGTCCGGCGACGCAGTCGTCGTAAAACCAGACAGCGCGGTGTTCCAGATAGATCCGGGACTCAGGCTTTACGATCGCTGCGCAACCGATCCCCCATTAGCGCAATGGGAATATCACTGCACCACGCTGAACTCGACACGGGCGGTGGCGCCACTTTCGTCGAGTACGCTCAATTCATAGCGCCCGGCACGGTCAAGGGCGACATTGAGCGTGTCTTCAAACCCGCTGTCACCCAGCGGTTCTCCGTTCAGGAACCACCAACGCCGCCCGTCGCCGCCCAGCGCCGAGAGCGCCAGTGGCAATGCGCCCTGGCTCGATGCCGGACGTTGCAAGCGATCGCCCTCGCGCACGCCAACAATCGACAGGCCCGCTACCGCGTTGAGCGCCGCAGGCGGGCAGGTGGTCGACGCCGCCGGCAAGCGCGCTTCGCGTCGTTCAGCCCGTGGCAGCCACGGCGCGAGCGGGGCCGGCCAGAGCGCGATTTGACGTGCGTGTGCGCCGGGGCAATGGGCGCTGACACGCAGGCCCTGCGCATCCACCCATACGGTTTCACGCAGGCCCGCCCCCAAGGGTTGATCGGCGGCCAGCAAGGTGGGCGGCGTGGTGTGATCCAGCGTCCAGGCAAAACGCTGGCGACGGCAATCGGGGTCGTTCTTGTCCATGGGCTGGCCCAGCGGCCAGCAAATGGCAGCCACGCCAACCGTGTCCGGCACCGGCTGTTGCGGCGCAACACGCCCACGTTGGCTGTCGCGATTGCTCAACACATCGTGAACTTGCAGCATCAGCGGCGCGGCAGAAGCCAGGCCAAATTGCCCTGGCACCGGGGTTCCGTCGGGGCGGCCAATCCACACGCCAATCACATAGCGCGGCCCCACGCCAATCGCCAACGCATCGCGAAAACCATAACTGGTGCCGGTCTTCCAGGCCAGCAACGGGCGCTGCACCAACTCGGCCGTAGGGTCACGGTCCGGGCGTGCCTGCCCACTGAGGATACGCCGCACGATCCACGCCGAGCCGGGTGACAACAGGCGCCGCTCGCGCAGTTCATCCTCGGGTTGCAGGCGCAGCCTGGCGCTTTTACCGCCGCGCGCCAGGGCGCTGTAACCGCTGACCAGATCCTCAAGACGGCTGCCCGCACCGCCCAGAATCAACGCCAGGTTGGGCTCGGCCAGTGACGGCAGGCTCAGCGGCACGCCGCCATTGCGCAAGTCGGCGGCAAAGCGCTTGGGCCCGTAGGCTTCCAGCAATTGCACGGCCGGCAAGTTGAGCGACAGGGCCAAGGCCGCGCTGGCCGCCACCGGCCCGCTGAAGCCCATCGAGAAGTTACCCGGCCGGTAATCCCCGTAGCGCCGGGGCACATCCTGCAACAGCGATTCGGAGTGAATCAGCCCCGCGTCCAGTGCCATGCCGTACAGGAACGGTTTGAGCGTGGAGCCCGGCGAGCGCAGGGCGCTGATCATGTCCACATGGCCAAAGCGCCGCGCATCGTTGATGTCTACCGAGCCCAGGTAGGCGCGCACGGCCATGGTGTCCGTTTCGACGACGATGATCGCGGCCGAGGTGTAATCGGGTAAACGCGCACGCCAGCCCAGCAGCAGGTCTTCAAGACGACGTTGCAGGCTGGCGTCGAGCGTGGTGCGAATCAGCGGCGGGCTGTGCGGGCGGTTCAGGCGCCGGGCCAGCAACGGGGCGAGGCTGGGTTCCTGACGCGGGGCCAACAACAACGGTTCCTCCAGTGCTTCATCGACTGCCGACAGTGGCCAGACCCCGTATTCAGCTAACCGGCGCAGCACTTTATCGCGGGCGACCTGTGCCCTCTGCGGATGACGGTCGGGGCGCAGGCGACTCGGGGCCTGTGGCAATACCGCCAACAAGGCGGCTTCGGAACGCGTGAGTTGCTGTGGTGACTTGCCCAAGTACGCCCAACTGGCCGCCGCCACGCCTTGCAAGGTTCCGCCAAACGGCGCGCGATTGAGGTACAGCGCCAGGATCTGGTCCTTGGACAAATGCCATTCCAGTTGCGCCGTGCGCCACAACTGGCGCAGCTTGCCCGGCAAGGTGCGCTCATGCGGGTCCAGCAGCCGTGCCACCTGCATCGACAACGTACTGCCACCCGACAGCACCCGCCCGCCGCTCAGGTTTTGCCAGGCGGCACGGCCCAGCGCCAGCGGGTTGACCCCGGGGTGGCGGTAAAACCAGCGGTCTTCATAAGTCAGCAGCGCCTCAAGGTAGTACGGCGAGACCTCATCGACGGCCACCGGGTAGCGCCACACGCCCTGCGCATCGGCAAAGCGCCACAGTGGCGTGCCGTCTTCGGCCAACACCACCCGCGCCAAGTCATCCTGGGGCAGCGGCAGCGGCCAGATCCGGTCCGCCAGCCATAACACCGCCAGCACACACCCCACGCCGGTCAGCAGCCCGGCCGCTAACCGTAGCGGTCTGCGGCGATTCTCTGGCACAGTGGCGCCCTCATTCATTGGGACACACACATGCACGTTGAAGGATTTTTCGAGAGCCTGGGGCAAATGTTCGGGGCCATCATTCGCTTTATCGTTGAAGGGTTGAGCGGCATTTTCAGTGGCCTGAGCAACGCGGGCGGCAATTTCATCGAGGGATTGAGCCAGACCCTGGGCATGCAAGCGTCGATCATCAGCATCGCCCTGCTGGTGCTCGGCCTGTTGTGTTTGTACAACGCCGTGCGGGCCTTCATGCGCACCTCCATCATCGGCGGCGTGGTCTGGTTGCTGCTAGGGCTGTGGGTGATCAGCGGGCTCATCAACTGACCCGCCTGTGTACCTGATGCCGATGCCGATGCCGTAGACGCGAGCTGGCTCGCGCCTACGGGTGCCAATTCCAGTGCCGCGTTATCGGCCTTTGATCACCATTTGCCCCGGGGTTTCGCCCACGGCGTGCCAGTTGGGGCGATACATCGATTCCACTTGCGGCGGCGGCACGCGGTATGTGCCGGGGGTGACGGCACGGGCCAGGTACAACAGGTGCGTGGTGCCGTAGCCGTCGAGGTCCAGCGCGGCGACGTAGCGGTCATCCCGGTATTCCTGATGCTGCACGGCCGCGTTCTGCATCGACTCGCGCCATTGCTTGACCTGGCTGCTGGCGTTTTCAAGGCTGGCTGCGCTCTGGCCCAGGTTCTGGTTTTCCAGTTCAAGCCCCGCCGGTAGCAAGTCCACCACCAAGGCATCCGGCACCCGCTGCTTGGCCGTCACAGCCAAATGCACCAGCACCAGGTCGCCGCTTTTCAGCGCCCGCAGGTCCAGTGGTTCTCCATTCATCCCCAGGTAATCACGGCGAATGCTCATGTTTACGCCACCGGCCACGGGGGCCTGCTGCGGGTAACCCGAGATGGTCAGTTGCTGATACACCGGCGCGCTGCCTTCGTTGTGCACAGTCAACGGGGACTCCAGCAACGGCCCTTGCAGCTTGATGCCCGACTGGCTGTTATTCAGCGTGCGCGTCTGCCCGCCACTTACCAGTTGCGCCGCCCAGGGTTGCGCCGGCTGGCTCAGCAAACCGCGACCGGCCAGGAACAGCGAGTTGCGTTCCTGGGTCGACAACCACTGGCTAGCCGCCAGTTGATCCGACAACGCAAACACACGTTGTTCGCGCTGGCCGTTCATCAGGTTGTTTTCTTCAAGCAAGGCCAGTATCAACGCCTGATCGCGCAGCGGGCTGCCATAGTCGCCCAGCCACTCATCGGCAGGGCGCGTGACGGCCAGGCCGGCCACCAGGGCCTGATCGGCACGCGGCGCGTCGCCCATCAATTGCAGCGCGATAGCCAGTTGCACCAACGGTAAACCGGAGCGCGCCTCACTGCGGCGTTCAAAAAGGCTGCGCAGCGACCCCAGGGGTGCCTGCTGACTGCGCGCCAGCACCAACCCCGCATAGGCTTGCACGGCAAAACGGGTGTGTTCGAGGTTGTCGCTGGCATCGGCTTCGATCAGGTTGCGCTCTTGCACGTAACGCAACAGGCGCTCGCTGGCCTTTTTCAGCGCCTCAGGCGGCACCGCAAAGCCCTGGTCGCGAGCGCGCAGCAGGAAGTCAGTGACGTAGGCCGTCAACCAATACTCTTCCTGACCGTCTGCGCCCCACAGGCCAAAGCTGCCGTTGTAGCGCTGCATGCCCAGCAGGCGCTCGATGCCCAGTTCGATCTTGCGCTGGCGGTCGACGTCCGGTTCACCTTCAAGGCCCAGACGCTTGAGCAAAGCCGCGTCGGCGTACAGCGCCGGGTACAGGCCGCTGGTGGTTTGTTCGGAACAGCCATAGGGGTACGCCTTGAGCGCGCGAATTTGCTCGCCGAGGTTCAGCGGCGGCCGGCTCGACAGGCTGAGCAAGGCTTCACGCCCCGCCGGCTCGAACGCTTGCAACTCGCCCTCAGGCAGGCTCCATGGCTGCTCGTTGAGCACCGCGCGGTAATGCTTGAGCAACGCCGGGTACGCGGGGCGCACGCCCAATGTCCATTCGCGGGTGAACGGTGCCAGGGTCTCGCCCGGCACTTCAAGGCCGTTGACGGTGACCTTGACCTGGCCGGTGCCATACCCGCCCAGCGCCTTGACCGGGATTTGCAAGGTGCTGCGCTGACCGGGGCTGAGGGTGACGTTAGAAGACGGCGCACCCAGCACCTCCAGTTGGCCTTCGGTGCTCACCTGCACATCCAGGGTTTGCGCGGTAGCGGTCAGGTTGGACAGGTCCAGCGCCAGCCGAGTCTGGTCGCCACCGGCCATAAAGCGCGGGGCAGCCAGTTCGGCCACCAGCGGAGCCGCGACCACGGTCTTGGCCTCGGCCATGCCGTAGCGGTCGTCGGTCCAGGCTTGTGCCATCAGGCGCAATTCACCATTGAAGTCCGGAATGTTGACGCTGACTTCGCCCTCGCCCTGTGCGTTCAGGCTTACGGGAGCACTTTGCAGGGCAACGATGGTCACACTCGTGGCCGGGCGCTTGCCGCCCTTGGCCAGTGCGGCATCGCCGCCGAACGCGAGGCTGGCCAGGCGGCCCTGCCCGGCTTCGATCAATTGCCCGTAAATATCCAGTTGGTCCGCGCCATACGCCTTGCGCCCGAACAGGCTGGCGTAAGGGTCCGGGGTGGCATAGTCGGTAATGTTCAGCACGCCGACGTCCACGGCGGCCAACACCACATGGGCTTGCGCGGGAACGCTGCCATCGGCGTTTTTGACGTGAAGCTTCACCGTTAGCGGTTGTTTGGGGCGCATGGTCTGCGGGGCGTCGAGGGTCAGCACCAGCTTGCGCTGGGTGCGATCGAGCGGCAAGTGCAGCACCCCCACCGCGCGCTTGGGGGTGATCGCGGTTTTGCGCTCACCGGGGCGAATCACCAGGGCGCTGATGTATAAATCGTGGCGAGCCCACGTCGGATCGATCTTGATGTCGAACGCCTTGCCTTCGGCCGGCACGTCGATCTCTTGCCACCACAACGGGCCGTCGCTGCCTTCAACCAGCAAGTAGCCCTTACCCGCCGCCGGTGGTGTGACGGTGACCCTGGCGGTGTCGCCATTGGCATACGCCGCCTTGTCCAGCGCCAGCTTGACCTGATCGGGGCGCACGGCACCGCCTTCAGCGTTGTCCTGCGCGCGGTAGCCCGCCCAGAATTGCAGGCTGCTGACCAGCCCGGTTTGCGGGTCTTGCACTTCAACCCGGTACGGGCCCCACTCCACCGGAAAACTGACCTTGGCGGTGGCACCGGCCTTGAGGCTGACGGTCTCTTCGTTGAGGTTTAAAAACTTCTCGTTGTAGTGATAGCTCCACCCATCGCTTTCGGAGTAGTTCCAGTAATAGTCACGGCGCTCACGCACCAGCCGCACCTTAAGGTCGTCGGCGGCCAGTTTGTTGCCCTGGCTGTCGGCCACCAGCAGCTCGAACTCGACCGGGCCGTCACCCTCGGTTTCAGTACCATCAAACACCCCGCGCACACCCGGCAGGCGCTCCGCCGGCCACACCGGCTGCACCAGACGCCGGGTAATCGGGCGCCCGCCCGACTCTTGCAGGCTGGCCTGAACGATCAGTTGCAACGGCGAGCGGGCCTCACTCCAGCGGCTTTCAATGCTCAGCGTCTCGGTGCCCTGGGCGTTGAGCACGCTTTCATCCAGCTCCAGGTCCTGGGTCAGATCGCTTTCGGTGATCGAACCGAACTGATACCCCGGCAAGGCACTGACGGCTTCGCGCAGCGGCCGCACATACACTTGGCCACTGAGGCGGTTACCCACGGCAGGCGCACCGTACAAGTAGCGGCCCGTGACCTGGATATGGGCGGTTTGATCGGGGCTCAGCGGTGTGTCGCTGCCCTTGAGTTCCAGCGCCATTCGCTCGGGCAGAAAGTCTTCGACCAGAAACTCATAGAGCTGCGGTTTGCCGTCACCCAGGTCGAACACCAGTTGCCAGCGCCCGGTCGGCGCTTCGCCCGCCAGGTCCAACGCGTATTGATAGAAGCCGGAAGCGTCCGGGGACCAGACAAACTTGCGACTGACCTGCTCGTCCGGGCGACGCACTTCTACGCTCACCGGCTGGGTTTTGACCGGCTGGCCATCGCGGTCGCGCAGCAAGGCGTTGAGCAGCACCGTTTCGCCGGGGCGGTACAAATCGCGAGGGCCAAACACAAAGAATTGCAACGGGTGAGCCTGCGGGCCACCGACATCAAATTCAGCCAGGTCGAGGGCCGCCGTGTTCAGGCGCAGCAGGCTGGTCTGGTCGCCTTCACGGGCAACCAGCACTTCAGCCTTGGGTGCCAACGCCAGCTCAGCGTGGCCGTCTTTGCCCGTCTTGCCAGTGGTCAGCACTTGGCCTTTGCCATCAAGCACTTGCAGCTCCACACCGGCCAACGCGCTGCCACCCTCCAGCGCTTGGGTGAACACATCCAGGCGTTTCTGATAGCGGTGCACAGACAGACCCACGTCACTGAGGGTGAACAGGGTGGCCGGCGTGGCGTAGTTGTAACTGCCTGATGCGGTCATCACGGCCAGGTACACGCCCGGCGCTTGCAGAGGCTTGATGCCCGACGTCGGCAGGATCACGGTTTCGCGCGTGTTGCGCGCCGGGTTCAGGTCAAACCGGCCGCCGTACACCAGATCGGCCATGCCCAGCAGGTCGCGGGCTTCATAACTTTGCAGGCTGCTGTTGCGGCCCCATTGGCTGAGAAAGGCGGGCAGCGACTCGGGTTTGACCCGGAAAAACTCCACATCCACCTTGTCGACGTTCAGCGCAATCACAGGCAGGCCTTGAGCCAGCCGCGTGGGCAGCAACGTGCCACGGCTGGCAAACCCGACCGTGGGTTGCAGGTCGCGGGTTTCGAGGCGGCTGACAAACTCTTCGGCCAGCCGAGCGTCATTGACCGCCCGCACGCCGGGGTCGACGGTCAGTACCAACTGGCGCTGCGGCTCAAGGTGGCGCAGGCGCAGTTCCATCAGGTTATCGGACAATTCCCAGGCACCGTCGACCTTGCCAGTTTTGGTATCCACCACATGCACTTTATCGGCAAAGGACTGCTCCGGGTCCAGCGGCACCGAGAAGCTCACCGACAAGGTGCTGGCCCCGTCCAGTTGCACCTCCGAGACGTCCACTACGCTGAGTTCACGCCCGGCATAGCGCTCGGCCAGCGCCTTGACGTCCTGAACCGGTTTGGCCGGCTGGCTGGCCGCAACGGCTGGTGCCGCCGGGGCGTCGACGCTTGAGGAGTCACACGCGCTGAGCAGCGCCAGCGTGCAGGCCAGGAACAATCCTTTTTTAAGCATGATGGGCTCGTTAACAGGGCGTTGAAGGGGTCGACTATATAACAGCACGACGAGAACCACAGACTCGCCGGTCAGACTGACCCACAATTGCGGGATAGGTTCTTCACCCGACCTGTGCGGTTACAATCGCGCCCCTTCAAAGGAGCCTGCATGTCTTTTCTGTTAGCCGACTGGCGCGACCGCCCGACCCATCGCCGGGTCTGGGCGCTGGCGGCCCCCATGATCCTCTCGAACATTTCGGTGCCCTTGGTGACGCTGGTGGACAGCGCCGTCATCGGCCATTTGCCCCACGCCCATCAATTGGGCGCGGTGGCGGTGGGTGGCAGCCTGTACACCTTCCTGGCCTGGGCGATGGGCTTTTTGCGCATGGGCACCACCGGGTTTGCGGCTCAGGCTGCCGGGCGCGGCGATGGCAGTGCATTGCGTCAAATACTGTTGCAAGGCCTGCTGCTCGGCCTGCTGCTGTCGATGTGCCTGGGGGCCATTGCGCTCCCGTTCAGCGGCCTGGCCTTGAGCGTGATGCAGCCTTCTCCCGACATGCAGGCCCTGACGCTGGAGTTCTTCCATACCCGGCTCTTCGGGTTACCCGGTGCCCTCGCCACGTACGCCTTGGTAGGCTGGTTTTTGGGCGCGCAAAACGCCCGAGCACCGTTGGCGATACTGCTGACCACCAACGTCGTCAATATCGTGCTTAACCTGTGGTTTGTACTTGGCCTGGACTGGGGCGTCGCGGGTTCGGCGCGGGCGTCGGTGATTGCCGAATGGAGCGGTGCCCTACTGGGGCTGTGGCTGACCCGGGGGGCGCTGCGGGCGTACCCCGGCAAAATGCGCTGGGCCGCGCTGCAGGTGTGGCACAACTGGCAGCCGTTGCTGGGGGTAAACCGGGATATTTTTATCCGCAGCCTGCTGCTGCAATCGGTGTTCTTTTTAATCACCTTGCAAGGCGCTCGCTTGGGGGATGCCACCGTGGCAGCCAATGCCTTGTTGCTGAACGGCTTGCTGCTGACCGCTCATGCGCTGGACGGCCTGGCCCACGCCGTTGAAGCGTTGTGCGGCCACGCCATCGGTGCCCGTGATCGCACCGCATTGCGTCGCTCGATGGTGGTCGCGTGCGGTTGGTCGTTACTGGCCAGTGCGATGTTTGCGCTGCTGTTTCTGTTCGGCGGGCGCGGGTTTATCGCCCTGCAAACCGACATTCCCAGCGTGCGCGAAACCGCCTTCCAGTACTTGCCGTACTTGGCCGTATTGCCATTGATTGCGGTGTGGAGTTACGTGTTGGACGGGCTGTTTATCGGAGCCACCCGCGCCCGGGAGATGCGCAATGCGATGATCACCAGCGTGGTCATTGCCCTGCCGGTGGCCTGGGCCCTACATGGCTATGGCAACCATGGGCTGTGGATCAGTTTTTTACTGTTTATGGTGCTGCGCAGTGGGGTTCTGGGGCTGTCTGCAGTGCGCATTCAGTGGTTTACCCCGTAACCCTGTAGGCGCGATATTGCTCGCGCCTACAGGGGGCCCGTTTACGACGACAGGTAAGACGAACGCGTCAGGCCAAGGCGCAAAGCGTCCAGGTACTGGGTGCGTTCTTTGGCGCTGATGTTGGCGCTGGCCACTTTGTCGCGGTAGTGAGTCATCAACTCCTCCGGCGACAAGTGCACGTAACGCAGCATGTCTTCGATGGTGTCGTGGGTCTCGATACCGGCGTGGTACACGCTGCCATCCGGGTTCTGGTAGATGTTCACCGAGTCGGTGTCACCGAACAAGTTGTGCATGTCACCCAGGATTTCCTGGTACGCACCCACCAGGAAGATGCCCAGCAAGTAGTCTTCGCCTTCGTTCAGGCTGTGAACCGGCAGGCTGGTCTCGATGCTCTGCTCGTCGACGTATTGCTTGATCTTGCCGTCGGAGTCGCAGGTCAGGTCTTGCAGCACGGCACGACGCAGCGGCTCTTCGTCGAGGCGGTGCAACGGCAGAATCGGCAGTACCTGGCCAATCGCCCAGGTGTCCGGCAGGCTCTGGAACACCGAGAAGTTGCAGATGTACTTGTCGGCCAGCTTGTCGTTGAGTTCGTCCAGCACCTGACGGTGCGAACGCTGACGCGCTTTCAACGAGTTGTGCAGGCGGCGGCACACCGCGAAGTAGCACTGCTCGGCCAAGGCTTTTTCCGCCAGGGTGAGTTTGCCGTCGGCGTACTGGGTCGCCACGTCGCTCATGTAGTGCGTGGCACGCCAGTAAGTTTCGGTGACCATTTCAATGTCGGTCGGGCCCAGCAAGTCGATCAGCCACTGCACGGTTTCCGGCAGGCTTTCTTTGTTTTCGATCACGGGCACGTCGTCGTTGTGCTTCTCAACATCGGTGACTTGCACCACCAGCATGGCGTGGTGGGCGGTCAAGGAACGGCCGCTTTCAGAGAAGATGTGCGGGTGCGGCAAGCTTTGCGCGTCGCAGAACTCTTTGAGCATGCCCACCACGACACCGGCGTAGTCGTCCATGTCGTAGTTGATCGAGCTGGCGTTGCGCGAGTGCGTACCGTCGTAGTCCACGCCCAGACCGCCGCCCACGTCGATATGGTCGACTGGCAGGCCAAGGTTGCGCAGTTCGCCGTAGTAACGAATCGCTTCCTTGAAGCCGTGCTGGTAATCGGCCAGGTTGGCGATCTGCGAGCCCATGTGAAAGTGCAGCAGGCGAATGCCTTGATCCAGGCCGGCGTCGCGGAAGCGCTCAACCACCGACAGCAGTTGCGCGGCCGACAAACCGAACTTGGACTTTTCGCCGCCGGTGTCGGCCCATTTACTGGAGGCCAGCGAGGACAGGCGCACGCGCAAGCCCACCTGTGGCTTGACCTTGAGCGAGGCGGCCTCTTCGATCACCAGGTCCACTTCGGACTCTTTCTCGATGACGATAAACACGTTATGGCCCAGCTTCTGGCCCATCAGCGCCAGGCGGATGAACTCACGGTCCTTGTAGCCGTTGCACACGATGGTGCCGCCCTTCGGGGCCAGCGCCAGCACGGCCAGCAGCTCGGGCTTGGAACCGGCTTCAAGGCCAATCGACACGTCTTGGGTAGCGATGATGTTCTCGATCACCGCTTCTTGCTGGTTCACCTTGATCGGGTACAGCGCGGTGTATTGGCTCTGGTATTCCAGGCGCTCGATGTTGGCATCGAAAGCGCCGGTCAACTGGCGTACACGGTCTTGCAGAATGTCTGGAAAACGCACCAGCAATGGCAAGGACAAGCCACTTTTGCGCAGGTCGTCGACTTGCTCGTACAGATCGATGGGCGAGCTGTTCGGGCCGTTCGGACGGACTTCTACGCGACCGGCTTCATTGATCGCGAAATACCCGGCCCCCCAATGGCGAATGCCGTAAACACTGCGGCTGTCCGCAACTGTCCATTGGCTGCCATCGTCTTTGCGTGTGCGTCGTACGGACATCGAAGTCCCCTATAAATAAGTCAAATAGCCCAGCCTGAAAGCAGGCTGGCGCAGTCTAAGGCGTGAATATGAAGATTCGTCTGTAAAGGGGTAGACCCTGACAACAGCACGGAGTTTAGAAACCTGCGGTAACAGGCTCTGTGAAAACCATGGCCAGCCGTGGCTGTCAGCCTTCAGAGGGGGCGACAGCCGGGCTTAACGGTGGTTTTCACAGAGGCTGCTAGCCGCCGGACTTCTTGGCCTTGAACCCACGCTTGACCAGCTCTGCCAGCAACAGCTCGACGTGGTCGCCCTGGATCTCGATGATGCCGTCTTTCAGCGCACCGCCTGTACCACAGCGTTTTTTCAACGCCGTGGCCAGTTCCTTGAGCGCGTCTTCAGCCAGCGGCACGCCGGTGATCGTGGTCACCGTCTTGCCGCCGCGGCCTTTGCTTTCGCGACGCACGCGCGCAATGCCGTCACCTTCAGGGATCAGGGTTTGTTTGCAGGTACAGGCGTCTACAGGCTGACGACAGTCCGGACAGTGACGACCTGCGTCGGTGGAAAATACCAGGCCACCGAGGGCGGCGAAGGATGCGGCTTTTTTGGCCACCGGCAATCCTCATATGGAGGACAATAAACTGGCCGGTGCATGGCGCGCATGCGCCACGATGAACCGACCGCGAAGCCCCACTCTGGCAGGGGCAGCGCAACTCAGGCGGGCAAACCGCTTGAGCCTGAAAAAGGTCGCGCAGTGTAACGACAAATTCGCTGCATCCCAATAGCCAATCGGCGCAAAAATCAACGCAAACGTAGTAGCCGTGTCGAAGGAACGCTGCTAGACCTCAATCCTGGGTCAAACAGGGTCACCGCATCATGCCGGACGTAGCCTCGCAAGGCTCGTTACCGATTACAGGCCAGGTAACGCCTCAGCGCATCCAGCGAATCCGGGCAAAAAGGCTGCTGTTCACTCAGGCGCAAGGCTTCGGCCACCGGCATGAACTGCGCACGCTGGACTTCTTCGGGCTGAACCTGCAAAGGGCCATCCCAGACACCTGAAAACACCCCGCACCACAGGTGGTTCTGCGGCCCTTCAAAGTAAAAACGTTCATGGGCGGTCAATTCGATACCGCTGACGCCCAATTCCTCTGCCAGCTCTCGCGCTGCAGATTCGGCGTAAGTTTCTGCCGCGCTCACCATGCCGCCGGCCGCCACGTCCCAGTAACCCGGGTACAGCGCTTTGCTCATGGTGCGCTGATGCACACACAACTCACCCGCCGAATTGAACAGAAGGATAAAGGTGCCGCGCCCGATCAGGCCGCGTTCGCGCAGTTCATGGCGGGGCAAGCTGCCCAGCAACACGTCCTGACGGTCGACCCAGGCCACCCGCTCGACGTCAGAGGCCGCCCGGTGGGCGGCCTCTTGGGCTGAAATAGCCATCGCTTAGCCTTGCGACAACAGTTGGCGCAAGTCCATCACCGCCGCATTCGCGCGGGAAATGTAGTTGGCCATGACCAGCGAGTGGTTGGCCAGCATGCCGTAGCCGCTGCCATTGAGAATCATCGGGCTCCACACCGGTTCCTGGGCCGCTTCCAGCTCACGAATGATCTGGCGCACGCTGACCGTGGCGTTCTTTTTCGCCAGAACATCGGCAAAGTCGACTTCAATGGCGCGCAGCAAGTGCGACAGCGCCCAAGCCTGACCACGGGCTTCGTAGAACACGTTGTCGATCTGCATCCACGGGGTTTCGACGATTTCTTCTTCCACCACCGGCACCTGGCCCGGCTGCAGGCTCTCGGTTTTCAGCGCGCTGTTGAGCTTGACCCGGCCCACGCTGGCGGACAAGCGCTGGGACAACGAGCCCAAACGGGTACCCACATCGCCCAGCCAGTTGTTCAGGTTGTCGGCTCGGGCATAGAACAAGGCGTTTTTCTGGCTGGGATCACTCAGGCGGGCCTGGTAGCGGCTCAATGAGTTGATGCCCTCCTGATACTCAGACTCACTGGAAGGCAGCATCCAGCTCTTGTTGTCAAAGTTGAAACGCGGCTCGGCCTTGGCCAGGTCCGCATCTTCGGCCGACTGCGACTGGGAACGGGCGAAGTCTTTGCGCAGGGCGCGCGTCAGGTCACGCACCTGGACCAGCACGCCGTATTCCCAGCTGGGGATATTGTCGAGCAGCACACCCGGCGGGAAACGGTCATTGGACAGGTAGCCCCCCGGCTTGTCGAGCAACGTGCCGGCAACGGTTTTGAGGGTTTCGACAGTGGTAAAGCCAGGCACCATTTGCTTGCCGTCTTTCTCGGCCGCCAATTGGGCGTTCTGCTGCACCGGGAAAAGGTCAGGCTCCTGGCTCCAGTACCAGCCCAGCCCCAGGCACACCAGTGCATAAACACCCAGCAGCACGGCAATCGAACGGCTCAGCAAGATGCTTTTGAAATAGCCACGCGGCGCGGCGTGGGTCTCTTTGGCCGATTCGCGGGGGCTGCCCTCTCGTTTCTTCCAGTCCAGCATGGCTATGTCCTTTTAAATACTTGGTTCAACGATTCGACCTCAACCCTACCTCATCGTGCTGGCGAGCACATTTTATAATCGAGGCGACGTTGGCCGGCGAAATCGAGGAGGTCACATTTGCCGGGCACTATAGAACATGCGCGCCGCCACGCCTATGTGCAGGGATCGCACCCCAAACATGCAGCTCATCTGTTTATTTGAAGACGAAACACATTCAGTCGAAGGGGAGGTGCTAGCATAGAGCCACCAGTCGACCTCAGCATGCCCCTTTACCCAGCAGCCAGGATATGACCGAGCACGAAGACCTCAGCCACGAGCGCCTCAAAAACCACTTTGCTCAGCGCGTCACCCATCAGGCACGACAAATCCTAGAGATTTGGCAACGCTTGCAAGGCAATGAATGGTCCAGCGCGGATCTCACTGAACTCAGCGAAGCAAATCTGCGTCTGCTGCGCTTTGCCGAGCGGTTCGAGCAACCCGAGCACACCGAACTGGCGCAGTCCATCGAGGCTGCGCTCAAGCGGGTGGTCGCCAACCGCAACCGCCTGAACAGTTCGTCCATCACCGAGCTCAACCGTTTGATGCAGCGCCTGTCGCGCACCGGCCTGCGCCACAGTGACCAGTTGGCCCACACCTTCCTGCCGCCCCTGCGCAAGCCCGTCTTTATCTTGCTGCAAGACCTTGAGCGCGCAGACCGCCTGGCCAAGCAGTTGGCGTTTTTCGAACTCAGCGTGCAAACCTTCGACAGCCCCGTTGCATTCCGGCGCGCCATGGCAGAACGTCATCCTGCGGCCATTGTGATGGACGTCGACTTCGACGGCGCGGGCAAAGGCCTGGTGCTGGCCGCCGAAGCTCAGGTCGGCCTTGAGCAAAAACTGCCGCTGCTGTTTTTCAGCCTGCATGAAACGGACACACCCACGCGCCTGGCCGCTGTGCGCGCAGGGGGGCAAGCATTTTTGACCGGCACCCTCGAAGCCTCCGGCCTGATGGAAAAGATCGAGGTGCTGACCTGCGTGGCGCAGTACGAACCCTACAAAGTGCTTGTCATTGACGACTCACGCGCCCAGGCACTGCACACCGAGCGCCTGCTCAACAGTGCCGGCATTGTTACCCGCACCCTGATTGACCCGATTCAAACCATGGGCGAGTTGGCGGAGTTCCAACCCGATCTGGTTATCCTGGACATGTACATGCCGGGCTGCACAGGCACGGAACTGGCCAAGGTGATTCGCCACAATGACCGCTACGTGAGCGTGCCGATCATTTATCTGTCGGCCGAAGATGACATGGACAAACAACTCGACGCCATGAGTGAAGGCGGCGATGACTTTTTGACCAAGCCCATCAAACCGCGCCAGTTAATCACCACCGTGCGTAACCGCGCGGCCCGGGCACGCCATCTCAAGGCACGCATGGTGCGTGACAGCCTGACCGGGCTGTACAACCACACGCATATCCTGCAGTTGCTCGAAGACTGCACCTTTCGCGCCCGCCGCGAAAAGCGCCCGCTGAGCTTTGCCATGCTCGACATCGACCACTTCAAACGGGTCAACGACTGCTATGGCCACCCCATGGGCGACCGCGTGATCAAAAGCCTGGCGCTGTTTCTCAAGCAACGCCTGCGCAAAACCGACTTTATCGGGCGCTACGGCGGCGAAGAGTTTGCCATTGTGATGCCGGACACCGACCAAGACGCCGCCTACAAGGTGCTTAACCTGATTCGCCAACGCTTTTGCGACCTTCATTACCCCGCGCTGCCCAATGACTTGCAGTGCTCGTTCAGTGCCGGCGTGGTGCAAATGCAGGGCGAATCAGACAGCCTGATCATGGCCTCCCAGGCCGACGAGGCGCTGTACCGCGCCAAGCACTATGGTCGCAATCAAGTGCAGTTCTTCAATCATCCAGGGCAAAATGCCATCACTTCATTGGAATTGACCGAGCCCGTCATACCGCTGTAACAAAAAAGCAATAACTTCTGCCGCTTCTTACCGCGTTATAGGCAAAACCCTACATGCGCCTAAAGCTGCTCACTAACCTCAATACCCTGTTGCTGGTCGCCGTGTGCCTGGCACTGGGCATCACCCTGTGGTGGTCACAAAAAGCGCTGGAACGCCCCTTCGTGCTGATGGAGCGTTACCTCAGCCTGTCGCAGCAGTTTCAGAACCACGTGGCCCGCAATATCGAGGACTACCTGGCCAGCGGCGATGCCGTACGCCTGAGCCAGGCCAATAGCGCCCTTGAAACCCTGAATGACGAACTCGCCCCACTGCCACCGGCCCTGACCGAGGCCGTGCGCCCCAGCCTTGAGGGCCTGAGCGCCTTTAGCAACACTGACCTGCTGGCCGCCGGCAAACTCGCCGGTGACCCACAAGCCCTGCTGTTACAAGCCGAGCGTGAATTGGCCGCCAGCCTGGAACAACTCAGCCAGTACGCCAGCAATGCCAACACCCCTGAAGCCCGCCCTTACCTGCCGCTGCTGATGACCGCCTCACTGCACCTGGCCAAGTTATCAATGAGCCGCGACAAGTTGGTCAGCAGCGGGCGCAGCGAATTGGCCGGTGATGTGGAACGTGAACTGGCCGCCATCCAGGCCGTGGCACAGCAACTCGACGCCTTGCCACTGTTGGGTGTCAGCAGCAAAAACACCTCTGACAGCGACGACTTTGCTTCGTTGATGGGGCTTGAAGCCCAACAGGCCACACAGGTCGAAGACGCGGGCGTGGGCCTGAAACGTGAGCTCAACAACCTGCTAAGCCGCTACCCGGCCGAACTCAAGCGCACCCAACTGCAAATCGAGCAACGGGCTCAACTGAGCACCACCACCCACCTCAAACTGGAAGCCGTGCAACACGCCATCGCAGCACTGGAGCCGCAGGTACGCGCCGAGCACGGCCAGATTCAGAGCGAAGTCCGGCTGATCCAGGGCCTGATGATCGGGTTGATTCTGCTGATCGCGCTGCTGATCGACACCCTGCAACGCAAGCTGGCCCGCGTGCTGACCCACCTGGCACCGTTACTGTCCACCTGGGCTGAAGGCGACTTCAGCCGCGATATTCAACTGGGCAAGACCAACCGCGAGTTACATGACATCGAAGCATCCCTCAATCGCCTGCGCGACTACCTGGTGAACCTGGTGGGCACGTTGCGCCTGAACGCCGAGCAGGTGGCGGGCAGCAGCCAGACACTGGCCGAACTCAGCAGCGGTTTACACAGCGGCGCTGAACGCCAGGCTGGCGACACGGCGCAAATCCGTGATGCGCTGGGCGAACTGGAAGCGACGATTACCCAAGTGGCAGGCGACGCCAGCCATGCGGCCGATGCCAGCCGCAGTGCTGGTTTGGCCGTCGCTCAAGGCCAGCAGGTGATTGGCCAGAGCCTCACCGGGCTGCACGCGTTGGTTGGTGAAGTTCAGGGCAACGCGCAGACCGTCGAGCGCCTGGCCGAAGAGTCGGCCACCATCGGCGGCGTGCTCACGGTCATTCGTTCCATTGCCGAGCAAACCAATCTATTGGCGCTAAACGCCGCCATTGAAGCCGCACGGGCCGGTGAAATGGGCCGGGGCTTTGCCGTGGTCGCTGAAGAAGTGCGCTCGTTGGCGCAACGTACGGCAGGGGCCACCCGCGAGATCCAGACCCTGATCGCCGGGCTGCAACTGGCGGCGCGCCAATCGGTTGAAGGCATGCGTGTTCAAGTGGAGCACGCCCAGGCCACCGCCCAGAAGGCTCAGGATGCCGACGGCGCGCTGGACGAAATTGTCGAGGCCATTACCACCATTTCAGACACGGCCATCCGCATCGCAGACGTGACCGCCCAGCAAAGCGCTGCGGTCAGCGAGATTCGTGACCACAGTGAGCGTATTCACCACTTGGGCGACGACAACCTGCAACGCATCGCCATTGCACGGGATCAAAGCCAGCAACTGCTCGCCCTGGGCGGCAAGCTGAACGCGTCAGTGCAAGCGTTTCGCGTTTGACAGGTTGCCGCGCGAACCCGCGCCCTGTCAGTTCTGACAGTATCCAGCGCCACCCTGACTGTTATTAACTTTGGGGCACACAGTCAACAACAGGTGGCCCCATGCGGGTGGCAATGCTTTGCATGTGCGTCCTGTACGCCTCCTATGCCGGCAGCGCCTCGCTGCAGATCGACAATCAATCGGGCTTTATCGCGGTGATCATCGAACGCCAGAACGCCCCACCCTGCAGTCACGCCACCAACGCCACCCGGCAATGCCTGGTGCCTCCGCAGACGCGCTTTGTCGACGACTTCCCCACCACCCTCGCCGCTGAAGTCACATTGCGCCTGGTGTCCATGCCTGCCGGTCACCACGTCAGCACCGAACCGTTGCAGGCCCATGCCTTCAAGGGCCAGGCCACCGTGACCTACCAACCCATGGGGCCCTTGAAATATGAACAACTGACGTGTCATACGCCCATCAGTGAAGGGGTCAGCATCAGCCTGGGCCTGCAAGACACGGCCCCCACGGCATGCGAAGGCTCAAATGCGCGACGCATGACCTGGGTCTACAAGCGCAACGACCTCAATTTGAACGTGACCGTGAAAGACCTGCCGCCCGCCAGACACAAGCGTCACTGATGTGCCGCCAAGGTGGGCCGTACGGTGTATCGTCGCCCTTCTGCACGCCCCTGCTCACTCCGTTATCATGCCCGCACGTTTTATTAGCGAGACTCTTATGCGCCGCCTGTTATTCACCTTATGTGTGCTGATGGCCCTGCCCGCCCTGGGCGCGGGGCTACTGGACAACCGCCCGAGCGCGACCTTGGGCGCACTCAATAACAGCCAGGATTTCCTGCCGGTACGCGAAGCGTTCAAGCTGAACCTGATCGAGGCCACGCCCGAGACGATCAAGCTGCGGTTTGTGCCCACCGAAGGGTATTACCTGTACAAACACCGTTTTTCCTTCAAGGCCGAGCCGGCCGATAGGGCGCTGGAGGCCGTGCAACTGCCGCCCGGCGAGCAAAAGCACGATGAGTTCTTCGGCGATGTCGAGGTCTATCACGGCATTATCGACGTCGATATCCCGCGCCCGGCCAACGACCCGCGCCCGTTTACCCTCGTGGTGGGCTACCAGGGCTGTGCCGACAAAGGGCTGTGCTACCCGCCGGAAATCGAGCGGCTGGCCATTGAGGGCACCGCCGCGACGGCGGCCATTACCCCGCCCGAGCCGACTGCGGCCTCGTCGTGGAACTGGCGCGACCTGGCCTTGTTCTTTCTCGCCGGGCTGGGCCTGACCTTTACCCCGTGCGTGCTGCCCATGTTGCCGATTTTGTCGGGCGTGGTACTGCGCGGCCAGGTCGGCGGCCTGCGCGGTTTTAGCCTGTCGCTGGCGTATGTGCTGCCCATGGCAGTGTGCTTTGCCGTGCTGGGCGCGTTAATGGGCCTGTTTGGCGCGCAGCTCAATCTGCAGGCACGCCTGCAATCGGTGTGGGTGCTGGTGCCCTTTGCGCTGTTCTTTGCGGTGTTTGCGCTGGCGATGTTCGGCGCATTCGAACTGAAAATGCCACAGGCCATCAGCAACCGCCTGGACCGTATCGCGAGCCGCACCCAAGGCGGCTCACTGTGGGGCGCGGCCGTGCTGGGCGTGGTCTCCAGCCTGCTGGTGTCGCCGTGTGTCTCAGCCCCGCTGGCCGGTGCGCTGCTGTATATCAGTGCCAGCGGCGATGCGTTGGGCGGCGGCCTCAAACTGTTTGCCCTGGGCCTGGGCATGGGCGCGCCGCTGTTGCTGGTGGCCACCGGCGGTGCCGCCTGGCTGCCGAAAAGCGGCCCATGGCTGGTCAGCGTCAAAAATGCCATTGGCGTGTTGCTGCTCGGGCTGGCCATCGGCTTGCTCAGCCGCGTGCTACCAGGGCCAGTCACGTTGTTGCTGATCGGCGCATTGGCCGCCGGGGTCAGCGTGTTTCTGGGCACCCTTGAGCTGGTCAGCAAGCCCCCGCGCCAGCGTCTGGCGCAACTGCTGGGCCTGTTTTTGCTGGTGTATGCGCTGACGTGCTGGTTCGGGGCCCTGAGCGGGCGCAGCGACCCGTTCAACCCCATCGGCCCGCTTCAGGGCACGGGCAGCCCGGCGGCTCTCAACGTGCAACCCGCCAGTGACTGGCTCACCGTGAGCACCCCGCAGGCACTGGACGCCGCGCTGGCCGACGCCGAAGCGGCCGGCCAGCCGGTGTTGCTGGACTGGTACGCCGACTGGTGCATCAGTTGCAAAGTGATCGAGCACGAAGTGCTCAACAACCCCCGCGTCATAGCGCTGCTCAAGGGCTACCGGCTGGTGCGGTTTGATATCACCGCCAGCAACCCTGAGCAACGCGCCCTGCTCGACCGCTACCGGCTGTTCGGCCCGCCCGCACTGATGTTTTTCGGTAAAAACGGCCTCGAAATAAGTGACCAACGGGTCATCGGCGAGATCACCGCAGCGGACTTCGCCGAACGTGTCGTCAACGCGAATGACCGGATCTAGAGCGCCGGTCATAAACTTTTCGCGAACATCGGTCATCGTGCTGGCTATTGCAGACAACTGGACACTGATTCCTCTTTTCGGCATAGTCGCCCGGCACCGATAACGGCATATGAATAACAAGGAACAGCAGATGGCGACTTTTCTGGTTCTGCACGGCCCCAACCTGAACTTGCTGGGCACCCGTGAACCGGGCGTCTACGGGGCGACTACCCTGGCGCAAATCAATCAGGACCTGGAGCAACGTGCCCGAGCAGCCGGCCACCATTTGCTCTACCTGCAAAGCAATGCCGAGTATGAGTTGATCGACCGGATTCACGCGGCACGCGATGAAGGCGTGGACTTTATCCTGATCAACCCGGCGGCTTTTACCCACACCAGCGTGGCATTACGTGACGCGCTGCTGGCGGTGAGCATCCCATTTATCGAAGTTCACTTATCGAACGTGCATAAACGCGAACCTTTCCGCCATCACTCCTACTTCTCCGACGTTGCGGTAGGGGTGATCTGCGGCCTTGGCGCCAGCGGTTATCGACTGGCCTTGGAGGCCGCCCTGGAACAGCTTGAACTACAAGCTAAACGCCCCTGACAGACCTATTGGGAGTTGACGATTCATGGATATCCGTAAAGTTAAGAAATTGATCGAATTGCTGGAAGAGTCCGGCATCGACGAGCTGGAAATTAAAGAAGGCGAAGAGTCTGTACGCATTAGCCGTCACAGCAAAACGCCCGCTCAGCAGTTCTACGCACAGGCTCCGATGCAAGCTCCGGCGGCCGCTGCGCCTGTCGCAACCACGCCAGTGGCGACCATCACTGAAGCGCCTGCTGCCCCTAAACTGAACGGTTTTGTGGTCAAGTCGCCGATGGTGGGTACGTTCTACCGCACCCCGTCCCCGACCTCGCCAGCCTTCGTTGAAGTGGGCCAGACCGTTAAAGTCGGCGACACCATCTGCATCGTCGAAGCGATGAAAATGATGAACCACATCCAGGCAGAAAAAGCCGGTGTTATCGAATCCATCCTGGTAGAGAACGGTCAGCCGGTTGAGTTCGACCAACCGCTGTTCACCATCGTTTGAACCACGGGGAGCCCATGATGCTGAAGCCTCAGAAGCTGGAAAAAGTCCTGATCGCCAACCGCGGCGAGATCGCCCTGCGTATCCTGCGGGCGTGCAAGGAGCTGGGCATCAAGACTGTCGCGGTGTACTCCACTGCCGACAAGGAACTGATGCACCTGGGTCTGGCAGACGAAACCGTCTGCATCGGTCCGGCACCCGCCAACCTGTCTTACCTGCACATTCCGGCCATCATCGCAGCGGCCGAAGTCACAGGTGCCACGGCGATTCACCCCGGCTACGGCTTCTTGGCTGAAAACGCCGACTTTGCCGAACAAGTCGAGAAATCCGGCTTTGCCTTTATCGGCCCGAAAGCTGACACCATTCGCCTGATGGGCGACAAGGTATCGGCCAAGCACGCCATGATCGCCGCCGGCGTTCCGACCGTTCCAGGCTCTGACGGCCCGCTGCCCGAAGACCCGGAAACCGCGTTGCGCATCGGCCGTGAAGTCGGCTACCCGGTGATCATCAAAGCCGCTGGCGGCGGCGGTGGTCGCGGCATGCGCGTGGTCAACCGTGAAGAAGACCTGATCGAAGCGGCCAAGCAAACCCGTGAAGAAGCGGGTGCCTGGTTCAGCAACCCGATGGTCTACCTCGAAAAGTACCTGACCAACCCACGTCACGTGGAAGTGCAGGTGCTGTCCGATGGCCAGGGTCACGCCATCCATTTGGGCGACCGCGACTGCTCGCTGCAACGTCGTCACCAAAAGGTACTGGAAGAAGCACCGGCACCGGGCATCGATGAAACGGCCCGCCAGGAAGTACTGGCGCGCTGCGTTCAGGCGTGTATCGATATCAACTACCGTGGCGCGGGCACTTTCGAGTTCCTGTACGAAAACGGTCGTTTCTACTTTATCGAGATGAACACGCGCGTACAGGTTGAGCACCCGGTATCGGAAATGGTCACCGGCATCGACATCCTGAAAGAGATGTTGAGCATCGCCGCTGGCAACACGCTGTCGTTTACCCAGGATGACGTGAAGATTCACGGCCATTCGCTGGAGTGCCGGATCAACGCAGAAGACCCGGCGACGTTCATGCCGAGCCCTGGCATGGTCAAGCACTTCCACGCACCGGGCGGCAACGGCGTTCGCGTCGACTCGCACCTGTACAGCGGCTACAAGGTTCCGTCCAACTACGACTCCCTGATCGGCAAGCTGATCACCTGGGGCTCGACCCGTGACGAAGCCATGGCCCGCATGCGCAATGCACTCGACGAAATCGTGGTCGACGGGATCAAAACCAACATCCCGCTGCACCGCGACCTGGTGAATGATGAAGGCTTCTGCAAAGGCGGCGTCAACATTCACTACCTGGAACACAAACTGGCTAACCAGTAAGTTTGTATTCTGATCAACAAAGCCGCTTTCGAGCGGCTTTGTTGTGTCTGGGGTGCCGAGTTTTTGGGTACCCGGCTACAAAATTGATTCAGGCCGCGTAGAAGCGATTGGTGGAAACATGGCTTTCATTGCTTGCGCCTTGTTTTTCCGGGTACATCACCGATGCAGTCAGGCAGGTTAGGGCCAATATCAATCAAACCTGCCATAACATGACCTGAGCCTTCACCCCAACTCAACCTACCTCCTGCCGACTCCAGATCATAAATTTTCGTTTCTGAAATCAATTCATCTTTGCGGTGGTCGAACAGCCGGTAAAACCCAGGATATCCCCACCATGGAAACCACTCTGGCGATTGGTCCTCATTAGGGTCTGAACGTCGATGAAAGGTGTTGGGCAACACCCAAAAAGGCTTGAAACTCTCAACTCGGTAACAACCATTTGGACTGACTATTGGGGCAATAAGTCTTGTGGCAAAACCCTTTTCCCACCATTGCGAAGCAGCCCACAACCCGCCCGCGATGGTTACATAGGTCACAAAGAAAGCAATTCGCCGTGAGGCGGGCTTCACGACCAATTTCCCAGATCAATGATCTGCCCAGACTTTTTCCACAGTACATCGGAATAAATGATGAAGTCACCGCCCTTGCCCGTCATATCGCGATAGTCGCCATTGGTGACTGCGGCAAAAGGCCCCTCTTTAAGACGCAGTACAACTTGCCCATGAAGGCTTAGCGTAAAAGCAGTCTCAGCCTTGGTCAGCACCCGATCTTCGGTCCAGGTGCCCAAGTATTGCAGGCCATTGAAATCGTAATGATCGCGAATATAGAAGCCCATATGCGCGACATGAAACAAAACACGAACTTGATTTGTCTCTGGGTTTACTTCAGTAAATGCTTCGCCTACTACTCCGATTTTTAGGCTTGCACTGCCTAAAGCTCCATACATGTCATCCAGAATATCCCACGCGCTACCAAATACTGCGAAGTTCACCTGAGAGACAGCTTCCATTTGTAAAGCCGCCATAGGGTACTTACCCAATAGTTGCGAACCTCTTCCCGACCATCCGGCTTTTTTTAATAGATCTATCAAACGTTTAACGCCATTCGGCGTAGTCAATCTTGACTCTGCTACCTCCACAGCCTTGCGACAGCGCTCAAACCCCATAGCCCACTCCATTTTTACAATATTTTCATCGCGCTGCATGGGCTTGATACTCAAAGGATCTGGCTGAGTTTCTTCTTGCTTCCACGCCTCCGGCATCGCCCAAGCTGGGCTGTCAAACCAACGCTGCATCAGCGCCGCTGCCGTGTTCCATCCCATCTTGCGCATGGCACCCGGCAAACGGCTGAGTGCCAGGGTTTGGATCACAACTTTTTTCGGAGGTGTCTGCGTCGGGGCGTAGGTCTGTGAGGCCGCTTGTGGCAGGGCGAACATCACGTCAGGCCCCATGGCATCGGTACGCTGAAAATCATTCAAAGACATGTTGATCACTCCAGAACGGGGGACGGGGCGCTGAAGACGATGTTCAGCGGTGTCGGGCTGGCACTTTTGCAGATACAGCTTTGGCCTTGGGCGTCCAGCGAGCCGCGCGCAACGCACTGGCCGTTTTGCAGCACGGCGTAACCCAGCAAGCCGAGCGGCACGCCACGGTGATTGAGCAAGCGAAAGCGTTCGTCGAATCCGCCACTTTGTGTGACGTGACTCTGGGTCGATACCTGTGAGAAAGGCTCCGTTTCACTAAGCGTAGGCGTGGATTGATTGCGATAAGTGGCCGTGAGAACCGAGGGTATCAACCGGGCTTTGCAGCCACAGCCGCTGATGCTGTCCAACGTGCCAGCGACGCGCCTGCCATGACTGACAACATGCGAAACCCCTCCGAGGACTTGATACATTTTGCCGTCACGGCCGCAGGACACCGCGTCGCCTTCACGCGCATGAGGGATGCCAAACATCATGATGCGATGATCCCCCTCCAATACCGTGCCGTTGCAGGTGGTTTTGTCACCCACACCAATGAAATACCCGATAGCCATTGCGCTTCCTTTTGTCTGCCCCCTTAACCCGGAGGTCGCCGCTGATAATCCTGGCAGGCACCCGCAAGAATGCGTTTGCCGTGCGCAGTAACCGGGAAGAGAGTGGACAGAATGGCGTCGAAGGTATGTAGGAGCGCTCTGCAAAAAATCACGGATGGATATCAAAGCCATGTGCGTAATGGGCCGTACAACACCTCACTCGCCATGCGTCCTGGCGACAGGGTTCGAACGTTTCATCGCTTTTTGATTACCCGCCGCCTGCACGCTCGCGTAAACTGGCGCGCTTCTCGCAACCCTCCCGTTGCACACTCCTCATTTTCAAAGGTGCCCGCCATGCCTTGGCTGCAAGTACGCCTCGCCATCAGCCCGGAACAAGCCGAAACCTACGAAGACGCGTTCCTCGAAGTCGGTGCCGTTTCGGTCACGTTTATGGATGCCGAAGACCAACCGATCTTCGAGCCCGAACTCAATACCACCCCGCTGTGGTCGCACACCCATTTGCTGGCGCTGTTCGAAGGCGGTACCGAAGCGGAGCTGGTGCTCTCTCACCTGGAACTGCTGACCGGCGCGCCGCTGCCGGAACATCACGCCGAAGTCATCGAAGACCAGGACTGGGAACGCAGCTGGATGGACAACTTTGAGCCGATGCGTTTCGGCCAGCGCCTGTGGATCGTACCCAGCTGGCACGCCGCACCGCAGCCTGAAGCGGTCAACCTGCTGCTCGACCCGGGCCTGGCCTTTGGTACCGGCACTCACCCGACCACCGCGCTGTGCCTGGAGTGGCTGGACGGTCAGGACCTTAAAGACTGCAATGTGCTGGACTTCGGTTGCGGCTCGGGCATTTTGGCCATCGCGGCCCTGTTGCTGGGTGCCCAGCAAGCCGTAGGCACCGATATTGACGTGCAGGCGCTGGAAGCTTCGCGTGACAACGCCGGGCGCAACCACATTGCTCCCGAGTTGTTCCCGCTGTACTTGCCCGAAGACCTGCCGCAGGTTCAGGCCGATGTGCTGGTTGCCAACATCTTGGCCGGGCCGCTGGTTGCACTCGCACCACAATTATCGAGCCTGGTCAAACCGGGTGGTCGCCTGGCACTGTCGGGCATCCTGGCCGAACAAGGCGAGGACGTTGCCGCCGCCTATGCCAACGACTTCGACCTGGACCCCATCGCCAATCGCGACGGCTGGGTGCGTATCAGTGGCCGTCGGCGCTAGAATGCACGCCTGCCTAATCCGGATGGCCGCATGAGCGATAGCTTCGTTACCCAGTGCCCACATTGCCACACCAGTTTCCGCGTCAACTCCGCTCAACTGAGCGCGGCACGCGGCGTGGTGCGCTGTGGTTCTTGCCTGCAAGTGTTCAATGCCGCACAGCAACTGCTGAACAAGCGCACTGAAAACGAGCAATTGCCTACGCAAGTAGTGCCGGAAGTCGTACCGCCAGCGGTCACCGAACCGCCGGTTATGGCCAAGGCCGCCGACCCGGCACCTTGGCCAGCGAACGATCTGGACCTCGATCATCTGGACCTGGACGAAGAACTCGCCAGGCTTGAAGAGCGTGAAATCCAGCCCAGCCAGAGTTTCGGCCAGCCGCACAAGGCCAAAAACACCGCGCTGAGCGCCCGCCGTGACGCCTCTGAGGCCGAGGAAAGCGGGTGGTCTGACAGCCTGTTCAGTGACTCTGCCGCCGAACGCGCCGAAACCTCAGCGCTCGCGGCAAAGGCGCAAGAACCCGAGGTCGAGCCAGCCAACACCGGGCGGACCGAGCCGTCACTGTCCCTGGACCTCGATGAGCCCGACGACACCCCGCCACTCCAGTTAGGGCCGGACGAAGAGCCAGAACCGCCGCTGATGAAATTGTCTGCCGTGGATGACGATGACGAGCCTCTCGCGGCACCGCCACTCGCCAAGGACAAACGCAAATCGCGGGCACGCAGCGAGCCCGGCGTGCGTGAGGACGTCCTGCAAGACCTGGTGGATGACCCGTTGCAACTGGACTGGCAAAAACGCCGTACCCCGTGGGGCAAACGCTTGCTGTGGGGGTTGCTGGTGCTTCTGGCCGCCGCAGCGCTGGCCGGGCAATACATTGCCAGCCACTTCGAAGAACTGGCGCGCCAGGATCAATACCGCCCGCTGTTTCAACAACTGTGCCCGCACATCGGCTGCACCGTGCCGTCAAAAGTCGACATCGACCGCATCAAAAGCAGCAACCTGGTGGTGCGCAGCCACCCTGAGTTCGCCGGTGCGCTGGTGGTAGATGCCATCCTGTACAACCGGGCACCGTTTTCTCAACCCTTTCCCCTGCTGGAACTGCGCTTTGCCGACCTCAACGGCAAAATGATTGCCAGCCGTCGCTTCAAACCCGGCGAATACCTGAGCGGGGAGATCGCAAAAGCCGAAATGCCGCCGCAAACCCCCATCCACATTGCACTGGACATCCTCGACCCGGGGCCGAAAGCAGTGAACTACAGCCTGAGTTTTCATTCTCCGGAATGAGTGCGCTGCGCTTTTAGCGATAAGCGGCAAGCCGCAAGTGAGAAGCCAAACGCAAAATGCGCCGTGTTGCAGCTTGCAGCCCGAAGCTTATAGCTGGCTGAAAGCTAGCTTTCACTCCCCATTGTTCAAAAATCATCCAATTTCGTCTTTATCCGGTCATCGAGAGCGGGTATCATGCCAACCCTTTTTCGAACTCCCAAGATCCGGCCCCACAACAGGGAAGTCCTATGTCGGCGGTACGCATCGGCCCATACACATTGCACAACGGTTTGATTCTCGCCCCTATGGCGGGCGTCACCGACCAGCCCTTTCGTCAGCTTTGTCGACGCATGGGCGCGGGCCTGGTTGTGTCGGAAATGGTCACCAGTGACATGAGTCTCTGGAACAGTCGCAAATCGCGCCTGCGCATGATTCACGACGGTGATCCCGAGCCCCGCTCGGTACAGATCGCCGGCGGTGATGCGCAAATGCTGGCAGACGCCGCCAGGGCCAATGTGGAACTGGGCGCACAGATCATTGATATCAACATGGGGTGCCCGGCCAAAAAGGTCTGCAACAAGGCCGCCGGCTCCGCATTGCTGAAAGACGAAGTCTTGGTGAACGAGATCCTGCGGGCCGTCGTGGCTGCGGTTGATGTGCCGGTCACCCTGAAGATTCGTACCGGCTGGGACCGGGACAACAAAAACGGCCTGACCGTGGCAAAAATTGCCGAACAGGCCGGGATCTGTGCCCTGGCGGTACACGGCAGAACCCGTGCCGACCTGTACACCGGCGAAGCCGAGTACGACACCATCGCCGCGATCAAGCAGGCGGTGTCGATACCGGTGTTTGCCAATGGCGACATCGTTTCACCCCAAAAGGCCCGCGACGTGCTGGACGCGACCGGAGCCGACGGGCTGTTGATTGGCCGGGCCGCTCAAGGGCAGCCCTGGATTTTCCGCGAGGTGGATCACTTTCTGCGTACCGGGCAATTATTGCCGGCACCGGAAATGAGCGAAGTGGAACGTATTCTGCTAGAGCATCTGGCCGCGTTGCATACCTTCTATGGGGAGGTGTTGGGGGTGCGAATTGCCCGCAAGCATGTCGGCTGGTATCTCGCAACCTTGCCGGGCGCCAAGGAGTTCCGCGCCCACTTCAATCGTTTGCAAGATACGGAAGCACAATGCGCCAACGTTCAGGCGTTTTTCGCCGAACGACACAAGAGCCTGGCAACAGGGGACGAGGGATGGGTGGCCGCATGACGATGATGACCGAGACTTTAGTGAGTGGAACAACGCCCGTGAGCGACAACGTCAACTTGAAACAGCACCTCAATACACCCAGCGAAGAAGGTCAGACCCTTCGCGGGAATGTCGAAAAGGCGCTGCACAATTATTTCGCCCACCTGGAAGGCGCTGAAGTCACGGACGTGTACAACCTGGTGCTTTCCGAAGTCGAGGCCCCTCTGCTTGAGTGCGTCATGAACTATGTCAAGGGCAACCAGACCAAAGCCTCCGAACTGCTGGGCCTCAACCGCGGTACCTTGCGCAAAAAGCTGAAACAATACGATCTGCTGTAAGCATTCAATCAAACCTGAAAGGCGTCCTGGTAAAACAGGTCGCCTTTTTTGCTGACTCCTTTGCTTTTGATGGAAATCGAGATGACCGATCAGACTACCCGCCTGCCGATCCGCCGCGCTTTAATCAGCGTTTCCGACAAAACCGGAATCCTTGATTTCGCCCGTGAACTGGAAGCCCTCGGCGTCGAGATCCTGTCCACCGGCGGTACGTTCAAGCTGCTGCAAGACAACGGCGTTGCCGCTGTTGAAGTCGCGGACTACACCGGTTTCGCAGAAATGATGGACGGTCGGGTGAAAACCCTGCACCCGAAAATCCACGGGGGCATTCTGGGCCGTCGCGGTATCGATGACGCCATCATGAGCGAGCACGGCATCAAGCCGATCGACCTGGTAGCGGTCAACCTCTACCCGTTCGAAGCTACCATCTCCAAGCCGGGTTGCGACCTGCCGACAGCCATCGAGAACATCGATATCGGCGGCCCGACCATGGTTCGTTCGGCAGCCAAAAACCACAAAGACGTTGCCATCGTGGTGAATGCCAGCGACTACGCCAACGTGCTGGAAAACCTCAAGGCCGGTGGCCTGACCTACGCACAGCGTTTCGACCTGATGCTCAAGGCGTTTGAACACACCGCCGCTTACGACGGCATGATCGCCAACTACCTGGGTACCGTGAACCAGGCCGCCGAGACCTTGAGCACGGAAGGCCGCAGCCAGTTCCCGCGCACCTTCAACAGCCAGTTCATCAAAGCGCAAGAAATGCGCTACGGCGAGAACCCGCACCAGAGCGCGGCGTTCTATGTTGAAACCAAGCCAGCCGAAGTCGGCATCGCCACCGCCACCCAACTGCAAGGCAAAGAGCTGTCGTTCAACAACGTGGCCGACACCGACGCCGCGCTGGAGTGCGTAAAAAGCTTCGTTAAACCGGCCTGCGTCATCGTCAAGCACGCCAACCCGTGCGGCGTGGCGGTCAGCCCGGACGCTGAGGGCGGCATCCGCCAGGCCTACGAACTGGCTTACGCCACCGACACCGAATCGGCATTCGGCGGCATCATCGCCTTCAACCGTGAACTGGACGCCGAAACGGCCAAGGCCATTGTTGAGCGCCAATTCGTTGAAGTCATCATCGCCCCGTCCGTGAGCGAAGAAGCCCGCGCCATCGTGGCCGCCAAAGCCAACGTGCGCCTGCTGGCCTGCGGCCAGTGGAGCGAAGACCGCGCCCCGGCCTGGGATTTCAAGCGGGTTAACGGTGGGCTGCTGGTACAAAGCCGCGACATCCAGATGATCGGCAGCGAAGACCTCAAAGTGGTCACTCAACGCGCCCCGACCGAGCAAGAAATCAACGACCTGATCTTCGCCTGGAAAGTGGCCAAGTACGTGAAATCCAACGCCATCGTCTACGCCAAGGGCCGTCAGACGATCGGTGTCGGCGCGGGCCAGATGAGCCGCGTAAACTCGGCACGCATTGCCGCGATCAAGGCAGAACACGCCGGCCTGCAAGTACAGGGTGCGGTAATGGCCTCGGACGCGTTCTTCCCGTTCCGTGACGGCATCGACAACGCCGCCAAGGCCGGTATCACCGCCGTGATCCAGCCGGGTGGCTCGATGCGCGACAGCGAAGTGATTGCCGCCGCTGATGAAGCCGGGATTGCGATGGTGTTCACCGGTATGCGCCACTTCCGCCACTGATTAGCGCAGCCTTCCTGTAGGAGCGAGCTTGCTCGCGAGCTTTTAAAGATCGCGAGCAAGCTGGCTCCTACCGATAAATTGAATTCAGCGTCATCCGAGGTTTTTGAAATGAATGTTTTGATCATTGGCAGCGGTGGCCGTGAACACGCACTGGCCTGGAAAGTAGCGCAGGACCCACGTGTCGCTAAAGTATTCGTTGCTCCGGGCAACGCCGGCACCGCCATTGAAGCCAAGTGCGAAAACGTCGCTATCGACGTGCTGGCCCTTGAGCAGCTGGCTGATTTTGCCGAGAAGAACGTGGCCCTGACCATCGTTGGCCCGGAAGTGCCGCTGGTTGCCGGTGTGGTGGATCTGTTCCGCTCCCGTGGCCTGGACTGCTTCGGCCCGACCGCGGGTGCCGCTCAGTTGGAAGGTTCGAAAGCGTTCACCAAGGATTTCCTGGCCCGCCACAAGATCCCGACCGCCGATTACCAGAACTTTACCGAGATCGAGCCGGCACTGGCTTACCTGCAAAAGGTTGGCGCGCCTATCGTGATCAAGGCTGACGGCCTGGCCGCGGGCAAAGGCGTGATCGTTGCCATGACCCTGACCGAAGCCGAAGACGCCGTACGCGACATGCTGGCCGGCAATGCCTTCGGCGAAGCCGGCTCGCGCGTGGTGATCGAAGAGTTCCTCGACGGCGAAGAAGCCAGTTTCATCGTGATGGTCGATGGCAAGAACGTGCTGCCAATGGCCACCAGCCAGGACCATAAACGCGTTGGCGACGGCGACACCGGCCCCAACACCGGCGGCATGGGCGCTTACTCGCCGGCACCGGTGGTGACCGCCGAGGTTCACCAGCGCGTCATGGACCTGGTGATCTGGCCAACCGTGCGCGGCATGGCCGAAGAAGGCAACGTGTACACCGGTTTCCTGTACGCAGGCCTGATGATCGACAAGGCCGGCAACCCCAAGGTGATCGAGTTCAACTGCCGCTTTGGCGACCCGGAAACCCAGCCGGTCATGCTGCGCCTGCAATCAAGCCTGGTGCTGCTGATCGAGGCTGCTCTGGCTCAGGCGCTGGACAAGGTTGAAGCACAATGGGACCCACGCCCAAGCCTGGGCATTGTTTTGGCCGCAGGAGGCTACCCGGGCGACTACACTAAAGGCGCAGTGATCAACGGACTGGAAGCCGCCGCTGCACTGGAAGGCAAAGTGTTTCACGCCGGTACCGCGCTGAACACTGCTGGCCAGGTCGTCACGGCGGGCGGGCGCGTACTGTGCGCAACCGCCATGGGCGACACCGTTGAAGCCGCTCAGCAACAGGCTTACGCGCTGGCGAAAACGATAGATTGGGACGGCTGTTTCTATCGCAATGACATTGGTTACCGGGCTATTGCACGCGAACGAATTGAGTCCCAGGAATAAATTATCCCTATGGATAGGCAAGGTTTTCGAATCTTGCCTAACGATTCCTACCCCGCGCATAGTGGTCCAAAGCTTCAACTTACGAAGGGATTTCACCGTGCGCTGGCTCAGGATCGCCATAAGTATCACCGTCAGTTTTCTGATCGCCTTGCTTTGCGTCATGCCGTTACAGGCGGCGCACGGCAATGGCTGGTCGGTGTTTTCAGACCCCCAGGGCGACCTGCAACTGAGTGATATCAGCTCGGCCCGGTTCGCCAGCCAGTTCAGCCCCATCGACCTCGACCATCTCAGGGCAGCAGAGCCCGGTGAAGCGTTGTGGCTGCGTTTCCAACTGCAACCCGACAAACATGAGCAAATTCTGCGCGTGTTTGCACCCGACCTGTCGCGCCTTGACCTGTTCGTGGTGGATGAGCAGACCGTCATCAACGAAGTCAGCACGGGCAATGCCGTGGGGCAAATCGCCAAGCCATTGCCCAGCAGTGACTACCTGCTGCCATTGCCACAAAGCGATCGCCCACTGGATGTTTACCTGCGCATGGTCTCTGACCATCAATTGCGCCCGCATATCACACTCAGTTCCGCCGTCACCGTCGCCGCCAATCACAGCATGCCCTTGCTGTACGGTTTGCTGATGGGGTGCCTGGCCATGCTGGTGCTGCATAACCTCATCAACTTTTTCTCCGCCCGCTCCGTCACCAGCCTGTGGCTCGCCCTCTGCGAAGCCCTGCTGTTGACCAGCTCGGCCCTGTTTTTGAACCTCCTCGGCCCCTGGCTCCCGTCATGGAACAGCGCCCAGCCTCCCGGCGCTTACCTGGCGCTGCTGCTGACGGCCCCTTGCGGGCTGATGTTTACCTACAGTTTCTTCAGGCACCGAGGCCCTCACAGGCTGCATAAACTGCTGCTCGCGGACCTGGTAATCGTCACCCTCGGCAGCCTGATCTTGCTGTTTACTGACCTGTTACCCCTCAACCTCATCACTTACGGCTTGGTCGTGCTGTCGAGCTTGAGCGTGCTGCTGGTCTCGGCGTATCACTGGCAGGCCGGCTACGGCCCTGCCCGCCTGTTCGTGGTCTCGATGCTGATATTCACGGGCGGCACCCTGCTGATTCTGCCCGCCCTGCTTGGGTTGAGCCTGATCGCACCGCAAGCGCTCATTTTGGCGCTGCTGGCGGTGGTGTGCCTCAGCGGCCTGCTGATGAGCATCGCCTTGAACGAGCGCAACCGCAGCATCACCCAAGACCAGTTCAGCATCAGCCGTGACTTGGCGGCCAGTAACGCCGAGGTCAACGCCAAGGCCGAGTTTCTGGCCAAAATCAGCCATGAAATCCGCACGCCCATGAACGGCGTGTTGGGCATGACCGAACTGCTGCTCGGCACGCCTCTGTCCGTCAAGCAACGTGACTACGTGCAAACCATCCACAGTGCTGGCAACGAACTGCTAACACTGATTAACGAAATTCTGGATATTTCCAAACTCGAATCTGGCCAGATCGAACTGGATGACGTGCAGTTCGACCTTAATGCGCTCATCGAAGACTCTCTCAATATTTTCCGCACCAAAGCCGAACAACAAAACGTAGAGCTCATCAGCTTTATCCAGCCGCAAGTGCCGCAAGTGATCAGCGGCGACCCGACACGCCTGCGCCAAACCTTGCTGAGCCTGCTCGAAAGCGCGTTGAAAAAAACCGACGAGGGCGAAATCCTGGTGGTCGTGGCACTGGAGGAACGCAGCGGCCAACCGCACCTGCGTATCGCCATCCAGGACTCCGGCCAGCCGATGGATGAGCAAGAGCGTGATGCCCTGCTGCACGCTGAACTGCACAGCAAAAACTTCCTCGCCGCCACACGCCTGGGGGGGCACCTGGGCCTGGTGATTGCGCGCCAGTTGATCACGCTGATGGGCGGCGAATTCGGCATTAAAGCCGGGCAAACCAAGGGCACCAATTTCTGGCTGACCCTGCCCCTCGACCCGAAACACCTTGAACGCACCACGTCAGACCTCGACAGCCCGCTCAAGGATGCCCGCGTGCTGGTGGTTGACGACAACGACACCTGCCGCAAGGTGTTGGTACAGCAATGCTCGGCCTGGGGTTTGAACGTCAGTGCCGCCGCTTCCGGCAAGGAAGCCCTGGCCTTGCTGCGGACCAAAGCTCACCTGCGCGACTACTTTGATATTGTTCTGCTGGACCAGAACATGCCCGGCATGACCGGCATGCAACTGGCCGCCAAAATCAAGGAAGACCCCAGCCTCAACCACGATATTTTACTGGTGATGCTGACCGGCATCAGCAATGCGCCCAGCAAGATCGTTGCGCGCAACTGCGGGATCAAACGTATCCTGGCCAAACCCGTGGCCGGCTACACCCTGAAGACGACACTGGCCGATGAGTTGGCACAGCGCAGTGACGGCCGTATCGGCACACACACCCTCACCAGCGGCCCGCCCACGCCCATAAGCGTGCCCGAAGATTTCCGCATTCTGGTGGCCGAAGACAACAACATTTCGACCAAAGTCATTCGCGGCATGCTGGGCAAGCTTAACGTGCACCCCGACACCGCCTCCAACGGCGAAGAAGCCCTGAAAGCCATGAAAGCCCAGCGTTATGACCTGGTGTTAATGGACTGCGAAATGCCGGTGCTGGATGGCTTTTCAGCGACGCAGCAATTACGCGCCTGGGAAGTCAGCCATCAGCGGGTACGCACGCCGGTGGTCGCCTTGACCGCGCATATTCTGGCCGAACACAAGGAGCGCGCCCGGCAGGCGGGCATGGACGGCCACATGGCCAAGCCCGTGGAGCTGTCGCAACTGCGCGAGCAGGTTGAATTTTGGGTGATGCAACGCGAGCAGCGGCAATCTCCGGGTATCAGGCCGACAGACAACGAACCGCCTGATAGACTTTCGCCGCCCCCTTCTGCGATGTGAGCCCAGACCATGCTGCATGTCTTGTTCAGTGTGTATTTGAAAATGCTGGTGCTCTACAGCCCGTTTTTCGTGCTGTCGTGCTTTATCAGCCTGACGCGCGGCTATTCGAGCAAGGAACGCCGCCACCTGGCCTGGAAAGTGGCCCTGGCCACGTTGATCTCAAGCGTGTTGCTCTATCTGTTCGGGCGCACGATCTTCAATGTTTTCGGTATTACCGTCGACGCCTTTCGCATCGGTGCCGGTAGCGTGCTGTTTATCTCGGCCTTGGGCATGGCCCAAGGTAAATCCGTCGTGCAGACCGACAACCTGCAGCAAGATGTCACCATCGTGCCCTTGACCATCCCGCTGACGGTTGGCCCCGGCACCATCGGCGCGCTGCTGGTGATGGGGATCAGCCAGCCTCACTGGGACGACAAACTGATGGCCATTATCAGCATTGCCCTGGCCAGCCTGACCGTGGGGGTGGTGCTGTACCTGTCGAACCGGATCGAACGCATTTTGGGGGAGCAGGGTTTGCAGATTGTCAGCCGCTTGATGGGGCTGTTTGTCTGTGCCCTGGCGGCACAAATCATCTTCACCGGTGTACGCGGTTACATGGTGCCCTGAGCGCCATGCCCCGGTGCCTGCCTTGAGTCACGCTTAGGGCTGGGCATTACCCGCCCTTAAACAACCAAGCCGATTGCAACCTCGCAGGGTGCAATCGGCTTTTGGCTGACACGACAGCACCCGAACTCAGGGCTTGGTGCCATACCAGCGTGGTGTGTACACCCACTCGCCGCCATCGGCACGGGGGAAGGTGCAGGTGGTGGACGAGCCGATCAGCACCATGGTGCGCATATCCACCTGGTCCGGCGTCAGTTCGCCCAGAGTGGTGACGCGCAAGGTCTGCCCCGGGCGACCGATGTCGCGCCCCAGCACCACAGGCGTGTGCGGGGTGCGATGGCGGGCGACGATTTCAAGGGCCACGCCCAACTGCCACGGCCGCGAGCGCGAAATCGGGTTGTAAAAGGCCAGGGCCAGGTCCGCTTCGGCGGCCAGGTCGAGACGCTTTTCAATGATGCTCCACGGCTTCAGGTTGTCGGACAGCGACATCACACAGAAGTCATGCCCCAGCGGCGCACCGGCCTGTGCGGCTGTCGCCAGTGAGGCTGACACGCCGGGCAGCATCTCCAGGTCGACGCTGTGCCACAGCGGGTCATCGGACTCGTGCAAGGCCTCCAGCACCGCCGCCGCCATCGCGAAAACGCCCGGGTCGCCCGAAGACACCACCACCACCGACCGCCCCTGAGCCGCCAGCTCGAACGCATGCCGCGCACGCTGCATTTCTTCGCGGTTGTCGGTGCAGTGCATCACTTGGTCATCACGGAACGGCCCGGCCATGCGCACATAGGTTTCATACCCCAGCACATCGTTGGCCCGCGCCAGCTCAGCCTTGACCGCAGGCACCATCAAATCGGCAGCGCCGGGGCCCAGGCCAATCACCGCCAAACGACCACGGCCACGGCCGATTTGCCGGGTGTCCAGCGGGGCAGTCGCCACGCCCAGCGCCACGCCACCCTGAGCGTCACGCCAGGCCACAGTGCCGTCACCCACGGGTTCATCCGCGCGCACAAAACGCAGCGGCACGCCCAGTTCGGCGGCCGCCTCGTGCAGGTGCGCGCAGGCCATCAAGGTTTCGTCAGCGACCACACAGGCCAGTGATTGCTGCGCCAGCTTCGCCGCCTGCAACGCCTCGCCAATCGCCTGCGTCGTCACTTCGCCAGTCACCTGGGCCAGCACACAACGCGGGTAGATCCGCAGCTCATTGGCGTCCGGCTCCCGGGCATCAGGGCTGACCTGGATCGCTAGCCGCGCCTGCTGATCTTCAGGCAATTGCGCACGGGCCAGCCACGGCGCGTCGCCTTCGATGCGCACCGATTCGCCCGCCAGCAAGTCCGAAACGAAGCGTTTTCCCAGCTCCAGATCGCCCAGCGCATAACCCGCCGGCGGGTTGAGCAGGCAGGTGCCAAAGCGCAACTCGCCGCTGGTGGTGATGGCCGGGGCCACGCCTAAACCAGCCGCGATCACCCGCGCCATGTCATTCACCCCGCCCAGGCCACCCAACAGCGGCACCACGGCGCTGGCGTCCTCGGCCACCGCCAGCACGGGCGGCTCGGCCCCCTTTTCCAGCAGCAGCGGTGCCAGCGTGCGAATCACAATCCCCGCCGCGCACAGCGCGATGATCGGTGTGTCCTGTTGGTACAGCTGGCGCAGGGTTTCGCCAAAATCGCGGTAGGTACGGTCGACACCGTCCACCCGCGCGGCCAGGCCGTAAATCAGCGACGCGGGGTACAACGCCTGAATGCGCTGCGCCGTGGCGAGGCTGCCATTGCCTAGAATGACAATGGCGGGCGTCAGGCCGCTCATCCTTGCCACCGTTCGCCCGGCACGATGATCAGCGAGAAGTACGGCGACGACATCGGCTCCACCTCGCTCAGTGGTACGATTTTCTGGTTGCCCATGGTCGCGCGCTCCACGTACAGCGCTCGCTCGGCAAGGCCCAGCTCGGCCAGCACTTCGCGCACTTTAGGGAAGTTGCGGCCCAGCTTCATGATCACCGCCGCATCGGCATCGCCCAGGCGACGCTTGAGTTCGTCGTGGGGCAGCACCCCCGACAACACCGACAGGCTCTGGTTGCGGTACACCAGCGGCACCCCCAGCACTGACGCGCCACCCAGCATCGAGCACACACCCGGCACCACCTGCGCCTCGTAGCGCTCGGCCAAACGGTCGTGCAGGTACATGTAAGAGCCGTAGAACATCGGATCGCCTTCGCAGATCACCGCCACATCGCGGCCGGCATCCAGATGCGCGGCCACCTCCAACGCGGCCTGATCGTAGAAATCGCTGATGATTTGCTCATACGACAGCGGCGCGGGCAGCACTTCGGTGGTCACCGGGTACACCAGCGGCAGCAGCGTTTGCGCGTCTGTCAGGTGGGCTTCGATGATGCCGAATGCGTTGCCCTTTTTGCCCTTGGCCACGAAGTAGCCCACCACCGGCGACTCGCGCAACAGGCGCAAGGCTTTAACGGTAATCAGCTCGGGGTCACCGGGGCCCACGCCCAGGCCCAACAGACGTCCACGTTGCGCCATCATTCGATCTCCGTGGCCAGGGCGTTGACGGCCGCTGCGGCCATGGCACTGCCACCACGACGGCCCTGCATGATCACAAACGGCACACCACGGCTGTCAGCGGCAAGCATGGCCTTGGACTCAGCCGCGCCGACAAATCCCACCGGGAAGCCCAGGATGAGTGCCGGTTTCGGCGCACCGGCGTCGATCATTTCCAGCAGGTAGAACAGCGCGGTCGGCGCATTGCCGATCACCACCACACTGCCTTCCAGGTACGGGCGCCACAACTCAAGGGCCACCGCCGAGCGGGTGTTGCCTTTTTCCAGGGCCAACTCGGCCACGCCGTCTTCCTTGAGGGTGCAGATCACCGGGTTATTGGCGGGCAGACGGGTGCGGGTCACGCCTTCGAGCACCATGCGCGCATCGCACAGAATCGGCGCGCCGGCAGCCAGCGCATCGCGCCCGGCCTTGCCCGCACCCGGCGAGAAGCGCAGGTCTTCAATCGCATCCACCATGCCGCAGGCATGAATCACGCGCACGGCGAGCTTTTCAAGGTCGGCCGGGATACTGTCGAGGTTGGCTTCGGCGCGAATAATGGCGAAGGAGTTGCGATAGATCTCTTGACCGTCGCGGATGTAATCAATCATCGGTGTTGCTCCATTGGCGGGCCTCAAGCCAGGCACCTGCCGCTTCAATAGTAAGGTTGCGCTCACGCAGAACACCGAAACCGGGCTGTTCTGGCGCACGTAAATAGAGGTCGTAATGACCGGGCGACACGGCCAGTAACGTGACGGGCGCGTCATGGGCGGCCGCGCACGAGCGCGGGCAGCCGGTGAGGTGAATGTTCAGCGGTTGCGACAAGCACGCCGCCAGTTGGCGGGCATCCTGTTTGGTGTCGGCCAGGCCTTTGGCACAAGCGCTGGCACCGGTGCACGCGACCAGATGCGCCAACGGGTTCGCCGCCTCGCACAGCAACCCCAAGGCCTGCAGTTGTTGCGTCACGTGCGGCGCATCGCTCGCCGCCACCTGCGCCAGCAGCACACTTTGCCACGGGGTAAAGCGCAAGGTGGCGTCACCGTAGGCCTGCGCCAGGTCCGCCAGCGCCCTCAACACCGAAGCATCGAGACGCCCCAGCGGCACCACTGCGCCGACGGCGACGTACCCCGCATCACGCTGTGGATAAGTGCCGATATGCAGCGCCGCCGCTGAACGACGTCGGCGTTGCCAGCCGTTCAAGGGCGTTAGCGCGACTGGTAGGCGCTGCGCCACATACTCGACGAACCGGGCCACCGGCATTTCCTTGAGCAGATGACGCAGTCGCGTGTGTTCCGGGCGGGCGACATCCAAAAATACCGTCAGCACCGCCAGCACCAGGGCATGACCGTGCTCGACCGGCACCGCCGCCAGCGCCGTATCGTGCGCCGGGCAACCCGCCAGGCCGAACGCCAGCAGCGGTTGGCCCTCCTGTTCAAAGGCCGACAGCCACAGGTCGTGATGATGTTCGAGCATCGCCAGGGCTTCGCCGCCGTCCAGTTGCACGGCGAATTTGGCCGACAACTCGGCCAGTCGCGGGGTGGTTTCAAGGCTATCGAGGATTTGCCGGGCCAGCGGCCATGTGTCGATCACGGCGTGCGCATCAAAACCGGCACTCGGGCTGAGCATCAGGTTGCGCACGTCATCGCTGGCCGCGTTACGCGGGCCCAGCCCTGCGGCCAACAAGGGCGCAACCAGCGCCGCGTGCTCAGCGCCCACGCCGCGAATCTGTAGATTGCCGCGGTTGGTGGCTTCGATCACTGCGCTGGCGTAGCGCTGTGCCACGTCCGCCACTGCCCGCGCCTGCACCGCCGTGATGACGCCGCCCGCCAGCTTGACCCGGCAGATGCCGCCATCCATGGCCTGGACAATACGCAGCAACCCCGGGCAAGCCGTTGGGCGCACGGGCGTCGTGACAGGTAACTCGGGTGGCAGGGTCAAAGGTCAGTCCAGAGAAGGCAAAGCGCTATTGCGGGTGCGCATTATGCCTGCATTGAGCAACGGCATGAAAAGCCTGCCGGACGGAATGTCGTCGGCCCGTCGGCAGCGCCCACATGCACCCCGGCATCCCGACGCCAAGGCGCGTATCATATGGCCTGTATCTGCAGGCCTGTTGCGCCACCGCGCAGAAGGACGTTTATCAAGAGGATCGGCATGTCGACCTGGCTAACAGTTGTGGGAATCGGTGAAGACGGCTTTAGCGGCCTGGGCAAAAATGCGCGCCGCGCCCTGCTCAATGCGACGCAGGTGTTCGGCGGCCAACGCCAGCTTGATTTGCTGCCCGCGTGCATCCGCGCCCACCGTCAGACCTGGCCGAGCCCGTTTTCCCTGACCCCGGTGCTCGACCTGCGCCACCAACCCGTGTGTGTGCTGGCCAGCGGCGACCCGATGCTGTTCGGCGTGGGGGCCAGCCTGGCGCGGGTGGTGCCGCGCGAAGAGTTGCAGGTGCTGTCGGCACCGTCGTCCTGTTCGCTGGCCGCGGCCCGGCTGGGCTGGGCCTTGCAGGACGTGGTCACGCTGTCAGTGGTGGCGCGCCCGGTGGCGGCCCTCAACGCGCACCTGCACAGCGGCGTGCGCTTGCTGGTGTTGAGCAACGACGGCAGCAGCCCGGCCGCCATGGCCGCGCTGCTGCGCGAACGCGGCTTCGGCCCCAGCCGCCTGTGCGTGCTGGAACACTTGGGCGGCCCCGCCGAACGCCGTCTTGAAGCCCGCGCCGATGAGTGGAATGACCCGACCGTGGCCGCACTGAACCTGGTCGCCATCGAGTGCGTGGCCGAGGCCAGCACCCGGCCGCTGTCGCGGGTGGGTGGCCTGCCGGATTCGGCGTTCAAGCATGACGGCCAATTGACCAAGCGTGACGTGCGCGCCATCACCCTCGCCCGCCTTGCCCCTTTGCCCGGCGAACTGCTGTGGGACGTGGGCGCGGGCAGCGGTTCCATCGGCATCGAATGGATGCGCGCCTACCCCAGTTGCCGCACGCTGGCCATCGAGGCCGATGCCGGGCGCCAGGCGTTGATCGAGCACAACCGCGACGCCTTGGGCGTACCCGGTTTGCACTTGATTCGCGGCAAGGCCCCGCAGGCCCTTGAAGGCCTGGAGCGCCCCGACGCGATCTTTATCGGCGGCGGCGTCACCCGCGAAGGCGTGCTCGACACCTGCTGGCAGCAGCTCAAGCCCGGCGGTCGGCTGGTGGCCAACGCGGTCACACTGCAAAGCGAAATGCACTTGATGAACTGGCGCGACCGGCACGGCGGTGAACTGACCCGCATCCATATCGCCCAGGCCCAGCCGCTGGGCGAGTTCGACACCTGGCGTCAGGCGTTGCCCATTACCCTTCTTGACGTGACCAAACCCCTCGATGCGTGACGAAACCGCCGAACAACCCGCGCCGCTGCGCAGCGGCCTGACCACCGGCAGTTGCGCCACCGCCACCAGCCTGGCCGCCGCTCGCCTGCTGCTCGGCGGTGCCAGCGACGACGCGGTGCATATCACCCTGCCCAAGGGCAAAGTCGTGACGATGCGCCTGGAGTTTTGCCGCCCGTACCAAGACGGTGCCGAAGCCGGGACGATCAAAGATGCCGGCGACGACCCCGACGTCACCCACGGCGCGCTGCTGTATTCACGGGTGCGCCTGACCCCGCTGCCCGGCATTCACTTTGTGGCGGGCCAAGGCGTGGGCACGGTGACGCGACCGGGGCTGGTGCTGGGGGTTGGTGAGCCGGCGATCAACCCGGTGCCGCGCAAAATGATGACCGAGCACCTGCTGCGCCTTGCCGATGAGCACCATTACCGCGGCGGTTTTGAAGTGACCGTCAACGTGCAGGACGGGGCCGCGCTGGCCCTGAAAACCATGAACCCCAGGCTGGGCATTCTCGGCGGGCTGTCGATTCTGGGCACCAGCGGTATCGTGCGGCCGTTCTCGTGCGCGGCCTACATCGCCTCGATCCACCAGGGCATCGACGTCGCCAAGACCAACGGTTACCTGCACATCGCCGCCTGCACCGGCAATGCCAGTGAAGACACCATGCGCCGGGTCTATGACCTGCCGGAAATTGCCCTGATCGAAATGGGCGACTTTGTCGGGGCCGTGCTCAAGCACCTGCGCAAAGTGCCTGTGGATAAGTTGAGCCTGTGCGGCGGCTTCGGCAAAATCAGCAAACTGGCCGCAGGCCATATGGACTTGCACAGCCGCCATTCCAGCATCGACCTGCCCCAACTGGCGCAGTGGGCGGCAGACATCGGTGCCAGCACCGAACTGCAAGCCGCCATCTGCGCCGCCAACACCAGCCAGCAAGCCCTGGCCATGGCCAGCGCCGACGGCATCGCGCTGGGCGATGCGGTGTGCCAGCACGCGCTGGACTTCGCCCGCAGCGTGGTGCCGGCGCAGGTGCAAGTCGAAGTGTTTGCCATTGACCGTCAGGGCGGCATCGTCGGCCACGCGGGAGCGTTTACATGAAGCGAGTATTACTGCTGGGCGGTGTCACCGAGGCGCTGGCCATTGCCCGCACACTCGGGCCGCAACACGTTTACAGCCTGGCGGGCGTGGGCCGCGTGCCCACCGATTTGCGCTGCGAAGTGCGCGTCGGCGGTTACGGCGGGGCCGAGGGTTTGGCCGAGTACCTGAGCGCACAAGGTATCGACCTGCTGCTGGACGCCACCCATCCCTATGCCGCGCAAATCAGCCAGAACGCAGCGCAGGCCGCCGCCCTCAGCGGCGTTGCGTGCTGGGCCTTGCACCGCCCGGCCTGGCAGCCACGCCCCGGTGATGACTGGCGCGAGGTGGCGGGCTGGGCCGAGCTCGTCGAGGCGCTGGCACCCTTCAAGCGGCCGTTGTTTACCTTGGGCCGCGAGCCGCTGGCCCACCTCGATGAAATTCCCGCCCATCAACACTGGGCCCTGCGCGCCCTCGACCCTTACCCCGGCAACGCGCGCTGCGACGTCATCGGCGCACGCGGCCCGTTCCTGATCGACGACGAACGCGCACTGTTCGCCCAGCGCGACATCGACGTCCTTATCAGCAAAAACAGCGGCAGCAGCGCCACCGAGCCCAAACTCGACGTCGCCCGCGAACGCGGCGTGCCCGTGTTGATCCTTAAGCGGCCGGAGTTGCCGGCGGTGGAACGGGTGTTTTGGACCGAGAAAGCGCTGATGGACGCGCTCCAGCAGGGTGGTTATGTGTGAATGTGTACTCACAGGCGATGAGGTATCCCCAACGATACGACTCGCCGTATGACCTATTTAAAGCACAAGGCATGACCCACCGGCCGGGGCCGCGAACGCCTGTATAAGGCGCTCGGCAGCCTGGGCAGTCCAGAGCTCACGACGATCATCAACGTCATGAGAGCTTTAGGACTAAAGCTGCATGCAACGGCGGCATAATTGCGCTAATCCCTGATTGCCGCGACATTTCGCCACACAAATGGCCTTTTTACTTACGCCAGTCCTTCAGGCTAAATAGGCGGCTTGATCGCTTCGCTCACGGAATTCGTTATGTCCCGACAACGGTTTGCATTGGCCTGGATCGCCTGCTTCGCAGTGCTGTTCAACCTGCTCGCCATGTCGTCGATGTCGCAGGCCCGTAATGCGCCGACCGAGCAGTTCATGATGAGCAGCTTTTGCACGTCCATGGGCACGCAGATGGTGAAGGTGTCGCTGGGCACGTTTGAGCCGGCCGACAGCCAACCGGATAATCACTCAACCATGCAGCACTGTTGGTGCTGCTCGGGTTCGGCACCGCTGGTAGCCTTGCCGTCCTCGGTGGCCGAACTGCATTTTGCGGCCATCCGGCACGGTCACAGCCAGCTCCCCGACCACCTCAAACACCCGACCCCGCGCCAGCAATGGCCCAGCCTCAATCCTCGCGCCTCCCCTGCGGTCTGATTTCGCCTCGCAACCCCTTTGCGTTTTGAATCGTTCCGGAGAATGACCATGTTGAACCTGTCACGGGGTTTTCACGCCCTGATTGCGGCTGCCTTGTTGCTGCCTGCCTGCTTTGCCAATGCCCACGAGTACAAGAGCGGCGCACTGGAAATCGCTCACCCGTGGTCGCAAGCCCTGCCGCCCAATGCCCCCACTGTCGCGGCCTATTTCATCCTGCATAACCGCGGTGAAAGTGCCGATCGCCTGCTCGGGGCCGACACGCCGATTGCCGAAAATGCCGAGATCCATGAGCACGTCATGCAGGGTGACCTGATGAAAATGCAGCACGTGCCCACCCTCGACCTCCCGGCCGGTGCCACGGTGACGTTTGCCCCCATGGCCTACCACGTGATGCTGTTCAACTTGAAAGACCGCAGCCTCCTGCAAGACGGCAAGCGCTTCCCGCTGACCCTGCACTTTGAAAAGGCTGGCGATGTAAACGTGGAAGTCGCGGTGCAAAAACAGCCCCCTGAGGCCAGCACGGAACACGCACACAGCCACTAAACCCTCAGGTTTTTGACGCCCGTGCGCGCACCTCGCGCCAGGCCCGCCATGACGCCGATTCGCGGCAGTTGGCTGAGCCTGTTTGCCATGCTGATGATTTTTATCGGCCCGCTGATTTCGCAAGCGGTGCCGATGGATCATCACGCCGGCATGTCTATGCCCATGACGATGGACATGGGCATGTCAGCCCATGGCGATCATCACGGGCCTCAAGAACCGAGTGCCGACCACCACGCCCTCTGGGAAAAATGCGGCTATTGCACGCTGCTGTTCAGTTGCCCGGCCCTGCCCCACACCGCTGACCTGACCCTGCTGCATGCGCCACGCGCACCCGTGTATCGGGCGTCTCTGCCGCGCCTGGGCCATGCCCGCCAACCGGTCTTTCCCGGTGCTCGCTCACGCGCCCCGCCGACCTTCCATTAAGCCAACCGCACACCCCTTTCACCCGGCTCACCTGCTGGCGCTGATTGCGCCATGGCAGGCGTATGGCCGTGTTGTATTCGCTTGCTTAATGGAATGTTTATGTCCCGCTTGACTGCTAAACCCCGCTTGCCGGATGCCCCGGCGGCTTTTGGCTTTGCCCTGAGCGCGCTGTGTTGCGCATTGCTTGCACCCGCCGCGCTGGCCGCCGCCCCTGGCAACGAGCACGCTGACCACGCCCGCGAGCTGAGTCCCACCGTGGTCACCGCCGTCGCCCCCAGTTCGCCCCTGACCGTGGTCACAAACCCCAAGGATCCGCGTCAGCCGGTGCCGGCCAGTGACGGCGGCGACTACCTGAAAACCATCCCCGGCTTTGCTTTGATCCGCAACGGCGGTACCAACGGCGACCCGGTGCTGCGTGGCATGTTCGGCTCACGCCTGAATATCCTCACCAACGGCGGTGTGATGCTCGGGGCCTGCCCCGGCCGCATGGACGCGCCCACCGCCTACATCTCGCCGGAAACTTACGACACCCTCACCGTGATCAAAGGCCCGCAAACCGTACTGTGGGGGCCGGGGGCCTCAGCGGGTACGATTCTGTTTGACCGCGAACCGGAACATTTCGGTGAACTGGGCACGCGGGTCAATGCCAGCCTGCTGGCGGGCTCCAACGGCCGTTTTGACAAAACCGTGGATGCCGCGGCCGGTGGCCCGCTGGGTTACGTGCGCGTGATCGGCAACACCGCCCGCGCCGACGACTACCGGGACGGCAACGGCGACACCGTGCCGTCGCGCTATGACAAATGGAACGGCGACATCGCCCTGGGCTGGACCCCCAGCGCCGACACCTTGCTCGAACTCACGGCGGGCAAGGGCGATGGCGAAGCCCGCTCGGCCGGGCGCGGCATGGACGGCAGCCAGTACCAACGCGAAAGCCTGGGCTTGCGCTTTAAACAATCCAACCTTGGTGAAGTGCTCGACAGCCTCGAAGCCCAGGTCTACTACAACTACGCCGACCATGTGATGGACAACTACAGCCTGCGCACGCCGTCCGGTACCGGCATGATGAGCGGCCCGATGGCGTCCAACGTCGACCGGCGCACACTCGGCGCACGCATCAAGGCCACGTGGCGCTGGGCCGATTATGCGTTGATCAGCGGCATCGATGCCCAGACCAACGAACACCGCAAACGCTCCGGCATGGGTATCGACACCTACAAGGAGCAGAACTGGAGCAAAGACGCCGATTTCCACAACTACGGCGCGTTTGGTGAGCTGACCTGGTACGCCGCCGAACGCGACCGGGTCATTGCCGGCGCACGGCTGGACCGCGCCTCGGCCAAGGATTACCGCGCCACGCTCGGCTCCGGCATGATGGCCAAACCTAACCCCACGCAAGATAAAACCCGCGCCGACACCTTGCCCAGCGGCTTTGTGCGCTACGAACACGACCTGCAAGACAGCCCCACCACCCTGTATGCAGGCCTGGGCCATGCCCAACGCTTCCCGGATTACTGGGAATTATTCTCCCCTTCGTCGGGTCCCGCCGGCTCCGTTAATGCGTTTGATGCACTCAAACCCGAGAAAACCACTCAGCTGGATGCGGGATTGAACTATAAGACCCAAACCCTTGAAGCATGGGCCTCGGTGTACGCCGGAGAGGTTCGCGACTACATCCTGTTTGACTACACTAAAGGAGCGTCGCAAGCACAGAATATAAACGCCCGTGTGATGGGCGGTGAGGTGGGGGCAGCGTATCAGCTCACTCCCAACTGGAAGGCCGATGCAACGTTGGCCTATGCCTGGGGCAAGAACACCAGCGATGGTGCGGCACTGCCGCAAATGCCACCGCTGGACACTCGCCTCGGGCTGACTTACAGCGAAGACAACTGGAGCGCCGGTGCGCTGTGGCGTGTTGTGGCCCAACAGGACCGCATTGATCGCAACAAGGGCAACGTGGTCGGCAAGGACTTCTCCAAAAGCGCCGGGTTTGGCGTGTTTTCACTCAATGGTGCGTACCGCGTCAACAGCAACCTCAAGGTCAGCGCCGGGGTCGATAACCTGCTGGGTAAAAACTACAGCGAACACCTGAACATGGCGGGCAACGCGGGCTATGGCTACCCGGCCAATGACCCGACCCCCATCAACGAGCCGGGCCGCACGCTGTGGACCAAGGTTGATGTGAGCTTCTAAACCCTGACTGTTCCCTGTAGGCGCGAGTGTGTCTGCGATTCTTTAACGATTCAAAAGATCGCAAGCACGTTCGCTCCTACAGGCTCTTAAAATCCTTGTGGAGCCGCTCATATGAGCCAACCAACACCGTCTTTCTACAACCTGGCCTGGCGCTGGCATTTTTATGCCGGGTTGTTTGTAGCACCGTTCATGATTCTGCTAGCCCTGACCGGCATCATTTACTTGTTCAAGCCTCAGCTCGACCCGCTGATGTATGACCACCTGATCAACGTCAAACCCGGGCATCACAGCCTCAGCGCCGATGAGTTGCTTAACCGCACACAAGCCGCCTACCCGCAAGGCCATATCAGCCAGTACCTGCCGCCGATAAGCCCTGAGCGTAGCGGGCAATTCGTGGTCGGCAATGGCGGTCGCGAATTAAATGTCTTTATCAACCCGTACAGCGGCGAGGTATTGGGCGAGCAAGACGCCAAACTCAACCTGCAAGCCGTGGCCCGCGCCCTGCACAGCGAGTTGATGATCGGCACCCTGGGCGACCGGTTGATCGAACTGGCCGCCGGTTGGGGCATTGTGTTGATGGTGTCCGGTTTGTACCTGTGGTGGCCACGCGGGCAATCGGCCGCAGGCATCCTGTGGCCACGCCTGAGCCGTCGCGGCCGGGTGTTATGGCGCGACCTGCACGCCGTCACCGGGTTCTGGGGGGCCGCGCTGTTGCTGTTCATGCTGCTCAGCGGCATGACCTGGACCGGGTTCTGGGGCAAGCAATACGCCCAATTGTGGAACCAGTTCCCGGCAGCCATGTGGACCACCGTGCCCACGTCCGATGTTGAAGCCCGCAGCCTCAACACCGCCGCTCGCCAGACCGTGCCCTGGGCGATGGAAAACACGCCCATGCCGGTGTCCGGTGCCCATGCCGAACACATGAACCACGGAGCCTCTTCAAGCGGCCCGGCCGCACCGGGCATCCGCCTGCAACAGGTGGTCGACACCGCCACCGCACGCAAGGTCGAGCCCGGTTACAGCATCACCTTGCCCACCACCGCCGAAGGCGTGTTCACCATCGCGGTGTTTGCCGACGACCCGCGCAACGACGCGACCCTGCATGTCGATCAATACACCGGCGACGTGCTGGCCGACGTGCGCTGGCAACACTATGGCAACGTGGCCCGCGCCACAGAAATGAGCGTGATGCTGCACGAAGGCAAGCTCTTCGGCCCGCTGAACCAGATCGCCATTTTGCTGGTGTGCCTGATGATCCTGCTCAGCGCGGTCAGCGGCCTGGTGATTTGGTGGAAGCGCCGCCCGCAGGGCCAGCTCGGGGTACCGCCCTTGCGCCATGACCTGCCCACCTGGAAAACCGGTGTGGTCATCATGCTTGCGCTGGCCGTGGTGTTCCCACTGGTGGGGGCGTCGTTGCTGGCCGTTTGGGTGCTGGATCGCGTGCTGATGCTGACGCGGGCCAAGCCGCAACATGAGGGACTTTCATAACCAACGCGAGTCATTCGAGAGGCGCGCACCCGAGGCGGCAGACTACAATGGCGTGCCGCTATCACGCCTGAAGACGTGAAAGGCACTGCTCACCCTATTCGTGCCAGCACCCGCCGCCTCAAGGCGGCGGGTACACCTCTTGAAATAAGCGACTCACTGCCCCGATGAACACGTACCTGTTTTCCAGCCTTTGCCTGTTGGCGATCAACAGCGCGCACGCGGCTGACGCCGCTCCGTCCCTGATGCTGCCCGCCGCCCAAATCACCGCCCCCGAGGTAGAGGCTGAAGCCATCGACCTCAAGACCGCGACCCGCGCCGGTTCGCGCCTGAACCTCAATGGCCTGCAAACCCCGGCCAGTGTCGAAAGCCTGAGCGGTGAGCGAATGCGCGCCCGCGGCGACCGCAGCGTACAAAGCGCTGTCACTCGCACCACCGGCATCAGTTACACCGGCAGCCCCGGCAACGGCGGCGCGGCCTACTCAGCCCGTGGTTTTGTCGGTGAAGGCTCGGTCATGCAGTTGTACGACGGCACCCGCCTGTACAGCGGCGCGGGCACGGTGACCTTTCCGGTGGACGACTGGTCGGTGGAACGCATCGACGTGCTGCGCGGCCCGGCCTCGGTGCTGTACGGCGAAGGCGCGACCGGCGCGGTGATCAACGTGATCCCGAAAAAACCGTTCAGCGGCGACATCGAAAACCACCTGCGCCTGGGCTACGGCTCATATGACACCCGGCAACAGGCGCTGGACAGCGGCGGCTCGCTGACCGACACCCTGAGCTACCGCCTGAATATCAACCACACCCAAAGCAATGGCTGGATCGACCGTGGCGACTCAGAAAACACCTTTATCAGCGCCGCCCTGCGTTGGCAGGCCAGCGACGACCTGGCGTTTACCCTGAGCCACGACTATGGCGACCAAGCGCCGCAAAACGACTTCGGTGCACCGCTGATCAAGGGCCGTTATCACAAAAGCCTGCGGGACAAGAACTACAACGTGCGCGACGCCAAACTGCATTACAACGACCAGTGGACGCGCCTGAACACCGAATGGCAGATCAACGACACCCTGAGCGCCAGCAACGAGCTGTATTACCTCAAGGCCCAACGCCGTTGGCAGAACGCCGAAAACCATGCCTGGGATGAAGGCCAGCAATCGTTGCTGCGCGGTGGCTACTTCAGCATCAAGCACAACCAGGAACAAACCGGCGACCGCCAGACCTTCACCCTCAACCACAACCTGTTCGGCCTGAACAGCCGAACCCTGGTCGGCGCGGACTACAACCGCATCCACTTCAACCTGCACAGCAACTCGCCTTATGACGATGTGGTCGGCAGTGGCGAGCCCATTGACCTGAACGCTCCAGCGCGTGACTACTGGCACAGTGCCTCGCCTTACCGCAACCAATTCACCACCACCACGCAACAGGTGTCGCTGTTCGCGGAAAACCGCACCGAACTGACGGAGCAACTGTCGCTGGTCACCGGCGTGCGCCGCGACATCGTGCACCTGGACCGCAATGACTTCGCCCTCGACGGCACCACCGCGCGCAGTGACCGCAGCTTCTCGGCCAATAGCTGGAAAGCCGGCCTGGTGTATGAGCTGACACCCGACATGTCGGTGTATGCCCAACAAGCCACCAGCGTCGATGCCGTGGGCGGCTTGATCAGCCTCAGCGCGGGCCAACAGTCTTACGGCCTGGCCCATGCCCGCCAGACCGAAGTGGGCTTCAAACAGATGTTCTGGGACCAGCGCGGCGAATGGACCCTGGCGGCGTACCACATCATCAAGAAAGATTTGCTGACCCCGGACCCGAACATCCCGGGCAAATCGCTGCAAGTGGGCGAGCAATCGTCCAACGGGCTGGAAGCCACCCTGGACCTGCAACTGCCGAACCGCTGGCAAGTGCAGGCCAATGCCGCCGTGGTGCGGGCGCAATACGACACGTTTGATGACCGAGGCATCTCGCGCGAAGGCAACCGCCCGGCCGAAGCACCGCGCCGCACGGCGAACCTGTGGGTGAGCAAGGGCATCAGCGACACGATCAACGCCGGGGCCGGCGTGCGTTATGTGGACGCCCGGTACGCCGACATCGCCAACACCGTGCAGTTGCCGAGCTACACCGTGGTCGACGCCACCGCCAGCTGGAAAGCATTGCCGGACACCACACTGGGCCTGCGTCTGAATAACGTTTTCAATCGCCAATACGCCGCCAGCCAATACAATGACGGCCAACAATGGATCATGGGTGAGCCGCGCTCGTTCTTCGTAACCGCCGATTACACCTTTTAAGCCCCTCTAAACCCCTGTAGGCGCGATCTTTTAAAGATCAAAAGATCGCGAGCAAGCTCGCTCCTACGGGTTAACACCGGAATGCCATGACTCAGTTGACCCTCACCAAACTCGCCTGGACGCCCTTGGGCCACGGCCATTGTCATCACCAGTTCCAGTTGCGTGAGGCCGACCTGTACTTGGCCGCCGGTGAGTTTGTGGGGCTGATCGGGCCCAATGGCAGCGGCAAGACCAGCCTGTTGCGCTGCGCCTACCGTTTCAGTAAACCCCAGGCCGGCCAGGTTCAACTCGGCCCGCACAACCTCTGGCAACAGTCACCGCGCTGGTGCGCGCAGCGCATTGCCGTGGTGCTGCAAGAATTTCCCGATGCCTTTGGCCTGACCGTCAACGAAGTGGTGGCCATGGGCCGCACGCCACACAAGGGCCTGTTCGACGGCGACACCGATGCCGACCGTGAACTGATGCGGCAGGCCCTGGAAGCCGTGGGCCTGCACGGGTTTGAAGACCACGCCTTCGCCACCCTCTCGGGCGGCGAAAAACAACGGGTGATTCTGGCCCGCGCGCTCACTCAACAACCCGAACTGCTGATCCTCGACGAACCCACCAACCACCTCGATCCACGCTATCAGTTGGGGTTGCTGCAATTGGTCAAACGCCTGAAGATCGCGACCCTGGCCAGCATCCATGACCTCAACCTGGCCGCCGCCTTTTGCGACCGGCTGTACGTGATCGACCACGGCAAAATCATCGCCAGCGGCACCCCGCGCGAGGTGCTGACCGTCGAATTGTTGCGTGAGGTATTTGGCGTTGAAGCCTTGATCGACGACCATCCTCTTTCTGGCTACCCGCGCATTACCTGGATAACCCAACCATGAACCTGACCCGCTTCGCACTCGGCCTTTGCGTATTACTCAGCGCGCAATGGGCGCAGGCTGACGCCACGCAGTACCCGCTGACGATTAAAAGCTGCAACCGTGACGTGACCTTCAATGCAGCACCCCAGCACGCCGTCAGCCATGACATCAACATGACGCAGATGATGCTCGCACTGGGGCTCAAGCCGCACATGGCGGGCTACAGCGGCATCAGTGGCTGGAAATCCGTCACGCCCGAGATGAAGGCCATCCTCGACGGCTTGCCAGAACTGGCCAGCAAGTACCCGTCGGTGGAAACCTTGCTCAACGCCAACGTCGACTTTTTCTTCGCCGGGTGGGATTACGGCATGCGCGTGGGCGGCGACCTGACGCCCGCCACCCTGACGCCACTGGGCATCAATGTGTACGAGCTGACCGAGTCCTGCGCCTTTGTGATGAAGCGCCCGCCCGCCAGCATGGAAGACACCTACAACGACTTGCGCAACCTCGGCAAAATTTTCGACGTACAAGACCGCGCCAACGCCTTGATCGTCCAGATGCAGGCAAAAATTGCCGACGTGCAAAAGACCCTTCCGGCGTCAAAACCCCGAGTGTTTTTGTATGACAGCGGTGAAGACCGTGCCATGACGTCCGGCAAGTTGGGCATTCCTCACGCGCTGATCGAAGCCGCAGGCGGCAACGATATCCTCAGTGATATCGACGCCAGCTGGACCCGCATCAATTGGGAAACCGTGGTGGAGCGCAACCCCGAAGTGATCGTGATCGTCGACTACAGCGAAGTCAGCGCCGAGCAAAAACAGCAGTTCCTGGAAACCCACCCGGCCCTGCAATCGGTGGCCGCCATCCGCAACCAACGCTTTATCGTCATCCCCTACGTGCAGGCCACGCCGGGCATCGACAATGTATTGGCCATTGAAACCCTCGCCAAAGGCTTCCACCCACAATGATGGCTCGCCGCTACGCCCTCTTGCTGCTTACGCTGGGCGCGCTGTTGCTGGTGTCGTGCGTGGTGTCGCTGGGGTTTGGCCCAGCGCGGGTGCCAGTGGATGTGGTGTGGCACATTGTGTTGTACAAACTGTTCGGCCTCGGTGACGTGAACTGGAGCGCTGGCCAGGAACATATTGTGTGGCTGATCCGCGTGCCACGCATGCTGCTCGGTGCCTTGGTGGGGGCCGGGCTGGCGTTGATCGGTGCGGTGTTGCAAGCCGTGACGCGCAACCCGCTGGCCGACCCGCACTTGCTGGGCGTGACCAGTGGCGCGACGTTGGGCGCGGTGATTGTGGTGCTGCATGTGGGCGAAATCATCGGCCTGCTGACCTTGCCGATCGCGGCCTTTATTGGCGCGCTGCTGAGCATGCTGCTGGTGCTGGTCATCGCCAGCCGTCAGGGCCGACTGGACAGCGACCGGCTGTTGTTATGCGGCGTGGCGGTGTCGTTTGTGATGATGGCCGTGGCCAACACCCTGCTGTTTATGGGCGACCACCGCGCCAGCTCGGCCGTGCTGTTCTGGATGCTCGGCGGGCTCGGGCTGGCACGCTGGGAGCTGCTGGCCGTGCCCAGCGCCGTCGTGCTGCTGGGCCTGGGGTTGTTGCTCGGCATGGCCCGCCCGCTCAACGCCTTGATGGCCGGCGAGCAAACCGCCGTGACCCTGGGCCTGAATGCGCGCAACGTGCGGCTCAAGGTGTTTTTGATCGCCTCGCTGATGACCGGCGTGCTGGTGGCCATCAGTGGCTCCATCGGCTTTGTCGGCCTGATGATCCCGCACATCGCCCGCCGCCTGGTGGGCGCTGAACACCGGCGTTTATTGCCGGTGTCCGCGCTGCTGGGCAGCGTGTTTCTGGTGTGGGTGGACGTTGCCGCCCGCACCCTGATCGCCCCCGAAGACCTGCCCATCGGCGTGGCCACGGCCGCCATCGGCGGGTTGTTCTTTATTGGTTTGATGCGCAAGCGTTAAAGCTCATCGCGCAATATTCCGGGTTTGGGGGTGACGGTGGGTTGCAAGGGGCTGGGCGTGGTCCACTCAAAGACCCCCTCAGGTTCACGTTCAACGTAAGCGGCCCGGTACAAACCGAGGGCAGGCCAGGCCGGGCTCACGACCAACACAATCAGTTGCCCGGCCTTGGCGATGTCAGTGAGCATTTGGCTGGAAGTTTTGGGCACAGACGACGCCTGAGCGTTCTCGACAAAATAGCCTGCCTCGCTGCGTTCAAACGCCTTTTTCGGCCCACACAGTTGGACCTCCTGCACTTCACTTCCCGCTGAGTACAGCAGCAGGGCTCCGTCGTTGGTCGACACATATACGTTGACCTCATAGTGCTCATCGCCAGCGCGGTTAGCCATGTGTTCCATGGCCACCGACGCGTAACAGAGGTCCACCGGCCAAGGCAGGTTCTGCACGCGTTTTTTCTGCGTTTCACTCTGCGCGGTCACGTACCTGACGTCGCGCGCGAAGTGCAGGCGCTGCACCGAATACCCGGTGGGTAAAATCGGGCGCAAGGGGTCCTCACTGGGTTTGTGCCGATGGCTGATCACAATCAGCTCCGCGACATTGGCCTGCAAGCCGCTGCTCACCTCAGGCTCCAGCGCCACCCAACTGTCGCGCGCCGGGTTACTCAGCACAGCCCCCATGGTATTGAGGGTGTGGGGCCGTTTGAGTTGCCGATGCATCGCACGCGCAGCGTCATCGGGATGAGCGTAAACCGGGCCCAATGACACAACCCGCGGATGATTGTGCTCAGCCAACAACTCTTTGACACTGGGCTTCCACGTCGCCGGCACAGGGCCGGGGTTCACCCACACGCCACCGGTCTTGATGACGCTTAGCCCGCCACTCTGTGCCACCTCGCGAACATAGGCCACCGCAGTCTGCGCCAGGGTTGTCAGTTGCCCCATCATCCAGTTGCCGGAGTTTCGGAAAATGCCCACAGAAATCAGCCTTGAAAGCGTGCTTGGCAAGTAGCTCAACAACGCCCCCGAGGCAGTCGAGAGGTACAGCACCGGGTTCAGTGTCTGGGGGTGGTGTTGGTCTTCAAGGACCGAAAGGGTCACCAGCGCAATGGCGATATCGCAGGGGGAAATAAACTGTGGGTACACCGCGTCAGCGAGCGCAACGGCTGGCGTTTCAGGGGCGGCAAGGTACATCGCACAGGCGATAAAACCGTCGGGCCACTGGTAGCGCAGGGTCACAGGGTCATAAGGAAATACCTTGGCCAGGCTCAAATAGCTGTCGGTGCAAGGCAGCGTCGCGACATAGGCGTCAGCCTGCGTGTTTTTCAAGATAAAGCCGTACTGCACGGCGTTGCGTGCGCCCATCTGGGTATGGGCAAACCGCACGGCATCCTGCTCTTGAGTGAAGATCGGGCTGCACGCTGGGAGTCGCGTGTTCCCCTCGGCCAAAGGCAACACCGAGCGGGTAGCCACCACCCCCGGTGCCCCCCAACAGGCGCTACCCTTGAGCACTTCCAGCGTTCCGGTAGCGGCTATTCCCGAAATATACTCGCTGGGTTTCAGCCTGTTGGCGCGCAAACGCTGTTGAATCTGGTTTTTGCGCACGCTCCATGAGTCAGCAACAGAGGGCGATAACAGGCCCAATACATGCTGCTCGCTCTGCGAGCCGCTAGGGGAATACTTGAGCAATGCGCCCTCTTGTGTCGAAAAATAGCGCGTCTTGATTTCGTTACGGTCATTAATGGCCGCACTGACTTCATGAGGTTCAAGCATGTTTCGGTATAACTGCTCCTCTTGTGCTGAGCGCCATAGTTGCAAAGGCGACACACGATGAGTGTGATACATCGCCACCCGCGTACAGCCCGGCGGCACAAATGATTGAAGCTCGGGCGGTATAACGGTTTTTACATCAAAGGTTTCAGTGCTGACCGCCAAGGGTTCGGTCGCGACAAAACGCTTGTCTGTACGTTGATAAATCACACCGCCATAAACTTTTCTATCCCGGCCCGCAATGCGGCCGTGAACATATAACGCGGCATCATCGGCACTGATAAAAGCCGGGCTCAATGCCCGTCGCAAGAAATGTTTATACGGCTGCCACAGGTGAGTGACACGCCCCGCAGTACTCCATAAATCGCTGGTGTTCAGCACACTCAACTCACCAGCCGTGGCCATGTCCTGAACATAGAACCGGGTTTTATAAAGGCCCAGGCGCAGGTCGCCTGCCACCCTGATCCAGCCCCGGTCATGGAGAGGGTTCAGGAACTGCTGCTCCTGCGCCGAGAATGTCGACACATACTCCAGCACAGCACCATCACGCACCAGAATATAGAGTGGTATCGCTCGGGTACTGTCGGCATGCTTGAGCCGGGTCGTTGACCGGGCCGCCGTGATCCCCGTCGCCATAAACATGGGGTCAATAAAGTGCTTAAAGACGGTAGGTTCCTCTGTCGGCAAGCTGCTCGGCGGGCGGTACTGATTTTCGCCGCAATACACACCGACGATGTCATACCCTTGCGGCACTGCAACTTCACCCTGTGCGTTTGTGGAAAACACCGGTGTCCTGGAGAAGACTGACGCCGCCAACTCAGTATCGGCAGACGCTTGCAAGCCTATCGTTTCAAGCGTCAGGGGCATGGGTTCAGTGGCAATAAACGTTCCTGATCCCTTGTTTTCAAGAACAAACCCGTAATGACTGTCGACCACTCGCTCTGCGCGGTTGCGTACATGGTTGATCAACGCTTTCAACGAGGGACACACCGGGCTGAATGCCGGGCGTTGAATCGCACTCGGCACCCCATCGAGGGTATTGCCCGGGGTGTAGAGTTTGAATGTGCTTTCTACTTTCCCCACGTTCCAGCCCCAGACTTCAGAAGACTGGATCACACTTAACAGGCCCGCTTTGGCCACAGCCTGTATAGCGTCTTCAATCGACTCGAAGGTCAGCCTGTGCGCTTGTGTGTCGATAAAGAGACGGCTCGCCAAATCAGCTTCGAAAGCGGAACCACTGGCCTCGTACTTCAAAAGCACGCCATTGACAGCAGACAAATAGTGCACCGGGGCGAAGTAGGCATTAAATGCATTCAAGCCTATGTCGTAAGAGGAAAAGAACTGCACCGCCGTATTGATTTCAGCGCGGCTCCACCCAGGCAACAAACGTTGCAATACATCGTAATTATTGGGGTGCGAATGATAGAGGGCGTAGCAGGTATAACCCGGCGGGTGAATAAACTTGCCTTGCGCATTGCTTGAGGCCACGAGCGCCGGGTCAAAGGTGTTGGTTTTACCCCGCACGGGTCGGGTTGCAACGTAATGCCCTTGGGCATCTTTCAAAATCATGCCGCCATATTCAACTTCGCGAAAATCACCGATCAGCTCATGAGCAAATCGTGCAGCATCATCCGGATTAATAAAGGCGGGACTCAGATCAGGCAACTGAACGGTTTGATTCGGTAACTGGCGTTTTTGGCGGCCACCTTCGCCCTTGACACTCTTCATGATTGGCACCCTTGTCTGAAAAAGTGACCGCGCGACTGCACGATCACTGTCCATCTTTCACGGGAGGCCAGGCTTGAGGGGGCTATTTAGTTATCGATTTGCCGCCCGGTGCAGGCATCACAGCTCATCGCGCTCCGGCCCCGACCGCCACGGCGGTAGCACGCCGGTCCAATCGAACACATCGTCAGGTATCGGCTCAAACACCGGCTCAAAAAGTCGGCCAGGCTCCGGCCAGGTTTGGCTGGTGATCAACACATACAGCGTGCCCGAAGCCGTGACCTCCTTGAGAATCTGCTCGGTCTTTTTGCCGGTGCCGGTGGCATGCACCCGCTCGGCAAAATATTCCTGCGAGGTGCTGAGAAGCCTGTACGCGGGGCCACACAGCGTGTCCGTTGCCCCATCATTGCCCAGACTTTGGTACAACAGCAGTGCACCATCATCGGTGGACACATACGCACTGGGGTAGGTCGTGGTCAGCGGCAAATGGACCGACAGCTCATCCTGCACACGTTCGGCATAACAGAGATCCGTGGGCCACGGTGTGTTTTTCAACCGTGATGTTTCCCCCACACTGCTCGCCTTCACGGCCCTCATATCGCGGGAAAAGTGCAGGCGGCGGATTTCATAACCCGCTGGAAAAGTTGGCCCCGACCATCGCTCTTGAGGCCTGCTGCGGTGCGTTCTCAAGACCTGCTCCGCGACATTGGCGTACAGGCTGCTGCTGACCTCGGGCTCCAGTGCCACATGGGAATCGGTACTCAAGTGGCTCAGCACACCGCCCATGACGTTGAAGGTGTGGGGCGTTTTAAGCTGACGATGGACATAACGGGCCGCATCGTCTGCAAACGCAAACACGGGGGACAAGGCATACCGGGAGGGATTAAGGTTAACCGGCTCTTGCGCATATGGCTGCCATGCCACCGATACCGGGCCCACGTTGCGCCACACATCACTGACGTTCAGCACGCTCAGGTCTCCGCTTGCCGCCACCTTGCGCACATAACTCACCGCCGTGAGTTCCAGGCGCGCAAGTTTGTCGAGCATGCCTTTGCCTGCGTCGCGAAAAGTATCCAGCAACAGGGCTTTGGCAATATTGCTCGGTTTATAACTCAACAGGGCACCGCTCGCCGTTGACACGAACAGCGGCGGGTTGAGTGCCAACGGGTAACGCAAGTCCCTGAGCGCCGACAGTGTCACCAGCGCAATGGCAATATCCTCAGGCGAGATGAAGTCTTGATACACCGCATTCTTCTCCAGCAGCCGCGACTTTTTGGCCGCCCCCAGGTACATCGCACACAGGTGGAACCCTTCAGGCAAAACGTAAGACGACGTAGAACTCACATAGGGAAAGACCCGTTTTAGGGTCATGTACCCATTTGGCACCGGCCGGGTCGCGACGTACTCTTCATTCACGTCGCTTTTAAGAACAAAGCCGAACTGCACGCTGTCACGGCCACCCATTTGTGCGTGGGCATACCGAATGGCGTCCTGTTCCTGTGTGAAGACCGGGCCACAGGCGGGTTGCACAATGGCATCCTCAGAGGCCGCGCCCACGCGCGGAAACACGGTGTCGCCCTTGATCACACCTGCTGGCCCCCATACCGGGCTGGGCTCAATAACCTGCAAATCGCCTGTACGAGCGACGTCAGTAATAAACTCCTGGGGTTTGAGCGAACTGGAGAACAACGCCAATTCAGTTTCACTGCGATGGATTTTTTCAGGGGTACTCACGGGCGGCTTTACACGTGCCAGCAATTGGCCCTCACCCACTGAACCGCTGGGTGAATACTTGATGAGCGAGCCGTCAAAGCAGGACAGGTAACGGACGGGAAATTGCACTCGATTTTCAATGGCATCGAAGACTTCACCCGGGGAAAACATGGCGCGGTAGTGTTGATTTTCGGTGTCGGTCCACGTCAGTTGAAGGGGTCTGGTACGGTGCGTGAAATACACCCCAACCACTGTGCACCCCACTGGCGCAAGGGCCGACATCGGGCCGGGCAATACACCATCAGCCTCAAAAGACTCGGTCTCCACTTTCAGGGGCTCGGTGATAAAAAAACGCTGATCCTGACGCTGGTAAATCAGGCCGCCCAACACGGACTTGTGTCGCCTGTCGATTTTTTTATGGGCATAACGGGCGGCATCATCGGCCGATTTAAACAGCGGGCCATGGGTACGCCGCTGGAAGTCTCGATAGGCTTTCCACTGCCCGGTTACCGGCCCCGCCCCCCCCCAGAGGTCGCTGCCGTACAGCACACTCAACTGACCGGCACGCGCCAACCCGCGAATGTACTCGGCAGGGCTGACATGACCCGCCAATACATCGCGCGCCATAATCACATCCTCACCGCCAGGCTCCAGCGCGAGGTACGGGCCTTCGGCGGATGCCAGCAACGAGCTGTACTGCAGCAGTGCACCGTCGCGGCTCGCAATATAAATGGGCAGTGCCGTTGCCTGCGCGCTCGCTCTCGCCATCCTCGCCAGGACCAGTGCCCCCCTCATGGACTCTGGCGGAATAAAGCTTTTGAAAATTCGTTTCTCGTTCGCGGGCACTTTGCTGGGGTCGTAGTAAGTGGCGCAGCCATAGTAAATGCCAAAAAGATTGAAGCCCGGCTCCACGTAGTAAGAAAGATCATCGCCCTCTCCCTTCAAGAACATATGGTCCATCGGTGACGTAAAGGCTTTGCCCACCACAGGTTCTGTGAGCACATACTCATCTTTAGTCTGGTGTTTGAGTATCACCCCGTACTGATGCTCAGTCATGGAGAGCACACGCTGGCGCATGCGCCTCAACGCTGTCTTGAGGCTTGAATACACTTGGCTATACGCGGGAATGTTGAGCACCTTCTCGGGAAGGTCCAACCGCGCCTCTGCCTTGTAGATTTTGAAGCTCTGATCGACCCTGCCGGTTTTCCCGCCCCAGATTTCGCTGGTTTGCAGCACAGTCAATTGGCCGATGCTCGCGACTTTCAGAATGTAGTCCTGCATCTTCTTGACCGGATAGGGCGTATTCGGGTCGGTCAAATTCGTCAACTTCGGGTAATACTCCGCCTCTTCGCGAGAACCACTGCTGACATATTTGATCAGCGAACCATTGAGGCCCGACAGATAATGGGTTTTCGTAAAATAGCTATGCTGGATCGTAAAGGCGATATCTCCCGGGGAGAAAAAGCTCAGCGACGTCACCGCATCTTCTTTTGTCCAGTCGGTAAAGTACCCCTTGATCTCCGCATAGTTCAGCGGGTGCGAATGGTAAAACCCGACGCACACAAACCCCGGCGGCGAAATAAAGTAACCCTGGGCATCGGTTGAAATCACCGTCTCAGGTTCGAATAAACGGCTCTGGCCCTTGGTCGGCTTGGTGGCGTAAAACTTGCCATTGGCACGCCGCAAAATAATCCCCCCATATTCAGCGTCACGTTGCTCGCCAATCAGATCATGGGCGTAACGAGCAGCATCATCGGCCGTTAAAAACGCGGGGCTCAACTCGGGCAAAGGCACAGTGGAAGCCCTTGTGTTGCGTTGAACGCGTCTGGTTATAAAGTCGATCATTTTAATGTCCCTATTCAAAACTCTGACCGGGATAACAAGGTCGCGGCCAGTGCAGCCACGCTGCACCCGTTTATCTTCAGCAACCCCCGCTCTGCGGCGGTGGTACTTAATTAACCAATCAGCACCAAGGCTGGGCACAGCCGTGCACGCACGCCCTTGCGCGGTCCCCTTGTGGTGCGCTCGCATCAAACAGACCGATTAAAAGCCCCGTAACAGACGCTTTGCACCACTTCGGCACAGCCCTTGCTAAAGACCTTCCCCGTGTTCGCATCGACCCATTAAAAAAACGAGACCCCTGGAGATCGCACCATGAAGCGTCGTAGCTTGATCAAGGCATTCACCCTGAGCGCATCCCTTGTCGCGATGGGCCTGACCTGGACGGTGCAAGCCGCCGAGACCATCAAAGTAGGCATCCTGCATTCACTGTCCGGCACGATGGCAATCTCCGAAACCTCGCTCAAAGACATGGCCCTGATGACCATTGACGAGATCAACGCCAAGGGCGGGGTCAACGGCAAGATGCTTGAAGCCGTGGTCGTCGACCCGGCCTCCAACTGGCCGCTGTTCGCGGAAAAGGGTCGCCAGTTGCTGACCCAGGACAAGGTCGCGGTGGTGTTTGGTTGCTGGACGTCGGTGTCGCGCAAATCAGTGCTACCGGTATTTGAAGAACTCAACGGTTTGCTGTTCTACCCGGTGCAGTACGAAGGCGAAGAGATGTCGCCCAACGTGTTCTACACCGGTGCCGCGCCAAACCAACAAGCCATTCCGGCGGTTGAATACCTGATGAGCGAAGACGGCGGCAGCGCCAAACGCTTCGTGCTACTGGGCACCGACTACGTGTACCCGCGCACCACCAACAAGATCCTGCGGGCGTTCCTGCACTCCAAAGGCGTGGCCGACAAAGACATCGACGAGGTCTACACCCCGTTTGGCCACAGCGATTACCAGACCATCGTGTCCAACATCAAAAAGTTCTCGGCGGGCGGCAAGACCGCAGTGATCTCCACCGTCAACGGCGACTCCAACGTGCCCTTCTATAAAGAGCTGGCCAACCAGGGCCTCAAAGCCACCGACGTACCGGTGATTGCCTTCTCGGTGGGCGAAGAAGAACTGCGCGGCATCGACACCAAGCCGCTGGTGGGCAACCTCGCGGCCTGGAACTACTTCCAGTCGGTAGAGAACCCGGTCAACGAGAAATTTGTGGCGGACTGGAAGGCCTACGCCAAGGCCAAAAACCTGCCCGGCGCGGACAAGGCTGTGACCAACGACCCGATGGAAGCCACCTATGTGGGCATTCACATGTGGGCGCAAGCGGCGGAAAAAGCCAAGTCCACCGACGTCGACAAAGTGCGCGAAGCACTGGCGGGCCAGACCTTCGCCGCGCCGTCCGGCTACACCCTGACCATGGACAAGACCAACCACCACCTGCACAAGCCGGTGATGATTGGCGAAATCCAGCCTGACGGTCAGTTCAGCGTGGTGTGGCAGACCGAAGGCCCGATCCGTGCCCAGCCGTGGAGCCCTTACATTCCGGGCAACGACAAAAAGCCGGACCACGCGGTTAAAAGCAACTAACCCCCGTAATTCCCTGTAGGCGCGAACTGGCTCACGATCGTTTGATCGGCCTGAAAGATCGCGAGCACACTCGCTCCTACAGATTGCGCAAGGCTAAAACCATGCCCACTGCCCTTTTTCGTTTTATTTGCGCACTCCTGGTGCTGCTGCCACTGGGCGCTTATGCCGATGACGCCAGCGACTTTGCTGCTGCCAACCTTCCTCAACAGGTCAAACTCCTCGAACGCTGGGCCGCTCAACCCGAGCCCGTACGCATCGAACTGATCAATAACCTGCAACAAGGCCAGATCACCGTCGACGGCCACACTAAAACCGTTCGCCTGAACAACCGCCTTCGCAGTCTGATTGACACGGCGCTGGCCAGCCATCAACTGCTCGCTGCGGACCCAACGCTGCGCCTGAGCGCCGCGCAACAGTTGCAAAAATCCGCCACACCGGCGCAACTGGCCTTCCTCGACCGGCAACTGGCCGGCGAAACCGACACCGATGTGCACAGCGCCCTGAGCCTGGCGCTGGCCAATCTGCAACTGGTCGACCCCGACCCCGCCGTGCGCCTGGCCGCTGTGCGCTTGCTCGGTGAAACCGGCGAGCCGCTGGCCCGCACCCGCCTCGAAGCCCTGCTGCAACCGGGCGTTGAAACCGATGCCACGGTGCACACCGCCGCCGAAACCAGCTTGAGCCAGGTCAAACGCAAACTGCTGATCGGTGACCTGCTGGGGCAAGCCTTCAGTGGTTTGTCGCTGGGCTCGATCCTGTTGCTGGCCGCCTTGGGGCTGGCGATTACGTTCGGCCTGCTGGGCGTGATCAATATGGCCCACGGCGAAATGCTGATGCTCGGCGCGTATTCCACCTACTGTGTGCAGTTGCTCTTCCAGCGATTCGCCCCCGGTGCCATTGAGTATTACCCGCTGCTGGCCCTGCCGGTGGCGTTCTTTGTGACCGCTGCCGTGGGCATGATTCTGGAGCGCACCATCATTCGCCACCTGTACGGCCGCCCGCTGGAAACCTTGCTGGCGACGTGGGGCATCAGCCTGATCCTGATTCAACTGGTGCGCGTACTGTTCGGCGCGCAAAACGTCGAAGTGGCCAACCCGGCCTGGCTCTCGGGCGGGCTGCACGTGCTGCCCAACCTGGTGCTGCCGTACAACCGGCTGGTGATCATCGTGTTCGCGCTGGCCGTGGTGTTCCTGACCTGGGTGCTGCTGAACAAAACCCGGTTGGGCCTCAACGTGCGCGCCGTCACCCAGAACCGCAACATGGCCGCCTGCTGCGGCGTGCCCACCGGGCGCGTGGACATGCTCGCCTTCGGCCTGGGCTCGGGCATTGCCGGGCTGGGCGGCGTGGCGCTGAGCCAGGTCGGCAACGTCGGCCCCGACCTGGGCCAGGGCTACATCATCGACTCATTTCTGGTGGTGGTGCTGGGCGGTGTCGGCCAGCTCGCGGGCACCGTATACGCCGCCCTGGGCCTGGGCATCGCCAACAAGATTCTTGAACCGCAGATCGGTGCCGTGCTCGGCAAAATCCTGATCCTGGGGCTGATCATTCTGTTTATCCAGAAGCGTCCGCAAGGGCTCTTCGCGCTCAAAGGAAGGGTGATCGACTGATGAATCAGCCTCTGATGGTAACCGCTGCACAAAAAGCCGGGCCGACCGTCACCGCCGTAGTCGGCGCACTGGTGCTGCTGGTACTGCTGGCCTTGCCGCTGCTGTCGCTGCTGCCGGCCGACAGCCCGTTTCAGGTCTCGGCGTACACCCTGACGCTGGTGGGTAAAATTCTCTGCTACGCCATCGTCGCACTGGCGCTGGACCTGGTGTGGGGCTACGCCGGGCTGTTGTCGCTGGGCCATGGCTTGTTCTTCGCCCTGGGCGGCTACGCAATGGGCATGTACCTGATGCGTCAGGCCTCGGGCGATGAACTGCCCGCGTTCATGACTTTTTTATCGTGGACCGAATTGCCGTGGTACTGGGTGGGCACCGAGCACTTCGGGTGGGCACTGTGCCTGGTGGTGCTGGCCCCCGGTTTACTGGCGCTGGTGTTCGGGTTTTTCGCCTTCCGCTCGCGGATCAAGGGCGTGTATTTCTCGATCATGACCCAAGCCCTGACCTTCGCCGGCATGCTGTTGTTCTTTCGCAACGAAACCGGCTTTGGCGGCAACAACGGCTTCACTAACTTCCGCACCATTCTGGGCTTCGGCATCACAGAACCGGGCACCCGCGCGGCTCTGTTTCTGGCCACCGTGCTGTTACTGATTACCAGCCTGTGGGTGGGCTGGCGCTTGGCGCGCAGCAAGTTTGGCCGTGTGCTGACCGCTCTGCGGGACGCCGAAAACCGCCTGATGTTTTGCGGCTACGACCCGCGCGGCTTCAAGCTGTTTGTGTGGGTGCTGAGCGCCGTGCTGTGCGGCCTGGCCGGGGCGTTATACGTGCCGCAAGTGGGCATTATCAACCCGGGCGAAATGTCACCGACCAACTCCATCGAAGCCGCCGTGTGGGTCGCCCTGGGCGGGCGCGGCACGCTGATTGGGCCGTTGCTGGGTGCCGGCGTGGTTAACGGCATGAAAAGCTGGTTCACCGTGGCCTTCCCCGAATACTGGCTGTTCTTCCTCGGCGCGCTGTTTATCGTCGTGACCCTGTACCTGCCCAAAGGCGTGATCGGCCTGTTGAAAAAACGGGATGAACCATGAGGAATGTCATGCTCGAACCTATTCTGGACCCCAACAAAGATGCGGGCAGCAGCCGCGACGCCATCGGCCTGGGCCAAACCGCCGGGCCGGGCCTGAACACCCGCCACGGCACGATCCTGACCCTGGAAGACATCAGCGTCAGCTTCGATGGCTTCAAGGCCTTGAACAACCTCAACCTGTACATCGGCGTGGGCGAGCTGCGCTGCATCATCGGCCCCAACGGGGCCGGCAAGACCACGCTGATGGACGTCATCACCGGCAAGACCCGCCCCACCGAAGGCCAGGCCTGGTTCGGTGAAACCCTGGACTTGCGCCATATGAGCGAAGTGCAAATCGCCCAGGCGGGCATTGGCCGCAAGTTTCAAAAGCCCACGGTGTTTGAAGCCTTGAGCGTGTTTGAAAACCTGGAACTGGCGCAAAAAACCGATAAATCGGTGTGGGCCAGTTTGCGTGCCACCCTCACCGGCGAGCAGAAAGACCGCATTGGCGAAGTGCTCGACACCCTGCGCCTGAACCACTCGACCCACCGCCCGGCGGGGTTGCTGTCCCACGGCCAGAAGCAGTTTCTGGAGATCGGCATGCTGCTGGTGCAAGACCCGCAACTGTTGCTGCTGGACGAACCGGTGGCGGGCATGACCGACGCCGAAACCGAGTTCACCGCCGAACTGTTCAAGAGCCTCGCCGGCAAGCATTCGCTGATGGTGGTGGAACACGACATGGGCTTTGTCGGTGCCATTGCCGACCACGTCACCGTGTTGCACCAGGGCAGCGTGCTGGCCGAAGGCTCGCTGGAACAGGTGCAGGCGGATGAACGCGTGATTGAAGTCTACCTCGGTCGATAAATCGCTGGTTTTGTGTAGGAGCGAGCTTGCTCGCGATCTTTTGATTTTTTTAAAAGATCGCGAGCAAGCTCGCTCCTACAAGGAATGTGGGGAATCTGAACATGCTTCAAGTCGAAAAGCTGCACCAGTATTACGGCGGTAGCCACATCCTGCGTGGGCTGTCATTTGAGGTCAAAGTAGGCGAAGTCACCTGCCTGCTGGGCCGCAATGGTGTGGGTAAAACCACGCTACTTAAATGCCTGATGGGCTTGCTGCCGATCAAAGAAGGCCAGGTGCACTGGGAAGGCAACGCCATTACCACGCTCAGGCCCCATCAACGGGTGCAGGCCGGTATCGCTTATGTGCCCCAGGGGCGGGAAATCTTCGGCCGGCTCACGGTGGAGGAAAACCTGCTGATGGGCTTGTCGCGCTTTCCCGGTTCCGAAGCCCGCGAAGTGCCTGCGTTTATCTACGAACTGTTCCCGGTGCTGCTGCAAATGAAACACCGACGCGGCGGCGATTTGTCCGGTGGGCAGCAGCAACAGTTGGCCATTGGCCGCGCTCTGGCCAGCCGACCACGGTTGCTGATTCTGGATGAGCCCACCGAAGGCATTCAGCCCTCGGTGATCAAAGAAATCGGGGCGGTGATCAAGATGCTGGCCGCACGCGGTGACATGGCCATTTTGCTGGTGGAGCAGTTTTATGACTTTGCCGAAGCACTGGCCGACCAGTACCTGGTGATGTCGCGGGGCGAAATCGTGCAACAGGGGCGCGGTGAAAATATGCAAACAGAGGGTGTACGCGGGCTGGTGACGATTTAATCTGTGAGCCATTTCAGCGAAAAGTCCTACCCATGAACCTCCCCGCCCACACAGCGTTGTTCACGCCCAACTGGCACGCCGAGCTGGAGTTGGCCTACGGTCGCTTTGGCGACAGCACGCGCCCGACCCTGCGCCGCCACCTCGGCCCGTTGCGGGTGCAAAAGCACCTGTACGCCGAAGGGCCCCAGGTGTGCCAACACATCATCGTCCACCCGCCCGGCGGCATCGCGGGCGGCGACCGCCTGAACATACGCGCCAGCGTTGGCCCCGGTGCCTGGGCACAACTCACCAGCCCCGGTGCGGCCAAGTGGTACCGCGCCGCCGGCCCGGCGTACCAGCACGTTGAATTGAGCGTGGCGGCGGGCGCAACCCTGGAATGGCTGCCGCAAGAAACTATCGTGTTCAGCGCGGCCCAGGCCGAACTCACCACCTGCATTCAGCTTGAGGGCGATGCGCGGGTGTTTTACTGGGACATGGTTGCCTTGGGCCGACTGGCCAGCGGTGAACGTTTTGAGCAGGGGTATTTTCAATCACACCTGGATATTCGCCGCGATGGCCAATTGCTCTGGCATGAGCGCCAGCGCATTGTGGGCAACGACGGGTTACTGGATTCACCCATTGGCCTGGACGGTAACCCGGTGTTTGCCACGTTGTTGGTCACCGGTGAGATCAGTGCCGAGTTGCTGGAAACCTGCCGCCGTTTGCCTAACCCGGTGCGCGGTGATTTGACGCAATTACCGGGTTTACTGGTGGCGCGCTGTTTGGCCGGTGAGGCGTTACAAGCGCGAGCTTGGCTGATTGCGCTATGGCACCTGCTGCGCCCGGCGCTGTTGGGGCGAGAGGCGCTGGCACCGAGAATCTGGAGCACCTGATGCAACACCTGTAGCCGCAGCCGGTCGATGCTCGATGGCTCGCGATCTTTTCAAAGAGTAAAAGATCGCGAGCACGCTCGCTCCTACAGCCCCTATTTTTCTGAATTGAACACGGACTTCACCATGGACCTGACGCCACGCGAAAAAGACAAGATGATGATTTTTACCGCCGGCCTGCTGGCCGAGCGGCGACTGGCGCGCGGTGTGAAGCTCAACTACCCGGAAACCATCGCCTATATCTCAGCCGCACTGCTTGAGGGCGCGCGCGATGGTCATACCGTGGCCCAGTTGATGCACTACGGCACCACCCTGCTCACCCGCGAGCAGGTCATGGAAGGCATCCCGGAAATGATCCCCGATATTCAAATCGAGGCCACGTTCCCGGACGGCACCAAACTGGTCACCGTCCATCAACCCATCGCCTGAGGCTGGACCATGACGTACGTTATTCGTGATGCGGTGGCCGCCGACTTGCCCGCCATTCGCGACATTTACAACGATGCCGTGCTTAACACGCTCGCCATCTGGAACGAGCACACCGTCGACCTCGATAACCGCCAGCAGTGGTTTGACGCCCGCCAGGCACAGGGCTACCCGATTCTGGTGATTGTCGACGCCCGCGACACACCGCTGGGCTACGCCTCGTTTGGCGACTGGCGCCCGTTTGAAGGCTTTCGCCATACCGTGGAACACTCGGTGTACATCCACCCCGAGCAGCGCGGTAAACGCCTGGGCCCACAGTTGCTGAGCGAATTGATCAAGCGCGCCCGCGCCTGCGATAAGCACGTCATGGTCGCCGCCATTGAAGGTGGCAATGCGGCCTCGATTCATGTGCATAAGCAGTTGGGCTTTGTGACCAGCGGGCGCATGCCGCAAGTGGGCATCAAGTTCGGCCGCTGGCTCGACCTGACCTTTATGCAACTGATGCTCAACCCCGGCGCGCTACCGCCACAGGAGTGCCCGCAATGAACAGCGAACAGGTGATTCAAGTCACCGCACACACCCTGCCCGACTACCGCAACGACCTGATTGCCTTGCTGGTGGATGCCGTGCACCACGGCGCGTCCGTGGGCTTTATGAACGACCTGGATGCGCCCCAGGCGAGCCGATATTTCGACGAGGTTCACGCGCAACTGGCGCAGGGCAGCCTGCTGCTGTGGGTGCTGGTGGAAGGCGGCCGAGTGCTGGCCAGCGTGCAATTGGCGCTGTGCCAAAAGACCAACGGCCTGAACCGCGCTGAGGTGCAAAAGCTGCTGGTGCTCAACGACGTGCGCCGCCGGGGCCTGGGCCAGGTGCTGATTCAGGCGCTGGAAAAAGGCGCTCGCGAGCACAAGCGCGGCCTGCTGCACCTGGACACTGAAGCCGGCTCCCCCGCTGAAAACTTCTACAGCGCCCTGGGCTACACCCGCGTGGGTGAACTGCCCAACTACTGCCAAAGCCCCGACGGCCATTACAGCCCGACCGCCATCTACTACAAAACCTTGAGTGAGCCGCAATGATCCCGGGCGAATACCGCATCGAATCGGGCGACATCGAACTGAACGTCGGCCGCCGCACCCTGACCCTTAGCGTGTCCAATCGTGGCGACCGGCCGATTCAGGTCGGCTCGCACTATCACTTTTTTGAAACCAACGATGCGCTGATGTTTGACCGTGGCGACAGCCGGGGCATGCGCCTGAACATCCCGGCAGGCACAGCCGTACGGTTCGAGCCTGGGCAAACCCGCGACGTAGAACTGGTGGAACTGGCCGGGCTGCGCCGCGTGTTCGGCTTTGCCGGGCGCGTGATGGGCAACCTGGATTAACCCCCTTCCCCCGTGTAGGAGCGAGCTTGCTCGCGATCTTTTCAAGGTCAAAAGATCGCGAGCAAGCTCGCTCCTACCGCTTCGGTCTAACTGTTTTAGGAGCGTGCAATGAAAATTTCCCGCCAGGCTTATGCGGACATGTTCGGTCCTACTGTGGGTGACAAGGTTCGCTTGGCCGACACCGACCTGTGGATCGAAGTCGAGCAGGACTTCACCACCTACGGTGAGGAAGTGAAGTTCGGCGGCGGCAAGGTGATTCGCGATGGCATGGGCCAAAGCCAATTGCTGGCCGCCGACGTGGTCGACACGCTGATTACCAACGCGCTGATCATCGATCACTGGGGCATCGTCAAGGCCGATGTGGGTCTGAAGAACGGCCGCATTCACGCCATCGGCAAGGCCGGTAACCCCGACATCCAGCCCAACGTGACCATCGCCATCGGTGCCAGTACCGAGGTCATCGCCGGTGAAGGCATGATCCTCACCGCCGGCGGCATCGACACGCATATTCACTTCATCTGCCCACAGCAGATCGAAGAAGCGCTGAACAGCGGCATCACCACCATGATCGGCGGCGGCACCGGCCCGGCCACGGGCACCAATGCCACCACCTGCACCTCCGGCCCGTGGCACATGGCGCGCATGCTACAAGCGGCGGATGCGTTCCCGATGAACATGGGCTTTACCGGCAAGGGCAATGCCAGCCTGCCCCAGCCACTGATCGAGCAAGTCGAGGCCGGGGCCATCGGCCTCAAGCTGCATGAAGACTGGGGCACCACGCCCGCGTCCATCAACAATTGCCTCACCGTGGCCGACCTGTACGACGTGCAAGTGGCGATTCACAGTGACACCCTGAACGAGTCGGGTTTTGTCGAAACCACCCTCGCCGCGTTCAAGGGCCGCACCATTCACACCTACCACACCGAAGGCGCGGGCGGCGGGCATGCGCCGGACATCATCAAGGCGTGCGGCCTGACCAACGTGCTGCCCAGTTCCACCAACCCGACCCGCCCGTTTACCCGCAACACCATCGACGAACACCTGGACATGCTCATGGTCTGCCATCACCTGGACCCGAGCATTGCCGAAGACGTGGCTTTCGCTGAAAGCCGCATCCGCCGTGAAACCATCGCCGCCGAAGACATCCTGCACGACTTGGGCGCGTTCTCGATGATCAGCTCCGACAGCCAGGCCATGGGCCGTGTGGGCGAAGTCATCACCCGCACCTGGCAAACCGCCGACAAAATGAAAAAACAGCGCGGCCCATTGCCTGAAGACGCCATCGGCAACGATAACTTTCGTGCCAAGCGCTACATCGCCAAGTACACCATCAACCCGGCGATCACCCACGGCGTAAGCCATGAAGTGGGCTCGATCGAAGTCGGCAAATGGGCCGACCTGGTGCTGTGGCGCCCGGCGTTTTTCGGGGTCAAGCCCACACTGATTCTCAAGGGCGGCACCATTGCCTCCAGCCTGATGGGCGATGCCAATGCCTCGATCCCCACGCCGCAACCGGTGCACTACCGCCCCATGTTTGCCAGCTACGGTGGCTCACGCCATGCCACCTGCCTGACCTTTATCAGCCAGGCCGCCGCCGATGCCGGCGTGCCGCAAGCCCTGGGGTTGAAAAAGCAGATTGCGGTGGTCAAAGGCTGCCGCGACGTGCAGAAAAAAGACCTGATTCATAACGGCTACCTGCCCCACATCGACGTTGACCCGCAGACGTACCAGGTCAAGGCGGATGGTGTGTTGCTGTGGTGTGAGCCCGCCGATGTACTGCCCATGGCACAGCGTTACTTTCTGTTCTAAACCGTTGAGGACGGGGCGGCCCCCTCGTAGGAGCAGCCGGTCGACGTTCGATTGCTCGCGATCTTTCAAGATCAAAAGATCGCGAGCAAGCTCGCTCCTACGGATGGCAGCAGCGTTTGTGGGAACGAGCTTGCTCGTGATCTTTTGATCTGGCTTTTGATCCAAGGGCCCCCTTAAACCACGCTGGCCGAACGCCGGGTTAGCCGCAACACGGCCAAGGATAGCCGACCGCGACGGCCCCTCCTACCCTTGGTCATTCGTCGGTCATTACAGCGGATGGTCAGTCATTTCCTGGCGGGTCAGTTGGGTGATGAGGTCTTTTTCCGCGGCGTTATAGGCGGCCTTTATTACTTCCAGACTGCTTTGGTAAACCTGGTCGGATATCGCGCGCGGGCCGAACTCTACCCGGTTGGACTGGCGCATGTACGTGTCGTGAAGCCGGGCAAACCGGTCGCTGTATTTGTTTTTCAAAAACGCGACCCAGAAATCTCTGCTGCCAATAAAGTCGAGGAATTGGTCGCCTGAGGCCTCTTCCAGCAATACCTGCCTGCGAATGCTGTTGACGCCCATTGCTGGCATGGAGGGCAGGTGCGGGTACCCGTCGGCTTGCGGTTGCCACGGCAGTGCCAAAGGCTGCGCCAAGGCCATGCGCATCACCAGGCGAAGGTCCTGCAAAGACACCTCATCCTGGGCCCCTACACCGTCCAGGAAGCGGTACGCCAACCGTTCATCCCGCAAGTACTGCGCCCAGCCTTCCACCTGGTTGAGCCGGAACAAGTGCCGCGCCAACTGCAACAGCTTGCGTTCATGGCCCGGCTGACTGGCCTCCAGCTTGACCTTGGCCACGGCGGCGAGCAGTTCAAAATCACTGAACGTCAATGCCGCCGGCTCTGCACAGGTTGAGCCCTGATGGATGCGCGCAATCAGTGACTCACGCAACTCGTTGTTCTCGCCCAACGCTTGCAGCACGCTCCCCACACGCTCTATGAATGCTGCGCGAGTCGACTCATTAACGTAAGCAGGGGTGCTGCGCAATTCACCCAAAAACCGGCGCAGGTCATCGGCGGCCAGGTCATGTTCCAGGTTGTTCCAGATGGCCATGAGCCGGGTCGTGGTTGCGTCGTCGCCGCTCAGCAACCAGGCATGCCGTTGCAGGTCGCTCAATCGGTCGTGTACGCGCTCCGAAACAAACCCCATGTTGATACCCGTGCGCCGGGCATAACTATCCAGACGCTCCTCTGCGGCGGGCGTTAACGGGTTGTCATGCAGATACGTCACGGCATTGAGGTCTTGAGGCGCGCTGAACGCCGCATCCGGGATTTCGCGGATAAGGTTGTCACGCAAGTCCAGGCTTTTGAGCGTGTTCAGCGCATGCACGCCTATCGGCCAGGTGGTTGCCTGGGTGTGGCGCAGGTTGAGGTATTGCAAGCGTGACATGTCGCTGACATCCACCGGCAAGCCCAGCGGGTTACCCAGCAGGTTCAACTCCTTGAGGTTTCCCAGCTCGCTCAAATGGGCAGCACCTTCGGCGGTCAGTTCAATGGCGTTGCCGCTCAGGTCGAGCTTTTGCAGGCTTTTCATGTTGGCCAGGGCTAACGGCAAACGCGTAAGCCGGTTGTTTTGCATCGACAGCCAACGCACCCGAGTGAAACTCTGCAGAAACTGCTCCGGTACGCTGTCCAACGCCATGTCATCCATGACCAGCACCGACACATGGCTGAAGTCGCCCGCGAGCTTGGGCAAGTCACCCGCCGGCATGCCGGTCAAATCCAGCAAGTAACCGCGCAGGTCGGGCAGGTCGGCAGGCGATAAACGGCCGGACTCCAGGTAGGCCGAGGGTGCGCTCGCGTCCTGCAACACACGGCTTTCGCGTCGCCAGGCACGCCGTATGGCACTGCTGACGGCACGTTTGATGGTGGCGGGCGATACATCGCGCCGCGCCGCACTGGAGTGTTCGGGCAGTGGCACACTGCACCAGGTTCGCAGCACATCTTCGAGCGACTCGTGTTCCAGTTGTAGCCTTACCAATTCAGACTCCGGCCAGACCCTGCGACTCTCCAGCGCACTGATCAATTCCAGGCTTTGCTCACGGGTGCAGGCCGGGTAAATGCTCTGTACCCGGCGAACCAGCAAACCGGTACGTTCCTCACCCCGCTCCCCGCCCAAGGGGTACCCCACACGGCCATTAGCCAGACGCAGGGGTGACCTGAACCAGGGTTTGATCGGCTGCAAGCCCAGGGCCGTGCGCGTTTGTTCAGGATGGTTGTGCACATGGCGTGCGAATTCATTGCGCAGGCCCGGGTCGGTCTTAATCAGGCCCAGCGCATGCAACGCCTGAAGCGGGGTCATGCCGGGGTTGTCTGGCCGCCGGTACAGCACCGGGTCCTTGTCCACATAGTGCCTGCCGCGTGACGTCTGCGAGAAAAACGCGGTAACCAGTTTTAGCGTCAGTGTCGGGTCGGCCACGTCCAGAAAACAGCCTTCCAGCGCCCGGACCGTTTTGAGTTCATGGCTATATAAGCGCAACTCCTCGGCCAGCCGCAGGGGCACCTTGCCATGGTGATCAAACCCTTTCATTTCGCTGACGCGGGCGCGTTCGGCCACTTCACTGACCACACTCGCGGGCAATGAGGGGTACTGTTGATGAATCGTGGTCATCAAGCCTTCTGAGAAGCGCTCGCTGCTGGCGTAACGCTGGTCGAAGCGGGCTTTTTTCTGCGCAGGTGTCAGGGCCGTAACGCTACCGGACGGCCCGGTGGCCGCTTGTTCTCGGGCGATCTGGCGCTCAACTTCCTCGGCCAGGTTGAAACGCTTGAGGGTGTCGAGCACCAGCGCCGGCGGCCGCTCGCGCTGCACATGGCTCCAACGCAGAGCCGCCTCATAAGTGCCAACGATATGACCCATTTGCTCGATTTTGGCTTCGCTAAAGGCAAAACGGTGCGGCGATGCCCGGTGCAAGGCGTGGGACTTGCTCCACTCTACCGGCCGCTCCAGCGCCAAGTGCCAGACACCGTGGTTGTCTGACTCGATAAGCGGCGCGTACGCCCCAGGACGAACCGGATGCCGTAGACGCCATTGCTGAGTCTGGGCAGTGTGCACAACCTCGTAGGGGCGGCCTTGAATGTGCACATACTGATGACCCTCGACGTGGTAGACGCCGTGGGCATCGGGTTGCAACGCTGGCTCCAGCACCACCGGGCTGCGATAGGGGGCAAGGTCGACCTTGAACAGTTTTTTTTGACCATTGGCCTCGCTGACAGGCTCCACCCGTCCCAACAGTGCGGGCGTGTGCAGCGGCGGCTTGATCGACGCCCACGCAGAACTGGCCCGCGCGCCAACGCCCATCACCAACAGGTTTTGCGCCACGGAGCCGAAGTGTTCCAGCGCTTGCGTCACCTCGCCGTGGCTCCAGTCTTCCACCCCGGTATAGAGTTCGGACAGCAGTTGCACTGCGGCGGCCAGCAGCACCACTTCGCCCAACCCCGGCACAAAAAACGCCGCCAGGTTGAACAGCGGTTGCCCGGCTTCGAACAAAGCGACCAAACGCTGCAGTAAGGACTCGTCCGATTCATGGTCTGTGGGCACCGCAAGCGTGCGGGCGTTACTCAGGCTCAACGTCGAATACTGACGGTACAGGGCAAACCAGGGCGGCTCACCCGTGTCATGTAACGTGATGTCCAGTTGGGCTTCGGTGCGCCATTCAATCACGGGCACACCGGATGTCGTCAGGCCCTTGAAGCGCAATGCCCGCTGCAATTGCTTCATCAGTGCCGCCTGGTAGCGCAGCTCCACGGTTTTTTTAAGCGCGGCGCGTGGAGCCGTTTCGCGCAAGCGCAGCGCAAACGCGTCATTGAAGTGCTGCAACGACGGGTATTCGTAAAGCGGGCGCTCTTTGTCATGAGGCATATACACCATGCAGGGCAATTGGGTCTCGCCCGCCGTGGGCTTGCCGATAAACACCAGGGCACCGTACAACGGGCATTGCCCGTAGGTACCGCTTTCAAGCTTGATGCTCAACAGGCTGAGGCTGCACACCCGCACCTCCCTCGAGCCCCAGCGCAGGTTCGGTTCGCCTTGCAACCATTGCAACAGCAAGGTGTAACCCGCGTGGGTGATCTCACGGGTCAGGTACGCCTTGTGGCTGAGCCATGCAAGGCGGCTTCTTTCATGAGCCAAAAATTGCGGCTGAAGGCTGGTGGCGAGCGCACTCTCCTGCGTGGCCTCCACGGCAGGAAACACCGTGTGCAAATACCGCTGGTACTGCTGCCCGACATTCAGCGTTCGACACATCCGGGCAAAGTCCAGCGGGTTGAGCCCTGAGCGTTTCGGGTTGGCGTGGCGCTCCAGAATAAAGGCCTCGCCACCCAATTCATCGCGCACCTCTTGGCTCGAGAAGTTCTGCAGGGCGGCTTCGAGCAAGCTTAGGTGCGTCATGTTGACGACGGGAATCAATGCCGTGGGCAACACAAACTGCACTGGATCTTTGATGGCATCGCCCAACGGGTTAAGCGGGAAGCGCTTGATCAGCACCAGCACATTGTGGTCCACGTCAAAAGGCGTATCCGTCAGGGTTTTGAGCGCATTGATCAGTAACGGTCGGGCAAACACAACCGGTGACTGGACCGCTGCCAGGCGTGCCGCGAAGGCCGTTTCGTCACGGTGATGATGGATCAGGGACTCAATGACCTGACGCTTGAGTGCGTTGTCGGCGGGTACCAGCCAGGCCGGCATGCGTTCCCGGGCCAGCGCCGAAAATTCATCTACGGCGGTCAGCGCCTGATCGTGTTCAGGCGCAGTACCGCCAGCAGAAGAAAGAGGAGGATCTATCATCGTGATGACCTGAAAAGTGGAAACAGGTCATCACGTTATCGCGCAGCAGGCGGCCTCAAGCGGTAGCTATGTACCCACGCTGAGCGACCAGGTCAGTCCATCACCAACCGCGCCAGCTGCTGTTTGAGCCGCTGGTTTTCGGCGCGCAACTGCTTCACCTCATCGATCAGCTCCAGCGCCAGGGCGACACCTTCCCACTCAATGTGCAGGTCATCGCGCAGTTTGACGGCCCGTTTGGCGACGATTATTTCATAATCGTCAAAACGCCAGACATGCGGCGCATGGCCCTGAGGCTCGATAATTCCGTGTTCGACAATTTCTATCACGTAAGTGGCCGGGATATTGGCCTCTTCGCAGAACGTTTCCATGTCCAGCTGAACGATCAGGGTGCTGCTCATGATCAGTTACTCCATTGAGCTCTCGGGTCAAATGCGGCGTTGTCAGCGAGTTCTTTCCACAGGGCCTGGGCCGCTTCGTCATTGTGCTTGGGCATGACCACTTTCAACTGGGCGTACAAATCGCCCCGCTGGCCTTGCTTGTCCATCAGGCCGTGGCCTTTGATGCGCAGGCGCTGGCCATTCTGGCTGTCAGGACGAATGGTCAGGTTCAGCTTGCTGGTCAGGGTGGGGACCGCCACTTTGGTGCCCATTGCCGCTTCCCACGGTGCCACGGGAACCGTGATCACCAGGTCGTGGCCTTCAACATCAAACATCGGGTGCGGCGCAAAGCGGATGATCAAGTACAGATCACCATTCGCGCCGCCACCTGCGCCCGGGCCGCCCTGGCCTTTGAGGCGAATGCGCTCGCCATCAGTCACGCCGGCCGGGATCTTGACGTTAAGGGTCTTGCTGACGCCCCCCAGCTGGAAGCTGATGGGCTTCGATTCGCCGGACAGGGTTTCTTCAAGGAAAATCGGCAGTTCCATTTCTACATCCTGGCCACGACGACCTGCGCTGCGGCCCGACTGGCCACCGAATCCATTGCCACGCGAACCGAAAATCGAGCTGAAAAAGTCCGAGAAATCGCCCTGATCCTCGAAACCGCCGCTCGAGTGGCCCTGCCAGCCCGGCGGCCCCTGGAAGGGTTGACCATGCTGACCGTATTTACGAATTTCATCGTATTCCGCGCGTTTTTCGGCACTTTTCAGCGCTTCATACGCTTCGTTGACGTCCTTGAATTTCTCTTCGGCGTCTTTTTCCTTGCTCACATCCGGGTGGTACTTGCGCGCCAGCTTGCGATAAGCGGTCTTGATCGCTTTATCGTCTGCCGTAGGCTCGACACCCAGGATCTTGTAATAGTCTTTGAAGTCCATGTAAGGATCACCATCCGTTATCAATGTCGTGCCGTTCAGGTACCCGGAATGCGCGGGCCGGGCCTGTCGATCGAGCGATCTCAACCGTGTGACTGAACGGCGCTGCAAAAGTTTATCGGCAGTCAACGGGCTTCTCTGAATCGCCTGCCACCCCTCAAGCCAATGCCTTGAAGTTTGGGGGTCAAGGATAGTCTTTCAAGAGCATTAAAACCTGCGAATTAACGAATACTCGCCCTTCGATTCTCTGAGCGTCTGGCATACACTGCGCGGCCGTTTTTTAACCGGAACACGATAGACATGAAAAGCGCCTCTGCAGCACGTGCCTGCGGCATCGACTTCGGCACGTCCAACTCCACTGTCGGCTGGCTTCGCCCGGGTGTGGAAACGCTCATTGCGTTGGAGGATGACAAGATCACCCTGCCCTCCGTGGTGTTCTTCAATATTGAAGAACGCCGCCCGGTGTACGGTCGTCTGGCGCTGCATGAGTACCTGGAGGGCTATGAAGGCCGCCTGATGCGCTCGCTCAAAAGCCTGCTGGGTTCCAAGCTGATCAAGCACGACACCAGCGTGCTGGGCACGGCGATGCCGTTCAAGGACCTGCTGGGCCTGTTTATCGGTCAGCTTAAAAAGCGCGCCGAAGCGACCGCCGGTCGCGAATTCGAAGAAGTGGTACTGGGGCGCCCGGTGTTTTTCGTCGATGACGACCCGCTGGCCGACCAGGAAGCCGAAAACACCCTGACCGACGTGGCCCGCGCCATCGGCTTCAAGGAAGTGTCGTTCCAGTACGAACCCATTGCGGCGGCCTTCGACTACGAGTCGACCATCGAGCGCGAAGAACTGGTGCTGATTGTCGACATCGGCGGGGGTACGTCCGACTTCTCGCTGGTGCGCCTGTCGCCCGAGCGCCGAGGCCTGGACAACCGCCAGGACGACATCCTGGCCACCGGCGGCGTACACGTGGGCGGGACCGACTTCGACAAACAACTGAGCCTGCAAGGCGTGATGCCGCTGTTTGGCTACGGCAGCCGCATGAAAAGCGGCGCGTACATGCCCACCAGCCATCACCTGAACCTGGCGACCTGGCACACCATCAACTCGGTGTACGCGCAAAAAACCCAACTGGCCTTGGGCAACATGCGTTACGACATCGAAGACACCGGCGGCATCGACCGTCTGTTCAAGTTGATCGAACAACGTGCCGGTCACTGGTTGGCGATGGAAATTGAAGAAACCAAAATCGAACTGACCCACAACGACAGCCGCCATTTGCCGCTGGATCGCATCGAAACGGGCCTGAGCGTTGACCTGAGCCGGGCCATGTTCGAAGCGTCGATCGACAACCAACTGGAACGCATCCGCAACAGCGTGACCCAGTTGCTGAACAGCGCGGGCGTGGGGGTCGAACAGGTCGACACGGTCTTCTTTACGGGCGGTTCGAGCGGCATCCCGGCATTGCGCCAGAGCGTGTCAGCCATGCTGCCCAACGCCCACCACGTAGAAGGCAACATCTTCGGCAGCATCGGCAGCGGCTTGGCGATTGACGCTAAAAAACGTTATGGCTAGAAGCCGAAGCTCTCGTAGTCGCTGACGAGGCACGATGGCTGCGATCCGGCAGTGACACTAATCGCAGCCTTCGTACCTCGTCAGCGACTACAGAACCTGTTCACGCCTCACACCAAACCCATCTGCTTGAGTTCGCTCTTCAAGTACGCGTAGTAGATCGGCCCGGCCACCACGCCGGGCAGGCCGAAGGCCGCTTCGAACACCAACATCGCCAACAACAATTCCCACGATTTGGCGCTGATTTGCCCGCCCACGATTTTCGCGTTCAGAAAGTATTCCAGCTTGTGGATAACGATCAGGTAAGCCAACGCGCCCACCGCCACCCAGATCGACAGCGATAACCCGACGATGGTGATCAAGGTGTTGGAGATCAGGTTGCCGATGACCGGCAGCAAGCCCAGCAGGAACGTCAGCACAATCAGGGTTTTGGTCAGCGGTAGGTGAACGTCCAGCAGCGGCAGGATCACCGCCAGGAAGATGCCGGTGAACACGGTGTTGAGCAGGGCGATTTTGATCTGGGCAAACACGATGTTGCGAAACGCCTGCACCAGCAGGTGCAACCGTTCGAACAAAGCACCCGCCAGCGGCTTGCGGCGGCTCACGTCCGGGATGCGCTGCAGGGCAATGATCGCGCCCAGCACCATGCCGATCAGCAGGGTGACGAACATGTGCGCCGCGTCCTTGCCCACCAGTTGCAGGTCACTGAGGTGCTTGTTACCCCAATCACCAATGGCGACGCGAAACTCCGCCGCGCTGGCCGGCAGGTAGCTGTCCAGGAACGGCGGCAATTGCCCGCGCGCCCTGTCGACCACGGCCATGAATTTGTTCAGCGAGGCACCCGGGTTCTCGGCCTCATGCAGCAGAAAACTGATGGCACCGGCGAAGATCAACGCCAGCGCACTGACCACCAACGTTCCCAACAAAGCCACCGCCAGCCAGCGCGCGCGCCGCCCGGCGATCAGCCGCTGCAATTGGGGGGTCAGCATGTTGACCAACTCGAACACCAGCAAACCGGCCAGCAGGCTGGGCAACAACCGCAATGGAAAAACCAGCAACAGGCCAACAGCAATGATCACGTAGCTGGCCAGAACAATGTGACGCTGGGAAAACGATGGCATACAGCCTCAAAACAAGCAGCGCGAAAGGACAGGCAGTCTGCCAGCCTTCAACCAGGATCACTACAAAATGTGACAGCCAAGAACAAGCACACCGCCCCCACCGCGCAGGAGCGGGCTTGCTCGCGATCTGTTGGTCTTTAACCTGTCGCGAGTTATCGAGCGTCGATCCCGTTTATTTTTTCTTCAGGCAATCGCTCATAAACGCTTTGCGCGCATCGCCCTTCAGCGCCTGCTCGCCGGCCGTGGCGTTACAGGTTTTCATTTTGTCCTGTTGTGTGGCGGGCTTGGCTTTCAGGCAGGTGCTCATAAAGGCCTTGCGCTCATCCCCCTTGAGCGCCTGGCCGCTGGCATCGGCATTACATTGGGTCATTTTGTTTTGCTGGGCCGTGGCCGCAAAACCTTGGGCACTCAGCAACACGCCCAGCAGCAAAACTGGAATACAGCGCATTTTCATGGCGTCTCTCCTTTTGGCCGCACCGAAAGGCGGCGGGCATGGATGAAGTGTAGACAAATTTCGTTACACCTCCTGGCCACCCTGACCCGACAGGCGAGTGGTCCGTACGGTATGGGTGCGGTGTCATCCAGGGCATTACTTCACGGTTTTGGGCACTTTACCCTGCTGCATTTGCTGCAACAGCGTCGTGCATTCGTTCGGCTCGCCACCGCTGGGGGCGATCAGGGCCAACAGGCCCGCGGCCGGGCCGGCAATCACGCCCAGCGCCACCATGCCCGCACCGCGCAGCAATAACGGGACGGCTTGCACCCCCGCTGACGGGTTGGCAAATGTGCCACGCACGTACAACGGCGAACGTAACGAAAACAGGCGCAGGCCTTTGGACTCAGGGGTGATGGTGAGGTCGAGCCTCTCGGTGGCAAGGTTGACCGTGCCGTCGATGTAGATGATCGCGTTCTCGGTATCGAACACAAACAGGTGCGTACTGGCCAGGCCTTGCTTGATGCCAAAATTGGCGGCCGCGCAGTTGATCTTGACGTCTTCGTCGCCAAAGATTTTGTCGACCAGGTAGTTACCCACGTTCAAGCCGGCAATTTCCATCAGGCTGCGGCTGATAGCCCCGTCGTTGATGATCATCTTCAGGTCACCGTTGGCCGTGGCCAGCAGCTTGGCGACGGAGTTGCCGGTGCCGGCAATCGTGGCATCGCCATTGAGCTCACCGAAACTGGTTTTCATCGGCTCGAACGTGGGGAACAGCTGTTTGAGCTTGAAGTTACGCGCGGTCAGCCGCGCCTGGCCCTGCAACGGGGTGTCACGGCCATTGAGGCGGATCTGGGCATCCAGCTTGCCGCCCGCGATGCCGAACCGCAGCGGCTCAAGGCTCAATTCACCGTCCTTGAGCACCAGGTGGGTGTACAGGTCGGTAAACGGCAACTCGGCGCTCTGCACGATGCGCTTGCCGGTGAATTCCACATCGGCGTCCATGTCGCGCCAGCGCTCGGTGCGGAACTCTTCCACCGGCAACACCTTGCCCGCGGGCTGTTTACTTTCGCCACCCCGGGCCTTCTGCTTCGCGTTGGAATCGGCACCGATCAGCGGGGCCAGGTCACTCATCAGCAGTTGGTTGGACACCAGCACGCCCTTCAACAGCGGGCGCGGCTGGCTGGCGGTGTAGCTCAGGTTGCCGTGTATGTCGCTGTCGCCGATCTTGCCGTTGAAGTTGTCGTAGGTGAATTGCGCCCCGCTCGACTCCCGCAGCTTGGCCGTCAAATGCCCGTCGGTGGCGTAAGGCGGTGAGTCCGGCAAGGTCACGCCGGTCAACGGGTACAGGTTGCTCAGGCTGGTACCCGCCAGTTTCAGGCGCAGGTCCAGCGCCCCCAGGTTCAACGGGTCCGTCAGGGTGCCGGCCAATGACACCTGGTTGTCGCCAATATTGACGTGCGCTTGCAGCGGGAATGGCTGTGAGGCGTCCTGCAAGGCCAGTAAACCGCCGATCTTGCCAGTGCCGTCGAGTTTCTGACCGTGGTAATGGCCTTTCACCTTCAGGGCAAACGCATAGTCTTGCGGCGCGGCCCCCTTCTCCTGAACCTTTTCGGCTTCTTTCTCACCCACGATATCTTTAAACGGCACCGGTTTGCCCAAGGAGTCGATCAGCACGTCGAGCCGGGTGTTCAGGGGCTGGTCGTTCAGGGTGACCTGGCCCTTGTCAAAGCCGATGGCTCCAATGTCCATACGCCAAGCGGAAGGCTCGGCGTTCGGGTCTTGGGGGTCAAAGGTAAAGGTCCAGTTGGCCCGGCCATCGGCCAGGCGCTCCAGGTGCGCAGTGGGCTCGGTCAGGTCGATACGCGGGATGGCCACGGTGTGGGCCAGCAGTGGCAGCGGTGACAGCCGCAACTCGACCTTTTTCAAACGGGCCATTTGCGGCGTTTTCGACCAGTCGGGGTTGCCCAGGGTCAGGTCTTCGGCAATCACATGGGGCCACGGCACCCAGGCCCGCCAGCCACCCTCACCTTCTTCACGCTGCCAGCGCACTGCCAGGTTGCCATTAATGGCAAACGGGCGATGCAGCACTTCAGACACTTTGGCGTTGAGGGTCGGCTTGATGCGGTTCCAGTCGAACGTTGCGAGAATCACCAGCAACACGACCACCAACAGGACAAACAGGCCAATGACCCAGGCAAGGACTTTACGGGTACGTGTCATGCCACGGCTCCTTGATGACAATTAAACGTCCATTCTAGACGTTGATAACGATACGACTGACAAAGGCCCCCCAAGGTTTAACCCGGCGTCCACTTTCGCAGAAGCAGCCCTTAAAGGCTCAGGCTAGAGCGCTCAAACCTGGGAAATCAATTTGGTTGATGATGACCATCGGCCGTATGAACTTTGATAATGAATAGGCAAGCGTAGCATTGGCACCACTACCACCCAGTTGCACCGCTACGGAGAACACACCTCATGAAACGCCCAGTACTGCTTGGCCTGACTCTTTCACTGTTGGCTATCAATGCCTACGCCCTGCCAGCAGACGATCAAGCGACACCCATGATTCAGCCTGCCTCGAGCACCCTGAGCCAACCCCTCAACCCTGTGGCTGAAGACGGCGCACAGCGTACGCGGAACCAGCAAAACCCTGTGGCCGAAGACGGCTCACAACGCACGCTGAACCAGCAAAACCGCGTGGCCGAAGACGGCGCACAACGTACGTTGAACCAGCAAAACCCTGTGGCCGAAGACGGTGCACAGCGCACGCTGAACCAGCAAAATCCCGTGGCTGAAGACGGCTACAGTCGCACGCGCAGCAGCAACTTCATAGCTGAAGGTGGCGCGGACCGTCTGGCAGAAAGAAATCAACGGGCCAGCTAAGTCAGGGGTTTCGGCAACCCACGTGCTCGCGAAAGCGTCGCCCTTCCAACGCACCGTTCGACGCCGTCAAAGCCGATTTGCTAGAGTGCGCGGCTGTACTTGTCTGGAACCTCAGCCCCAATGCTGCCTCGCGCCGAACAGAAACAACAGACCCGCCTAGCGCTGATGGATGCTGCCCGCCATTTGATGGAATCGGGTCGCGGCTTTGGCAGCCTGAGCTTGCGAGAAGTCGCCAAAACGGCTGGCATTGTGCCCACTGGTTTCTATCGCCATTTTAGCGACATGGATCAACTGGGCCTGGCCTTGGTGAGTGAAGTGGGCCAGACCTTTCGCGAGACCATTCGCCTGGTGCGTCACAACGAACTGTTTATGGGCGGCGTGATCAACGCGTCGGTGCGTATTTTTCTGGACGTGGTCGAAGCCAACCGCTCGCAGTTCCTGTTTCTGGCCCGCGAGCAATACGGTGGCTCACAGCCGGTTCGCCAGGCCATTGGTGCGCTGCGTGAAGACATTACCTCGGACCTGGCAGCAGACCTGGGCTCCAAACCCAAGTTGCAGCATTTGAACCACGCCGCACTCACGGTAATCGCCGATCTGGTGGTCAAAAGTGTATTCGCGGCATTGCCCGATGTCATCGACCCGCCCGCCAGCCCGCTGCCGGACTATCTGCAGGCGCAAGCCAAGATCAGCCAGCAACTGCGCTTCATCTTTATCGGGCTCAAGCACTGGAAAGGCTTGGGCAGCACCGAATAAGTGCAATCGCCCCAAACCGGTGCGCCGACCTTGCCCCGGCGCGCTTTTTTTGCCCGCGCGCGCCTTGGCCTGCCCCGTTATGACCCTGTTTTTGCGCGCCTGAACCCGATTGGCAAGCCCCTTGCTCTGTGCTTTGTATTGTTCATTGCAGGAGCCTTCCGATGCTGGTCATTCACCGTCGAATCGCCGCCCACCCCGTGTGGAGCGCCGAGTTACACCTGAACTTCGAAGCCCGGAGCAAAACCCGCCTGCGCTGTTTCAGCCGTGATGGCGAAGATGTCGGCCTGTTCCTTGAGCGCGGCCAGACGCCACTACAGGATGGCGAGTACCTGCAAGCCCAGGACGGGCGCATTGTGCGCGTCTGCGCCAGCCCGGAAAAACTGCTGCATGTGACGTGCAGTAATGCCTTTGAACTGACCCGTGCCGCCTACCACCTGGGTAACCGCCATGTCGCCTTGCAGGTCGGGGATGGCTGGCTGCGCCTGCTTGATGACTATGTGCTCAAGGCCATGCTGGAGCAGTTGGGTGCCCACACCGAGTCCATTGAGGCACCGTTTCAGCCGGAACACGGTGCCTATGGCGGCGGTCATCATCACTCTCGGGCCGGTGAAGAAGACTTCAATTACGCCCCGCGTCTGCATCAGTTCGGCGTGCGGGTGTGAACCCCGCGTGGGCGCTGCTGCGCCTGGCCAGCCCGCAATTGCCGATTGGTGGCTACAGCTACTCCCAAGGCCTGGAAATGGCCGTGGAACAAGGCCGCGTGAGTGACCCGAGCACGGCGGCGCGCTGGATCCACGACCAATTGCGGCTGAATCTGGCCCGCTTTGAGGCACCGCTGTTGCTGGCTCATTGCCAAGCGGCCGCCGACGAGCACTGGAGCGATTTGCAGCGTTGGTGCGACGAGCACCGCGCCAGCCGCGAAACCCGCGAACTGCATCAGGAAAGTCGGCAAATGGGCTATTCCTTGCAGCAGTTGCTCACAGGCTTACCCGAACTGGATGCGCCTGCCCGAAGCTTTCTCGCTCAGCAAACCGAGCCGCATTTGGCCCTCGGTTGGGCGTTGGCGGCCCGCGCCTGGGGCATCTGCCCACAGGATGCCCTGGCGGCCTGGCTGTGGAGCTGGCTGGAAAACCAATTGGCCGTGTTGATGAAAACCCTGCCACTGGGCCAGCAAGCCGCACAGCGCATGACCAGCGAGTTGTCACCGGCGCTACAGCACGCCCAACAGCAGGCCAGCACCCTTAACGTTTCCCACATGGGCAGCGCCGCATTCGGCCTGTCGTTGGCGAGCATGGCCCACGAGCGCCAGTACAGCCGCCTGTTTCGTTCCTAGGAGAATGCAATGCATACACAACCTCTGCGCGTTGGGATCGGTGGCCCGGTGGGCTCCGGCAAAACCGCGTTAACCCTCGCCCTGTGCCTGGCCCTGCGGGATAAATACAACCTGGCGGTGGTGACCAACGACATTTACACCCGTGAAGATGCGGACTTTCTGGTGCGCAACCAGGCACTGGCCCCGGAACGCATCATCGGCGTTGAAACTGGCGGCTGCCCGCACACGGCAATCCGCGAGGATGCCTCGATCAACCTCGAAGCCGTCGACCAGCTGAACCGTCGCTTCCCAGGGCTGGACCTGATTCTGGTGGAATCGGGTGGGGATAACTTGTCGGCCACCTTTAGCCCGGAACTGTCTGACTTGACGCTCTACGTGATCGACGTGTCGGCGGGCGACAAACTGCCGCGCAAGGGCGGCCCCGGGATCTGCAAGTCGGACTTGCTGGTGATCAACAAGATCGACCTGGCTCCGCTGGTGGGCGCATCGCTGGAACTGATGGACAACGACACCCGCCGTATGCGCGGCGACAAACCCTTTGTGTTCAGCAACCAGAAGACCGGGCACGGGCTGGACAGCATCGTGGCGTTTATCGAACAACAGGGAATGTTGGTGACTTAAAAACAGCGGCTGGGGCGAGCCTGCTCGCGATCGTTTAAACGATCGCGAACACTCGAGCGTCAAACGGCTGCGCCTACAGCGTTCAGGGCATCACGGTGTATCATGTCGCGCATCGCCCCCGCCGTGACGACGCCTGCCCATGCCTGATGTAGCCCGCTCCACCTTTGCGCCTGAGTTGACCGCCACGTTTGCGGCCGTGCAACAGCATTTCCGTCAGGTCATTGTGCCGCTGTGGCAAGGCCCTGGCTGGAACGCCGAACTGGCGCTGCCCTATGAGGCACTCAGCGCCGAGCATCAGCCCCTGGCACCCCAGCGCTATCGCGCCATGGCCTGTGCGCGGCAGTTGTATGTGTTCGCCAGCCTGATCGGCGACCCTGACTTCCCCCTGGCCGCCGAGCGTGCAGCGGCGCTGTTTCGCTCCCTGCAAAGCCATTTTCACGACGCGCAGCACGGCGGCTGGTTCTACAGCATCGACCCTGCGGGCCAACCGCTGGATCAACGCAAAGACCTCTACACCCACGCCTTTATTATTTTCGCCTGCGCCCATTACTGGGCCAAAGTGCGCGAGCCTCTGGTGGCCTCGACGCTCGATGCGGCACTGCAAGTGGTGGCCGAACGCTTCAGCGATGGCAACGGCTTGTACGACGCCAGCCTGAACCGGGACTGGTCGAGCCTGAACAGCGGCCCGTTGCAAAACCCGCTGATGCACTTGGCCGAAGCCTTTCTGGCCACCGTGTCGGTGCGCGAAGACACCCCCGTGCAAGCCGCACTGCTGGCGCTGGTCAAAGGCATGCAACAGCGCTTTATCGAGCCTGTGCATAACGTGATGCTGGAAAAGCCGCGCGGGGCTGTGGATAACTGGTTTGAACCGGGGCATCAGTTCGAGTGGTTTTTCTTGCTTGCCTCTTCACCCTTGCTGCGCGACACCCCCCTGCACGCCTCGCTGGAACGCGCCTTCGGGTTTGCCGAGCAGGTGGGGGTTAACCCGCAAACCGGCGCGGTCTGCGGCATGCTGGCCCCGGATGGCCGCCTGCGTGACGGCACTCAGCGCATCTGGGCCCAGGCTGAATACCTGCGCGCCCTGACCCTGCGCCCCGAGCCGCTGCCCCGCCTGCAACGCCAGCTACTGGCGTTGCAGCAGCAATTTTTGCAGCCGGCCGGCTGGTATGAGTGCCGCGATAGCGAGGGCAATGTCAGCCGTGAAGACATGCCGTCGACCACGCCGTACCACTTGGCAACGTGCTACAGCGGGCTGGCCAAGTATTTCGGCTGACGCCCAGTGCCAAAGCGCTACGCCTTGGCGTTGCGCTCAATGGCAAAACCGTTCCAGGACTGCGACACGGGCATCAGCTCAAGGCGGTTGATGTTGATATGCGCCGGTGTGTTGAGTACCCAGAACACGGTTTCGGCAATGTCCTGCGGCTGGATCGGCTCAGCGCCCTGGTAAGTGGCGTCGTAACGCGCCTGGTCGCCGCCAAAACGCACCATCGAGAATTCACTTTCGCACAGGCCCGGCTCAATATTGCTGACCCGCACCCCTGTGCCCTGCAAGTCACAGCGCAGGTTCAGGGAAAACTGCTTCACGAAGGCTTTGGTGCCGCCGTACACATGGCTGCCCGGGTAAGGGTAGCTGCCCGCGATAGAGCCCAGGTTGACGATACCGGCACCGCGCCCATGAGCAATCAAACGCGGTAACAGCAGGCGGGTGCTGAACAGCAAGCCCTTGATGTTGGTGTCGACCATGGTTTCCCAATCATCCAGGTCGCACTTGGGCGCAGGGTCGGTGCCCAGGGCCAGGCCCGCGTTGTTGATCAGGCCGCGCAGTGTGCTGAACGACTCCGGCAGGTTGGCAATCGCCGCTTCCATCGCCGCACGATCTCGCACGTCCAGCACCAGGCCATGCACTTCGGTCTGGCTGGACAACTCTTCGCACAGTGCATCCAGACGATCCTTACGTCGACCGGTCAACACCAATTTCCAGCCTGCCTGCGCAAACCGGCGTGCACAGGCCTCACCAAACCCAGAAGTTGCGCCCGTAATAAACAGGGTGGAAGTCATCATGTTCTCCTTGGCTGGCGGGCGTCGACCGCCATTGAATTAGACGTTCAGCAGCATGCCTAGGTCGCGATCCGGCGGCAACCCGGCGCGTTAGCCAGCCTGCCGCTGTATAAAAAACAGTCAACCGGCGCAAGGCCACGTCACATAAGGGCTGGCGCGACATGCACGCACCTTATCCACAGCCCCGTCCACAGTCTTTGGGGGCAACTCGAAAATACCCAAAGCCTTGGTACACAAGGCCTGGGAGGAAGGTAGAGGGTTTTTTTAGCTTGACCTGTGCAGGTCGGCCATGCAGCGGCTTCAAAACAGGGCGAAGCAGAGAAAACGGATAGATAGCCACAGGCCAGTTCTTACGCCGTCCCGAGCGTTCTTTCCAGAGTTTAATCACAGACTTATCCACAGGTTAGTACCTGGCCTAAAGTCGCGGATAAAAAAACATAAACCTGTTGACAAATTGTCTGGAAGGCCAAGAAAAAGCAGCTGATCAAAAAACAACCATACCTCTGCAGGCCACGTAAACAAAGGGCTTCAGCCAACTACTCCCACGTTACCCACAGCCACCTCCACAGCAAACGGGGACAAGTCAAAATGATGACAAAACAGGGATTTACAGCGGCTTTATGTCGCGCTTTAGTCGGGTTGCAATATTGTTTTCCACAATTTGGGAATGCGGTGTCAAGCGTGAGAATTGTCGAACAAAACAACACCCCGTTCGTAGGCGCGAACGTGCTCGCGATCTTTGAGTCTTTCTAAAAGATCACGAGCCCGTTCGCGCCTACGAGGGAGGTTTAATGCCCGCCCAAGTAGGCGTTGCGCACTTCTTCGTTACTCAGCAGTTCTTGCCCGGTGCCGCTCAGGCGAATTTCTCCGTTGACCATCACGTAGGCTCGGTCTGAAAGACGCAGCGCGTGGTTGGCGTTTTGCTCCACAAGAAAGAGGGTCATGCCGGTCTTCGCCAGCTCACGCAAGGTGGCGAAAATCTGTTTCACCACAATCGGTGCCAGCCCCAGGCTGGGCTCATCCAGCAGCAACAGCTTGGGGCGGCTCATCAGGGCGCGGGCGATGGCGAGCATTTGCTGCTCGCCACCCGACATGGTCATGGCCCGCTGGTTACGCCGCTCCTTAAGCCGGGGGAAGAGTTCAAACATGCGCTGCATGTCTTCAGCAGCGTGTTTGTCACCAATGGGGATGGTGCCCATCAGCAGGTTCTCTTCAACCGACATGTCCGGGAACACACGGCGCCCTTCCGGCGACTGGGCAATGCCGTTGGACGCGATGTAGTGCGAAGACTTTTGTGTGATATCCACACCCTGATAAAGAATCTGCCCACCACTGGCCCGGGGCTGGCCGAAGATCGACATCAGCAACGTGGATTTGCCCGCGCCGTTGGAGCCGATCAGGCTCACGGTTTCGCCCTCTTCAATGTGCATCGAGACTTTCTTCAACGCCTGGATAGGCCCGTAGTGAACGTCCAGGTCCTTGAGTTCGAGGATCGTGCTCGTCATACCAACTCCTCTTCATCGGCACCCAGGTAGGCGGCAATCACTTTGGGGTCGTTGCGAATCGCTTCAGGCCCGCCCTCGGCAATCACGTTGCCGTGGTCGAGCACCACGATGTGGTCGGAAATGCTCATGACCATACCCATGTCGTGCTCAATCAACACCACCGTCAGGTCGTGTTCGTCGCGCAGCAGGCGAATCATCGCGCTTAACGCTTCGGTCTCCTGGGGGTTGAGACCTGCCGCCGGTTCGTCCAGGCAGATAATTTGCGGGCGTGTGCACATGGCCCGGGCAATCTCCAGGCGCCGCTGCTGGCCGTAAGACAATTCACCAGCCAAGCGGTTGGCGCAGTCCACCAGGTCCACCACTTCCAGCCAGTAAAACGCGTGGTCCAACGCATCGCTTTCGGCCTGGCGATAACCCTGGGTGTTGAGGATGCCCGCCAGCATATTACGGTTGACCCACATGTGCTGCGCGACCAACAGGTTTTCCAGCACCGACATTTCCTTGAACAGGCGAATGTTCTGGAAGGTGCGCGCCAGGCCAGCACGGTTCACCAGGTGGGTGCCACCGAACATTTTGTAAAACAAGCGGCTGGCGAATGTTTTGGGCGAGATGAAATCACTGAACCGAAACGGTTCACCCAACAGCTTGATCACGTTGGTGTGAGTGCCACGAGCGTTGATTTCGATCTTGCCGCCGGTGGCTTTGTAAAAGCCGGTCAGGCAGTTGAACACCGTGGTTTTACCGGCCCCGTTCGGGCCGATCAGGGCAAAAATCGAGTTGCGCTTGACCTTGAGGCTGACATCGCTCAAGGCCTTGATCCCGCCGAAATGCATCATGAGGTTGTCGACGCTGAGCACGACTTCATCTTTCATCATGGCGCGACTCCCTTGCGCGGTGTGACCCCGACACGGCTGATACGGATCAGGCCCCGCGGTCGCCAAATCATCATCAAGACCATCAATACGCCAAACAGCAGCACCCGGTACTCAGCAAAGCTGCGCAGCAGTTCGGGGGCCACCGTCAACACAAATGCCGCAATCACCACGCCCACCGTCGAGCCCATGCCGCCAAGCACCACAATGGCGAGGATCAGCGCCGATTCAAAAAAGGTGAACGAGGACGGGTTGACGAACCCTTGGTAGCTGGCGAAAAACACCCCCGCCAGGCCAGCGGTCGAGGCACCCAGGGTGAACGCCGAGAGCTTGACCAGCACATGGTTCAAGCCCATGGCACGGCAGGCGATTTCGTCCTCACGCAGGGCTTCCCAGGCGCGGCCGATCGGCATCCGGGTCAAGCGGTGCTTGATGTACAGCACCAGCAGCACTACCAGAAACAGCACGATGTAGATAAACAGGAATTTGATGTTGGGGTTGTAGTCCAGGCCAAAGAATTGATGAAACGGCACGCCGCCGTCCTTGGCCACACGCCCGAATTCCAGGCCCAAAAAGGTCGGGGATGGCACCGGCATGCCATTGGGGCCACCGGTAAACGACAGCCAGTTATTGAGCACCAGCCGGATGATTTCACCAAAACCCAGGGTCACGATGGCCAGGTAGTCACCGTGCATTCGCAACACGGGAAACCCCAGGATGCACCCCGCCATGGCCGCCGCAATCGCTGCCAACGGCAGCACCGTCCAGAACCCCAGCCCCAGGTATTGATAGCCCAGTGCCAGCCCGTAGGCACCAATGGCGTAGAAGGCCACGTAGCCCAGGTCCAGCAGCCCCGCCAGCCCCACCACGATGTTCAGGCCCAGGCCGAGCAAGACGTAGATCAGGCCCAGAATGACCACCGTCAGCAGGTATTTGTTGGCGAAGAATGGGAACACGATGGCAATCACGATCAGCAGCGGCACGATCCAGCGCAACCGCGATTTGTAATCGGGCGGCAGTACATGCACGCCAGAGCTCGTGGACTCAAACCCCTGCAATATTTTCAAACCCTTGGGCGTTTGCAAAAACAGGCTCAGGGCAAAACGCCCCACCATCACAATCGCCACCAGCCAGCCCACACGCGCCGGTTGCAGGTTGAAGGTGTAGCCGTCGAGCACGACCCCCACGATAGGCCCGAACACAATCAATGAAATCAACCCGGCCAGAATCGAATCGATCACGCTCTTTTTGATATCAATCGGTTTAATGGCTGCAGACATACTCACACCTTCGCCACAAGAGGACGACCCAGCAGGCCTTGGGGACGGAAAATCAGGATCAGCACCAACAGTGAGAAACTGAACACGTCCTTGTAGTCCGAGTTAATCAACCCGGCAAAAAGCGACTCGGAAATACCCAGGATAATGCCGCCCAACATGGCCCCCGGCAGCGAGCCAATCCCGCCAAGAACGGCAGCGGTAAACGCCTTGATCCCGATAATAAAGCCGGCATAGAAGTCGAACGTGCCGTAGTTCATGGTGATGAGTACACCGGCCAGTGCGGCCATCGCGGCACCGATCACAAACACGTAGGAAATGACTCGATCAGTGTTAATGCCCAGAATCGAGGCCATCTTGCGGTCTTGCTGAGTGGCCCGGCACATGCGGCCCAGCTTGGTGTACTTGATGATGTAAGTGAGCAGACCCATGCCGACAAAGGCGGCGACCAGGATGAACACTTTGGTGTAGGTGAGTTGCACAAAGCCTGTGCCGATGTCGACACGCCAAGCGCCGCTCAGCAGGGTAGGCACGCCTTGCTGGCGCGAGCCCTGAGCAATTTGCACGTAGTTTTGCAGGATAAGGGAGATGCCAATGGCGCTGATCAGCGGTGCCAGCCGAGTGGAATTTCGTAGGGGCTTGTAGGCCACACGCTCAATAACCCAGCCATACACGCCGGTGACCACCACCGTGAAAATCAGCGTGCCCAACATGAGCAGCGGGAAGGATTCAATACCGAAGTACGCCAGCAGAGCCAGACTGATCGCCGCGAGGTAAGCAGAGATCATGTACACCTCGCCGTGGGCGAAGTTAATCATGCCGATGATGCCGTAGACCATTGTGTAGCCGATGGCAATCAGGCCATAAACAGACCCGAGGGTCAGGCCGTTCAGCAGTTGCTGCAGGAATATACCGTCCATAACGCAATCTCACGCACTTGAACCCGGGCGCAAACGCGTAACCGCCGGGCCGTCAACGGACGGCCCGGAGCACACGACTTGCGCGGTTCATGGAAAAGAAGACAGGTGATAGCAACCCCACCCACCCGAACGGGCACCGAAGCGCCGTTCAGGCCAGTGGTTCATGTCACTTCTGTTTTTCCAGTTGGTGATATTTGCCGTTGGCGTCCCACTGATACATCACGTAGTCAGAGACTTTAAGGTCGCCCTTGCTGTCCCAGGCTTTTTCGCCCATCACGGTTTTCACCGGGTTGGCCTTTAGCCACTTGGCAGCGTCTTCACCCTTGTTGGACTTGGCACCGGCAAAGGCATCGGCCAGGGCCTGGACCGAAGCGTAGGCATACAGGGTGTAGCCTTCTGGCTCGGTACCCACTGCACGGAACTGGTCGACCACGGCTTTGCTGTCTGGCAGCAGGCGCGGGTCGGCACCGAAGGTCATGTACACCCCTTCAACGTATTGCTTGCCGCCAGCGGTGCTCACCAGCTCATCGGTGACCACACCGTCATCAGACATAAACTTCACGTCCTTGAGGCCTTGCTCACGCAGTTGACGCACCAACGGGCCAGCCTCCGGGTGCAGGCCGCCGAAGTACACCACGTCAGCACCGAGTGAACGGATCTTGGTCACCAGGGCGCTGAAGTCTTTTTCGCCGCGGGTCAGGCCTTCTTCAAGAATCGGCTTCACGCCACGCTTGGTCAGCTGTGCGCTGGTGGCATCGGCCAGGCCTTTGCCATAAGTGTCCTTGTCGTTGATCACGACCACTTTTTTGCCTTTGAGCACATCAACGATGTAATCGCCGGCCACGATGCCCTGCTGGTCATCACGCCCGCACATACGGAATACCGCATCCAGGCCGCGCTCGGTGACCTGAGGGTTGGTCGAGCCGGGGGTGATCATGATCACACCGGCATCGGCATACACCTCAGAGGCCGGAATGGTGTTCGATGAGCAGAAATGCCCGACCACACCCACGACCTTGTCTTGATCGACCAGACGGTTAGCCACGGACACGGCCTGCTTCGGTTCACACGCGTCGTCCCCCTTGACCAACACAATCTTCTCGCCGTTCACCCCACCCTTGGCGTTGATTTCGTCCGCCGCCGCCTGCGCGCCCTTCATGTACTGCTCACCAAATGCCGCGTTGGCACCGGTCATCGGGCCCGCCACACCAATTTTCAGATCAGCCTGGACAAACGTAGAAACGCCCAACGCAGCAGCCACTGCGAGAGCCAAAAAACCTTTCTTATAGAACGTCTGCGACATGAGGTGGTGCTCCTGAGGTTTTATTAGATGGCACTTCGACTTCACTTAAAACGCAGAGCAAGCGGCGTGCCATTGGTTTTTTATTCTTGGAAAGTCGTGGTCTGGCTGTGATCAATCGACTGTTTCGGGCCCATTTTTATTGAGCGTGCAACCGTCTAAACCGAGGAAGGTGAAACCGTTTGTTACCATTGAGCGCCACCGAGCAAGCCCTGCCGCGCAACCGGGTTGCCCTGCACCAGGCGACAGCCCGGTAACCCACTGCGTCACCGATCTGCACACTGTCGGTGCACAAGTGCTACACGCTGCTCCCTAAACGTAAAGTCGGTGCGCAAGCCGCCCCCACGCGTAACGCCTGAAAACGTTTAAATCACGATTCTTAGGCACTGCCCGGCGTGGTACAGCGAAAAACCGGCCTCATACAGGCAACTGCGCAGCGCTGCGCCTGCCACGGGCTGCATCGGCGAGAACGGAATGGGCAGTGCCTTGGCATCGCCGTGGCACAGGTAATCGGCAAACGCCTTGCCCACCACCGTGCCGGTGGTGACGCCCCGGCCGTTGTAGCCGGTAACCGCGACCAAACCGGGCGCGGGTTCGAACAAGCGCATCAAATGGTCGGGGGTAAACGCAATGCAGCCGGTCCAGGTGCATTCCCACTCCACCCCTTTCAAATACGGGAAATAGTGCTGCTGCACACGGTCGGCCCAGGCCTTGAGAAACCACGCGGGCTTTTGATTGCCATTGCCCAGGCTACCCAACAGCAAACGGCCCTCGGCATCGCGGCGAATACTGCTCAATACCTGGCGGGTGTCCCACGAGCCCTGCCCGCCCGGCAAGATACGGTTGGCCGTGTCATCGGTCAGGGGTTTGGACGCAACCTGGTAGTAATAACCGGGGAAAAAATTGCGCCGCAAATCCGTCCATTCGCCTTCGGTGTAGGCGTTGGAGGCCAGCACGACATGCTCGGCGTTCACCGCGCCGTGTGCGGTGTGCACCGACCAGCGTTGGCCCTGACGTTCCAGCCCGGTGACCGGCGAATGATCGAACAACCGCCCGCCCAGCGCGCTGGCCGCTGTGGCCAAGCCTGAGGTGTAGGCCATCGGGTTGAGGGTCCCCGCCCGCCGGTCAAGCAAGGCAGCGGCGATTTTTGAGGTGCCGGTGGCCACCTCGCAGGCGGCCCCGGTGAGCAGTTCTACAGGTGCGCCCCGGCGCTTCCATTGGGCTTCGCGGCTGCGTAAATCAGCTTCGCCTTTGGCGTTGTGGGCCATGTGCAGCGTGCCTTCGCGGCGCAACTGACAGTCGATGTGGTACTTGTCGATCAGGCCGAATACCCGCGCGGGCGCAGCACCGAGCATGCGATTGAGTTGGCTACCGATGGCTTCGCCAAACCCGGCTTCGATCTCATCGGGCGGGATCCACATGCCCGCGTTGACCAACCCCACATTGCGCCCGGAACCGCCATGGCCGGTGCGGTGGGCTTCAAGCACACACACGCTTTTGCCCTGTTCGAGCAAATGAACGGCGGCGGACAGGCCGGTGATTCCGGCACCGATCACACACACATCAACGTTCAATTCACCCTTGAAGGCGGGTGATTTTGGGCGTTGCGGTGTCAGGTATTCCCACAGACATTGTTCGCGTAAAGGCATTGCCAAGCTCCAGAGATGAAACCTAACCAAACGCAAATCACCTGTAGTCGCTGCCGCAGGCTGCGATAAGGGCCGCAGGACCTTAAAAAGCAGGTGTGCTGCGCGACCTATCGCAGCCTTCGGCAGCGACTACACGCCATTGTGTACCCACTTAGTCGAAGGTGATGCCCTGCGCCAGCGGCAGTTCCAACGAGTAGTTCACGGTATTGGTCTGGCGCCGCATGTAGCCGCGCCACGCGTCGGAACCCGACTCACGGCCGCCACCGGTTTCTTTCTCGCCACCAAATGCCCCGCCGATCTCTGCACCGCTTGGCCCGATGTTGACGTTGGCGATGCCGCAGTCACTGCCAGTGGCTGACATAAACTGCTCAGCCTCGCGCACGTCGGTGGTGAAGATGCAGGACGACAGGCCTTGTGGCACGGCGTTGTTCAGGCGCAGCGCCTCGCTGAAGTCGCGGTAACCCACCACGTACAGGATCGGCGCAAAGGTTTCGCTGCACATCACCTCGCTCTGCTCCGGCATTTGCACAATGGCCGGGCTGACGTAGTAACCGTTCGGGTATTGGCTGGCCAATTGACGCTCGCCGCCAAACACGCGGCCGCCTTCGCTCAAGGCTTGCTCCAGCGCGTCTTGCATGGCGTCAAAGCTGTGTTTGTCGATCAGCGGCCCCACCAGGTTGCCTTCCAGCGGGTGGCCGATACGAACTTTGGAATAGGCCGCCTTGAGGCGGGTGACGATCTCTTGCTTGACCGATTCGTGGGCAATAAGGCGGCGCAAGCTGGTGCAACGCTGGCCCGCCGTGCCCACGGCGCTGAACAAAATGGCCCGCACGGCCATGTCCAGGTCGGCGCTCGGCCCAAGGATCATGGCATTGTTGCCGCCCAGTTCGAGGATGCTGCGGGCAAACCGCGCGGCAATTTTTGGCGCGACTTCGCGGCCCATGCGGGTGCTGCCAGTGGCGCTGATCAAGGCCACGCGCGGGTCATCCACCAGCGCTTCGCCGGCATCACGGCCGCCAATGATCACTTGGCTGAGGTACGGGGGCGCATCGGTGAAATCAGTCAGTACACGGTCAAACAGGGCCTGACAGGCCAGCGCTGTCAGCGGGGTTTTCTCGGACGGTTTCCAGATCACTGCATTACCGCACACCAGCGCCAGCGTGGTGTTCCACGCCCACACCGCGACCGGAAAGTTGAACGCACTGATCACCCCCACCACGCCCAGCGGGTGCCAGGTTTCACGCATATGGTGGCCAGGGCGCTCAGAGGCGATGGTCAGGCCGTATAACTGACGCGACAGGCCGACCGCAAAATCGCAGATGTCGATCATTTCCTGCACTTCGCCCAGGCCTTCCTGGGTGATCTTGCCCGCCTCCCACGACACCAGCTCGCCCAGGTCGGCCTTGTACTGGCGCAACACGTCACCGAACTGGCGCACCAGTTCACCCCGGCGCGGTGCCGGCACTTTGCGCCAGGCGTCGAAAGCCTGCTCGGCGCGGGTCACGTGTTGCTCGACCTCGGCCGCACCTTCCCAATGCACGGCACCCACCTGGCTGCCATCGATCGGGGTGTAGACCGGCTGATTGCCGTGTTGGTAAAGCGCCGGGTTTACACCCAGACGATCCAGTAATGCGGCCAACATAAGGGCACTCCTTGAGCTCAGAAAAAGAGGGGCCGCCAGCAGCGGCGCTGTCCCCTATTTGTAGCTGGCTCAGAACGCCCCAACAAACGACCATTAAGCGAGATATCATTCCGAAAATTCATGCTGCGCCGGCAACGTCGCCTGACAACAAGAACAAGGAGGCTGTTCATGCTTAATAAGCGCTACCTGCCATCCATCACCGCTTTGCAGTGTTTTGAGGCCGTCACCCGCCACCTGAGCTTCACCCGCGCCGCTGAAGAGCTGAACTTGACCCAAAGTGCCGTCAGCAAACAGGTCGCCCAACTGGAGGAACTGTTACAGCACTTATTGTTTCGGCGGGTTCGCCGCCGCCTGCAACTGACCCCGGCCGGGGAGTTGTACCTGGTAGAAGTCCGAAAAATCCTGACTCAAGTCGAAATGTCGACCCACACGCTGCGCTCCTACGGGGGGGAAACCGAGGTGTTACGCGTGTCAACGCCGTCGACGTTTGGCGCACGTTGGCTGATCCCCCGCCTCAAGGGCTGGCGCCTGCGTTATCCGCATATTCATCTGGACGTGTGCAACGAACAGCCGGCCGACGACTTGCTGCAGGGGCGCAGTGACCTGGCCTTTTATTTTGGCCAGGGGTCACGCCCCGGCACCGAATCCGTGAGGTTGTTCGGCGAAGCACTGGTGCCAGTGTGTGCACCGTCGAGCTTGCCGAAACAGCCGTTCACCGACCCCACGCAGTTGACCGACCTGGTGCTGCTACAAAACCCCTCACGCCCGCAGGCCTGGCACGAATGGTTTGAAAGCCAGGGCTATCACACCGACCACAGCTATCACGGGCCACGTTTCGAAACGTTCTATATGTGCATACGCGCTGCGCAAGTAGGCTGCGGTGTGGCCTTGCTGCCGAGGTTTCTGGTGGAAGAAGAATTGACCGAGGGCAAGCTGGTCATTGCCTGGCAGCACCCGATGCCGAGTCGTGATGCGTATTACCTGGCCTACCCGGAGCATTCGGCGGGCGTGCCGAAGGTGAAAGCCTTTGTAAACTGGATGATGGAGCACATCGACGACACCTGACCGTGTAAGGGCGAGCGTTTCTACGATCAAAAGATCGCGAGCCCGCTCACGCCTACGGCCAAGGATGTAAAAAACTACTGGCAAAACAGTCTACGGATATGAGCCACTAGTGCCATTCATTGATAAGAGCTGAACGTCGTGGCAATCAGGCACGGCCAGCATGGAGATTGCGCCCCATGAGCGAGAGTGTGTTTGCCGATCGCATCGTGCAGAACTTGCTCGACACCGACTTCTACAAACTGACCATGATGCAGGCGGTGCTGCACAACTACCCCAACGTTGAAGTCGAGTGGGAGTTCCGTTGCCGCAACAGCGAAGACTTGCGCCCGTACCTCAATGAAATCCGCCAGCAGATCGAGCGCCTGACCGAGTTAAACATGACTCAGGATCAGTTGGGGTTTCTGGAACACATCACGTTTATGAAGCCGGATTTTATTCGCTTCCTGGGCCTGTTCCGCTTTAACCCGCGCTATGTGCATACCGGCATCGAGAACGGCGAGCTGTTTATCCGCCTGCGCGGGCCGTGGCTGCATGTGATTCTGTTTGAGGTGCCCTTGCTGGCGATTGTCAGCGAAGTGCGCAACCGCTCGCGCTACGCCGACACGGTACTGTCTCAGGCCCGCGAGCAGTTGTACCGCAAGTTTGACTGGTTGCAGGCCAACGCCAGCACAGAAGAACTGGCCGAGTTGCAAGTGGCCGATTTCGGCACCCGTCGCCGGTTTTCATACCGCGTACAAGAAGAAGTCGTCAGTGTGCTCAAGCACGATTTCCCGGGGAGGTTTGTGGGCACCAGTAACGTGCACCTGTCCCGCGAACTGGACATGAAGCCGCTGGGGACAATGGCCCACGAATGGATCATGGCCCACCAGCAACTGGGCCCGCGGCTGATTGACAGCCAGAGCGCCGCGCTCGATTGCTGGGTACGTGAGTACCGTGGCCTGCTGGGGATTGCCCTGACCGACTGCATCACCACCGATGCGTTCCTCACAGATTTCGATCTGTTCTTCGCCAAACTGTTTGACGGGCTGCGGCACGACTCGGGCGACCCGGTGGTGTGGGCTGAAAAATGCATCGCCCACTATCATCGGCTGGGCATTGACCCGATGAGCAAAACCCTGGTGTTTTCCGACACCCTGACCCTGCCCCGCTCGCTGGAAATATTCCGGGTCCTGCGCGGCCGGATCAATGTCAGCTTCGGCATCGGCACCAACCTGACCTGCGACATTCCGGGGGTTGAGCCCATGAGTATCGTGCTTAAAATGACCGCATGTAATGGCTCACCGGTAGCAAAAATCTCCGATGAGCCGGGCAAGACCCATTGCTCCGACCCCAACTTCGCCGCTTATTTGCGCCACGTTTTCCATGTTCCTGAACAGTCGCCCAAGGAGTGAATCATGCAGGCCGTCCAGCGCCAGATCGCTACAGACCTCAAGGTCCAGCCGCCGTTTAAAGACCTCGACGCCCTAGAGGCCGAGGTCGCCCGACGCATCACCTTTATTCAGTGCTGCCTGCACAACGCCAGGCTCAAGACACTGGTGCTGGGTATCAGTGGCGGGGTCGACTCGCTGACCGCCGGCCTGATGGCGCAAAAAGCCATCCAGCAACTGCGCGAGCAAACCGGCGACGACGCTTACCGTTTTATCGCCGTGCGCCTGCCTTATGGCGTGCAACATGACGAAGTCGACGCCACGGCGGCCGTCGACTTTATCAACCCCGATGAACGCCAAACCGTGAACATCGGCCCGGCTGTCAAAGCGCTGGCCGCCGAAGTCACCGCGTTTGCCGGCAAGCCTGCGGCCACCGTGGACTTTGTGCTGGGCAATACCAAGGCGCGCATGCGCATGGTGGCGCAATACACCATCGCCGGGGCTACAGGCGGGCTGGTGATAGGCACAGACCACGCGGCGGAAGCCGTGATGGGTTTTTTCACCAAGTTTGGTGACGGCTCCTGCGACCTGGCCCCCCTCAGCGGGCTGGTGAAAAACCAGGTCCGGGCCATTGCACGGTACTTCGGTGCGCCGGAATCGCTCGTGGAGAAAGTGCCCACGGCAGACCTTGAAGACCTTGCGCCAGGCAAGCCGGACGAAGCCTCCCACGGCGTCTCCTACGCCGAGATTGACGCCTTCCTGCACGGTGAACCGGTGAGTGAAGAGGCGTTTACCATCATCAAAAACACCTACGAAAAAACCCACCATAAACGCGAAATGCCGTTCGCGCCTTGATCCCTAACGGTAGGAGGAGCCGGTCGACGCTCGATTGCTCGCGATCTGTTGAGGGTTAAAAGATCGCGAGCCAGTTGGCTCCTACGCCTTTGCTGTACGAATAAACGGAATGAACCCCACAATTTTTTTCGCTTGTCGCGTCAGCGTTCAAACGCTTTGATAGCGGTCTATTTTGTCGCCAGAGCCCAGCCCCATGTCTTCTTTCGATGGTTTGTTCCTGCTTGTCGAAGCTGTCCTTGATCAACCGGCAGCGCAATGGCTGCATGAGCATGTTGAGGTGCCTCAAGCACTGCTGGCTTTCAACTGGCACGAGCAAGCCCTTCACCGCGCCTGGCTCGCCGAAGCTCTGAACCTGTGCCTGTTGCATAAACTGGTGAACGCCGTACCGGACGGCCGCCGCTACGTTGAAGAACAAGCCCGCCAAGGTCGCAAAGTGGTGTTTGATCACGGTGCGATTCGTACTGTGGACTGGCCAGCTAATGGCGAATTGCCTCGCGGGCGCCAGGCGTTTGCCCGGCTGCTGGAGCCATTGGGCTTTACTGATGTGCGTACTTACCCGCTAACCAAGTTGAACATGACGGGCTGGGGGTACCGACAAATGGACTTGCCCGAAGACATTGCGCAGTTTTTTGTGTCGGAGTTGCACCCGGGCCGTTTCAGCGAAGGGTTCCAGCAAGCCGTCACCCGCGTGGTCAGTTCCAGCCGAGACCCGCTACAGGCGGCCCACCGCAGCATTCTCGAGCGTTTGAGCCTTACCCGCCATTGCAGGCTAAGCGAAGCCCGCACGTTGCTGCCCGCGCTGTATAAGGCCTTCGACCGCCAGCACGGCGTAGTGCTTGAAAGCGATTATCAGTGCTTGCTCAACGAAAGCGCCGAGATGGCGTGGATTGCCACCGAGGGCAACAGCTTCAATCACCTGACAGATCGCGTGGAAGACCTGGCGGCCTGTGTGGCTCAGCAGCGTGACCTTCAACGGCCCATGAAGGACAGCATTGAAGTGTCGGCTTCAGGCCGGGTGATGCAGACCGCCTACCGCGCGTGCACGGTTACACGCGGCCTGCTGGACGAGCAGGGGCAGTGGCGTGAGCATTGCGTACCGGGGTCGTTTGTTGAGTTTATTCAGCGCAAGGTCGACCCTGAAAGCGGTCGAATCGATCTGAATTTCGACAGCAGCAATGCCCAGGGCATCTTCAAGATGACAGACTCAAAAGCCTGAACCTGAACGCAAACAGCCCTGACCGCACACGGCGCGTCAGGGCTGTCTGTAGGACGATTGCGCTTATTTCAGCGTAACAGCGCCTTTCATCATGCCGATGTGGCCTGGGAAGGTGCAGAAAAACAGGTATTTTTCAGCCGGGTCCAGCTTGGACACATCAAAGGTCACAGAGTCTGTTTCGCCAGCACCAATGATTTTGGTGTGGGCAAGCACACGGGTGTCACCGTCTTTCAGGTAGCTTTTGTCGATACCAGCGCTGATGCCGTCAGTGGCAATGCCTTGGGCATCGGCTTCTTTGCTCAGCACCCAGTTATGACCCATCACGTTTTTTGGCAGGCTACCGGAGTGTTTCAGCTCAACGGTGAAGGTCTTGCACGATTTGTCGATCTCGATGGCTTTGGTGGTGTAAGTCATCTGATCGGTCGAATCGACCGTCACTTTGCATTCAGCCGCCAGCAATTGGCCGCTGGCCAGAGTCAACAGGGATACCGCAACAACTTTGGCAAACATGGTCTATCTCCAAGGCACAGGGTACAAAAAAACATAAATTTGTATACAGATTGCCCGATTACACCTGAAATTCCAATGATCCATGTCAGGATCTATCGATCTAATCGAACACCCCTTCAGCTAAGCCATTATCGGGCTTATAACCATAGGCCATTTTTTTCAACTTTGTAGGAATAAGTAGCACGCAACGAGATTAAATCCACATCCTGTTTTTTCCGGGTGTAAAGTCGGATTCACAGCGCCGAAAGCAGCCTTGTAAAACCCAGCTAACGGCTACGCGCCAATACAGGGCAGAATACGCGCCGCTCAACCTCCCCTTCGAGCCCAGAGGATCGCCCATGGCCAAACCAAACTATAACTTCGCTAAGCGTCAAAGAGACTTGGCTAAAGAGCAGAAGAAAGAGGAAAAGGCTGCACGCAAGAAAGCAGCGATTGAAAGCGGCACCGTCGACCAGGACCTGGATGTCGATACCGAACAGGAAAACGTCGAGCAAGAAAGCGACGTAGCAGAAGACAAAGCGCCAAGCGCGTAACCCACTCGGCCCGGTTATCCACAACCTGGCCCACAGGATTTTCGCAGGCCATCAATACTCACCTTGGTGGCTTTCAAATTACGCAGTGCAGGAGGGGCCGCCCCGTCTTCGACGCCGCGCTGTCGTTCAGCAATCCTATCTATTGCTGCGGTCACGGCCACTTAAGGTTACGGCTTTACGCCGTGCCACTTCGCGATCGGCCAGCGTGGTTTAAGGGGGCCCTTTAGATCAAAAGCACGGTACTCACGCGTAGGAGCGAGCTTGCTCGCGATCTTTTGATCTTTAGAAGCTCAATGACGCCACACTGTCGTTCAACAATCCTATCCATTGCTGCGGTCACGGCCACTTGCGGTTCCGGCCTTACGCCGTGCCACTTTGAAAAGCGCAAAGTGGCCAAACGCTTATGCCCCTACCACTCGGTGCCTCGCTGTGGCTCGGCATGCCCTCACCACAGGCCTTGCTCCGTGGGCACGCCGCGATCGGCCATCCCTGGCCGTGTCGCGGCTAACCCGGCGTCCTGCCGGGTTACCCACTGCGCAAAACCTGCGTTCGGCCAGCGTGGTTTAAGGGGGCCCTTTTAGATCAAAAACCAGATCAAAAGATCACGAGCAAGCTCGTTCCTACAGGTCTTGCTTCGTGGTCCCGCTGCGTAAAACCGGCGCGAGCCCCGCGTGGCTCAAGGGGGGCCCTTTAGATCAAAAGCCAGATCAAAAGATCACGAGCAAGCTCGTTCCCACAAACGCTGCCATTCGTAGGCGCAACCGGTCGACGCTCGATTTCTCGCGATCATTCAAGATAAAAGATCGCGAGCAGTTGGCTCCTACAATTGGGGCTTAACGCGGCACTACCGGCTTGCGGGTCGGTTTTTTTCCTTTTCCACCCTTCGCCGCTTCGTGCCGCTCTTTGGCCGCCTGTTTGTTGCGGGCAAAGGCCGCGGCCTTGGCCTGTTCGCGTTTGTCCCATGGGTTACCGCCGTCACTGGCACGCGGTGGCAAACCGGTGTGCTGGGTGAGGATTTTGGTGGTCTTCTCTCCGGCCACTTTGTGGCTGCCCGCCGGTGTCGAGTTTTTGCGGCGGGCACTCTGGTAGCTGTCGGTCGCCGGCTGATGCAACGGGATCAGTTGGTCCTTGCCCGAACCGATGAGGTCGGCACGGCCCATACGCGTCAGGGCCTCACGCAGCATCGGCCACCCCTTCGGGTCGTGATAGCGCAAGAACGCCTTGTGCAAACGGCGCTGCTCTTCACTCTTGACGATGGTCACGCCGTCACTCTTGTACGTGACCTTGCGCAGCGGGTTCTTGCCCGAGTGGTACATCGCGGTCGCGGTGGCCATCGGCGAGGGGTAGAACGCTTGCACCTGGTCCGCACGGAAACCGTTGCCCTTGAGCCATAGGGCCAGGTTCATCATGTCTTCGTCTTTGGTGCCCGGGTGCGCGGCAATAAAGTACGGAATCAGGTACTGCTCTTTGCCCGCTTCCTTGGTGTATTTCTCGAACATGCGCTTGAACTTGTCATAGCTGCCAATGCCCGGTTTCATCATTTGGTTGAGCGGGCCTTCCTCGGTGTGTTCCGGCGCGATCTTCAGGTAACCCCCCACGTGGTGGGTCACCAGTTCCTTGACGTATTCCGGCGACTCAACCGCAAGGTCGTAACGCAGACCGGACGCAATCAGGATCTTCTTCACACCCGGCAACGCACGGGCACTGCGGTACAACTGAATCAGCGACGAGTGGTCGGTGTTCAGGTTCGGGCAAATGCCCGGGAACACGCAGGACGGCTTGCGGCACGCAGACTCAATTTCCGGCGTTTTGCAGGCAATGCGGTACATGTTCGCGGTCGGGCCGCCGAGGTCGGAGATAACACCGGTAAAGCCTGGCACCTTGTCGCGGATCTCTTCGATCTCGCGAATGATCGATTCTTCGGAACGGTTCTGGATGATGCGGCCTTCGTGCTCGGTGATCGAGCAGAAGGTGCAGCCACCGAAGCAGCCACGCATGATGTTCACCGAGAAACGGATCATGTCGTAGGCGGGGATTTTTTCCTTCCCGTAAGCCGGGTGCGGAACACGGGCGTAAGGCATGCCGAACACGTAGTCCATTTCTTCGGTGGTCATCGGAATGGGCGGCGGGTTAAACCACACATCCACTTCGCCGTGCTTCTGCACCAAGGCGCGGGCGTTACCCGGGTTGGTTTCGAGGTGAAGCACGCGGTTGGCGTGCGCGTAAAGCACGGCATCGGCACGGACTTTTTCGACAGACGGCAGGCGAATCACCGTTTTGTCGCGGGTCATGCGCGGGCTGGCCAGGATCTGCACAACCTTGGCTTCATCGGCATCTTCAACCGGGCCCTTTTCCTGCTCGATCGCGCAGGCCTGGGTGTCCTGGGTGTTCACGTACGGGTTGATGATCTTGTCGATCTTGCCTGGACGATCGATGCGGGTGGAGTCCACTTCGTACCAGTCTTTGGGCGTATCGCGACGAATGAACGCAGTGCCGCGCACATCGGTAATGTCTTCGATCTTGTGGCCATAGGACAGGCGCTGGGCAACTTCGACAATGGCGCGCTCGGCGTTGCCATACAGCAGAATGTCGGCGCAGGCGTCGATCAGGATCGAGTTACGCACACGGTCCTGCCAGTAGTCGTAGTGGGCGATACGGCGCAGCGAGGCTTCAATACCACCGAGTACGATCGGTACGTTTTTGTAAGCCTCTTTACACCGCTGGCTGTACACCAGGCTGGCGCGATCCGGACGTTTGCCGGCCATGCCACCGGGGGTGTAGGCATCATCGGAGCGAATCTTTTTATCCGCTGTGTAGCGGTTGATCATCGAGTCCATGTTGCCGGCAGCGACGCCGAAAAACAGGTTCGGCTCACCCAGCTTCATGAAGTCGTCTTTGGACTGCCAGTTAGGCTGAGCAATGATGCCCACGCGAAAGCCTTGGGACTCCAGCAAGCGGCCGATGATGGCCATGCCGAACGACGGGTGGTCGACATACGCATCACCGGTGACGATGATGATGTCGCATGAATCCCAGCCAAGCTGATCCATCTCCTCCCTGCACATAGGCAGGAATGGCGCTGGCCCGAAACATTCGGCCCAGTACTTGGGATAGTCAAATAAAGGCTTGGCTGCTTGCATGTCGATGACCGGTATTAAGTGCAAAAAAGAAGGCGCGCTATTTACGGATGAAATTCGCGGGCGCGGAATATAGCACAAAAAATAACCAATTCCGACGGTAGCGGTCGGAATTGGTGTCATGGGCGTTACCCGAGCGGGCGTTACTCGTCGTCGAAGTTGTAACTGCCCGGTGCCAGGTTTTCAAAACGCGTGTATTTACCGATAAACGCGAGGCGCGCTGTACCGATAGGGCCGTTACGCTGCTTGCCGATAATGATTTCGGCCACACCCTTGTGTTCGGTCTCGGGGTGGTACACCTCATCCCGGTACACGAACATGATGACGTCGGCGTCTTGCTCGATGGCCCCGGACTCACGCAAGTCGGAGTTGATCGGACGCTTGTTGGGGCGCTGCTCAAGGGAACGGTTGAGCTGCGACAGGGCAACCACAGGGCAGTTGAATTCCTTGGCCAGCGCTTTCAGGGAGCGGGAGATTTCGGAAATTTCATTGGTCCGGTTATCGCCGCCCGACCCCGGGATCTGCATTAATTGCAGGTAGTCGATCATGATCAGGCCAATGTCACCGTGCTCACGCACCAGGCGTCGGGTGCGCGCGCGCATCTCGGAAGGGCTGATGCCGGCCGTGTCATCGATAAACAGCTTACGGTCGTTGAGCAGGTTGACGGCGGAGGTCAGGCGCGGCCAGTCGTCGTCTTCCAGGCGACCGGCCCGCACCTTGGTCTGGTCGATACGCCCCAGGGACGACAGCATCCGCATGATCAGCGATTCGCCTGGCATCTCGAGGGAGTACACCAGTACCGCCTTTTCGCTGCGCAGCACGGCGTTTTCCACCAGGTTCATCGCGAAGGTGGTTTTACCCATCGATGGACGGCCCGCGACGATGATCAAGTCAGACGGCTGCAGGCCGCTGGTCATGTTGTCGAGGTCGGTGTAGCCGGTGGACAGGCCCGTGATGGCGTTGTCGGTGTTGAACAGCGTGTCGATGCGATCAATCGCCTTGGTCAGCAGGTCGTTGACGCTGACCGGGCCGCCGGTTTTAGGCCGGGCCTCGGCAATCGCAAAGATCTGGCGCTCGGCTTCGTCGAGGATCTCTTCGGCGCTGCGGCCTTCCGGGTTGAATGCACTGTCAGCAATTTCGGTGCTGATGCCGATCAGTTGCCGCAAGGTCGCGCGTTGACGAACGATCTGCGCATAGGCCTTGATGTTCGCCACCGATGGCGTGTTTTTGGCCAGTTCGCCCAAGTAACCCAGGCCACCGACTTGAGAGGTCTGACCTTCTTTGTCCAATTGCTCGGCCAGGGTCACGACGTCAATCGGGGAGTTCTGGTCAGCCAACTTGGCAATGGCACGGAAGATCAGCCGGTGGTCATGTCGATAGAAATCACCGTCTGATACCTGATCCAGCACGCGTTCCCAGGCGTTGTTGTCCAGCATCAAACCGCCGAGTACTGCCTGTTCGGCCTCGATGGAATGCGGCGGCACCTTCAGGGCGGCGGTTTGGAGGTCATATTGCTCAGGAGCGGAGATATCGTTCATGGCCACTTGATTCTTTAGGAAAAGCAGGGGGAAAAACAGAGACTGCAGAAAGACAAAGGGCACGACCTGTAAACAGGATCGTGCCCGATGTTAACCGTCCGACACACAAGGTGCCAGTCAGTCAAGACTGCTTAAGCAGCTACCACGACAACGCGTACGGTGGCTTCAACTTCGGCGTGCAGGTGCACGGCCACGTCGAATTCACCCACGTTACGGATAGTGCCGTTCGGCAGACGAACTTCGCTTTTCGACACTTCAACGCCAGAAGCGGTCAGTGCGTCAGCGATGTCGTGCGTACCGATCGAACCGAACAGCTTGCCTTCGTCACCAGCGGTGGCAGTGATAGTCACTTCCAGCTCAGCCAGTTGGGCAGCACGTGTTTCAGCCGAGGCTTTCTTGTCTGCTGCTGCTTGTTCCAGCTCAGCACGACGCTCTTCAAATGCAGCCAGGTTGGCAGCAGTTGCAGCGGTGGCTTTGCCGTATGGCAGCAGGTAGTTACGACCGTAACCGGCCTTAACATTTACTTTGTCGCCCAGGTTGCCCAGGTTCGCGACTTTTTCCAGAAGGATCAGTTGCATGTGAAAATCCTCTTAACTTTTAACCTTCACCGTCCGCAGAACCTTTATTGGCGTCTTTCGCCGCCAGGCGTCCGCGAAAATCAATCAGGCTGTCGACAATGGCCAAAACCACGAGTAACGGACCAATCAAGTGCATAAAAGGCAACAGCGTGACGTACAACCCTACCAACCAGAAACCGGCCAGTTTTTTCTGTGCGACCAGCCCATGAACCAGGGATAGACCCGCAAAGAACAGCGGAACACTGCACAACGGCAACAGGATCAAGGCATGCCACCCGATAAACGGGGCAACACACATGACGGCCAGCAGTGACAGCGCTACGCCTTTGGGGAGCCGGATAGCGCGAAACTCGCTTCCGAAACCACCGGGGTTGTACAACAACGCCTGCCAATAGCGCCCAAGAATCAGGCACAACACACTAAAGACCTGCACCGAAACCGCTGTCGAAATGATCAACAATGGAACTGTCATGGAAGCGAGTGCTGTTTTCTGACCTGCCGAGAGTTTCTCGTAAGGCTCACCCATCGCCAGCGGCAAAACGCGTTCAAACGTCTGCGCCAGTGACTCGATGAAGGAACCGAAGACGGTTCCCAGACTCGCCGCACACAACAACCCCACGGCCATGCTGACCAGCAGCACGCGGTTCCAGGTATGGCCGGCGCGTAAAACCAGCGCCAGACTGCATGATCCGATCAGCACCAGAAGGGCTGTCGGGTCTTGCAGGAAGTGCCAGCTCACCAACACTGACAACAGCCCCAAACCCAGGACGCTCAAGGCGTCCGACCCGCGCCGCAGAAGCACAAGGCAACCCGCGGCGGCACTCAACCAAAACAACAACGGCAATGCTGCAAATCCGGCCACGACCAGCGTGGCCTGCACACGTCCGCGCATGATGAACTCAGCTAAGGCGCGCATGCATTCAATCCCTTACTGCGTATCGACTGCCCGGTCTCAGCGGCCGTGGCTGTCGGTGTAGGCCAGCAGGGCCAGGAAGCGGGCGCGCTTGATAGCGGTAGCCAGCTGACGCTGATAACGAGCTTTAGTACCGGTGATGCGGCTTGGAACAATTTTGCCGGTCTCGGATACGTAAGCTTTCAGAGTGTTGAGATCCTTGTAATCGATCTCTTTCACTTCTTCTGCGGTGAAGCGGCAGAATTTACGACGACGGAAGAAACGTGCCATGTAATTGGCTCCTCAAAAGGTCCGTGGATTACTCGTCAGCGTTATCGCTGGCGTCGCTGTTATCGCTGTCATCGCCATCGGCGCTGTCAGAATGCTCAGGACGGTCACGACGCTCACGGCGCTCACTGCGGTTCTCTTCAGCCTTGAGCATCTCGGACTGGCCAGTTACGGCTTCGTCGCGACGGATGACCAGGTTACGGATCACAGCATCGTTGTAACGGAAGTTGTCTTCCAGCTCAGCCAGGGCTTTGCCAGTGCACTCAACGTTCAGCATCACGTAGTGAGCCTTGTGAACATTGTTGATTGCATAGGCCAGTTGACGACGGCCCCAATCTTCCAGGCGGTGGATCTTGCCACCATCTTCTTCGATCAGCTTGGTGTAACGCTCAACCATGCCGCCGACTTGCTCGCTCTGGTCCGGGTGAACCAGGAAGATGATTTCGTAATGACGCATGAATGCTCCTTACGGGTTAGTAGTCTGCCAGCGTATCTGGTCAGACAAGGAGTGAATGACACTGTATGTCTTGCACGGAGGGGAGGCACATGAGCGCCTGCCAGCTCGGCAAGGGGCGCAATTGTAGAGAAGGCGTGGCGCACAAGCAAGGCAATTGGCGAATATTTGAACAGCCTGAAACATATTCACAGGCTACCGGCCCTTTCGCGGGTAAACCCGCTCCCACAGGGACCCCACTGCTTGAAAGCCAGTGAAAAACCTGTGGGAGCGGGCGCGCCCGCGAATGGGCCGGAACAGGCTGAAGATCAGCGCTTGGCCTGACGCTGGCGCACGGCTTCGAACAGGCAAACCCCGGTTGCCACCGAAACGTTCAGGCTGCTGACGCTACCGCCCATCGGCAACTTCACCAGGAAGTCGCAGTGCTCGCGGGTCAACCGGCGCATGCCTTTGCCTTCGGCGCCCATGATCATGACCAGAGGCCCGGTCAGGTCCTGTTGGTAAATCTCCTGCTCGGCCTCGCCGGCGGTACCTACCACCCACAAGCCACGCTGCTGTAGCTTCTCCAGCGTACGCGCCAGGTTGGTCACGGCTACCAGCGGAATCACCTCTGCCGCGCCGCACGCCACCTTGCGCACCACAGGCGTCAGGGTCGCCGACTTGTCCTTGGGCACCAGCACCGCCGTGGCACCGGCCGCATCGGCCGTGCGCAGGCATGCGCCGAGGTTGTGCGGGTCGGTAACACCGTCCAGCACCAGGATCAGCGGCGGCGTTTCGGTGCGCTCGAGCAACTCTTCGAGCATCAATTCGCCCCACACCTGGCTTGGGCTCACCTCGGCGACAACGCCCTGGTGCACACCTTCAACCCAGGCGTCCATCTCACGGCGCTCGGCCTGGCCAACCTGCACGCGGTTTTCCGAAGCCAGCGCCAGCAGGGTCTGCAGGCGTGGCTCGCTGCGCCCTTCCGACAGCCAGATCTGCTTGACCCGCTTCGGATGGTGCTTCAGCAGCGCCTGCACGGCATGCACGCCGTAGATCTTTTCCAGCTGACTCATGACTTGCTCTTGCTCTTGCGTGGCGCGCCGGACTTCGGCGGGCCTTTACGGTGCTTGGTCGGTTTGCCGGCGGCCTTGCCGCCTTTGTCCGACTTGCTGCTGGACGAGCTGCCGGTGCGGGCATCGCTCATCAGCGCCTTTTTCATTTCACGGCTTTTGCGCACTTCGGCGTTACGCTGCACGGCGTCTTTCGGGAAATACGCCTCGGAGGTTTCGCTCTTGCGGCTGCGCGGCTTCGGCGTGGCCCTGGCCTCGACCGGTGCTGGCTCGGGCTTGTCGGCTTTGTCGGCAGCCGGCGCGGCGCCGCGCTGCTTGCGGCCAATCGGCGCAGCAAGCGTCTTGTCGGCCACTTCGAAGTCGATCTTGCGCTCGTCCAGGTCAACACGCATGACCTTGACTTCAATCGTGTCGCCCAGGCGGAAGCTGCGCCCGGTGCGCTCACCGGACAGGCGGTGGTGGACCGGGTCGAAGTGGTAATAGTCGCCCGGCAGCGCACTGACGTGCACCAGGCCTTCCACATAGATATCGGTCAGCTCGACGAACAGGCCGAAGCCGGTCACCGCGGTGATCACACCCGGGAAGGTTTCGCCCACGCGATCCTTCATGTACTCGCACTTGAGCCAGTTGACCACGTCACGGGTGGCTTCATCAGCCCGGCGCTCGGTCATCGAGCACTGCTCGCCAAGCTGCTCGAGGGTGTTTTCGTCGTACGGGTAGATGCGCGCCTTGGGGATGCTCATGGCGCCGGCACGCTTCACGTGCGGGGTGTCCACCTTGGAACGGATGATGCTGCGGATGGCGCGGTGCACCAGCAGGTCCGGGTAACGGCGGATCGGCGAGGTGAAGTGGGTGTACGCCTCGTAATTCAAGCCGAAGTGGCCGTTGTTTTCGGTGCTGTACACCGCCTGGCTCAGCGAGCGCAGCATTACGGTCTGGATCAGGTGGAAATCCGGGCGCCCGGCGATGCTTGCCAGCAGGGCCTGGTAATCCTTCGGCGACGGGTCCTTGCCCTTGTGCAGGCTCAAGCCCAGCTCGCCGAGGAACGCACGCAGCTTTTCCAGGCGCTCCGGCGGCGGGCCGTCGTGCACCCGGTACAGTGCCGGCACGCCGTGCTTCTGCAGGAACTCGGCGGTGGCCACGTTGGCCGCCAGCATGCATTCCTCGATCAGCTTGTGAGCGTCGTTACGAACAGTTGGGCGAATTTCCGCGATCTTGCGCTGATCGCCGAAGATGATGCGGGTTTCCTGGGTCTCGAAATCGATGGCACCCCGGGCGTGACGGGCATCCAGCAGCACCTTGTACAGGTTGTACAGGTTCTTCAGGTCCGGCACGACTTCCTTGTACTCTTCGCGCAGCGCCTTGCCCTCACGGGTGCGGGCGTGCTCGAGCATGCTGCTGACCTTGTTGTAGGTCAGGCGGGCGTGGGAGTGGATGACGCCTTCGTAGAACTGGTAGTCGACCATCTGGCCGGCTTTGTTCATGGTCATTTCACAGACCATGGCCAAGCGGTCGACGTGCGGGTTCAGCGAGCACAGGCCGTTGGACAGCTCTTCGGGGAGCATCGGCACCACGCGCTCGGGGAAGTACACCGAGTTACCGCGTTGCTGGGCCTCGACGTCCAGGGCCGAGCCTAGGCGCACATAGCTGGACACGTCGGCGATGGCCACATACAGGCGCCAGCCACCGGAGAACAGGCGCAGCTTGCCCAGCGGCTCGCAATAGACAGCGTCATCGAAGTCGCGGGCGTCTTCACCGTCGATGGTGACGAACGGCAAATGACGCAGGTCGACGCGCTTCTCTTTGTCCTTCTCTTCGACTTCGGAGCGGAACTTGCGCGCTTCCTTGACCACATCTTCGGGCCAGACGTGTGGGATGTCGTAGCTGCGCAGGGCAACGTCGATTTCCATGCCCGGCGCCATGTAGTTGCCGATGACCTCTACCACATCGCCTTGCGGCTGGAAGCGCGGGGTTGGCCAGTGGGTGATCTTGATTTCGACAAACTGGCCGATCTTGGCACCACCATTACGCCCGGCGGTCACCAGCACTTCCTGCTGAATCTTCGGGTTGTCCGGGGTTACGTAGCCAATGCCGCCTTCCTCGAAGTAGCGGCCGACCACGCTTTCGTGGGCACGGGAGATGACCTCGACGATCACGCCTTCACGGCGCCCACGGCGGTCGGTACCGGACACCCGCGCCAATGCACGGTCGCCATCGAAGGCCAGGCGCATCTGCGACGGGCTGAGGAACAGGTCATCGCTGCCATCATCGGGGATGAGGAAACCAAACCCATCGCGGTGGCCGGAGATACGGCCGCAGATCAGGTCGAGCTTGTCCACCGGGGCATAAGTGCCGCGCCGGGTATAGATAAGCTGGCCGTCGCGCTCCATGGCACGCAGACGGCGGCGCAGGGCTTCGATCTGGTCTTCTTCATACAGACCAAACTCTTTCGCCAGCTCCTCGCGCGCAGCGGGCTCGCCACGGTCAGCAAGGCGCTGCAGGATCAGCTCACGGCTGGGAATGGGGTTGTCGTATTTTTCCGCTTCGCGAGCGGCCTCGGGATCGAGGGATTGCCAATCGGCCATCAGAAGGGGTTCACCTTGGGGTATATAGATAGGAATTCTGGCATAGGCCTATTGAAACCGGAAATGTCTGGCTTGGACAGCCCCCACTGCTGTGCTTCCAAAGCAGTAATAGGCCTGTGGAATCAACAAGTTGAATTTTTTGAAATTTTTTTTGATTGGGGGGTTTACAGCCCTGGGGAGCGTCCGTATAGTGCGCACCACAACGACGGACAACCCCGACGTTGTAGTAGAGATGAACGGCGCTGTAAAGCATCTTGTAATCTCGAATGTGTGCCCAGGTGGCGGAATTGGTAGACGCGCTGGTTTCAGGTATCAGTGACCGCAAGGTCGTGGAAGTTCGAGTCTTCTCCTGGGCACCAAATATTTTCAAGTAATAGATGACCAAGGATCTGTTACTACTGTGTGAAAGCGAACAATAGTCGCCTTCATCAGATGATGCAAAGCTTTGCCCAGGTGGCGGAATTGGTAGACGCGCTGGTTTCAGGTATCAGTGACCGCAAGGTCGTGGAAGTTCGAGTCTTCTCCTGGGCACCATACAAAAACCCACTAGCTTGCTAGTGGGTTTTTTCTTGCCTGCGTTTTTTGCCCCCGCCCTTCCCGCGCGCTCCCAGTGCCTACACCATGGTCTGCCCATGAATTTCTCGTCATACGGCCACTTGAGAAACAATTTCGTTTACCATTGTTTCCAAATATGTAGCCGTAAGCGAGGAAGTACCCGCATGACGATCCGCCCGCAACCGCTGATGCGCACCTTGGCCGCCGCCGTGCTGAGCCTGGTCATCGGCGCTCCGGCCGCCATGGCAGACGCACCGGTCACCCTGACCATGTACAACGGTCAGCACAAGGAAATCGGCGAAGCCATCGCCAAGGCCTACGAGGCCAAGACCGGTATTCACATCGACATTCGCAAGGGCAGCAGCAACCAGCTGGCCAGCCAGATCATCGAAGAAGGCGACCGGTCGCCGGCCGACATCATCTACACCGAAGAGTCCCCGCCCCTGAACAACCTGGGCGAGCTGGGCCTGCTGGCGAAGATCGACGACGCCACCTCGAACATGGTGCCCAAGGAGTACGTTGGCGCCAACGGCACCTGGATGGGCATCACGGCCCGTACCCGCATCGTGGTGTACAACCCGAAAAAGGTCGACGAAAAAGACCTGCCAACCACGGTGATGGACTTCGCCAACCCCGAGTGGGAAGGCCGCGTCGGCTATGTACCCACCAGTGGTGCGTTCCAGGAGCAGGCCGTGGCCATCCTGAAAATGCACGGTCGAGAAGCCACCGAAGAATGGCTGACCGGCCTGAAAGCCTTCGGCAAGACCTACACCAACAACATGGTCGCCCTCAAAGCCGTGGAAAAAGGCGAAGTGGCTGCGGTACTGGTGAACAACTACTACTGGTACGCGCTTGAACGCGAACGCGGCAAGCTGGACACCAAACTGTACTACCTGGCCGACGGCGATGCCGGCAACCTGGTCACCATCTCCGGCGCAGCCGTGGTCAAGGCCAGCAAGCACCCGAAAGAAGCCCAGGCCCTGCTCAACTGGATGGCCAGCGAAGAAGGCCAGCGCGTGATCACCCAGACCACCGCCGAGTACCCGCTGCACAAGGGCATGGTTTCTGACCGTGGCCTGAAGCCGTTCGATGAGCTGCGCCCGCCGAAGATCTCGCCGGCCGACCTGGGTAACGCCGAAGAAGCCATCGAGCTTGAGCGCGAGGTCGGTCTGCTCTGATGACTGCCGCCCTGTCCGCACCGGCGCCGGTGCGCTTCGTACCGCGCCGCAAGCGCCCCTCCATCTGGGTGGTGCTGCCTGTGCTGTTCCTGGTGGCGATGAGCCTGCTGCCACTGGCCTATGTCGCCATCAAAGCCTGGGAAGCCGGCTGGCGCGAAGCCTTGCACCTGCTGTGGCGCCCCTTTGTCTGGGGGCTGATGCGCAACACCCTGTTGCTGATGGTCGGGGTGACGCTGACGTGCATGGTGGTCGGCCTGGCGCTGGCCTGGCTGCTGGAGCGCAGCAACCTGGCCGGCCGCCGGCTGTGGGGCGTGGTGCTGTGCCTGCCGTTCGCCGTGCCGTCGTTCGTCAGCAGCTTCACCTGGGTGTCGCTGAGTTCGGACTTCGAAGGCCTCGGCGGGGCGATCATGGTCATGGCCCTGTCCAAATACCCGTTGGTGTTCCTGCCCGTTGCCGCAACCCTGCGCAACCTCGACACCTCGCTGGAGGAGTCGGCGCGCACCTTGGGGTGCAGCCGCTGGGGCGTGTTCAGCAAGGTCACCCTGCCGCTGCTGTGGCCGTCGATGCTCGGCGGTGCGCTGCTGATTGCCCTGCACATGCTGGTGGAGTTCGGCGCCTTGTCGATCCTCGGCCTGCAAACCTTCACCACCGCCATCTACCAACAGTTCGAACTGGAGTTCAGCAACGCCAACGCGGCCATGCTGTCTGCCGTGTTGCTGGCGATGTGCCTGGTGATGCTGTGGCTGGAACTGCGCGTACGCGGCAAAGCCCGCCATGTGCGCATCGGCCAGGGCGTAGCGCGGCGTGCGCAACCGGTACGGCTGCGTGGCTGGTCGGTGCTGGCACAGCTGTTTTGCGTGGGCCTGGCGGTGCTGGGCAGCGGTATTCCGCTGGCCATGCTCGGCTACTGGCTGAGCGTGGGTTCGTCGGCAGCGTTCCCGGTAGCGGCCATCTCCAAGGCGCTGTTCACCTCGCTGTCGGTGTCGCTTGGCGGTGCTGGCTTCTGCGTGTTGTTGGCCCTGCCGATCAGCTTCCTGGTGGTACGCTACAAGGGTCGCCTGGCGATCTGGGCCGAGCGCCTGCCTTACCTGCTACACGCCCTGCCCGGCCTGGTGATTGCCCTGACCCTGGTGTTCTTCGCCCTGCACTACGTGCCGGCGCTGTACCAGACCACGGCACTGCTGCTGCTGGCCTATGCGCTGCTGTTTTTGCCACTGGCGCAGTCGCCGGTGCGCACCGCACTGAACAAGGCCTCGCCAACGCTTGAGGAAGCTGCACGCACCCTGGGCGCGAGCAGCTTTACCGCGTTCTGCCGTGTGACCCTGCCGATCATCTTCCCGGCCATGGCGGCGGCTTTTGCGCTGGTGTTCCTGGATGCCATGAAGGAGCTCACTGCCACCCTACTGCTCAGCCCGACCGGGATGACCACACTGGCCACCGAGGTGTGGGCGCATACAGCCAACGTCGAGTTCGCGGCGGCGGCGCCTTATGCGGCACTGCTGATCGTGGTGTCGGGGTTGCCGGTTTATCTGCTGACGACGCGGATGTACCTGAACAAGGCTTGAATGGTCCGCCTCGATTGCTGTGCCGTTGCGTATATCGAGCGCCGCGCGGGCGGCGCTCGATCTCACAGGCGCCGAAAACCTCACGACCGCCCCCATCTCAAGCTCTAAACTGCCCAAGGCTGGCCCGCAATTGCGCCGCCAAGTCATCCAGCACCTTGCTGCTGGCCGTGGTCTGCATCACCACCTGAGCTGATCGCTCAGCCTGTGCATGGATAGTCTCCACCCGCCCACGCACCGCCTGCGCCCCGCTCGCCTGCTGCTCAGCTGCACGGGTGGCCAGGCCAATGGCTGCATGCACCTGCTCCACCGCAGCCTGCACCGACTGCTGCCGGCGCTCATTATCACGCAGCACCAGCAGCCCTTCGCTGGCCTTGAGCCCGGCCTGGCTGATGGTGGCCACTGCTTCCTTGGCACCTTTTTGCAGCGCGGTAATGTGCGCCTGAATGTCGCCGGTAGAGCTTTGCGTCTTGCTCGCCAGCGCCCGCACTTCATCGGCCACTACAGCGAATCCGCGGCCAGTCTCACCCGCGCGTGCGGCTTCGATTGCAGCGTTGAGGGCCAGCAGATTGGTCTGCTCGGCAATGCCATGGATGACGGTCAGCACCACTTCAATCTGTTCGCTCTGCTTGGCCAGGCGCTCGATCACCTGAGAGCCCGATTCGACCTGCCCGGCAAGGTTCTCGATCAGGCTCGCCAGTTGCGTCGAGGAACGGCTGTTCTCATCGGTCGCCTGGCGGATGTCCACCACCTGCTGCAACGCCGCCTGCATGGCATGGCTTTCAGCCTGAGCCTCGTCCGCCATGCTCGAAAGGTCGCGCAGGCTGGCTGCCACTTCATCGCGTTGCAGTGCCGCAGCCGCATCAGCGCCGGCATTGCGCTGGGCCATCGCGCCAATCTCGACACCGGTACGCTGCGCCACCTCGCCCGCCTCCCGCACGATCGGTTGCAGCTTGTCGACAAAGCGGTTCACCGCCGAAGCCATGTCGCCAATTTCGTCGCGGCTGTCGAGCGGCACGCGCCTGGTCAGGTCACCTTCGCCCGCCGCCAGGTCGTCCAGGGCAGCAATCAGCAGGCGCAGCTTGCTCAGCACTCGGCGGCCAAGCACCACGGCCACCACCAACAGCACACCCAGGCCGACCAGCACCAGGCCCAGGCCAATACGCCAGCGCAGTTCGGCAGCGGCATCGCGCACAGTCTGTGCGGTATTGGCCTGCATCGCTGCAGCACTGCCTTGCGCCTTCTCCAGGCGCTCACGCAGGGTTTTGCCGCTGTCGGCTGCGGCACCCACCAAGCTGTCGCCAACCAGTTGCTCACCGCTGGCAATCAGCGCCGCGAAGCGCTGGTCCAGGGCCTTGAGCTCCTGGTCGATGCCCGCCGTGGAAACCCCCATCACCACCTTGCCGATTTCTGCGCCATTGGGGTTGATCGAAGCTTCGACAAAGTACACCGCCGGGTCGTGGCGCGCGGCATTGATCACCTTGTCCAGCGCACGCTCGCCCTGGCCCTTGTCCATCAAAGCCTGGTTGATCGGGTTTTGCCGGTTCAGGTAACGGGTCAGGTGCTGGCCCTGGGCATCGTCGTACACCACGAACAGCACGTTGGGGTTACGCTGGGCACGCCGGGCAAAGTCGGAGAGCACTGGCACATCGTTGTCCCAGATCGCCCGCGGGGCAACCGAAGCCAGCAGCTCGGCCATGTCGTTGGCGGAGTCCTTCAGGTTCTTTTCCAAGGTGCTGCGCAGTTGCTGCTGTTCGCTTTGCAGGCGCTCCGACAACCCGGCGCTCAGGCGCTGGCGGGTGCTGCTGGACAGGCCGTCGAGGCCCGAGCGCACATCTTGCCCGGCTTGCTCCCAGTCATTGGCCAGCTGTCGGCTATCGTTACCCAGGCGTTCGCCAAGGTCGGCCTCGAGGGCAGTGACCGTGCTTCGGGTAAGCGCAACGGCAACCAGCACCTGCACCAAAAGAGCGATACCAAGGGCAACAAACACAGGCCGCAAAAGGCGGCTTCGTAACAGTGAGAGGATGGCAGACACGGTGTAACCCTCGTGTTTTCTGGCGCCACTATTCTGATGGCATCTTCAGAAACTTCTTACAGCAAGGGTTGTGCCGGAGGCAGCAGGGATAAACGCCATGGTTCAGCAAGGGGGGTTGCCGGCGATAGGGCCAATGCAGGCATACCCCACAAATGAAAACGCCGCGGCCCTTTTCAGGGCCACGGCGTCAGATCAGCCTGGAGGGCGGATCAGGCGAACGGGTGACGCAGCACGATGGTCTCGTTGCGGTCCGGGCCGGTCGAAATGATGTCGATCGGCGCGCCGACCAGCTCTTCGATGCGCTTGATGTAGTCACGCGCAGCTTGCGGCAGCTCTTCCAGGGTTTTTGCACCCAGGGTCGACTCGCTCCAGCCTGGCATCTCTTCGTACACCGGCTCCAGGCCGATGTAGCTGTCGGCATCGGAAGGCGCGTCGATGACAGCACCGTTCTCGTTCTTGTAGCCAACGCAGATGTTGATGGTTTCCAGGCCGTCCAGCACGTCCAGCTTGGTCAGGCAGATGCCCGAGATGCTGTTGACGTCGATGGCGCGACGCAGGATGACGGCATCGAACCAGCCGCAACGACGGGCACGGCCAGTGGTGGAGCCGAACTCGTGGCCACGCTTGGCCAGGGTAGCGCCGGTCTCGTCGAACAGTTCGGTCGGGAACGGACCGGAACCCACGCGAGTGGTGTAGGCCTTGGTGATACCCAGGATGTAGTCCAGGTACATCGGGCCAACGCCGGAACCGGTGGAGATACCGCCAGCGGTGGTGTTGGAGCTGGTGACGTACGGGTAAGTACCGTGGTCGATGTCCAGCAGCGAGCCCTGGGCACCTTCGAACATGATGTCCTTGCCGGCGCGACGCAGGTTGTGCAGCTCGGCGGTGACGTCGAGCATCATCGGCTTGAGCTGTTCAGCGTAGGCCATGCATTCGTCCAGGGTTTGCTGGAAGTCAATGGCCGGCTCTTTGTAGTAGTTCACCAGCTGGAAGTTGTGGTAGTCCAGCAGCTCACCCAGCTTGGCAGCGAAACGCTCGCGGTGGAACAGGTCGCCCACACGCAGGCCGCGGCGCGCGACCTTGTCTTCGTAGGCTGGGCCGATACCACGGCCGGTGGTGCCGATCTTGGCTTCGCCACGGGCTTTTTCGCGGGCCTGGTCCAGGGCCACGTGGTACGACAGGATCAGCGGTGCAGCCGGGGAGATGCGCAGGCGCTCACGCACCGGTACGCCCTTCTCTTCCAGCTTGGTGATTTCGCGCATCAGGGCGTCCGGGGCAACGACCACGCCGTTGCCGATCAGGCACTGTACGCCTTCACGCAGGATGCCGGACGGAATCAGGTGCAGAACGGTCTTTTCACCGTTGATCACCAGGGTGTGACCCGCGTTGTGGCCCCCCTGGTAGCGCACTACGGCGGCAGCATGTTCGGTCAGCAGATCGACGATCTTGCCTTTGCCCTCATCACCCCACTGGGTGCCCAGGACGACGACATTCTTACCCATTACATTGGTCCTCATTCACGCAAACTTGGTTGCCG
>Ga0302347_1000102_pt1 | contig 162117 bp, 144 predicted proteins | sample PhyWR1_FD_202178 | JGI IMG/M metagenome (GOLD analysis project Ga0302347, IMG submission 202178) | Leaf surface microbial communities from wheat plants in UC Gill Tract Community Farm, Albany, California, United States - DLSL W.R1 (v2)... | ecosystem: Host-associated > Plants > Phyllosphere >... | reverse complement strand
AAAATAAGTGTTTTGTCAGGTGACCCTTTTTGCCACGGAGCTGGATTAATGGCCGATCGTAATTTTGACGATATCGCCGAAAAATTTTCGCGCAACATCTATGGCACCACAAAAGGCCAATTACGACAGGCTATCCTTTGGCAGGACCTGGATAAGTTTCTTGCCACGCAACCTCCCAGCCTTCACGTACTTGATGCTGGTGGTGGTGAAGGGCAGACAGCACTCCGCTTTGCCGAACGCGGTCACCAGGTGACATTATGTGATGTCTCTGGCGAAATGATCGCCCGGGCGAAGGCGCAGGCGATACAACAAGGTCTCAATGACCAGATGCATTTTATCCAGGCTCCTGCCCAGGATATGGCACAGCATTTGGACAGCCAGGTAGATCTGGTACTATTCCATGCGGTACTCGAATGGGTGGCTGATCCGCGAGCCGTGCTTGAATCACTCTGGCACTGTCTGCGCCCGGGCGGTACCCTGTCGCTGATGTTTTATAATGCCAATGGATTGCTGATGCATAATATGGTGGTCGGCAATCTTGAATATGTTGAGCAGGGAATGCCAAAGAAGAAAAAGCGCACACTGTCCCCCAACAATCCGCTACAGCCAGAACAGGTTTACCACTGGCTGGAGCAAATTGGTTGGGAAATTACCGGAAAAACCGGCGTACGGGTGTTTCATGATTACCTGCGTAATAAACAGCATCAAAAAGAAAAATTCGATGATTTGCTGAAGCTTGAGACGCGTTATTGTCGGCAAGAGCCTTATATCAGCTTTGGCCGCTATATTCATGTCACCGCGTTTAAGCCGCAGAGCAAAGGATAAATTATGAATGGTTTTTCCCAGACCGTACCGGAACTGGTTACCTGGGCCAGGAAAAATGATTTTTCCATCTCGCTGCCCACTGAACGACTGACTTTTTTACTGGCGATTGCCACGCTGAATGGCGAACGACTGGATGGCGAGCTGAGTGAAGGCGAGCTGGTTGATGCCTTTCGTTTCGTGAGTGAGGGTTTTGAGCAGACCAGTGAAACCATCACGGTCAGAGCAAATAATGCGATTAACGATTTAGTGCGTCAGCGCTTGATTAACCGTTTTGTCAGTGAAGCCACTGATGGCCATGCGATTTACCGACTCACGCCCCTGGGAATGGGGATCACTGACTACTATATTCGCCAGCGTGAATTCTCTACCTTGCGACTGTCGATGCAACTGTCCGTGGTGGCGGGTGAGTTAAAACACGCCGCCGACGCTGCCGATGAGCAAGGAGATGAGGTTCACTGGCATCGTAATGTCTATGCGCCGCTGAAATACTCGGTTGCGGAAATTTTCGACAGCATCGATTTAACGCAGCGCATTATGGATGAGCAGCAGCAGCTGGTTAAAGACGAAATCGCCCAGTTACTGAATAAAGACTGGCGTGCGGCGATTTCCAGCTGCGAACTTTTGCTGTCAGAAACCTCAGGTACCCTGCGGGAGTTGCAAGATACTCTGGAAGCCGCAGGCGATAAAATGCAGGCGAATCTGTTACGGGTTCAGGACTCAACAGTGGGCCATGACGATTTACAGTTTATCGATCGTCTGGTTTTTGACCTGCAAGCAAAGCTTGACCGTATTATCAGCTGGGGCCAGCAGTCTATCGATTTATGGATTGGCTATGACCGCCATGTCCATAAGTTTATTCGTACCGCTATCGACATGGATAAAAACCGTGTCTTTGCCCAGCGTTTACGTCAGTCAGTACAGACCTACCTCGACACTCCCTGGGCGCTGACTTATATCAGTGCCGATCGCCTGCTTGATATGCGTGATGAAGAGATGACTCTGCGTGATGAAGAAGTGACGGGTGAGTTGCCTGACAGCCTGGAATTTGAAGAGTTTAATGAAATACGTGAACAGCTGGCCGCTCTGATTGAAGCAGCACTTCAGGCCTATAAAACTCAGCAGATCCCGCTAGATTTAGGTCTGGTAATGAAAGAGTTTCTGGCGCAATACCCCAGAGCTCGTCATTTTGATGTTGCCCGAATTGTCGTCGATCAAGCGGTACGTTTAGGAGTCGCAGAAGCTGACTTCACCGGTCTGCCAGCCAACTGGCAAACAATTAATGATTATGGAGCCAAGGTACAAGCGCATGTCATCAACAAATATTGAACAAGCGATGCCACTTAAACTGGCACAGGCGCTGGCAAACTCTTTATTTCCGGCGCTGGATAGCCAGTTACGTGCCGGACGCCATATCAGCCAGGATGAGCTGGATAATCATGCCTTTTTAACGGACTTCCAGCTTTATCTGGAATCCTTCTATGCCCGTTATAATGTCGAACTGATCCGTGCCCCAGAGGGCTTTTTCTATCTTCGTCCGCGTTCAACCACCCTTATTCCTCGTTCTACTCTGTCTGAATTAGACATGATGGTTGGGAAAATACTCTGTTATCTCTATTTAAGCCCTGAACGGTTAGCCAATGAAGGGATCTTCACTCAGGTTGAACTGTATGACGAGTTACTGACCCTGGCTGATGAGAGCAAGTTACTTAAACTGGTTAATAACCGCTCCACCGGTTCTGACTTGGATCGTCAAAAACTCCAGGAAAAAGTCCGTGCGTCGCTGACCCGTTTGCGTCGTCTGGGCATGATCTGGTTTATGGGACACGATAGCAGTAAGTTTCGTATCACCGAGTCCGTCTTCCGTTTTGGTGCTGATGTACGCAGTGGCGATGACCCGCGTGAAGCACAGTTACGTATGATCCGTGATGGTGAGGCGATGGCGATTGAGAATCGCTTACAACTCGATGATGAGACAGAGGAAGTTGTTGCCGATTCAGGTAACGCGGAGGATGAACAGGAATGATTGAACGCGGTAAATTTCGCTCACTGACCCTGGTTAACTGGAACGGTTTTTTTGCCCGAACTTTTGATCTTGATGAACTGGTCACCACCTTATCAGGCGGTAATGGTGCGGGTAAGTCTACAACCATGGCGGCTTTTGTTACCGCCCTGATCCCTGATCTGACCCTGCTGCATTTCCGTAATACCACTGAAGCGGGGGCGACCTCTGGTTCTCGGGACAAAGGGCTTCACGGTAAGCTGAAAGCCGGGGTCTGCTATGCGGTTCTGGATGTCATTAACTCCCGTCACCAGCGCGTGATGGTGGGGGTTCGCCTCCAGCAAGTTGCAGGCCGTGACCGTAAAGTAGATATCAAGCCGTTTGCGATTCAAGGTCTGCCAGACACATTTCAGCCGACCCAACTGTTAACCGAAACACTGAATGAGCGCCAGGCTCGAGTACTGAGCCTGAATGAACTCAAAGAGAAAGTTGAGACGATTGAAGGCGTTCAGTTTAAACCGTTTAACTCGATAACCGAATATCACTCTCTGATGTTTGATTTGGGTATTGTTGCCCGTCGTCTGCGTACAGCCTCTGATCGTAGTAAGTATTATCGACTGATTGAAGCCTCGCTGTATGGCGGGATCTCCAGTGCCATTACTCGTTCACTACGTGACTACCTGTTGCCAGAAAATGGCGGGGTACGTAAAGCTTTCCAGGATATGGAAGCGGCATTGCGTGAGAACCGCATGACGCTGGAGGCGATTCGTGTCACTCAGTCGGATCGTGATCTGTTTAAGCACTTAATCACTGAAGCCACGCATTATGTGGCTGCAGATTATATGCGCCATGCCAATGAGCGACGGGTTCATCTCGACAAAGCACTGGAGTGGCGGCGTGAGCTGTTTACCAGCCGTCAGCAACTGGCTACTGAACAGTATAAGCATGTCGATATGGCGCGTGAACTGACTGAGCACAGTGGGGCAGAAGAAGATCTCGAGGCTTCATATCAGGCCGCCAGTGATAACTTGAACCTGGTGCAAACCGCTCTTCGTCAGCAAGAGAAAATTGAGCGTTATGCAGGCGATCTGGAAGAGCTTCAGATACGCCTGGAAGAGCAGAATGAAATTGTTGCTGAGGCAATTGAACAGCAAGAAGAGAATGAAGCACGCACTGAAGCCACCGATCTGGAAGTGGATGAGCTGAAAAGTCAGCTTGCTGATTACCAGCAAGCTCTGGACGTTCAGCAGACCCGTGCGATTCAATATCAACAAGCTCTGGAGGCATTGGAACGCGCACGCAGCCTGTGTCATCTACCAGACTTAACTCTCCATAGCGCCGATGAGTGGCTAGAAACGTTCCAGGCAAAAGAGAACGAGGCAACCGAGACCTTATTATCCCTGGAGCAGAAAATTCGCGTTGCTGAGGCTGCTCATAGCCAGTTTGAGCAAGCCTATCAGCTACTCACGGCCATTAATGGACCGGTAAGCCGCGGTGAAGCCTGGGAAACAGCGCGTGAGCTGATTCGTGACAGTCATAACCAGCGCCATCTCTCCGATCAGGTACAACCTCTGCGCATGAGGCTGAATGAGCTGGAACAGCGTCGTCGTGACCAGCAAGAAGCAGAACGGTTACTGGCCGAATTCTGTAAGCGTCAAGGTAAGCAAATTGACCCTGAAGACTTGGAAGCGCTGCATGATGAGCTGGAAGCCCGTATCGGTACGCTCCAGCATACGGTCTCTGAAGCCAGTGAACAGCGCGCCGCTTTACGTCAGGAACTGGAACAACTCCAGGCGCGTGTGAAGGTACTGAACTTACGAGCCCCAGTATGGATAGCCGCTCAAACCAGCCTTAATCAGCTGTGTGAACAAAGTCATGAGCAGTTTGAAACCAGCCAGCAAGTCACAGAGTATATGCAGCAATTGTTGGAGCTGGAACGCGAGTCCACCGTTGAGCGAGACGAAGTGGGCAACAGCAAACGACTCGTTGATGAAGAAATTGAGCTGCTTAGCCAGCCAGGCGGAGCAGGTGATCCCCGCCTTAATGCTCTTGCGGAGCGTTTTGGTGGCGTATTGTTGTCAGAAATTTATGATGATATCAGCCTTGATGATGCCCCTTACTTCTCAGCGTTGTATGGCCCGTCTCGTCATGCCATTGTGGTGCCTGACTTGTCGCTGGTGCGAGCACATCTCGATAGCCTGGAAGAGTGCCCGGAAGATCTCTATTTTATTGAAGGCGATCCGTCCTCCTTTGATGACAGCGTCTTTACCGTTGAAGAGTTAAATAGTGCAGTTTTAGTGAAGAGTGGCGATCGTCAGTGGCGCTATTCACGTTTGCCAGAATTACCGTTGTTTGGTCGTGCTGCGCGCGAGAATCGTATTGAAGCTCTGCATAAAGAACGTGAAACGCTCGCTGAACGTTTTGCCACGCTGTCGTTTGATGTTCAGAAAAACCAGCGCCTGCACCATGCATTCAGCCGTTTTATCGGCCAGCACTTAGGGGTAGCGTTTGACGATGATCCTGAAGTGGAACTGCGTCAGCTGAACAGTCGCCGTGGTGAGCTTGAGCGTGCTATCAGTAATCATGAAAATGCCACTCAGCAGCAGCGTGTACAGTTTGAACAGGCAAAAGAAGGCGTCAGTCAGCTGAACCGTCTGTTACCGCGTATTGGGGTACTCAGCGACGAAACGCTGGTTGACCGCTGCGAAGAGATTCAGGCTCATCTTGATGAGGCAGAGGAAGCCGCTCGCTTTATGCAGCAGCACGGGAATCAGCTGATAAAACTGGAAGCAGTGGTCAGCGTTCTGCAAAGTGACCCGGAACAGTTTGAGCAGCTCAAAGATGACTATACGCATGCTCAGCAGATGCAGCGTGATGCACGTCAGCGTGCATTCTCATTAACTGAAGTGGTGCAGCGCCGGTCGCACTTTGGCTACAGTGACTCGGCAGCCATGCTCGACGGTAACAGTGATTTAAATGAAAAATTACGTCAGCGTCTGACGCAGGCAGAAAGTGACAGGGCTCGTGCCCGGGATGCTTTACGTCAGCATACTCAGCAACTGGGGCAATACAACCAGTTGCTTGCGTCATTGAAAAGTGCTTTCGATACCAAAAATGAGTTACTGAAAGAGTTGCATAAAGAGCTTCAGGATATTGGTGTCCGTGCTGACAGTGGCGCAGAAGAACGCGCTCGTATCCGTCGGGATGAACTACATGCCAGTCTGAACAGCAATCGTTCGCGCCGCAATCAGCTGGAAAAACAGCTCACTTTCTGTGAAGCAGAAATGAATAACCTGACTCGCAGGTTAAAACAGCTGGAACGTAACTATCTGGAAATACGTGAACAGGTAGTTATGGCTAAAGCGGGTTGGTGTGCAGTGATGCGGATGGTGAAAGATAATGGCGTCGAACGTCGTTTGCATCGTCGGGAACTGGCCTACCAGTCAGCCGATGAACTGCGTTCGATGTCGGATAAGGCACTGGGTGCCCTTCGCCTGGCCGTCGCTGATAATGAACATCTGCGAGATGTCTTGCGTTTATCCGAAGACCCCAAACGACCGGAAAGAAAAATTCAGTTCTTTGTCGCGGTGTATCAGCATCTGCGTGAGCGTATCCGCCAGGATATCATTCGTACTGATGACCCGGTTGAAGCGATTGAACAGATGGAAATTGAACTTAGCCGTCTGACCGAAGAGCTGACCTCACGTGAGCAGAAACTGGCTATCAGTTCCCGTAGCGTGGCTAACATTATTCGCAAGACCATTCAGCGTGAGCAGAATCGTATTCGTATGCTTAACCAGGGCCTGCAAAGTGTCTCCTTTGGACAGGTTCACAGTGTCCGTCTGAATGTGAATGTACGTGAAGCTCACTCGACATTGCTTAACGTGCTGTCTGAGCAGCATGAGCAGCATCAGGATCTGTTTAACAGCAATCGCCTGACCTTCTCCGAAGCGCTGGCTAAACTCTATCAGCGGCTTAACCCGCAGATTGATATGGGTCAGCGTACCCCACAAACCATTGGTGAAGAGTTGCTGGACTACCGTAACTATCTGGAAATGGAAGTTGAGGTTAACCGTGGCTCCGATGGCTGGTTACGTGCGGAAAGTGGCGCGCTGTCGACCGGGGAAGCGATTGGTACCGGGATGTCGATTCTGGTGATGGTTGTACAAAGCTGGGAGGAAGAATCCAGCCGCTTACGCGGTAAAGATATTTCGCCTTGTCGTCTGTTGTTCCTTGATGAAGCTGCGCGTCTGGATGCCAAGTCAATTGCGACCCTGTTTGAGCTATGCGAACGGTTACAGATGCAGTTGATTATTGCCGCGCCAGAAAATATCAGCCCGGAAAAAGGCACCACCTATAAGCTGGTGCGTAAAGTCTTCCAGAATACTGAACATGTCCATGTGGTTGGTCTTCGGGGCTTTGCTCCTCCGGTTGCGCCTGAGGCACTGCCAGAGTCACTGGATGCATCTTGATTAAGTCTTAAAAAAGAGTAAATAAAAGAACGGGCATGAAGAGGTTATCTCCATGCCCGTTTGTTTAATGCAGTCAGTGATAAAAGTATTAAATCGCCAGCTTCATTGTCGTTTCTCCAGGCATTGCCGCAATCACACGTGTCGAATCAGAGACAAAACCTAAGCATTTTCTCACATTCCATAATGTTGCCTCGGTACAAAAATCGGGTGAAGATGTCGCACAACAATCCTCCAGCAGCACGCAGCCATAGCCGAGGAAATTCGCATCGGCCAGAGAATGCAGTACACACTGATCGGTATTGACGCCAGCAAACAGCAGGGTACGCACACCCAGGTTACGCAGAATACTGTCCAGCGGTGTATCCCAGAAACCACTGATACGGTATTTATCGACCAGAATATCCTCAGGGTCTGGAGCGAGCTCATCCACTATTGCTGCCGCCCATGAATCTTTTTGTAGTACATGAGCGCCATGCCCCGGTAAGGCTTCTCCCAGCCCGATGCCAGTACCGGTTGGTTTATAGAGATGATGCTGGTTAGCAGGCATATTGGCCAGATCAGGTCTGTTACCCCAGTTAACCCAGATAACCGGAACTTGCTGTTCGCGTAATACCGGTAACAAGCGTTGTAATGGTGCAATTGGCGCACGGTCTGCGGCAAAGTTGCCTCCAATATGGGAGACCCAACCGGTCTCTGTACAGAAATCATTTTGCATATCGATAATGATAATAGCTGTATGATTCAGGTCTATTCTGAGGTTTTGCGGCTCGCTAGACAGGGTCGTAATGACGGGGGCGCGGCTGGGAACCACCATATCCACCTGAGTTTCATCGCTATGCCAGCGCGTATTGGTGAAAGTCCCTAATGGCGCGGCAACGCCCGCTGTCCCTCGTATCGATTGTATAGTCATAAGGCGTTCTCCTGTATTGGGCGATAGCCCGTGTTATCTGGTTTAAATAAGGCCTACTGTCTTGGCTGATTGAACTTGGGTGCACTGGCATTCAAGTTGTGAGAACCATTCAGTAAAAGCTTACTCACCCCGTTACACAGGCAATAAGGATGCCAGGATGTCATCTGCTTTATGAATTCGTATACTTACCTGTTTTTTTCTAACGCATGTTTTAAACTTAATATTTTGTTATTTAATGATTTTATTTTTCTATTGCGATATTTCGTTTGAACGGATTTAAACAAGAGTGACTGTTTTTACGGGTTGATCAGGGGAGGGCTGGCGATTTTCGCTTATCTTAAAACTGTTACGGACTGATTTACTGTTCTTTTATCAGCACTCTATAACCTAAAGTATGATAGATATAGGTTTTCTTAGTCATCTACTTTGAAGGAGTAAATGACTTTGACTTATACTGAAGGTAAACCTGACATCCTTTAAATGGAACAGGTACTGACGACTTTTATTTATCTGGATCACTGGTCCAAGTAATGCGACCCACCATACTTCAAGTAGCCTGATGTCGGCCTGTAAGTCTGGTTATCGATCCTGCGCAATACGACGGGCAAATTAATGAAAGGAGTCTTGGATGCTGATAGCAAAAGTAAATAGTTTTCAAGGGATGGTTATCGGCTGTAGTCTGCTTTTTGGGCTGGCTACAGTTTCACAGGCTTTTGCAGAAATGCTGACGACGGCAGAACAAACCTTACCGGTGCAAGTCGATACTCATGTCGCGGTAGTGATGCCGTTGACGGTTGAGCAAAGCCGGGCGCAAATCCTTGCCAGCCTGCCTGTGGATTACGCTTCTCTCTATCTCAATAACTTATCTGAACTTTACGCCAGTCGTGATATGCAGCCGATGTGGCAGTCCGATGACGCAATACAGGCCTTTTCGCAGCAACTGGCTGAGGTGGCGATTGCGGGTATTCAGCCGCAATTTGCTTATTGGGTTGAGCAACTGACACATCCTTCAGCTCAGGGATTGGGACGTGATATTATCCTGTCCGATGCGATGCTCGGATATCTGGATTACATTTCGGGTATTCCCGCTGAGGGAAGTCGTTGGTTGTATGGGAGCAGTGTCTATAAGCCAAAAGCACCGCCACCAGGGATTGTTAACCAATGGCAGACCGCTATCAGCCAAGGGGATGTTTCTGCCTTTATCGCCTTATTAGCGCCCACCAACCCGCAATATATGACTTTGCGTCAGTCATTACATGCTCTGATGCAGCCGACGGAGGCCTGGCCTCAGCTACAGGATAAAGTCACGCTTCGTCCTGGAGCGTTCAGTCATGATATTCCGGCATTACGTGAAATTCTGGCGCGTAGCGTCAGTGCTCCAGTTAATGGTCTGATCATCGATGAAACCCAGAGCTATAGCCCGGAACTGGTTGAGAGTGTCAAACAGTTCCAGCGCCAACAAGGACTGGAGGCCGATGGTGTTATTGGCGCACAGACCCGTAACTGGTTGAATACGACCCCCGACCAGCGGGCGGCGATTGTGGCGTTAAATATTCAGCGCCTGCGATTATTACCCGATAAGGTCGATACAGGGATCATGGTCAATATTCCTGACTACTCATTAGTCTATTATCTTAATGGTAATGAAGCTTTGCAGTCGCGTGTGATTGTCGGGCGACCGGATCGTAAAACGCCATTGATGAGCAGTGCATTAAATAATGTGGTGGTGAATCCACCGTGGAATGTGCCGCAATCCCTGGCCCGCAAAGATATTTTACCTAAAGTGCGTCAAGATCCTGGGTATCTTGAACGTCTGGGTTACAGCATCTACCGGGGCTGGAGCAATGATGCAGAAAGTATTGATCCTTGGCTGGTTGACTGGTCCACGATAACTGAGAGGAATTTACCGTTTCGTTTCCAGCAAAAGCCAGGACAGCATAATGCGCTGGGGCGTTATAAATTTAATATGCCAAATTCAGAGTCTATTTATCTGCATGACACACCAAATCACAATTTATTTAGTAGACAATCTCGAGCATTAAGTTCGGGCTGTGTTCGTGTCAATAAAGCCTCTGAACTGGCGGGTATGCTGTTACAGGATGTGGGTTGGAATACCTCCAGGATCTCCAATACACTTGATCAAGGTAATACTACATTTATCTCTGTGCGTCAGAATGTACCGGTAATGCTTTATTATTTAACGGCATTTAGTGAAGCAGACGGGCATATTGCCTTCCGTACTGATATTTATAACTATGACAGTGCGGCGCGTGCTGGCGCTCATAATGTAAATAGTGCTCGCTTACTGATTCAGTAAACGGGGACGCAATAATAGTATTGATGTCCGAATAGCGGCTAGTCACTTTCCACTATTCGGGCAAAACTGCATGATATGTTGTCTTGACGGCAAAACCTCAGACGGTTATGGTTTGCCGGGACAGTGCAAAATCGCGCATTAAATGTACTCCTCATACTTCAAGTTGTCCGGGGTATTGCTGGTTTTTTAGCCTGACTAGTAACGTGAAGTATGACGGGTATACACAATAATTTTATTTTTAGGCTTGTAATAATGGACAAATTTGACGCTTATCGCCGCCGGCTTCTGGCTTTAGGAGGCGTAGCTCTCGGTACATCACTATTGTCGTTCCCCGCATTAGCTACTCTTTCTACTCCGCGCCCGCGTATCTTAACACTCAATAATCTTAATACTGGTGAGTCGCTTAAGGCTGAATTCTTTGATGGTAAAAGCTATATCAAGGATGAACTCACCCGGTTAAATCATTTTTTCCGTGATTATCGTGCCAATAAAATGACCACTATCGACACGGCATTATTTGATCAGCTGTATCGCTTACAAGTGTTACTAGGTACCAAAAAACCAGTTCAGTTGATCTCTGGATATCGCTCTGTTGATACTAACAATGATCTGCGGGCGCATCACCGTGGGGTAGCGAAAAAGAGCTATCACACTAAAGGTCAGGCAATGGACTTCCATATTGATGGCGTGGCCTTAAGCCAAGTGCGTAAAGCCGCATTATCGATGCGAGCCGGTGGGGTGGGATATTACCCACGCAGTAACTTTGTACATATTGATACCGGGCCGGTCAGGACCTGGTAATACAACAAGCCGGTGTTTGCCCACCGGTAATGGAGCAGCATGAACTACCATATTATTCCCGTCACCCCGTTTGCCCAAAACTGTTCATTAGTCTGGTGCCCAAAGACTCAACAAGCCGCTTTGGTTGATCCGGGAGGTGATGCGGAACGCATTAAACAGGAAATTGAACAGACGGGAGTTAAGGTTACACAGATCCTGCTGACCCATGGTCATCTGGATCATGTTGGTGCTGCAGCTGAGCTTGCGGCTTACTTACATGTTCCTGTTATTGGCCCGCAAAAAGAAGATGAATTCTGGCTTCAGGGATTACCGCAGCAGAGTAAGATGTTTGGTCTTGAAGAGTGCCAGCCTTTAGTGCCAGACCAATGGCTGGAAGAGGGCGATAGCGTGAAAGTTGGTGAGACAACATTTCAGATATTGCATTGCCCTGGCCATACACCTGGTCATATCGTGTTTTTTGATCCGATTTCCCGGTTACTGGTTTCTGGTGATGTTATTTTTAAAGGTGGAGTAGGGCGTAGTGACTTCCCGCGTGGAGATCACGGCGCATTAATTGATGCTATCAAACGTAAGCTGTTGCCGCTAGGCGATGATGTGACCTTTATTCCTGGTCATGGCCCACAGTCTACCCTGGGTGAAGAACGACGGAATAATCCATTTTTACAAGATGAGCTACCAGTCTGGTAAAAATTACCGCTTAATAAAAAACCGCTGGTATCTTTGGTTACCAGCGGTTTGTTCTGATAGCTTGAAGTCAGCGTACTGAATTACAGTACGGCAACGATAGCTTCACACAGTGGGGACATATTGTCTGGCGTTAATCCAGCCACGTTAATACGACCCGAAGCAACAGCATAGATACCGAACTCTTCACGCAGACGTAATACCTGCTCTTTACTTAAGCCGCTGAAAGAGAACATACCGTTCTGGTTAATGATAAAGCTAAAGTCACGGCTGGCGCCTTTCTCTTGCAGCGTGTTCACAAACAATTGACGCATGCGGTGGATACGCTGACGCATTTCAGTCAATTCTTGTTCCCAGAGGGTGCGTAACGCTTCATTGCTCAGAATGGTCGCGACAACCGCAGCACCATGTGCTGGTGGGTTAGAATAGTTGGCACGAATGGTCGCTTTCACCTGACTAAAGGCACGCTCAACCGTTTGGGCATCAGCAGCAACCAGAGTACAGGCACCGACACGTTCATTGTACAGGCCAAAGTTCTTAGAGTAGGAGCTGGCAACAATCAGCTCTTTATGGCTGGCAGCAAACAGGCGCAGACCTTCAGCATCTTCTTCCAGACCACGAGCAAAACCCTGATAGGCGAAATCAAACAGCGGTAACCAGCCTTTTTCCAGCGACATTTCGCACAGGGTTTGCCACTGTTCGAAATCAGGATCGATACCGGTTGGGTTATGGCAGCAACCATGGAACAGAACCACATCACCCGCTTGTGCTGCCTGCAGGCTGTCAATCAGACCCGCAAAGTTGAGACTGTGATTGGCCGCGTCATAATAGTTATATTCACAGACTTCCAGGCCGGCAGACTCGAAAACATTTTTATGGTTCGGCCAGCTAGGATTACTTACCCAGATACGTTTCGCAGAGGTGTTGTGAGCAATAAAATCAGCTGCTACACGAAGAGCACCCGTGCCGCCAGGGGTCTGTGCCGTACGCGCACGTTTGGCTTCGATAATCGGGCTGCCTTTGCCAAATAACAGCTCTTGAGTGCATTGACCAAATGCTGGAATACCGTCAATGCTGAGATAGTTTTTTGTGACTTCATTTTCCAGTAAATAAAGCTCTGCTTTTTTTACGCTGGTCAGAACCGGTGTATTACCGGTTTCATCTTTATAGACGCCAATACCCAGGTTAATTTTATTTGCACGGTCATCGGCACGGAACAGATCGGCCAGGCCCAGAATTGGGTCAGCAGGAGCAGCAGCAATGTTCTCAAACATAACGGATTCCATAGAGATAGCGGGAGAAATTAATATCAGGTTACCCGCAGTTGTACTAAATGCCAACCGTTTGCAAAAAAAAGAATGAAGGGGAATTAATACGCGGTTTGTTGTGCTTTTCAGGTATAAAAAAACAGGACTTACGTCCTGTTTTTATTCAAATCAGACAAATATTTGTAGGATTAGAACTGGTAAGCTACACCAACAACGCCTTGGTTGTCAGAACCGATCCAGCCGCCATCAGTTTTCTCAGCTTCGCCAGTTTTCAGCAGGTTGATACGGTAGTCACCGTAAACGCTGAAGTTTTTGTTGAAGTAGTAGTAAGTACCAACCTGGATGTATTTAGCCAGTTCAGCATTAACTTTTTGTCCACCAACACTATACAGGTCCTTGCCTTTAGAGTGTACGAAGGCCAGGGATGGACGCAGACCGAAATCGAATTGATACTGAGCGATCATTTCGAGGTTTTCAGTTTTACCAGCAGCAACATCCGGGATATCAGCACCAGCAGGTACAGCTACGAAGCCATTTTTCACATTACTCATATTACGAGTTTCGGCATATACCGCTGCCAGATAGATATTGTTGGCATCGTATTTAGCACCGAATGCAAAGGCTTCAGCACGCTTAGCGCCGTTACCCAGTTTTGTTTTTTGGGCATCGGTACGGTTAGAGTTGCTGTATGCGCCGGTCAGAGCGAAACCTTCAGCGAAGTTATATTCTGCTGAGTAACCCAGGCCATCGCCATTATCTTTGGTTGCATTGCCACGATCGTTTTTACCCTGGTACTGGATACCGAAGTTCAGGCCTTCAACGTGACCGAAGAAATCGGTGTTACGATAAGTCAGAACACCAGTAGTACGGTTGTTCATGAAGTTATCAGTGTTTCCACCCCAGGTTTCACCAGAGAAAGATGGAGACATATCGGTATAAGACTCAACGTCATAAACGATACCGTGGTTACGACCGTAGCTCAGAGAGCCGGCTTCACCTGCTTTGATACCAGCGAAAGCCAGACGAGTTACGTTATCTTGGTTGCCTTCTGCTTTGCTTGCTTTAGCACGGTATTCCCAACGACCGAAACCGACCAGGTCAGAATTGATCTGAGTTTCACCTTTGAAGCCAATCTGGCCATAGGAAGCATCGCTGCTGCCTTTTTTGGTGCCCTTGTCTTTATCTGCTTCATTGGTATTGAAACCACGCTCACCAACAACTTTACCGTAGAAGTCTAATTTGTTGCCGTCTTTGTTGTAGATCTCAGCAGCGTTTACAGAACCAGCTACCAGGATAGCAGGGATGATCACTGCCAGAATATTGCGCTTCATCATTATTTATTACCCTCATTGGTTTTATGAACACCTGCCACTGCCGTCAACAATTCCTTACAAAATTGCCGATGAGAGTTTGGTGTCTTTCTGTGTCTGAAGGCATCTTTCCATCCATGACCGGGTTTCGCTAGCCTGAAAGTGCTACAAATATCAAAACTAAGTTACAAATGGAAAATATGTGTAACAATTGATGAATTTAATGGAACTTTGTGAACTAATTCAAACTTCGGCTTAATAATTAATGAGATGATTTTTTCTTAACGTATATATATGAATTGCTTATGTTTAATTTGTATAAGTATCATTTTTCTCAGATAAGGCTCATCTACAGCTCTTTCCTGGAAAGCAAAAGATGACACACGTTATAGTGAAAGATTGATAAAATGTGCGGTATCCAACAGGAAACAAATCAAGTCTGACAGTCAATGAATATGTTTCATTTTGCCCTTATTGTAAGAAACACCTTGTAACCAGGGCGCATACAGAAACGGTTGAAATTGACAATTAAATAGCAATCATTAATAAAATATATGTAAAGAAAGCTCTAATGCTTGTCATATTTAGAATGCAGCTAGAAAGTTGTGTCAGATGTTGTCTGGGATGAGAAGTGAAGGCCAGTAAAATAGAAGCAGGATTGATTCAGGGAAAGAAGAGGGAAAACAGTATTCCCTCTTAATATTGTCTTGTGGGTATATACCCAAAATGATTAGAAGCTTGCGTTACGTGGAGTACGTGGGAAAGGAATCACGTCACGTACGTTCTGAACACCAGTCACATAAGCAATCAGACGCTCAAAACCAAGTCCAAAGCCAGAATGAGGTACGGTGCCGTAACGGCGCAGATCGCGGTACCACCAGTAATCTTCTTTATTCAGTCCCATTTCCGCCAGGCGGGCATCTAAGACATCCAGGCGTTCTTCACGCTGCGAGCCACCAATGATCTCACCGATGCCTGGAGCCAGAACATCCATTGCGGCAACCGTCTTACCGTCTTCGTTAAGGCGCATATAGAACGCCTTAATATCTTTTGGATAGTTTTTCACGACGACCGGTGCTTTAAAGTGTTGCTCTGCCAGGTAGCGTTCATGCTCTGAAGAGAGGTCAACACCCCAGTAAACTGGATTTTCAAAGCTTTGGCCGCAATTCAGGAGAATTTCAACTGCATCGGTGTAATCGACCTGAGCAAAATCTGCCTTAATAAATTTCTGCAGACGTTCAATAGCGTCTTTATCAACACGTTCAGCGAAGAACTGCATATCATCCATGCGTTCTTCCAGTACCGCATTGAAGACGTATTTCAGCATGGCTTCTGCCAGACCCGCGACATCATTTAAGTCAGCAAAGGCAACTTCAGGTTCCAGCATCCAGAACTCTGCCAGGTGACGGCTGGTATTCGAGTTCTCTGCACGGAACGTTGGGCCAAAGGTATACACTTTTGATAATGCACAAGCGTAGGTTTCGCCGTTCAATTGACCGGATACTGTCAGGAAGGACTCTTTGCCAAAGAAATCTTTATCAAAGTCGACTTTTCCTTCTGGCGTCCGTGGCAGATTTTCCATGTCAAGCGTGGATACGCGGAACATTTCACCAGCACCTTCGGTGTCCGAAGCGGTAATCAGCGGAGTTGAAACCCAGAAGTAACCTTGCTCATCAAAGAAGCGATGTAGCGCCTGGGCCAGGGTATGACGTACACGCGCTACCGCACCGATCAGGTTAGTGCGCGGACGTAAATGCGCAACCTCGCGCAGATACTCAATACTGTGGCGTTTGGCGGCCATCGGATAGGTATCAGGGTCATCAACCCAGCCAGTCACTTCAACCTTAAGTGCCTGTATTTCAAAACTTTGCCCTTGGCCTGGAGAGGCGACTACGGTACCGGTAACGACGACAGAACAACCTGTGGTCAGATGCAGTATCTCGTCATTATAATTGGGCAAGGAATGATTAATAACAGCCTGTACAGGATCAAAGCAGGAGCCATCATAAACGGCAAGGAAGGAGATACCAGCTTTTGAATCTCTCCGAGTACGTACCCATCCGCGCACGGTGACTTCGCTGTCAACGGCGGCACGGCCCTGGAGTACGTCGGCTACAGGCACAACGCTCATAGTTTTCTCTCTATTTAATGGTCAATAAAAAATTAGCCCAAAAGGGGCTATCTATATTACTTGTCGTGTGTCAGCAGACAAGAAGAATTCGCTGTCTGCTATGAAGAAATCATTGTTCGACGGGCTATGAGAATTTTATCCCTCAAGCCTGTCATGAATTAGCTGGCTTTCTTGACCTCAGGCAGATCAAAGGCCTCACGTAGCGCACGAACAAAAGCTTTATCCTGACAAATGGTTTTACCCGGACTATCGGATAGCTTCGCTACGGGTTTCCCATTGCATTCTACAAGTTTAATCACAATGTTGAGTGGTTTAACATGTGGGATATCACAGCTTAGGCGGGTGCCGATACCAAAACTGAGCTGCACACGATCTGAAAAATGACGATATAATTCAACCGACTTCACCAGATCAAGATTATCCGAGAACACCAGTACTTTGCTCATTGGGTCGATACCCAGGCTCCGGTAGTGGGCAATTGCTTTTTCACCCCAGGCGAAGGGATCTCCTGAATCATGACGCAATCCCTGATAACGGGTGGCAAAGTTATGGTCAAAATCACGCAGGAAAGCATCCATAGTAATACAGTCAGTTAAGGCGATGCCAAGGCTGTCTGGATATTCATCCAACCACGCTTGCAGCGCTGCTCGCTGACTATTCGCAAGAGTCGGACTGATTTGCTGATGTGCCTGGAACCATTCATGGGCTTGGGTACCCATTGGCGTCAGGTTCAGCGAACGCGCCAGAGAATAGTTACTGGTACCGACAAACCAGGGTTCATCACGCAGGCGAGTGACAATAGCTTGTTGTATCTCGCGCGAGAAACGACGACGCGTACCAAAGTCCATTAATCGGAAAGCGCTCAGATCAATATCTTGGGTTAAGCGGTTAAAGTCACTGAGCTTACTTTCCAGATGATCAAGTGCCATGTGCACATTTACACCAGGCGAACGATGACGATGGGCGACTTCACTAATTACAGCAAGTAGTGGCACTTCCCACAAAATGACCTCACGCCAGGGACCGGTCAGCCGAATATCAAGATGGCCCTGGTTATTGGTCACCTGAACCTGAGAGGGATCAAAGCGGAACTGACGTAACCAGTTAAGGTAATCAGCTTTGAAAAAAGGCAAACCTTCAAGCCAGCGAGATTCTTCCGGGCTGAGTGCCAGATGCTGCATAAAACCAATTTGCTCACGCACTGCATCGGCATAAATACCTAACAGGTCATCACCGCGACAACGGAATTCCGCTGTAACGGCAACCTCGTCATAGAGGTGAAAAACAGCTTGCTGCATATGAAGCTTATAAGCGTCAGTATCCAGTAGCGATTGAAATATTTGGGAAGCGTATCGAGTCATGGCGCGTTTCAGCATCCTCTCACAGGAGCGTTTCCATCAAAGAACAGGCAGATAATGACGCAGGAGTATACCTTGATTATCTGTTTATTGAAGTAAGATCACAACACAGCTGGAATACGGGGTCGATGGCAATTCGTGCCGAATAGTAGATTTAGTCATACTTTTGCTATTTATTAGAGCTAAATTACGGGTTACTGAGCAAAAGTTTATCATTATCAGCAATAGTTCCCAGAACGTGAAAACGACTTAGCATTCTTCGTTGGCTGGATAAAGATTCTGCGTGGTAACATTACTGCAACAGAAACAGACTGAATGCCGTTTATCTACGGCTTAATAAGAAGGTTTTTATGACACAACAACCTCAAGCCAAATATCGTCACGATTATCGTGCACCAGACTTTACCATTAGTGACATTGATTTAACTTTCGCTCTTGATGCCACTCGTACCCAAGTGACTGCTGTAAGCCGTGTGGTTCGCCAGGGTGAGGCAAATGCCAGCCTGCATCTTGATGGCGAAGACTTGACACTGGTTTCCATCAACGTTGATGGGCAGGACTGGTCTGATTATCGTCAGGAGCAGGGCGCATTAATTATCGCCTCGTTGCCAGATATTTTTACGCTGACTATTGTCAATGAAATTAGTCCAGCAGCCAACACGGCCCTGGAAGGATTATATCAGTCAGGCGAAGCACTCTGCACACAATGTGAGGCTGAAGGATTCCGTCATATCACCTGGTATATGGACCGCCCGGATGTACTGGCTCGCTTTACCACTAAAATTATTGCTGATAAGAAAAAATATCCTTATCTACTGTCCAACGGTAACCGTATCGCGCAAGGAGAACTTGGGGATGGGCGTCATTGGGTTCAATGGCAAGATCCGTTCCCAAAACCGAGCTATCTGTTTGCACTGGTTGCAGGTGACTTTGATGTCCTGCGTGATAGTTTTAAAACCCGTTCAGGCCGCGATGTTGCTTTGGAACTGTTTGTTGATCGTGGCAATCTGTGCCGCGCAGACTGGGCGATGACCTCCCTGAAAGCCTCAATGGCATGGGATGAAAGTCGTTTTGGGCTGGAATATGACCTCGATATCTACATGATTGTTGCGGTTGATTTCTTCAATATGGGCGCAATGGAAAATAAAGGCTTGAATGTCTTTAACTCCAAATTCGTCCTCGCGCGTGCAGAAACCGCAACCGATAAAGATTATCTCGATATTGAGCGGGTTATCGGTCATGAATATTTTCATAACTGGACCGGGAACCGTGTTACCTGTCGCGACTGGTTCCAGCTCAGCCTGAAAGAAGGACTGACAGTATTCCGTGATCAGGAATTTAGTTCTGACCTTGGGTCGCGTGCCGTTAATCGTATTCAGAATGTACGTACTATGCGGGCGATGCAGTTTGCTGAAGATGCCAGCCCGATGGCGCATCCGATTCGTCCGGATAAAGTTATCGAAATGAATAACTTTTATACCCTGACAGTTTATGAAAAAGGATCAGAGGTGATTCGTATGCTACATACTCTGCTGGGAGAGGAAAACTTCCAGAAAGGTATGCAGCTGTATTTTGAACGTCATGATGGTAGTGCTGCAACCTGTGACGATTTTATTCAGGCCATGACTGATGCTTCTAATATTGATTTATCACTCTTCCGTCGCTGGTATAGCCAGGCGGGAACGCCTGTTGTCACGGTCCGTGATGATTATGATCCAGAAACTGAACAGTATCGTTTGACCATCAGTCAAATGACCCCGCCAACGGCAGAACAGCAGGAAAAATTACCACTACATATTCCATTCGATATCGAACTTTATGATAACGAAGGGCAGGTGATACCCCTGCAGAGAGAGGGGCATCCGGTACATTCTGTACTGAATGTGACCCAGGCAGAGCAGACATTTATTTTTGATAATGTTTACTTCCAGCCAGTGCCATCATTACTGCGCGAATTTTCTGCGCCAGTAAAACTGGAATATAAATGGAGCGACCAGCAACTGGTCTTTTTAATGCGTCATGCGCGCAACGATTTCTCGCGCTGGGATGCGGCACAAAGCCTGCTGACGCTTTATATCAAAATCAATGTTAATCGTTGTGAACAGGGGCAGCCTCTTTCTCTGCCACTGCATGTCGTTGATGCTTTCCGTGGGATTTTACTTGATGAGCATATCTCCCCGGCGCTGGCGAGCGAGATCCTGACCCTGCCGTCACAAAATGAAATTGCTGAACTGTTCCCGGTTATCAATCCTCAGGCTATTGCTAAAGTTCATGGAGCATTAATCCATACTCTGGCAACAGAACTTGCTGATGAGTTACTGGCGGTCTATAACGCTAATAAGCTTGAACATTACCAGGTAAACCATAGCGATATTGGTCAACGTGCCTTGCGTAATACCTGCCTGCGTTATTTGGCATTCGGTGAGGTGGAACTGGCCCTGAACCTGGTACGCCGCCAGTATCAGGATGCAGATAATATGACTGATTCTATTGCTGCACTGTCTGCGGCAGTAACGGCAGGTTTACCTTGTCGTGATGAGTTACTGGCGCATTTTGATGACAAATGGCATCAGGATGGTCTGGTTATGGATAAGTGGTTTATGTTGCAAGCGACCAGCCCGGCGAGTGATACCCTGGAAAATATCCGCAAGCTTTTGAACCATCGTTCATTCAGTCTCAGTAATCCGAACCGTACTCGCGCATTAATCGGAGCTTTTGCGCTTAATAACCCTGCCGTTTTCCATGCTAAAGATGGCAGTGGCTATCAGTTTATGACGGAAATGCTCACCGAGTTGAACAGCCGTAACCCACAAGTAGCATCACGTCTCATTGAGCCATTAATTCGCCTGAAACGTTATGATGCTGAGCGTCAGCAAATGATGCGGGTCGCTTTGGAACAACTGAAAGGGCTGGATAATTTATCTGGTGATCTGTTTGAGAAAATCGCTAAAGCGTTAGCGTAATAAAAACAGCCCTCACTCAGCAATGAGTGGGGGCTGAGAGTAATGGCAACCCGAATGAAGATCTGATTCTGCATTGTTTAATCAAAAAAGCGTTCGTTATAAGGAATGCAGTCGATAGTAATCAGTAAAAACTCGAATTATTTAGGGTATAGATCAAGATTGAATCAATCATTCGGGACATTATTAATATAGAGTGTCTACTCTATGATGCTATCTGCACTGCTGCATTGGTAAGTATCGGTCGAGTTAATAAGTCACTGACATCTATTTTTCTTCGTTGCAACGCTTGTAAGAAAAGGTTTAACGAACCATCCAGACGCTGTTTCAGATCTGGAGTAAAGAGTGGCTTATGCTGATAGTCAGTGACTTGGCTATCGTCAGCGAACACACCATGTAGAATTTCTTGTGCCTTCAATGCATTCAGTACCGGTTTCAAGGCATAGTCCACAGCTAACATGTGGGCAATAGTGCCGCCGCTGGCCAGTGGTAGAACGACTTTATTGTCCAGTGCTCGTTCCGGAAGCAAATCAAGCAATGTCTTCAGACCACCAGAAAAAGAGGCTTTATAAACCGGAGTTGCGATAATTATGCCGTCAGCTGTAGCTAGCTGTTCAATGAGTGTATGCAATGCCGGGCTGTCAAAGCGTGCATAGAGGAGATCTTCAGGGGCAAAGTTCTGTAGGTGCCAATGATAAACTTCAATATCTAACTTACGCAGTTGCTTACGCGTATATTCCAGCAGTGCGCTGGAACGTGACGGGAAACGGGGGCTTCCGGCCAAAGTTATTACTCGCATAACGTCTCCTAATCACTGATATATTCACAAATATACCCGTCATACTTCAAGTTGCAGATGCGTTGGCGGCGCTCACTCACACGAATCATTGACTTGCGTAAGCTCATCGAGATTCTTTCGCTTGCTGCGTTACGCGGCTTCTAAAGAATCCTCGCCCAGGCGAGTCAACGCTTTGCGTTGTTCAAAACGTAAACGTTTTGTCCTGCAACTCGAATTATTTTGGGTATAGGCTGGTTATACTTTCGTGTCGTCTGAGTGTTTTACTCTATTAGCTGAACCGTCGACTACATCTGAGTTCTACACTTCGACATCACATAAATTATTTTAGTTACAGATAGCTTGATAACTGAATTCTGGCAGAGAGACGGTATTTATCTAAATGACTTTTCCGGCATTAAAAACCCAATAATGTGCATATCACTGGCATTCTTCTGATTATCTTAGTGTTGCTTTAACGTTTTACTTTATACCCGTCATACTTCTAGTTACTTGGGTGTTGCTGCAGTGAGGACAGCCGAATCACATAGTGTGTCTATGCTCATCGACTGTCTTCTCTTTGCGCCTACAGGCAACTCGAATTATTTATAGGGTATAGATAAAAAAAAGAAAACGTCTTGAATTAACGGTTGAACGCAGTGATTCAGGCTTTTTTGCGCTCTGTCAATTCCAATTGGACAGGAGATAGTGAATAATACCGCCCCGGTCTGCATACCGGGAATCCAGGAGAAGTCATGTTCTACCCCTTCGTTCGCAAAGCTCTATTTCAGCTCGACGCTGAACGCGCTCATAACCTGACCTTTCAACAGCTTCGTCGCATTAGTGGTACGCCTCTTGAAAGACTCATTCGTCAGAATCTTCCCGTAAAGCCAGTGACCTGTATGGGGTTAACCTTTAAAAACCCTCTCGGTTTAGCTGCTGGACTGGATAAAAATGGTGAGTGCATTGATATTCTGGGTGCTCTGGGTTTCGGTTTTATTGAAATCGGCACCGTGACACCGCGCCCACAGTCGGGTAATGATAAACCGAGGATCTTCAGGCTGCCTGAAGCAGAAGGCCTGATTAACCGTATGGGTTTTAATAACCAAGGTGTTGATAACCTGGTGGAGAACGTCAAAAAAGCTCATTTTGATGGAATCTTAGGAATCAATATTGGTAAAAATAAAGATACTCCAGTAGAGCAGGGCGAAGACGATTACTTGGCTTGTATGGATAAAATTTATCCTTATGCGGGTTATATCGCTATCAATATATCTTCACCGAATACACCAGGGTTACGTTCGCTACAATATGGAGATGCGTTGGACTCACTGCTGAGCAGTATTAAAAAGAAACAGCAGCAGTTGCATGACCATCACCATAAATATGTCCCGGTGGCGGTAAAAATTGCTCCTGACCTTTCTGAAGAGGAATTGATCCAGGTTGCTGATAGTCTGGTCAGACATAATATTGATGGTGTGATTGCCACCAATACGACTCTGGACAGAAGTTTAGTGCAGGGAATGAAATATTGTGATGAAGCAGGAGGGCTGAGTGGCCGTCCGGTACAGCTGAAAAGTACAGAAATTATTCGTCGCTTATCTCAGGAGTTGAATGGCCGCTTACCGATTATTGGAGTGGGTGGTATTGATTCCGTCATTTCTGCTCGCGAAAAAATGGCGGCGGGTGCCTCTTTAGTACAAATATACTCAGGATTTATTTATAAAGGCCCATCATTGATTAAAGAAATCGTAACTCATCTTTAAATAAATTCCGCTTCCATGATACCAGGACTTTATTTTAAGTCCTGGTTGATTTATATTCATCAGTTGATGCTTATTTAGACAGAGTTAAAATGTTTTTTATTAAGGATGAGTGTTTAAGTAGCAATAGGAATAGGAATAGGCTTAATACAAGGAAAGAATAATGCGAATTAAACCAGACGACGACTGGCTATGGTATTTTGACGAAGAACATGATCGAATGATGCTCGACCTGGCTAATGGAATGCTCTTTCGTTCACGTTTCCCTCGCAAAATGTTAACACCTGATGCTTTTGAAAAATCAGGTTTTTGTGTCGATGATGCCGCATTATATTTTTCATTTGAAGAAACGTGTCGCTGTTTGATATTAAGTGATGAACAACGCGCTGAGCTGGTTTTAAATGCTTTGGTTGCCATCCGTTTTTTAAAACCACAGATGCCCAAGAGCTGGCATTTTGTGACACATAATAATTACTGGCAACCTGAAGTCGGTGCTGCGGCCTGTGCGTGGCTGAACGATAGCTGGCAACAGGTGAATCTGCTGGTGATTGAAACCGGCGATAATGCCGCTCTTTGCTTACTGGCACAGACGGAATTGAACCTGGCTGGGCGAGCGATGCAACTCGGTGATGTGATTAAAGTGATGAACGACAGACTGAAACCTCAGCCTGACGTCCAGTATTTTGGTCTGGAGCACGCGGTTTAATTCGGCGCGATACACAAGTCTCCAGTTGGCACACAGCTGCAGCTTAAAACCGTCCCATCTCCAGAGGCCGCCCCTTTTTTTAGTGCATGGACTTCGCCTTCCAGTAAACGAATACGACAGCTGCCACAAATACCCGCCCGACAAGAATAAGGAACTTTGATTCCTTGTTGTTCTAGCTGTTCAAGCAAAATTTGCTGATTATTGCCCTGAAACGTTTGTCCAGACCAATTAATGGTCACCTGATGACTCGCGACAGTTTGTGCGGCGACACTTTCTACAACTGTACCGGCACAATATAATTGTGGTGGTTTAGTTGCCAGAACTTCCACCTCATCACCAACACGGATAATGCCACTGTGACGCGCAATCAGATTTTGGCCAAAATCGACATTGCTTGTTCCTTGAGCGGTACGGAAACTCTGTAAGGTTGCCAGGGGTTCGCCACTTGGATGTCGGCGTCCACGTTCTGGGCTAATTGTCGTCAGTACGCAACGACTACAAGGTTTGACGACATCAAAAGTGACGCCACCGATACGTATAATCTGCCAGCTGTCCTCGGCCCAGGCGGGGATGCCTGTAACAACCAGATTTGGGCGGAACTGATTCATAGCGACACTGGCCGGACAGCGCTGTTGTAAGTCGCGCAGTGATGCTTCGTTAGTCAGTAAATAAGGAAAGCCGTCCGCAAAGGACAGGGGCACTTCTTCATGCTGCTGCACACGCCGCGTTAAATGTTCGCCTACCCAACGTAGTTGTACTGGGCGAGGGAAAAAGCCGCTTAGCCAGTCGTTTATCTCTACGGGAGCTATTTTGGCTGTGAAGTGATTTCCCCAAACTTCTGTTGGTGCAGGCGCTGAGGTAAAATCGGCAAAGCGGATTGTCGCAGTACTGCCATCGGGTGCACTCAGATAAAGTCCGTCATGCAGTAGTGCTGGAGTAAAAAGTACCATCTGCGGATACAGGCGGGCTGTGATAAAAGTGCCATCAGTTTCCGTTATCATAAAAATACGGTCGAAAGCGGCTCCACTGGTTGAAATCTGGGTATGAGAAAGAGCCAGACCACGCATTGATTTTACTGGATAGATATGAAGTTGAGATAAGTTAATCATGGGATCCTCTGTCAATCGGCATATTTCTCGTTACCTGAGTGTGGCTTACGTGAAGCTGACGCGACAAGAAATTTGAATTATTTAGGGTATGGAGAAATTAACCCGGGCAACTTTATGACATGCGTGGCGGATTAGCTATAATGCGGGACAATTTTCTTTTTTTTGATAAGTGACGATATGAATTCTCTGTTTGCCAGCACGGCGCGTGGTTTCGAAGAGCTATTAAAAACTGAACTAGAAAGCTTAGGCGCGCTGAACTGCAAAATTGTGCAGGGCGGCGTACATTACCAGGGAGATTCACGTCTTCTTTACCAAAGCTTGATGTGGAGCCGTCTGGCGTCACGTATTTTATTACCCTTGACGGAATGTAAAGTTTATAGCGATCTTGATCTTTACCTCGGGGTACAGGTTATCGACTGGCCTGCGTTGTTCGGACCAAACGCGACCTTTGCGGTACACTTTAGTGGTCTGAATGATACTATCCGCAATAGCCAGTATGGGGCATTGAAAGTTAAAGATGCGATTGTCGACTCTTTCACCCGCAAAAACTTGCCACGTCCTGACGTCAATCGTGAAGCGCCAGATCTGCGTATTAATGTCTGGTTGAATAAAGAAACTGCCAGCATTGCTCTTGATTTAAGTGGCGAAGGTCTGCATCAGCGTGGCTACCGTGACGAAACCGGTGCTGCACCGATTAAAGAGACCCTGGCCGCTGCTATCGTTATGCGTTCAGGCTGGCAGTCAGGCACACCGCTCCTCGACCCAATGTGTGGTTCCGGGACCCTGCTGATTGAAGGCGCGATGATAGCCACCGATCGTGCACCTGGCTTGCATCGCAAGCGCTGGGGATTTCAGGGCTGGGCAAACCATGACCATGAATTATGGCAAGAGGTCACGACCGAAGCACAACGTCGGGCGCGTGAAGGCGTGAGCCAGTATACTTCTCGCTTCTTTGGTTCAGATAATGACCGTCGTGTGATTGAACATGCGCGTGCTAATGCCCGTCGTGCCGGTCTGGCTGACCTTATCCAGTTCGAAGTTAAGGATGTCACTAAACTGACAAATCCATTACCTGAAGGCCCGGCCGGGATGCTTATCAGCAATCCTCCTTATGGGGAGCGTCTGGAAAGTGAACCTGCGCTGATTGCCTTGCACAATGTATTAGGTCGTCGGTTTAAAGAGCAGTTTGGTGGCTGGCACTTATCTTTATTTAGCGCCTCACCAGAACTGTTAAGCTGTCTGCAATTGCGCGCAGAGCGTCAGTTCAAGGCGAAAAATGGCCCACTTGATTGTGTGCAGAAAAATTATACTCTTGCTGTTCACGCAGAAGGGAGTACCGGAGCCATTAGCCAGGTTGCGGAAGATTATGCAAACCGTTTGCGTAAGAACGCCAAAAAACTCGATAAATGGGCGCGTCAGGAAGGCATTACCTGCTATCGCATCTATGATGCTGACCTGCCAGAATATAACGTTGCGGTCGATCGTTACGGTGACTGGGTCGTGGTGCAAGAGTATGCTCCGCCGAAAACAGTAGAGCCGCAAAAAGCGCGTCAGCGTCTGTTTGATGTTATTGCCGCCACCCAAAGTGTACTGGAGTTGCCTGGTAATAAATTGGTTCTGAAAACCCGTGAGCGTCAAAAGGGTAAAAATCAGTACCAAAAAATGGGTGAGAAAGGTGACTTTATGGAAGTGAGCGAGTATGACGCTCGCTTATGGGTCAATCTTACCGATTATCTCGATACCGGTTTGTTCCTTGACCACCGTATTGCCCGTCGTATGCTGGGCGAAATGAGTAAAGGCAAAGACTTCCTTAACTTATTCGCTTATACCGGCAGCGCTACGGTTCATGCAGGTCTTGGTGGTGCACGTACCACTACCACTGTAGATATGTCACGTACCTATCTTGAGTGGGCAGAGCGCAATTTACGCCTTAATGGTTTAACTGGCAGACCGCATCGCCTGATCCAGGCTGACTGTCTGGGTTGGTTACGCGAAAGTAACGAACAGTTTGATCTGATTTTTATCGATCCCCCTACGTTTTCGAACTCCAAGCGTATGGAAGACAATTTTGATGTACAACGTGATCATCTGGACTTGATGAAAGATCTGAAACGTTTATTACGCCCTGGTGGCACCATCATGTTTTCCAATAATAAGCGTGGTTTTAAAATGAATTTCACTGGTCTTGCTGAACTGGGGTTAGTTGCACAAGAAATAACTCAGAAAACGCAGTCACAGGACTTTGCACGTAATCGCCAGATCCATAATTGCTGGTTAGTCACTCACGAATCCCGGAAGTCATAGTCATGTCTTTAATCAGTATGCACGGAGCTTGGTTGTCATTTAGCGATGCACCGTTGCTGGATAATACCGAATTACATATCGAAGAAAATGAACGAGTTTGTCTGGTCGGCCGTAATGGTGCAGGCAAATCAACGTTAATGAAGATTCTTAATCGTGAACTGCCGCTTGATGACGGACGGATGGTTTACGAACAAGATTTAATTGTGGCTCGTTTGCAACAGGACCCACCACGTAATGTGGCGGGTACTGTCTATGATTTTGTCGCTGAAGGCGTGGAAGAACAGGCCGAACACCTGAAAGCCTATCACGATATTTCTCATAAAGTGATGACGGACCCCAGCGAGAAAAATCTCAATGAAATGGCACGCATTCAGGAGATTCTTGATCACCAAGGTTTGTGGTTGCTGGATAGTCGTATCAACGAAGTACTGGAACAGCTTGGGCTGGATGCAGATACTGAGTTGTCGGCCCTTTCGGGGGGGTGGTTGCGTAAAGCCGCTTTAGGCCGGGCATTGGTGAGCTCACCGCGTGTCCTGTTGCTGGATGAACCGACTAACCATCTGGATATTGAAACTATTGACTGGCTGGAAGGTTTTTTGAAAACCTTCCAAGGAAGCATCATTTTTATCTCGCATGACCGTTCTTTCATCCGCAATATGGCAACTCGGATTGTCGACTTGGATCGCGGCAAACTGGTCTCTTACCCGGGCGATTACGAGGCCTATTTACTGGCCAAAGAAGAAGCGTTGCGTGTTGAAGATCTACAGAATGCAGAGTTCGATCGTAAGTTAGCGCAGGAAGAAGTCTGGATCCGTCAGGGAATCAAGGCTCGCCGTACCCGCAACGAAGGTCGTGTCCGTGCCCTGAAAGCGATGCGTAATGAACGTAGTGAACGTCGTGAAGTGATGGGCAGTGCGAAGATGCAAGTCGAGGAAGCTAGCCGTTCAGGTAAGATTGTCTTCGAAATGGAAAATATAAGTTATCAGGTTGCTGGTAAGACATTGGTTCGTGATTTCAGTGCGCAAGTGATGCGTGGTGATAAAATTGCGCTAGTAGGGCCAAATGGCTGCGGTAAAACGACACTGCTGAAACTGATGTTGAGCCAACTGGAAGCAGATAGCGGCCGTGTTCACTGTGGTACCAAACTGGAAGTTGCCTATTTCGATCAACACCGTACCGAGCTTGATCCAGACCGCACAGTAATGGATAACTTGGCTGAAGGTAAACAAGAAGTCATGGTGAATGGTAAACCACGCCATGTATTAGGTTATCTTCAGGACTTCCTGTTCCATCCTAAGCGTGCCATGACGCCAGTTCGTGCGCTTTCTGGTGGCGAGCGTAACCGTCTTTTACTGGCTCGTTTATTCCTGAAACCAAGTAATTTACTGATTCTTGATGAACCGACCAACGACCTTGATGTAGAGACACTGGAACTACTGGAAGAGCTGATTGAAGGTTATCAGGGTACAGTAATGCTGGTGAGCCACGATCGTCAGTTTGTTGATAATACCGTTACTGAGTGCTGGATTTTTGAAGGTAAAGGGAAAATTGGTCGCTACGTTGGTGGATATTTTGACGCTAAAGGTCAGCAAGGATCAACGCAACCTCTACGTACAGTCGCGGGTGAAAAAGCACAGAATAGCCCAGAAAGTAAGCCAGAAACTGTTAAACGAGCTGCAAGTAAATTAAGTTATAATCTGCAACGTGAATTAGAACAGTTGCCGAAAAAGCTTGAACAACTTGAAACGGAAATCGAAACGCTTCAGGCCAAAGTGGGCGATGCTGATTTTTTCAACCAGCCTCATGATACGACACAAAAAGTTCTTGCTGACCTTACGAGTGCAGAACAGTCGTTAGAACAGGCGTTTGAGCGTTGGGAATATCTCGAGTCTCTTAAAGACGGCGAATAAAATCAGGAGAGTATCCATGTGTTCAGAGCACCATCATAAATCACATATTCTATGCCCTCAATGTGATTTGCTGGTGCTATTGCCAGCATTGGAAGATGGTCATAAGGCTGATTGCCCACGCTGTGGGACGATGCTTACGGCCCAGTGGTCTGTTCCGCGTAAGCGACCAACGGTTTATGCGTTGGTCGCATTGTTTATGCTATTGCTGGCTAATTTATTTCCCTTCGTCAATATGAATGTGGCTGGGATCAGTAGTCAGGTGACATTGCTGCAAATACCTAATGTATTATTTGATGAAGACTATGCCAGCCTGGGCACCTTCTTTCTGCTTTTTGTTCAGATAGTTCCAACGTTATTGCTGCTAATTATTTTGCTGCTGGTTAACCGTGTCAGACTGCCTTTAGTGCTCAAAAAATCGATGGCTCGGGTCCTTTTTCAGCTTAAAAGCTGGGGTATGGCAGAAATTTTTCTCGCTGGGGTACTGGTGAGTTTTGTCAAACTTATGGCCTACGGCAGCATTGGTATAGGGAGTAGTTTTATTCCCTGGTGCTTGTTTTGTATTTTACAGCTGATGACATTTATGTATGTTGATAAGCGTTGGCTGTGGGACGATATTCAACCATTACCCGTACTTAATCAGAAGCTGGTGGTTGGTGAAACAGGTTTGAAACAGGGTCTGCGCTCTTGTACCTGCTGTACCGCGATTATGCCAGCCGATATGCTGGAATGTCCCAGGTGCCAGGCACATGGTCATGCTCGGCGTAAAAATAGCTTACAGTGGGCTGTGGCGCTATTACTGACTTCTATTCTGCTCTACTTTCCGGCCAATCTGTTGCCCATTATGGTGACAGATTTTTTAGGGAGCAAATATGCCTCGACGATTATGGAAGGCGTTATTTTGCTCTGGAGTGAGGGGTCTTATCCGGTAGCGATGGTTATTTTTATTGCCAGTATTATGGTGCCGACTTTAAAGATGATTGCCATTGGTTGGTTATGCTGGGATGCAAAACGTCCGCATAAGAAAGACCGGGAAAGAATGCATTTTATTTATGAGATAGTTGAATTTGTTGGTCGCTGGTCAATGATTGATGTTTTCGTTATTGCTGTGCTTTCCGCGCTAGTCAGGATGGGCGGAGTAATGAATATTCACCCGGATATCGGAGCGTTGATGTTTTCGCTGGTTGTTATTTTAACCATGCTTTCAGCAGCGGTATTTGATCCACGCTTGTCCTGGGATAACAGAGACGACGATTTAAATAAGGAGTCCTCCGCAAATGGAGAATAACAAAGGTGAGGCGAAGGTTCAGAAGCTCAAAAGCTGGTCACCAGTTTGGATCTTCCCAATCGTCACGGCTCTGATAGGAGCCTGGATATTATTCTATCACTATAGCCATCAAGGGCCACAAGTCGTCCTGATCACCACCAATGCTGAAGGTATTGAGGGTGGGAAAACGACGATTAAAAGTCGCAGCGTTGATGTTGGAATAGTGGAAACGGCGGTGCTCAGTGATGACTTGCATCATGTCAGAATTACTGCTCGTCTAAACTCGGGTATGGAAAAGCTGTTGCGCCAGGACTCCGCCTTTTGGGTTGTTAAACCGCAAATCGGACGCGATGGTGTGTCGGGACTGGGGACTTTACTCTCGGGGGCATATATTGAACTGCAGCCCGGTTCGCAAGGCGAGCATTTAGAACAGTATTCTCTGCTGGACTCGCCTCCGCTTGCGCCACCAGATGCTAAAGGTATTCGTATTACCCTGGATAGCAAGAAAGCGGGTCAGCTCAATCCTGGTGATCCGGTATTGTTTCGTGGCTATCGGGTCGGCTCGGTAGAAACCAGTAATTTTGATGCCACTAAACGCATGATTACCTACCAGTTGTTTATTGCTGCTCCAAACGACAAGCTCATTACCAACAATGTTCGTTTCTGGAAAGATAGCGGCATCGCGGTGGATTTCTCCTCCCAGGGAATGAGTATTCAGATGGGCTCCCTGACGACATTGTTTAGTGGTGGAGTGAGCTTTGATGTCCCTGAAGGTCTGGATTGGGGGGCGCCGGTAGGATCGGGTGCAGACTACCAGTTATTTGATGACCAAAAGAGTATTCAGGACTCGTTATATAAAGAAAATATTGAATTCCTGATGCTATTTAAAGACTCCATTCGTGGGCTCTCGCCTGGCGCGCCAGTTGAGTTTCGTGGTATTCGTTTGGGTAGCGTGGCGCAAGTGCCTTTCTTCACTGAACAGATGCAGCAAAAATTAGACAGTAATTTCCGTACGCCGGTACTGATTCGTATTGAGCCTGAACGGCTGAAGAATATCGTCGGTCAGGAAACCAATATCCCGGATAATATCGAAGAGTTAATTAAGAGTGGGTTACGGGGTTCAATGAAGACCGGTAACTTGCTGTCGGGCGCACTTTTTATCGATTTCGATTTTTATCCAAATGAAGCGCTGGAGAAAGAAGCGAATGAGATAGATGGTTATGCGGTGATCCCGACTATCAGTGTTGGACTGGCACAAATTCAGCAAAAATTATTAGATACCCTGGATAAAGTGAATAATCTGCCACTTAATCCGATGATCCAGCAGGCGACTAAGACGCTGAACGAAAGTCAGCAGACTCTGAAACGCTTACAGCAAACACTGGATAATCTCAATAAGCTGACCTCCAGTCAGTCAATGCAACAGCTTCCGGCTGATATGCAAAAGACACTACAGGAGCTGAACCGCAGTATGCAGGGCTTCCAGCCAGGCTCAGCAGCTTATAACAAGATGGTGACGGATATGCAGCGTCTTGATCAGGTTTTACGAGAGCTTCAGCCAGTATTGCGAACCCTGAATGACAAGAGCAATGCGCTAGTGTTTGAAGCAAAAGATAAACCCGATCCACAGCCAAAAAGGGCCAAATAATGAAAAAGTGGCTAATTGTCATTGCAACATTGATGCTGGCAGCCTGCAGTAGTAGCAGCAACGGTGGTAAAGTTTATTACCAGCTACCTGTTAGTGAGCAGCCCGCTAATCAGGTGGTAAGTCAGACTGGTGGTCATCTGCTGTGGATTGATCAAGTCATGCTGGCTGACTATCTGGCTGCGAATGGTGTGGTGTATCAGACATCGGATGTACAGTATGTGATTGCGACCAATAATCTGTGGGCAAGCCCTCTGGATCAGCAATTACGTAACACACTAATAAGCAATCTGAGCCAGGCGATGCCTGGCTGGATTGTCGCTTCGCAGCCCTTGGGTAGCGAACAAAGTACCTTGACGGTAAATATCACAGGTTTCCATGGTCGTTATGATGGCAAAGTTATCGTCAGCGGCGAATGGTTGTTGAAACAAAACAATGAAATCATCAACCGTCCTTTCCGTATCGAGCTTAATCAGCAGACGGATGGTTATGACGCAATGGTGAAGACTTTGGCTCAAGCCTGGCAGCAGGAAGCTCAAAGTATTGCTTCAGAACTTATACGTCGTCAGTAGTCTTTTTAAAGCTATACAAAAACGTGGCCATATTTGCGCCACGTTTTTTTTGTCTGAATTTCCCTGATGTTAGCTAAATAAGGAGGACTAAAAGAGTCTGGAAATAGGACAAACATTGCATTTGTATGAATTTTACTCGTTGACTGAGTTTGTTTTTCACGTTATTCATTAGATGTGGTTGCAGCTAGTGCAATTACTGTTTTCTTTTCCACCTGCAAATAAAATGAGGGAAACGAGGCATGAAGAGACAAAAACGAGATCGCCTGGAGCGGGCTCACCAACGTGGTTATCAAGCAGGTATCACCGGACGTTCTAAAGAAATATGTCCTTACCAAATTATTGACCAGCGGTCACATTGGTTAGGAGGCTGGCGGGAAGCCATGGAAATCAGGGCAGTTACTGCTTAATAACGATCTCGCTAGCAATAGAAACCAAAGTAATGCAGAGGTTTCACTGAGTAAATAAAGGTTACCGTACTCAGGAATAACAAGACTAAATGAAATGAAGGCATTCAGTGAATGCCTTCATTGATAAAGGGTATTGGTTAGAAAGCAGACGTGTCTTTGAACAGACCGACTTTCAGGTCGTTAGCGGTATAAATTACGCGCCCATCGACCAGTACTTCACCATCCGCCAGTCCCATAATCAGACGACGGTTAACGATACGTTTAAAGTGAATACGGTAAGTCACTTTTTTCGCTGTCGGCAGAACCTGGCCGGTAAATTTCACTTCACCCACACCCAATGCACGACCTTTACCTTCGCCACCTAACCAGCCAAGGTAAAAACCAACTAGCTGCCACATCGCATCGAGACCCAGACAACCAGGCATCACCGGATCGCCAATAAAATGGCAACCGAAGAACCACAAGTCAGGATTGATATCCAGTTCAGCTTCAACGTAACCTTTATCAAAGTTACCACCGCCTTCGGTCATTTTTACTACGCGGTCCATCATCAGCATGCTTGGTGCTGGTAGTTGTGGGCCTTCAGCGCCAAATAATTCACCGCGCCCGGAGGCAAGAAGGTCTTCTTTTGTATAAGATTCGCGTTTATCTACCATGTCTAAAGTATGCCTTTTTTTAATGAAGTACGCAGATTAGCTAACACGTGTACGCTCAACAAGTCCGATCAGTTGTGGTTGAACCAGTTTAGCCAACGTAACGGCCATGGACGAGGTTGAATATCCGGAGCGATTACTTGAGCGATACGCTCTTGTACTGCATTCATCAGAGTATTTTCACCTTCGCCATCCCACGGAAGGGTGGTTAACAACGGTAACGCATCGGCTACTTCGTCAATTGCCCAGACCGAGAATTTTTCTTGCTCCACTGCCTCAAGCACCTCTTTATGAAGAGTGAGGTGACGCACGTTAGCGGCCGGGATAATGACACCTTGCTGGCCGGTAAAATTACGTTGCTGGCAAATGCGGAAGAAACCTTCGATTTTTTCGTTCAGTCCACCAACGGGTTGCATACGTCCAAACTGATCAACTGAGCCCGTCAGAGCAATATGCTGAGAAATAGGAACATTTGCTAATGCACTGATTAATGCGCACAATTCAGCCATTGATGCACTATCACCATCAACTTCGCCATAGGATTGCTCAAAGGTAATGGAGGCAGAAAATGGAATTTGCTGTTCAAGCTGCAATTCTGACATCAGAAATGCCTGCATGATCATCATGCCTTTAGCATGGATATTTCCGCCTAGTTCAGCTTTGCGTTCTACATCGGTAAACTCGCCGTCACCGACATGAACTACGCAGCTAATACGAGATGGCTCACCAAAGGCACGTGGATGTCCTGGAAACTCAACAACAGATAATGCGTTGATTTGACCGACCATCTCACCTTCGGTCTCAATGCGTATTTGTTCCTGTAAAATTTCATCCTGCATGCGTTCAGCCAGAAAGCCTTCTCGCCATGCACGTTGCTCCAGCATCTGATCTAACTCAGCGGCACCAAATTGTGTTTGTTCACAGAATGGGGCGACTTCGCTTAACTGGCGAGTAATCCAGACAGGGCAGAGTGGGAGCATCTCCTGATCGCCCGTAAAACGCGTGGCTTCTCTCAGTAATGGAACCCAGCCATCTGCGGCAGGCGATGGCAGAGACTTATATTGTGCAACGCCAGATACCCACTGACACCACAGGGTGACATCTTCACCTTCAGTAATCTGCAGGTTATCTTCATATTCGCTGTAAATTGCCACCGCCGCCATTTCTGGCTCCATCTCATGGAAGTCAGCCAGCGAAATACGCTCACCTACTAGTACCAGTTTGAGATTCAGGGGTAATGATGGAATTTTAACAGGAAGAGGGCGTGTTTCATCCGGTGACATCCAGTCGAAACGACCTTGCACAATCATTTGTTTGAGACGTAACCAAAGCAGTGGTTGTGCAAGGACACTACGCAATGACAATACCAGCACACCACCATTTGCCTGATGTATCAGGCCAGGTTCAATACTTATCTCACCAGCAAATTGACGAACGCAGCCAAATAGCTGTTCATTTTCCACCCAGTCAGCGATGATGACGCCACCTTGTGAGGCGAAATTGTCTTCTGATTGTGTGGCAGGACGAAGAGTGACCTGATTTCCCTCTATACTATAATGACCACCGGCAAGGGCATCTTCTTGTGTCCGTGTCTCCTCAATGGCCGCGGCAATGAGACTGAGATACTCAGCTTCTTCGGCGGCTTTAATCAGCATAATGGCTGATGAGTCAGAAAGATGAAACTGTTCAATACCATAGGCTAACCGGGCTTGAACACTCGAGAATGGTGCTAAGTCGTTGTCATAAGGCTGTGCAAAAATCTCCTGATAACTGTCAGTATCAGGAACAAGGGCACGCCAGTCGAGTCGATGAGTCGTCAAAGTCGCTATATATTCATCAATAAGATTTTAAAGGCGTGATTATACAAGAATCCCTAAAGGAGCACACGGATAAAGCAGTAACATCTGGTTATCCTTCTCATGACTGTGATTTTCAGTTCAGGGAATACCATAAAAACTGCTATTCTGGTGAGAGTGAAACGGTCACACTGAGACAACAATGAAATATCAACAGTTGGAAAATCTCGAGAGCGGCTGGAAGTGGAAGTATTTGGTGAAGAAACATCGCGAAGGTGAGTTGATTACGCGATATCTCGAAGCCAGTGCAGCACATGAAGCTGTAGAAAAGCTCCTTGCTCTGGAGAATGTCCCGGTTTTAGTCCAGGACTGGATTGAACTTCATATGAATCCGGGATTAGAAAACCGGATGAAGCAGACTATTCGTGCCCGGCGTAAGCGTCATTTTAATGCTGAGCATCAGCATACACGTAAAAAATCTATCGATCTGGAATACCTGGTCTGGCAACGATTAGCAGGCTTGGCCCAGCGTCGGAACAAAACCTTGTCTGAAACTATTGTACAGTTGATTGAAGATGCGGAACAGAAAGAGAAGGCTGAAAGTAAAATCTCAACGTTGAGACAAGATCTTCAGGCCATGCTTTCCCAAGAGTAACGCTCATACAACACTGAGTTATTCCCAGGATATCAGATAAAAAAAAACCCGCGTTAGCGGGTTTTTTTAAAACGTATGTCAGCTTATGCAGCAGGCTGAACGATAACGTCTTTAATACCTTTAACCTGGATCTCTACACGACGATCTGGTGCCAGGCACTCGATAAGTTTAGCACGTGGTGCTACGTTGTCACAGGTGTTACCAGTAACTGGATCTGCTTTACCCATACCGCGAGCAGAGATCTTGTCAGCTGGGATACCTTTAGCAACCAGGAAGTCAACAACGCTTTGTGCACGTTGCTCAGACAGTTTCAGGTTGTACTGCTCTGAACCGATACGGTCAGTGAAGCCAAGAACAACAACAGAACCGTCAGTTGGATCCAGGCTGCTCAGCTGGCTGTACAGCTGATCCAGTGCTTGTTGACCTTCAGCTTTCAGAGAAGACTTACCGAAAGTGAACAGAACGTCAGACTTCAGAGTGAAGTGTTTAGTCTGTACTTCTGCAGCTGGAGCTGGTGCCGGAGCTGGAGCAGGTGCTGGAGCATCTTCCTGCTGACCGAAGCGATAAGAAACACCAACACTCAACATACCGTTGTCTGGACGAGCACCCAGGGTGTCTTTGTCACCAATGCGGCTAACCCACTGGTATTCCAGACGAGTAGCGATATCACGAGTTACAGCCCACTCAACACCACCTGCAAATACAGGAGAAACGCCAGTGTCGTTGTTGCTGCCACGTACGCCATCGTAGTTATATTTAGAGTCTGCACGCCATACCATACCACCCAGACGGGTATAAACGTCTAAGTCGTTCAGAACTGGGTAGCTCAGTTTAGTCGTCAGCTGGACGCCTTGTGATTTGAATGCGCCATTATTCTCGCTACCTTTATAAGGCATACGGCCTAACCAGTCATAGCCCATTTCAAAACCAACATACGGGTTAACCTGATAACCACCGTAGGCACCTGCGCCCAGTTGATCTTTTCTGGTTGAACCGCTGTTTTCCAGACTTGGACTAGTAGCAGTGGAATGGTATTGAGACCAGCCCAATTTACCACCCGCATACCAAGTATCGTCTTTCGGAGCGGCCTGCGCTACGGTAGCGAAGCCAGCCAGTGCTACAGCAATTGCGATAGCTGTCTTTTTCATTTTATGCGCCTCATTATCATCCAAAATGGCCACGAGCTCTAAGTTACCTTAGAACTTGCGGTAAAATCCTTCGGCCCGGGTTAAGCTCAAATTGTAACATCAACCGATGTATCGGCATTATGGAAGAGCTCCCTGGCGAGATAAATTCTACAACGTAGTAAAAAACTTACAAGCATCAAGTCAGTCTGAATAATAAAAAAAAAGCGTAACTTCGCACATTTAGTTATAATATTGGTCATTAATCGTGCAGTTTGATGGCGTGTTATTCTTTGCAATTTACTTTGTATTCAATTGGTTACTGTTTTTTCTTGTGCGGAAAATGTGAAAATCAAAAAAGTTCCAGGACTTCTCTGAAATTTACTTAATGATACAAACTAGAATGAATTTTTATCCCATTTTGTGGTCTTGTTGCTGAAATATGTTGCGGTCTCATAATAAAACCCAGTGCGTTACCCGACTCCGCAGCAGCACTTAGACGACGATATTCTTCATCCGTAAGGTCCTGATCCAGCCAGCTAATCACGACACTATAATTCCCTGTCTGTAACGCTTTCTCCATTGCATTGATGGTACATGCTGCCGTGTACTGACGGCTCTGCATTACCTTATTTAAAGGTAAGCCAGCTGTTTGCAGCCATTTACGGCTCAGTTTTTGCTGTGGTGTTAACCAGAGCTGCCAGCGTGACTGATGACCTAACTGTTGCAAAAGAGGTAACAGAATACAATGGGCCACCCAAGGTTTATCTTCACGATAGACGATTTCACTAATTAAGCCATGCATATCGGCAGGAGTTTGCGACATTTCGGAAAAAATCGTTGCCGTTGTAGCAGGGCTGAATGAAGTAGGGAAGTCATATGAACGCATAGTAGGGTCTCACGCTGTGCTGTCACTGTATGAATATACAGTAATCCCGGTGAGTGCAAAGATCAACCAAAATTTCGGTGTACCTCTCAATTCTTTTATACAAATTCGCTCAGTATCAAAATCTCATTGCCGGGAACTGCAACGTTACTTATTTTTTGTTGGAAGGGCAGATTATTTTTTGATATTAGTGTAGATGGTAGAATTAGGATTGTTTTACTCATTGATACATAAGGAAAATTAATGAAAGAGCTAACGTATGCAAGAATCCGTGAGTCTCAGGAAAATCTCTCAACATTGGGAGATATTGGCTATCGCCCATTGTTTGGTGGCTACAGTCTTTTTGTTGATGGTGTGATTTTTGCGATGGTTTCTGAGGGAGAGCTTTACCTGCGTGCGTGTGAGCAATGTACTGAATATTTTACAAAAAAGTCAGCCCCAACATTGCAATATTATAAACGAGGATTACCCATTCAGCTTAATTACTATCGGGTAGATGAAGAACTATGGCAGAACATGAGCCAACTCATTCTACTTTCTTCCAGTGCATTAAGGGGAGCTCGTCGGGAAAGATCTCAGCGTAAGTCACTTAGCCGTCTAAAAGATTTACCTAACATCAGTCTTAATCTTGAAATCATGCTACGTGAGGCGGGTATTAATGACACTGAAACACTCAAGTCTTTTGGTGCAAAGCGTTCATGGATCAAGTTGAAACATAATAAAAAAGTCGTTGGGGTAAAAGTTTTACTGGCACTTGCCGGAGCAATTTGTGGTGTTCATGAGGCGGTTTTGCCGTCTAAAGTCCGTCTGGAATTGATGGACTGGTGGCGTCGCTATGAGCAACGCCACCCTCGCTAGTCAGACATCTGAGAAACTTGCTGTTGTAGACGTGAAATTTCCGGTAATAGGGTGACTAACAGCCCTATCTGTTGTAGCACAAGAGGCTCTTTTGTCTCCGGACGCGCATCAAGGTGCGTCACTCGGGTCGTAATATTATTAAGCGTTACCTGCAAACGGTCATCATTGGTCGGTAGGTGATGGAGTGCATCGTCGACATAGCAAACAGCGTCATCTAACAGGCATAAAATGGCCTCGTTATTGAGCTGCTCGCGATGGGCGCCGAGTGCTGAGATATAACTGTTTAGTGAGTGATTCAGACATAATAAGCGAAATGCAATGTCACGCAGCTCAGGGGTTACGTGGGGTTCACTCGATATATTTGAAACTACTGACGCCAGCTCCGCTCCTTTGTTATAGGCATCTCTTCTGGCAATACGATACTCAAGGCGGTTATCACGGCCTTGATGGTATTGCTCAAGGATGGCATCAAGATAACGGCAGTTGGCGTCAAACGTTCGCTTAATCACTAACGGTAGACGGCGAAAACGCCAGTCCGGCCAGATAAAACTAACCGCAGCCCAGGCGATAGCACAACCGAGTATGGTATCGAATACCCGTGGTAGCGCCACTTCAAACCCCTCACCAAGCAAATTAAAACAGAGCAATACCAGTAAGGTAATAAACATAGTGGCATGGGCATATTGCACATTACGAAAAGAGAAGAAAAGAACTCCGGTAATGACAATTAAGATAAGTTGCCCTTCGAGTGATGGGACAAAGAATAGCACCGGTAGCCCTATTGCAACGCCCAACAGAGTACCGATAATGCGCAAAGCCAGGCGGTGACGGGTAGCATTGTAATTAGGCTGACAGACGAACAAGCTGGTCAGGAGGATCCAGTAGCCGTGCTGCATACCCGTCAATTGAATAAATGCGTAACCGATACAAAGCACCACCGACATGCGTACTGCATGACGAAACAGAGCTGATTCAGGCGTAAAATTCCCTGACAACCGCTGCCAGATATCACCTAATCCAGTCAGTTTATCGTCGGAAAGTCGGCTTTCCTTCTCATTACGAGACTTATCAAATGGCTGTTCGGACTCAATGGTCGCGAGCTGAGCATCAATAGCCCGCAAATTGGCCAGTAAAAATCCCAGTGCATTAAGCTCTGATGAGGAACTATGGGTAGCCCTTATTTTATCTAACGCTGCATCAAGATGACTGAACACCCGTTCGAAACGCGCATCGTGCTGGTACGGTGTGCTCAACAGTATGGAACGGGACAATTGCTGGCATGCCTGGGACTGCAAGGTCAGCAGACGTTGAAAACGGAACATGATGTCGGTATAGCGAAATTTATCGCGTAATTTTTGATACTGAACATGAGATGAACTGGCACGTTCATGAATATCCTGGGCGACAAAATAATAGTGAAGTGTCCGACGCGTACCTTTCTGTCCACGATCACCACGCAAACGAGTCAATAATGATATTTTAGTTTGCTCCAGCGTAGTGACCAGCTGACTGCTGGCCAGAGCCAGTTCAAGAACCGGAGTCTGGCTTTCTTGTTCGATATCGGGGTCAAACAGCGCTGCTTTAATTTCCAGGTAATTAGCCAGGTTGTCGTAACAGCGAGCCAGATTGTCCTGCAAGGGGCGAATAGGAAAAATCAGATGTCCGGCCAGTGTTAAAACGTTATACCAAACGGCGCCAGCCAGTAATAACACAGGTTGCTGATACCAGTGAGTATAAAGCGAGGTTCCCAGCATGGTATAGATAGCTATCAGCAGTGCGCCAAAAGCGATAGTTGCGTAGCGCTGGCCCAACCCCCCGAGTAGAATAAATCCACTGGTTGAGATAAGTAATCCTAAGGCGAAGAACCAAGGGTAAGGAAATAGCAATTCAACGGATGCCGAAGCAATAAAAAAGCAAACCAGCGTAATGACTAAATTACGCAGACGCCCAGTGAGTCTGTCATCAAGATCTGCCAGTGCGGCTGCGACAACACCAAGTGTCAAAGGAATGGTTAGCCGTACATCGCCTAACCACCAGGGAAGCACTGCGGTACCTGTCAGGGCAATGAATATCCGCAGGTTATAAAGCCAGGCGCTGCTCCAAGTATAGCGTTGTAACAGCGGGGTCATTATGAGCACAAAAAACCCTTACTTAAATCGATTCTGAGCGTTAGCAAAGCGTGCTGCCTGAGCCACTTCGACAGGAACAACTCGCTGCCCAACAGGCCAGAGTGCAATGGCAGCAATCTTAAAGTTTGCCAGACCGACCGGAATGCCAATCAGAGAAATACACTGCGTAATACCGATGCAAATATGCATAATACACAGCCACCAACCGAACAGAATAAACCACAGAATATTCAGTGCAGTACCACCCGTATTGGCTATGGTGCTTTTATCTTCTGGGTACAATTCATCAACATGAATGGCTTCGTTACCATAAGGAATAAACGACAGTTTGGTAATTTCCCAGCAGGAACGTGTCATAGGCAGGGTTATAATCAGCAACACGCTGACTAATGTTGCAAGTAACCAGCCCAGAGTTGTTGCAAAACCGCCCAGTACAAAATTCAATACATTAAAAATAGTACGCATAATCACTCCCTGTTGTTATAGCGGAACATGTCATACTTCAAGCTGCTGATACGTGACTGTGTTGCAACTTGAATTATTTACAGCATAAAAACCACAATAATAGTAGCGCGTTTTTACCCTGGAGCGTTACCTCATCAGTCGTTAAACTGAGTTAGTCCCTCTCATTATTCAGGATAAGACACATCATGGAACTTAGAGCTACCTCCCTGGGTAAGCATTTAGCACAACACCCTTATAATCGGGTGAAATTGTTACCAGCAGGAGTTGAAGTTAAAGGCGATAGTCATGAATATCTAATACCTTTCAATCAGTTAATTGAAATAAACTGTAAGCGAGGTTTAGTATGGGGGGAGCTGGAGTTTGTCCTGCCAGATAGCCAAGTTGTTCGTTTACATGGTACTGAATGGCAGGAAACACGGCGATTTTTTACGCATCTTTTTCATGTCTGGCAAACCTGGAGTGAAGAGATGAGCCATGTTGCTGCTGAGGTTCTTAGCGAGCAGCAGGACAATATCCAACGGGTGACCGGTCAAGGACAATGGCTTAAGCACCGGGATTTACTGGCGCTACAGCAGGGGGTACGGCAGGCATTTGCCGCGTTACCGCTACCGATTGTTCGTTTGAACGAGTTTACTTTGTGCCGTGAGGCATGGCATAGCTGCCAGCAGCTGCTTGAGCAAGGAAATGCGTTTCGCCAACAATGTAATGAGAATTACACTCGCCAGATGCTTGAGCAATATGCTGATTTCTTCTCTCATATTGAAAGGGCTCCGTTAAATAACGCTCAGGCACAAGCCGTGGTGAACAACGAAGATTCATTGCTGGTTCTTGCGGGGGCGGGAAGTGGCAAAACGTCAGTATTAGTCGCCCGAGTTGGCTGGCTTTTACAACGCTCAGAGGTGGCGGAAGAGCAGATTTTATTGCTGGCGTTTGGCCGTAAGGCCGCTCAGGAAATGGAACAACGGCTGGCGGACAGGCTAAGCATTGATACTCTGAGTGTAAAAACCTTCCATGCACTCGCTTTGCATATTATTACTCAGGGGAGTAAAAAAGTTCCGCAAGTCAGCGAGCTGGAGAATGATACCTCCGCACGCCAGCAACTTTTAATAACCTGCTGGCAGCAGCAGTGCCATGAGAAAAAAGCTATGGCTAAAGGCTGGCGGCAGTGGCTGGAAGAGGAGCTGGAGTGGACAGTACCGGAAGGTGAGTACTGGCAGGATAGCAAATTACTCACCCGTCTTGCGGGGAGGCTGGATAGCTGGCTAACCTTGATTCGTATGCACGGTGGCTCCCAGGCAGAGATGATTGCCAGTGCCAGTGAAGAGCTACAGCCACGCTTTACCCGGGGTATTAAGCTTATGGCACCGTTACTGAAGTGCTGGAAAAGTACCTTAAGAACTGCGGGTGAAATTGATTTTTCTGGCTTGATTCATCAGGCGAAAAATGTGTTGGAGAAAGGGCGATTTATCAGCCCGTGGAAACATATTCTGGTGGATGAGTTTCAGGATATTTCCCCACAACGCGCCGCACTGTTAGCGGCATTACGTAAACAAAACAGCCATACCTCACTGTATGCGGTAGGGGATGACTGGCAGGCTATCTATCGATTTGCTGGAGCACAAACCGCGCTTACTAGCGAATTTAGCCAGCATTTTAGCGAAGGTGAAACCTGTATGCTGGATACCACCTACCGCTTTAATAGCCGTATTGGCGAGATAGCAAACCAGTGGGTGCAACAAAACCCCTGGCAGCAAAAGAAATCACTCAATAGTCAGGTCCGTGGCGATAAGCAGTCAGTGAATTTACTGGTCGATGACAAACTGGAGAGTCTGCTGGATAAACTGAGTGGTTATGCGCTACCCGAGCAGCGGATCCTCATTCTGGCGCGTTATCGTTTTTTACGTCCGGCCTGTCTGGATAATGCCCCAACCCGCTGGCCGAAACTCAATATCGACTTCATGACAATTCATGCCAGTAAAGGGCAGGAAGCAGATTATGTCATTGTTCTTGGTTTGCAGGCAGGGAAAGATGGTTTTCCAGCTGAGACGCGAGAGTCCATTTTTGAGCAGGTCTTATTACCTAAGCCTGAAGATTTCCCCGATGCGGAAGAGCGTCGTTTACTCTATGTCGCTTTATCCCGAGCACGCCATCGTGTCTGGTTGTTGTTCAGTAAACAACAACCTTCCTCATTTGTTGAGGAGTTAAAACGGCTTGGCGTGCCGGTACTCAATCGACCTTGAGACTTACAGTCTGTCGGTCAGGTAGCGTTGATAGTCAGGGATCTGAATTTCAACAGGTTGGTTAAAACCTGGTGACTGAATGATAAAATCAGCCGTTGACAGGTTAGTGGCAACCGGAATGTTCCAGACAGTTGCCAGACGTAGTAACGCCTTTACATCAGGATCATGAGGAACGGCATTCAATGGGTCCCAGAAGAAAATCAGGACATCAATTTTACCTTCGGCTATCAGAGCACCAACCTGCTGATCACCACCCATTGGGCCACTCATCATTGCATTTATATCGAGACCTGATGCGCGTTGAATCATGTTGCCGGTTGTTCCTGTAGCGTACAGCGTATGATTTTTAAGAACTGATTTATGACGCTCTACCCATGCTAATAACGCGCTTTTACAGTGATCATGGGCGACCAAAGCAACATGTTTTTTTTCTGAAATGGTACGGGTAGTCAGATGCATGGTTTTTTCCTGAGTGATTTGAATAATGAGTAGCTTACTGGAAGAGATTGATGCTGCAAGAGAAAGAGATTAAAAAAGCGGGCTGAAGTATATGATATACACTAAATAATATGAGTGGCCTGTAGGCGCTGAGTGAAGCTTAACCAATAGAGTGGCGTATCTCGCCATTTAAAGGAGATATGATGAGTGACCTGAGTATTGAAGATATTCTGCGTACCACGCGTACCATCGCTTTGGTGGGTGCTAGCGAGAAACCTAATCGTCCTTCTTATGAGGTTATGAACTATTTATTAAAACAGGGATATGACGTTATCCCTGTCTCACCAAAACTTGCCGGTCAGACCCTATTAGGACAGCAGGTCTACGCTACTCTTGCTGATATTCCGCATAAAATCGATATGGTTGATGTGTTCCGTAACTCAGAGGCTGCTTTGGGTGTGGCCCAGGAGGCGATTGCTATTTCGGCGAAAACGCTATGGCTTCAAATTGGCGTGATTAATGAACAGGCGGCGCAGCTGGCAAAAGAGGCCGGGCTGAATGTGGTGATGGACCATTGTCCGGCGATAGAAATACCGCGTCTCGGATTAGCTAAACAGGCGTAACACTTTGGTGTAGAAGGTCATTGCTGGAGTCTGTCATCCAGAGATTCAGGTCAGCGACCTGAATCTCTGATTCTCTGACTTTACAACTTTCAGTTACGCAGACAAGGCGTTTGTAGCCTTTTGCGTATTGATGCTGCTAGTTCGTCTAGTGATGTTTGTTCAGGATGCTCTTGCTCACTTTCACCACTGAGCTGTGCTTCGGCGAGATAAGTATGCACCGCTATTCCGTCATCATTTTCCATCACAACATGATACCAGGGGGTGTTTCGCAGCGAGCTATTGATTGCCAGATAGTCTTCGTGGGGCTCACTCAGCGCGTATTCTGGATCGATATCAACTACTACACCTAAATAGCCCAGTAAAACATGTCGTACTTGCTGACCAATCCCAAATTTACTGGCAATCATTTTCACCTCCTGAAACATCATATTGTCATAATAGATGCATGGCATCCTTTCCATTTTTCAAGTCAAATGACGCGGCAAGCAAATCCTTTCAGATACAACCCTTCAGGATAACTTGCAATAACCGGATGGTCTGCGGCTTGACGGAATTGCTCGATAAACTGCAGCTCCCGACCGGCATCAAGCGCGGCATCAGCAATGATTTTTTGGAATAAATCTGTTGTCATTAATCCTGAACAAGAGAAGGTCATCAGAATGCCTCCTGGGTTCAAAAGCTGGCATGCCAGCATATTGATATCTTTATATCCACGACAGGCACCAGACAACTGATTTTTATTTTCCACAAATTTCGGTGGATCCATGATGATAACGTCAAATTTTTCTCCGCTATCACGATATTTACGTAACAATTTGAAGACATCATCGCGTAAAAATTCAGCTTTACTGAGATCAAGCTGGTTAAGCTCAACATTCTGCTTAGCAATATCCAGTGCTTCTTGTGAGGTGTCGACACTGACGACCTGACGACAATTTCCCATTAACGCGGAAATAGCGAAGCCCCCAGTATAAGAAAAGCAGTTCAGCACACGTTTATTCTCGACATAGCCACGAGTGGCAAAGCGGCTGTCACGTTGATCAAGATAATAGCCTGTTTTATGGCCTTGCTGAATATCAACCAGTAACTTCATTCCATGCTCTTCTATCGCTAACAGAGCTGGTGGCAGTTCACCACTGACGAGTCCTTGAGTTAGCGGCAGGCCCTCTTTTTTACGCACTGCTACATCAGATCTTTCGTAAATAGAACATTCCGGGTAGAGTTTTTGTAGTGCTTCAACTAATAATGGACGCTGATAGTCTGCCCCAGCAGAAAGCAGTTGTAATACCAGAAAATGAGAGAAACGATCGATAGTAATGCCAGGAAGACCATCAGACTCACCTGCAATCAAACGATAGCTATCTAAACCATCACGTACTGCGAGCCACTCTCGCCATTGTTGGGCTTGCTCTAAACGGCGGATAAAGAAGTCCGTATCAATTTTTTCGTTACGGTCAAAGCTCCAGACACGCGCACAAATTTGTGAAGCTGGAGAATAGGCAGCCCGAGCGAGCCATTTTCCGTGAGCATCAACAATATCAATGGTTTCACCAAGGTTCACTTTACCTTCAAGGCGTGCCACCGCACCTGAGAAGATCCACGGATGACGACGCAATAATGATTTTTCGCGCCCTTTGGCTAACACTAAACGGGGATAATGATTAACAGTCGACTCAGTCATGCGGAGAAACCTCTGACAAACAGGGATGCGAGCTGGATAACAAACCAGCTTGATGCTATTAAATAAAATGGCGCGTAGGTTAGCACACCTGCCTGAGGCAAGCATTAAACAGCGCGGGATAACATACATCAGTTGCAGATAGTATGGGAGACCATGGAATGACAGAATCTCAACAACAATGTATCAAATATCGAGTACAGGGTAGAGTTCAAGGCGTCGGATTTCGCTATAGCGTCTGGCGAGAAGCAAAGCAGTTGGCTTTAACGGGTTATGCTCGTAATCTGGATGACGGCAGTGTGGAAGTTCTCGCCTGTGGTTCTTCAGAACAGCTCGAAAAACTGCTCCGTTGGTTGAATGCTGGAGGACCACCCGGTGCACGAGTCGATAATGTCTTCTCTGCCGTTCATCAACCCGAGCAACCTTGGACGCAGTTTACGGTTCGCTATTAAATGCACTTCACCGGTTTTGGCAAACCAGCAATTTTGGTTGCCTGCCTGGCAGGTCCCTTGGGAAACAGGCGATAGAGATAACGACTATTCCCTTTTTCCTCACCAAACTTACTGGCCATTGCTTTAACTAGCATACGAATAGCGGGGGAGGTATTAAACTCCAGATAAAAATTACGTACAAAATGCACCACTTCCCAGTGCTCTGGCGTAAGTATTATCTCTTCCTTAGCGGCTATCGCCTCTGCTAAAGCTTCGCTCCACTGCTGGCTGTGTTTCAGATAGCCATCGGTATCTGTGGCAATTTCGTGCCCTTCAAAAATCAGCATAATAACTCTGTATCTTAGTGAAAACGTCAGCAGTGTAACAAATTTTAGGTGCCATAAAAAACTGCACCTTACTCAGCTGCCTGTGGCAACATTTGGGGTGCAGTCTGGTCACTAGCATCAGAACGTGATGTTAACGATTAGTCCTTGCTGGCAAAACCGAGGATGCTCAACAGGCTGATGAAAATATTGTAAATAGAGACATACAGGCTTACGGTTGCGCGAACATAGTTGGTCTCACCACCACGAATAATGTTGCTGGTTTCATACAAAATGGCGCCAGAAGAGATCAGAATAAATACTGAGCTAATGGCAAGATGTAATACTGTCAGCTGTAAGAAGATATTCGCAACCATACCCACCAGCACGACGATGATACCCGCCATCAGCATGCCGCCAAGGAAGGACATATCTTTGCGTGTGGTCAGAACATAAGCTGAACAGCCAACGAATACCAGTGCTGTACCCGCTAATGCCATACCAATCACATCGCCCATACCTGCGGACAGATAGCTATTCAGGATAGGGCCAAGGATATAGCCAAGGAAACCGGTAAAGGCGAAGGTCGCAATCAGACCGGATGGCTTATCTGCCAGACGGTAGGTCAGGAACATCAGGCCATACATACCGACCAAGGTCAGAATCAGTCCCGGAGAAGGTAGTTGTAATAAAGTACTGGCGGTCGCCACCAAGGCAGAAAATGCCAGTGTCAGACTCAGTAGAAAATAGGTATTACGCAAAACTTTATGCGTACTCAACAATGACGCGCGGTCATTCGAGGAGGTAATAATGCGATCCATTGTTAAACTCTCTCTTTATGCAGGTGTTTTATAATAGATGAGCATAATGCCCTGCTTTATTGCAAAGAAGCCTTTTTACCCATCTTTACCTGCCGTGGCATTCTGGTCATTGTCAGGCTGAAGTCTAGGTAGTTTTTTGAAAAATATATCTTTATCCGTAAGTCTGGTCAGTGAAAGGGAATAAGGGTTCTTCTGAAATCTACAGTTCAGCGGAAGGTTGTCGTCGTCAAAATGGTATCGAAAGCGATTATTGCTAGTGACCAGTCTTGCTGATTATCGCTGCAATTGTCTAACGTCCCCTCAAAAATGGCTCGATATCAAAGTGGAATGTGGCGTTAACATCACCATGTTGTTGCACTTTCAACCAAACAATACAAAAAATGGCTAAATTTAAGGCAATTGAACCAATTGATGCTTTACATGACGTATGGCTATGTTTATAGTTCGCCTCGTTGGAAGCGTGGCCGAGTGGTTGAAGGCACCGGTCTTGAAAACCGGCGATCCGAAAGGGTTCTAGAGTTCGAATCTCTACGCTTCCACCAACATTTAAACAGTGGCTAAAAAGCGGCTGATGCATAAAAAGTATTACGGAAGCGTGGCCGAGTGGTTGAAGGCACCGGTCTTGAAAACCGGCGATCCGAAAGGGTTCTAGAGTTCGAATCTCTACGCTTCCACCAAACATAAACCCCAAGTTAGTTAATAACTTGGGGTTTTTTGTTATTGTTTTTTTATCTCATTTCTCTTCGGCAAGACTTATGAAAGCAACGCCCAGGCAACTTGAAGTATGACGGGTATAAATCCGTCAGTGTCAGATTATCGATTACCCCTTTCTCAGATTTATCTAATCTTGTTATATACATAGCCTTTAATATCATTTACAAAACTATATGTGCCACTGATAGATTGACTGAATACAGAATAAATCACTTTCAGGAGTCGTACATGAAGCAGCATATTGCCACTTTGGCCGTGTTAGCCAGTTTGACCAGTCTCTTTTCAGCCTCAGCAAGTGCGGACAAACTGGATGATATCAAGCAAGCCGGGGTCGTCCGTGTCGCCGTTTTTGACAGCAATCCACCCTTTGGTTATATCGATCCTGAGACCAAAAAGCTGGTTGGTTACGATGTCGATATTGCCGAAGCCATTGGTAAAGCGTTAGGAACCAAAGTGGAATTACGGGCGACTAATCCGGCCAACCGCATACCTCTGTTATCATCAAATAAAGTTGACTTGATTGCGGCGAATTTCACGATTACTGACGACAGGGCCAAGGCCGTTAATTTCAGCGTGCCTTATTTTTCGACCGGACAAAAATTTATTGCCCATAAAGGGGTCTTGAAAACACCAGAAGATATCCGTCCACTGCGTATCGGGGCCGATAAAGGAACTGTTCAGGAAATAACATTGCGTGAACGTTATCCGGACACCAAAGTTATCTCTTATGACGATACTCCATTGGCTTTTGTTGCCTTGCGTAATGGCAATGTGCAGGCGATTACCCAGGATGACGCTAAACTGGTTGGATTATTAGGTAACCTGGCGCCAGAACAGCGTGAAGCTTTTGAAATTTCCCCCTTTAGTCTGACAAAAGAGTACCAGGGAGTGGGAATTCCTAAAGGCGAAGTTCGTCTGACGGAGGCCGTTGATGCCGCTCTGCTTGAACTGGAGAAAGACGGTCAGGCAACCCTCATTTATGATCGCTGGTTTGGCCCGGAGACTAAGGCTGCCCAACCACGAGGTGATTTCCGAATTGCTCCTCTAACCGAACAACCAAAAGCGTAATGGATTATTAATAGCGTCCGGGTGGGCAATAGCTACCCGGACTCGTTGTTTCTGACAGGAAGTGATATGAATTGGGACGACTTGCTTAGCCCAATGTACTTGGGCTGGCTATGGCAGGGTTTTTTGCTTACCCTGGCGCTTTCAGCATGTGCCAGCATCGCTGCGACATTATTAGGCTTTCTGGTCGCTGGAATGCGGGATAGCCGAGTCAGACTGCTACGTATTCTGGCGATAGGTTACAGTTCTTTATTTCGTAATACGCCGCTGCTGGTTCAGCTTTTTTTCTGGTATTTTGCTGCCGGCCAACTGCTGCCTGGCGGTTTAATGCAATGGCTAAATACCCCTCATCAGGCCGGTCCATTTTCATGGCCATCTTTTGAATTTCTGGCCGGTTTTATCGGCCTGACATTCTACTCAACTTCTTTCATTGCCGAAGAGATTCGGGCAGGTATCCGCGGTGTTGGTTCAGGCCAAAAAAATGCTGCCTGGGCACTAGGTCTGACGGAATGGCAGGCACTGCGCTATATCATTCTGCCCCAGGCATTACGTATTGCCTTTCCACCATTGCTGGGTCAGTACATGAATGTGATAAAAAACTCCTCATTAACCATGGCAATTGGTGTGGCTGAACTCTCTTATGCCTCTCGTCAGGTAGAAACCGAAACATTACGCACTTTTCAGGCTTTTGGTGTCGCGACGATACTCTATATCCTGACTATTGCGATATTAGAGGGATGGGGTATGTGGCGTCAGCAGCGGACGCAGGTTGCCAGGGGATAAGCTATGGATTTTAGTATCATACAGGATAATCTGAGTTACCTGCTGCTTGGCACCTGGCCTGACGGGCCACTCGGTGGTGCGGCACTGACGGTAGTCATCAGTCTGCTGGCTGGTGTTGTTTCGGCATTGCTCGGTACGGTATTGGGTATTGTGCTCGCTATATCCAGTGGCATACCGGCGGCACTACTGGCTATGGTATTGGGGTTTTTTCGAGCTATTCCAGTCATCATGCTGATTTTCTGGAGCTATTTCTTATTACCTATTCTATTCGGTATTGATATCCCGGAAATTACTACTGTGGTTTGTGCCCTGGCATTGATCTCCTCTGCTTATCTGGCTCATGCAGTCAAAGCGGGTATTCTTGCTATTGGTGTAGGACAAAGTCAGGCCGGATTATCGCTGGGATTGACGCGCTGGCAAACGCTCGGTTATATCGTGCTTCCTCAGGCTTTACGTATGATGGTTCCGTCGTTTATTAATCAGTGGATATCCTTAATTAAAGATACCTCGCTCGCTTATATTATTGGGGTAGGGGAGCTGACCTTCCTGGCCACGCAGGTGAATAATCGCAGTATGGTTCATCCCACTGAGGTATTTTTGTTCATTGCTGGTGTCTACTTTATTCTCTGTCTGTTGCTTGAATGTGTCGCGAACCTTGTCCAGCGTCGCTATGGCCAGCAGACTAAACCTGCTCGTCGATGGTGGTGGCAGCGGCAATCGATCCCCTGAGCATGAAGTCCGTCATACTGATCAGATAATTCAGCTATTCATCAAACTTCACCCCAGAGACAGAATCCGTAATCTTTCAGAGAGTACGTATTCTGTCTCTGGGGTGAACATATTTTCTGAGTATTGTCCTGGAATACAGAAGGTCTTACCAAACCAATGGACAAGTTAAGGGTCTGAAAAATAGAATGCCATCTATATCTACCCTAACCGAGGTCTTCCTTTGTCTATGTCGACACCTCTTTACTCGCATTCCCCGCAGGCGCTGAGCATTATTGCCACCGGTACAGCATTGCCACCGGGCAAGGTAGAATCTGTCACGCTGGACAAAAAACTGGGTAAAACTGCTGGATATGTGGAACAGCGTTCAGGTATTGAATATCGTTTTCATGCCAGCAATAGTGCGAGCCAGGCTGAACTGGGCGCTGCTGCTCTGCATAATGCGCTTGAAAACCATGCGATTGATCCCGACTCAATCGATCTATTGATTTCTGCATCGGCTATTGCCTATCAGGCCTTGCCTTGTACCGCGATACATATTCTGAAAGCCTCTGGACTGGCACCGGGAACGGCAGGTTTTGATATTAATAGTAGCTGCGTCAGTTTTATTTCTGCCTTGCAAGTAGCGACCGGATTGTTGAATTCAGGTAATTATCGGCGAATCGCGATTGTCAGTGCTGATATCGCTTCACGCGGCATTGACTGGAGTCATGAAGAGTCTTCATTGATTTTTGGCGATGGCGCAGCTTGTGCCATTGTCGAGCGAGGCGATGGTCGTAGTCGGGTACTCGGTAGCCTGGTTGAAATGTATCCGTCCGGAAGCGAATTATGTGAAATACGTGCCGGGGGAACCCGACGTAATCCTCGAGCCGGGATGGAAGAGCAAGACTTCTTATTTCATATGCAGGGTAAAGCCTTGTTCCGGCATGCCTCATCCATTATTGAAGGCTATTTTCAGCGTCTACTGAGACAAAGTCAGCTAACACTAGCAGATATCGCCACCGTGGTTCCCCACCAGGCCAGCCATTTAGCGCTGGAGCATATGCGTAAACGTCTCCATGTGCCAAATGAAGTACTGATTGATATTTATCGTCACCATGGCAATCAGGTCTCAGCCTCTATTCCTTTTGCCTTGCATGAAGCGATGATAACCGGGCGTGTTAACCCTGGTAAACCGGTCATGCTGATTGGTACTGCCGCCGGACTGACGCTGGCCGGCATGGTGATTCTGCCATGAAAATTCTGGTGACTGGCGCAACCAGTGGGCTGGGGCGTAACGCTGCACAATGGTTGCTGGAGCAAGGGTATCACGTGATTGCAGTGGGTCGTGACAGGAGTGCTGGAGCAGAATTACAGGCTTTAGGTGCTACCTTTATTGCCCAAGATTTAACTCAGTGTTCAGATGAAACCTTTCTGTCATTAGTTACTGGCTGTGATGCGGTCTGGCATTGTGCTGCTAAATCCTCTCCCTGGGGGGCTGCCGAGGCCTTTTTCCAGGCCAATGTCGTCGTCACTGAGAAACTGGCGCGAGTTGCAGGTCGTGAAGGGGTCAGGCGATTTGTACATATCTCTTCTCCGGCAGTCTATTTTGATTTCCAGCATCATCATAATTTGCCAGAAACCTATCGCGCGAGGCGTTTTTCAAGCCATTATGCGCACAGTAAATTCGCTGCTGAGCAGGTATTACAACAGCCAATTGAGCTTTACCCGGAGACGAAATATATCATCCTGCGCCCACGCGGGTTATTTGGTCCGCATGACCGAGTGATTATTCCTCGTTTGCTGCAGAATATTCGTGGCAAAAATAACATCCTACGTTTGCCGGGTGGAGGAGTAGCGCAGCTTGACTTGACCTTTGTTCTGAATGTAGTACATGCCATGCAGCTTGCGACCACGCAGGAACATCTGGCTTCAGGTGCGATATTCAACATTACTAATCAGCAGCCGCAGCAGCTGGCACAGATGGTGGAAGCGATTTTAAATCAGCAACTGCATTATGATGTCACCTTACAGGCGGTGCCTTATCAACTGTTGTCAGTCATTGCCGCTGGGATGGAGCAAGTAGCGAAAATAACCGGTAAAGAGCCGATGCTCACTCGTTACAGCGTCGGTACGGTTTACTTTGATATGACCCTTGATTCGCAGCGAGCGATTAATGAACTGGGTTATCGTCCGCTTTACTCTCTTGAAGAGAGCATTGAGCGGACTGGAAATTGGTTACGGGCATCACGCCAGGGAGTTAACCATCGTGGCTAAGATAACCACTTTCGAAGTGGGATATTGTACTCATATCGGTTGTATGGCCTTGAAAGGGGCCAGTTTTCGAGTCTGTAAATTTCCGGCTCGTGCTTATTTACTGGAAGTGGGTGATAAGCGCTGGCTCTGGGACACGGGGTATGCGACCTGGTTTGAACACTATACTCGGTCAGGGCTTTTCTGGCTCTATCGTCAGGTGACGCCAGTCTATTTTGATCCCCAAGAGTCTTTGGTAGCACAACTCCGGGAGCAAGGTTATCTGACCGGTGATATTGACGGCATGATCCTCTCCCATTTTCATGCTGATCATATTGCCGGACTCCATGATTTTTCCCACCTCACTTTTATTTGTTCTGGGGTAGGGTGGCAGAAAACGCGCAATTTGCGTGGTATTGCAGCCTTACGACAGGCCTTTATCCCTGATCTTATCCCTGAAACATTTGAGGCTTCGGTACAGTTTTTTGAGGGTTTTACGCAAGTGCCCCTCGCTTCTGAATTGATGCCCTTTGAGCAGGGTTATGAGTTACCTGGTAGCCTGGGGAAAGTGTTGCTGGTGCCGTTACCGGGACACGCTGCCGGGCACTGCGGAGCTTTTATTCAAACTGATGATGGCTGGGTATTACTGGCCAGCGATGCAGCCTGGTCACCCGTCAGTTATCAGACGCTCAGGGGCCCCTCGCGCATTGCAAATTTGCTGATGGATAATCCAGCCGCCTATTACCGTACTCTGGACCAGCTTAATCAGCTCTGGCTGGGCGGTAAATGTCAGATTCGTCTCTGTCATGAGGGGGATTTATGACCGCATTACTTCGGACTCTGTGGCACTATTTTTGTACCCGACGGCGACATTTCCCCAGTCGTGAGGCGCTGGAGCGCTATCAACAGCGGCAGCTAAAACGCTTTGCCCGCCGAGTGCTGGCGAAAAGCCCATGGTTTAGCCGCTATCAAGCCGTGGCGATGACAGACTGGCCATTAATGGATAAGTCCTTAATGATGGCGAATTTTGATCAGATGAATACCCAGGGACTTCGTAGCCAGGTATTACTCGATATTGCTTTGAAAAGTGAAACGGATCGTGATTTTTCACGTCAAGTCGGGAAGTTCAGTGTCGGATTGTCATCGGGTACTTCTGGTAAACGGGGTTTATTTGTTGTCAGCCCTGAAGAACAGCAACTTTGGGCAGGGGGAATGCTGGCTAAAATGTTGCCTGACGGCCTGTTTGCCGGGGAAAGAGTGGCGTTATTTTTGCGCGCCAATAATAACCTCTACCAGAGCGTTAATAATCGCTGGCTTAGCCTGGCCTATTATGACCTGTTTCAACCCATCTCTTCCCATCAGGAACCGCTGGAAAAACAGGCCCCGACGATTATCGTTGCTCCGGCTCAGGTATTACGTGAACTGGCCTTCAGAGTACAACGAGGTGAATTCAAACTGCAGGTTAAAAAAGTAATATCTGTGGCGGAAGTACTGGATTATCAGGACCGTCTGTTACTGACGGACGTTTTTGGTGAGGTGGGGGAAGTCTATCAGGCAACGGAAGGATTTTTAGCAGCCACTTGCCGATATGGTACCTTGCATCTTAACGAAGAGTTTCTGCACATTGAACCTCAGTGGCTGGATTCACGGCGTTTTACACCCATAATTACTGATTTTACTCGGCAAACTCAGCTTATTGTTCGTTATCGGCTGGATGATGTGCTGGTTGTCAGTGAAGAGAGATGTCCTTGTGGTAATCCTGCCCGAGCGATTAGCCATATTGAAGGGCGCTTTGATGATCAACTCCAGCTTGCCGACATTCACGGCCAGCAACAGACAATATTTGCTGACCTCTGTAGCCGTGTATTAGCTATTTCATTGCCCCTGAGTGCGGATTATCGGCTGACTCAACAAGATAATCAGACTTTGCATCTGCTTGCAGATTGTTCCCTGGAGGCATTGGAGATCTGTAAGCATGCACTGCTTAGTATGCTGGATAAGCAAGGGGTCGATACGCAAAGACTTAACTGGAAACTGGAGAGTGCGACGGTTATCCCGCAGTTTGATAGTAAACGACGGCGTATTATTCGGCAGGTCGTGACATGAAAACCGGATTTTATCGGGCAGGGCAGCTGCTACTGGGATGGGGATTTGTCGGTGTGATTTATCATTTAACCGATAATCTACAAGGCACCGGACAGGTGATCACACCGTCATGGATTGATAATTTGATCCCTTTTTCAGCCTCTGCTATCTGGGCCTATTTGTCTTTTTTCCTGATTATTCCGGCAGGCTATTTTTTGGCACCGTTAAATGCCGTACGTTGGCTTGCTCGGTCGATGCAGCTGGCTGCGCTAGGTGCCGGGCTAATTTATCTGCTGTGGCCGACCACCGTCGATACTCCGCCTGATAGCGGACTGGGTATTGAGTCCATGCTATTGAAGCAGCTAGTTGCTGTCGACTCGGCACAAAATTGTTTCCCCTCGCTACATATCGCCCTGACTCTTTTGGCCGTATGGGCGATAGCAAAGTCCCGGCGAAATTTGATGACTCTGGTATTTATCCTCTGGGGAGGTACGATAGCTTTTTCTATTTTACAGTTAAAACGTCATCTGTTTATCGACCTGGTTGGTGGCGTGGTGCTGGCATTAGCAGCGGGAGTGCTGGTGAGTTGGATAATGGGCCGGCTAAAGGAGAAGAGCCATGAGTGAGTTAATTATCCCTGTTATTTTGATGCTACTCTTTGTGCTTGGTGAAGCTTTGCTGCTGAGATTTAACAGTCAGCAAAAGGTCGACTGGAATGAGGTTATTTTCAACCTTAATTCCGGGCATATCATGCTCTGGCTATTTCGTGGCCTGGAGGTTGTCTGCTATAGCGCGGTATTCAACCACTTCAGTCTCAATTTATTTGCTGAACTTTCGCCAGTCTGGGTGTGGTGCTTTGCTATTCTGGCCTGGGATTTTGGTTTTTACTGGCTACACCGTCTGCATCATCGGTTAGCGGTTTTATGGGCGGTACATGTTGTCCATCACCAAGGGTATCACTACAATTTATCGCTTGGGGTGCGTAACTCTTGGTACTCTTCGCTGACCTCAATTCCTTTCTTTATCGTACTGGCGTGGGTGGGTGTTCCGCTCACGGTATTTCTGAGCGTCTCGATCTTGCACTACAGCTTGCAGTTTTTGAATCATATGTCAGTGAAACCCAATCTCGGCTGGCTGGAAAAAATCTTTGTCACTCCGACACACCATCGAGTTCATCATATTAATGACCGCGCTTATTCTGATAGCAATTACGGCGGCAGCTTTATTTTCTGGGATAAACTATTTGGTACCTTCAAAGTTGCTCCGAAGGAACCTTATCTCTATGGTGTCAAAGGTGACCAACCCAGCGATAATCCCTTTATCGCCAGTAATCGTCCCTTCTTGCGCTTATGGAATAAAGGGGCTTCAGGTGTTACTGCGAGACGCCAGTTTTACGCCTCTGCAGGGATGTTAGTGAGTGGTGCTCTACTGCTGTTTGCTCTGGTGCTGGGATATATTCAACTCTATGGCTATGGCTATCAGAATGTTACCTTCGCTCAGGTGGCGCTGTTTATTCTACTGGCTTGTGGTTCGATTGCCCTGGGGGGTATTTCGCAAGGACAACGTTGGGGAGTGCTGAGCTGGTTTCTACTGACCCTGATACTATGGTTGTTACTGGTGCTCGGCCTGGGCTGGACCGAGAGTTTTTGGCTGGTCACCCTGTCAGTATTGGTGCTTCATAGCCTCAGTGTGTTGTGCGGGTGGGGAAGGAGGATAACCGTTGATGCCTGATAAACTTGAGCCTTTACATTATCCTCGTGACAGTGAACAGGTCTTTCACCAGCATCTACAGCAGGCCGCTCGGGAGTATCTGGCGCATGACCACGCTTATGCTGATGGCTGGCAGTGGAGTAAAGCCTTACTGCTTCTCACTCTCTCGGTGCTGTGTTATAGCGTCACTCTTAGCACCAGTCAGCCCTGGCTATTTGCCTGCAGCTATTTTATTTTTATCATGATGGCGATGTTGTTGAATGTGAATGTCAATCACGATGCTTCTCATAATACCTTTAGTCGCCACCCTCGTATTAACCGTTTTATTGGCCGGCTGGTGACACTGCCTTTGGGCGTGGATCCTGACTACTGGCGGGTACGCCATGTGGTGTTTCATCATCAGTATGCAAACGTTGAAATTTACGATTTAGATACCGAAGAAAACGGCATTTTCCGTCAGTCTCCTTTCCAGCAATGGCGTCGTCATATGCGCTATCAGCATCTGTACTGGCCACTGATTGCGGCGCTATCATTACCGTGGATAACTTGGGTTTTTGACTGGCGAGACAGGCTAAATAAAACACCACTCCGGCAAGAGAAATTACTGCGTGGTAAGCAGGGTTGGGCGTTATTTGTTGGTAGCAAAATAGCCCATCTATTACTGGTACTCGTGCTCCCTTTACTGATGGGTGTGCAGCATGATATTTCACCTTGGATGGTATTACTGATCTATCTGATTAGCCAGATGTGTGCCTCCCTGCTGGTGGTGTTTTTACTGCTCGGAACACACTGGGCGGAGGCTGAATTCTTCGAGGCCCCGGAAAGTAAGCAGATGCCGCATGGCTGGTACCACCATAATTTCGCCACGGCTTGTGACTGGGTAGCCTCTCCGCGCTGGCTTCATCATCTGACCGGCGGGCTTAACTATCATTTAACTCACCATCTGTTTCCACAACTCAATCATCGCCACTATCCCGCGCTGGCCGAGATTATTGGTCAGCTAGCAACGCGTTATGGTATGGATTATCGCTGTATTGGTTATCGGGAATTGTTGGTTCGCCAGCGTCGGTTTCTACGGCAGATGGGACAGCCGCCAGCGGGGGCAAGCAAACGATGAGCCAGATCCCCTTACGGCCACTGGCTTATCAGACCGATGATTTAGCGCTGCATAAAGCGATTATGCAGGCAGCACAGCAGTATCTGCGTACCCGTAACGACAGTCGTTTTGCTGATAAATGGGCTATGGGTAAAATGATCCTGCTGGCAGGCGTTTGCCTGGCCTGTTACTGGCTGAGTTTGCAACAGCACTCTGGTGTGGCTCTGTTTGGCTGGTATCTGGGGTTTATTTTTAGTGGCATGCTGCTGGTGATTAACGTGGTTCACGACACGTCTCACAATGCCTTTTTTCGATCTGGCTGGGTGAATGCTGTCGTCGGTCGGGTGGTATCGATTCCGCTGGGGCTGGATCCAGACTGCTGGCGAGTGCGTCATGTTATTTTTCATCATACCCATACCAATATTGCCGGATATGACCCAGATATTGATGAAAATGGTTTGTTACGTCAGACTCCCTTTCAACATTGGAAACCTTTTATGCGTTTCCAGCACTGGTACTGGCCATTAATTGCTGCCTTTACTTTTCCCTGGTATATCTGGTTAGTGGACTGGCTTGATCGTGCAGGGCAGACCCGAGTGATATCGAAAATGGCGCAACGGGGCCTGCGGGGCTGGACTATTTTTCTGATCAGCAAAAGCCTGCATTTTTTACTGGCTCTGGTTATCCCTGCTTATGTTCTGTCTGCTGAGTTCAGTCTCTTCACATTATTGGTTATCTATCTGCTATGTCAGATGGTGTCATCCCTGCTGTTTGTGATGCTGATTGTTGGAACGCATTGGGCAAAATCACATTTTTTTGAGCCACCTACAGTAGGAAATATGCCGCATACCTGGTACCAGCATGTTTTCAGCACCACCTTTGACTGGCAAGCACGACCCGCGTGGTTAGGTTATTGGCTCGGAGGCGCTAATCTGCACCTGACACATCATCTTTTTCCCAACTGGCATCATCGCCATTATCCGGCATTAAGTCTGTTGATTGCAGAGGTAGCGGCGCGATTCAATATCGACTATCAAAAGATTAGCCTGGCGGAGCTGCTGAAGTTGCAACAACAGTTTCTTAAACAGATGGGCGTTAATCCGCGACAGCCTCAGAACTCTGTGCCGCCATGATAAAAATCGTTATTACAGGAGCATCGGGTTTTATTGGTCAGGCTTTTCTGCGCCGCTTTGCCGGGCATCACTCTCTCGAGTTACTGGGTGTTGGCAGACGCCCGCTGTCAGAGAACCCGACAGGTTTTCGTTACTCCCAGCTTGATTTAGCCGACTTAGATACCTTGAGTTTTACGCCCGATGTGGTGATTCATGCTGCCGGCAAAGCGGGACCATGGGGGCGGAGCAAGGCGTACTGGCGCGATAACGTACTCACTACCGAGCAGGTGATCAATTTTTGTCGCCTGCAAGGCAACCCCCGCCTGATATATATATCTACGGCGGCGGTTTACTACCGCTATCAGCATCAACTTGCTCTGACGGAACAGGCGGTTATTGGGCCTGATTTTGCTAATCAATATGCCCGCAGTAAATATGAGGCAGAACTGAGGGTGCAAGCTTATCAGGGCGAGAAGACGATACTGCGCCCCTGTGCCGTTTTTGGTGTCGGTGATAATCTACTGTTCCCACCGTTGCTCGAGGCTGCGCGTAAACAACAGCTGCCTTTATTAACTTCACCAGATATACCCGCTTATGGAGATATTATGCCTGTTGAATCGCTCTGCGACTATTTGCTGCGAGCGGTGATGTTGCCGCAGTTACGGCCCGTGTATAACCTCTCTAACGCCGAGCCAGTCGAGATCAATACCTTCCTACAGGAGGTGCTTAAGCGCTTTAATTTGCCTGCTGCGAAAAAGCAGATATCAGTGAAACAACTGATGCTGATTGCTCACCTGATCGAAGGGGGATATCGGCTGCTGGGCATAAAGAAAACACCTCCGATTACGCGTTTTGGTGTCGGCGTATTTGGTTATTCAAAAACCTTGGATATGCGTGCTGCACTGGAGGATTTTGGCCCGCCTTCCTGTACTTTATCAGCCGGGCTGGATGCATTGGTTCAGCACTACCAGAAGCAGGTCATATGTTGATTATTGTTGCCAGCTGGCTGGGTATATTACTGTTAAAAATGGTATTAACACTGCGCGTTATTGACCAGGAGCAACAACGTGAAAGTCGGCCATTACATGGCCGAGTGACGATCTTACAGCCTATTTTAAGCGGTGATCCAACGCTTGGTTCCACCCTCAAGGCTAATGTTATTGCTCTTGAAAAAGCTGATTTTGTCTGGCTTATTGATGATGATGACGAAGTTGCGAAGGCGACAGTCAACCATATTAAGCAGCAGTTACCGCAGCGTAATATTAGCGTAAAATTCTGCTCTGCAGCACCACAAGGCGTGAATCCCAAAGCCTTTAAACTTGAACAGGCCTGGCGCGAAGTGAGTGATGATATCATCCTCGTGTTGGACGACGATGCTATGCTGTCTCCTGATGCATTTGCCCATCTGGTGAGTGAGGTTGCAGCAGATAATCTGGTGACCGCCTTGCCCTATTATGCTGCCAGCAAAGAGAGCTATTCGGCGTTATTAGCACAGTTTGTTAACGACAGTTCAGCTATGACCTATCTGCCTCTGTTACCTTACTTACCGCCGCTAACCATCAATGGCATGTGCTATGCGCTAACCCGCCAGACCCTGGCAAAGGTCGATGGTTTTGCTGCTATTCAGCACCATCTGACGGATGATCTTGCCCTGGCTTCTTTACTGAATCAGCACCAAGTCAGGCTGACTCAGAGCATTGCGCTGGTGAAAATTCATACCGATTTAGCCAGCGGTAAAAAATACTGGCAACAAATGCATCGCTGGTTCTTGTTTGCCACTCTGCTGTTACGTGAAAAATCGCTGAAGATCAATATGCTGATTTTTCTGCTGCAAGGCTTACATCCGTTGTTGTTATGGGGCGTGCTATTGATGACTTTCTCACATCCTTTGGTCGTTCTTACATGCCTGATTGTTCGTCACTTTGCACTGCGAAAAGTGCAGCAATCTTTGACCGCAGATATTCAGTCGCGACCACTCTTGTCTTTGGTTTCTGAGCTGTTGCAACCCGTTCACCTCCTTCATGCATTCTGTAACCGTACCATTGTCTGGCGTACGCGCCGTTACCGAGTATTGAGTAATAAAAACTTTGTGTCGCGATAAAGCCATCTCCTTTCCAGACCGAGCCAACGGAACTTGACTATGAAATCGCTACTGGCATTAATTCCCCCCTCTGTCCGGCGGATCGATTTGTTGGCCCCTCCTTTTTCCGGACATCTACATCCTGTTCTTGCTCTGGGGCGTGTTCTGTCGGCTGAGTATGAAGTACGTATTATCAGTACCCGGGGAGCACAGTTGCGTATTATCGGTGCGGGGTTGCAGGGGGTTACTTTACCCGGTGACTTTGATGCACCCTTACTGGCGATAGCTAACCCGGACTATGCTGTAAAAAGTAGCCCGTTAAAACTGTATCGGCAGTTTAAACATGCCGTCAGTTTACTGGCGGATTTTGCCTCCCAGCTTGATGCGTTCTACCAACACAGGCAACCACCTGACTTGATCATTGCTGACTTTACACTGCCTGTAGTCGGTAAGGTGGCGTCAACATGGAATATCCCCTGGTGGACCAGTTTACCTTCACCTTGCGTACTGGATACTTCCGATGGCCCACCCGCTTACTGCGGGGGATTAACACCAGCGACTAACGGGTGGCAAAGCGTCAGACAGGCGATTGCTCGTAAAAAGGTGCGTTGGTTTAAACAGACAATATTCTGGTTATTTCGCAACACCATCAGACCGACAGGAATAACTCAACTCTATCGACCAGATGGTACGGAAAATGCCTATTCTGCTGAGTGTATTCTGGCTTTGGGGGATAAATCGCTGGAGTTTGCACGTAGCTGGCCTGCCAGTGTTCATTTTATTGGCCCGGCACTTTATACCCCACCCAATTCAGGTCCTGAACCTCATTTTGTTCCGGGACGGCGACATATACTGGTGACGTTAGGAACCCATCTGGGCTGGCATAAAAATGAGGTAGCTGATGCTATCCGACAACTGGCTCGTACTTTGCCAGACTGTCTGTTTCATTTTACCGATGGAGACCCTGAGGCTACCGGTTTTCAGCAAACTGAAAATTTTATTCGCCTGCCTTGGGTTAACTATGAAACCTGCCTGTCGCATTATGACTTAGTGATTCATCATGGCGGGGCAGGGATTATGTACTATTGTCTGCAGCAGAATATACCGGTGCTGGTCTATCCGGTCGATTTTGATCAGTTTGATCATGCCGCCCGGCTGGAAGTCGCAGGGAAGGGGATCTGGCTAAAAGGGGGACTGACCGCTCTGATTAATGCCAGACCTTATATCGAGCGTCTGTTGGAGGGCGCGAAGTAAGTTAAGACTCCGCGTCACAGTGCTTATAAGCTAAAACCACCGTCACCCACTTGGGCCTGGGCGTACCATGCCATTAACTCAGCCGTTCCTTTTTCCCCTTCAGCGGGTGCCCAGGCGGCAGAGTCTTGCCCCGCCACTGGCTGATAACCACCGTGTTTAACTTCAAAAATCACCCCGCCGTTATCAAGAGACAGCACTGCATGCCAGGTACCGGCTTCCATCTCCAGCGCCATACAATCCTCACCTAATACCACGCGATGCGTTACCGTGCCTTGCTCATCAAAATTTAATACCAGAAAGCGTCCGCTAAGCGGCAGCAGTAGCTCAAAAGTATGAGGATGACGGTGAGGACGAATATAGGTACCAGGTTCCATGGCAATGGCCAGACGTTGTACCGGATCGCTGAGTTCAGGGTGAAAATTCCGGTGAGCACGTAAACGTGGCGCGCTTGCCGCTGCTGCGCTCTGTTGTTGCATATCGCTAAAAGTGATCTGTTTCATAAAGGCTGCCTGGGGTCAGGAGTGATAAGCATCATTGCTTGATGATACAGATTAACAGCCACCTGAGGTGCAGGAAAGTCCTTAGCTATCGGTTAGTCATGGTCATTGTTATCTGGTTCTGGAATAAGTCTGAAAAATAATCTCGATTGACTCGTTATAAAGTGGCTGACGTGAAGGCCATCAGAGAGCAGCTTAATGTTTCGCAAAGTGAGATGGCAAAAGTACTGGGAACCAGTATTGATATCATTAAACGCTGGGAGACCAAAAGATGTAACTCAACCGGACTGGCAGCAAAAGTCCTCTCCATTATTTAACATTAATCCCCATTCACCGACTTTGAGCCGATAAGCGGATTTGATTGCAGTCTGGCCCGACAATTCCATCCTTGGATGATAATACCGACGCGCATAAAAAATACCGCCACGCTAGGCTGAAGATAAACCTGCTGTAGCTATATATAGCTACAGTGTCAGGGAGTTTAATATCTTCAGCAAGTCAGGTGAAGGAGAGGGCTGCCTCAATCGGTCTGCGTACTTTTGCTGCTGTCTTTAATAGCGTTTTCCCTTCCAAAAAGCGCACGGCGATAAACCGCCAGTTTTGCATGTTATAGGCTGAAGGTGCTTGCGTTGCCATCCGCACCAGCTCCGCAATTGTCTTGTCATCAATCGGGATATCAGGAATATACCCGTGATACTTCAAGTTACCTGGGTGTTGCCGGCGTTCAGACAATCGAATCACATAGTGTATCTATGCTCATCGATTGTCTTCACTTGGCGGCTACAGGCAACTCGAATTATTTAGGGAATAAAGCGGTCAATGGAAATGCGAGAGGCGATAGCGTTATGCACAGAAACGGTCATTTATTTTTCCTTTTTAAATTATAAGCAGTGAAATATTATTTGGTTTGAGTCGAGGTGCGCTGTACCACCAACACACTGACCAGCACGATAAAAAGTCCAATACACGCGATGCTGCTCATTTCCTGGGAAAGCACTATCCAGCCCAGAGCAACGGCGGTTAACGGGCTGAGTAATCCCAACGACGCCACTGCCACACTTGGAAGACGGCTGATGCCACGAAACCACAGAGCATAAGCCACGAATGCACCCGCCAGGCTGAGATAGGTGTAAGCAACCCATTGCGAAACAGTCAGTACTGGAAGTGGAGCATCAATAAGCCATGCAGCAGGCGCCAGCATTATTCCGCCCAATACCAGCTGCCAGCCGGTCAGCGCCATTACTGGCAGGTTGACCTGCCAGCGACGAGTCAGCCAGACGCCAGTTGCCATACAGACAGCACCCAGTAACGCGGCGGCAATTCCGATGGGTTCAAATACTGTCTCCTTTGAAAGCAGCAACATGGCCATACCCAATACTCCTGCCAGTGCCGACAACAAGGTGATTTGCTTTGGAGCATGCCGCTCAACGATCCAAATCAGAACCATGATCAGTAACGGCTGAATCGCACCTAATACCGCAGCCAATCCACCAGGTAATCGATAGGCAGCGATAAATAATAGTGCCTGGAAAACACCAATATTGAGTGCGCTAAGAATAATCAGACGCCCGATATCCCGGCGTGCAGGCATTCGGCGGATAAACAGCAGGAGCAAAATACCGGCAGGCAGAACGCGAATCAGTGCCGCAGTAAAGGGTCTGTCCGGCGGCAGAAACTGAGTCGTGACAATATAGGTTGAACCCCAGATAGCCGGAGCTATCGCGGTAAGAAACACATCACGCCAGTAGGACAGAGAGAAAGAATTATGCATAATTTTGTATTTGTCTTCAATTCAAGATAAAATAATCTTGTCGATAAATTAACTTGAAGTCAAGATAAATGAGCGATCAAAATAAACCGCAACAAGATGCGATAGATGTCATTCTTGCCCAGTGGAAACGAGAGCGACCCGATTTAGACTGCAGCCCAATGGGACCGATTGGGCGACTTAAACGCTGTGCTGCACTTCTTGAACAGCGGCTTGAATTAACCTTTTCTGAGTTTGAGTTAAGCGTGTGGGAGTTCGATATGCTGGCGACACTACGCCGTTCGGGTAGCCCATATATTCTGACTCCAACCGAACTGTTTTCAACCTTAATGGTTACCTCAGGAACCATGACTCATCGCCTTAAGCGACTGGAGTCCCGAGGCTTTATCATCAGACAAGCGAATGCTGAGGATGCACGTAGCATGCTGGTGCAGTTAAGTGATGACGGGCTGGCACTGATTGATCGCGCGGTGGAAAAACACGTTGAGAATGAAAGACAAATTTTGTCTGATCTGTCTGCTGAAAAACTGCTTGAATTGGATAGCCGCCTGACGGATTTACTACTATCTCTGGATGCAAGGACTTAGACGGCAATAACGTCTGGAATAATTTTTCAGGGCAGTGAGTGGGCTTTTGTGGTTTGCTTACTTGCCTGACGTTCCACTTTCTCTCTCCTCAACCCAAGCCATAAGCTCAGTGAGCTGGGTGTCAGCAAAGACCGTGATTCCATGTTCGGTGAGAAGGGCGGCTGCAACACCCATCCCAGATTTCCGCTGACCGGTGAAAGAGCCATCATAGATAAACCGACTGCCACAAGTCGGGCTGCCGTCAGTTAATAACGCCACCGTACAACCAGACTCTTGTGCGGCGCGCAGTGCCATCCAGGCAGCAAGCTGGTAGTGCTCGGTCACATCTTGTCCGGTATTCTCGATTATCCTCGCGCGCTCTTGCATGACATCTTTACCCTCTGCGGCAAAGATCTCTGCCGGAGGTCTGGGAGTGGGTAACCCGGCAGCCAGCTCCGGGCAGTGAACCACCAGCCGCTGTTCTTGTTGCCAGCGGGCCAGAGTGTCGACTATTTGTGCCTTCTCGCTGCCGTTATAGCGGATTTTAAAACCCATCAGACAAGCACTGACCAGAATTTTATTAATAATCTTTCTCGTGACTTAAGAGTAAAAAGAACCCTTGGAGTATAACACTCCAGTACGAAAAGTATCGTTACTCTGAGGGCGAGGCGAGCTGTTCTTGCTTGCGAAATGCACTGGGCGACAGGCCAATGGCGCGATGGAAGTCACGTGAAAAATGCAGCGGATCGTGATACCCCACCTGAAGCGCAATGCTGCTAATACTTTCCTGAGTTTCTACCAGTAAGCGTCGAGCCTGCGTTAAACGATAATTTTTCAACCATTTCAACGGACTTTGATCAAATGTCGCCCGAAAAAGGCGGAAGAGCTGTGATTTACTGACTTGGCAGTAATGCATAAATTTTTCGATATCCCAGTAATCATTATAGTGACTATGGATTTGGTAAAGTAGTTTTCCTAAGCCCCGATGGGTGATGATACGTGACTGAGTAACCTCATTATTGCGGTTTTCTAGTAGGGTAAAAATCAGCTGGCTACAGAGCATATCGCATTGGGCATCGGTGACCAGGGTATAGCTGTTCATCAGCGAAAAGATATGGCGATAAATTTCAATAATTTTATCAGGGTCCTCAAACTGAAAAATAGGATGTTGGGGGACATCCATTATCTGCATGATATTATTTAGTTTTGATCCCTCTATCCGTAACCAGAGTATCTCCCAGGGTTGCTTTTTATCAGCGTAATGCTCATGCGGCCAGCGTACCGGGAGCCAGGCAAGCTGTCCTTTTTGTACCGGATAGAGCCGGTCTTCAAGGCGAATAAAACCCGAACCTTGTAGACAAAAAATCAGTTCATGCCCGACAACCGACTGGCGCTGAACATGAAAATCCGCGGCAGTATCGATATGCCCGGCGCGTAAAATACGGTAGTTCATCAGGGTGGAAAACTCGTCAGATCCCCTATACCAGTTGGCAATTACCCGGGTTCGCTTAATGGGCTGAGACATCTGTTTCCGCCTTTTTCATACAGTAGAGTTACCTTTTATCGTGGCAGTATCCTGGCGATTATGCACCCGTTGTGAAGAGACTGACTGCTGATTTTTTGAGCCTTCTCACATTTCCTACAGCGTGAAAATTTCATCCATGTTTAAGAGATTTTTGCCTATCACGGTTCTGTCCCGAACGGCCTAAAGTCATGTCATCGATATTCGGCAATGACAGGTTATTCACTTACCAGATGGGAGAGATTTATGATTGATTTTAACGATCCGCGCCAAGTAGCCAAGGCTATCCAGTTCACCAATGTTAATCCGGATTTAACGCGCGAAGGCGTTATCAAACACCTGGAAATGTGCCTTGAGTATCAATTTGATGCCGCCATGATAGCGCCATGCTGGGTTGAACTTGGCAAAGAAGTACTGAAAGGCAGCGGTGTACGAGTGGCGACGACACTTAATTTCCCCATGGCGAATGACACCTTAGCAATGAAGGTTGCTGTGGTACGTGAACTGGCAAAAGAAGGTGCGGATGAATTCGATTTTCCGCCAAACCCTGGGTATCTGTTGGGAGGCATGGAAGACCATTACTTTGAAGAGTTAAAAACCGTCACCCATGTTGCCCATGATCTCGGCATGAAAGTGAAAGCGATGCTGGAATTTGGTTTTATCACCGAAGAGGCGATGAAAATTAAAGCGACCCGTTATGCTTTTGAAGCGGGTATTGATTGGGTTAAACAGTCAAGCGGCTGGGGTAAAGGTGGCTGCGAAGCTACCGTAGAAGATGTCCGACTTCTCAAAGCGAATATTCAGTTACCTTGTCGGGTGAAAGTATCAGGTAAGGTCAACACGCTGGAAAAAATGAAAGCCATGTTTGAAGCGGGTGCCGAACTGGTGGGCACCAGTTCAGGTCCTGAACTGGTGAAGGGACTGACGGGAGATATTAACGCCTACTAATATATACCCTTGGGTATGGGGGAACCCATCGCTCCGGCGGTGGGGTGCCAGGCTTCTGTCAGATTTAAAGAGGAGTCCATGATGAGTATTTTTATTCTTGGTAGTTATGCTAAAGCCCTGGTGATGACCGCGGATCGTATTCCGCTGGCAGGGGAAACGTTAATCGGACGCGATTTTCGCCAGACCTGGGGTGGAAAAGGTTCCGATATGGCGGTACAAGCCGCTCGGCTAGGGGCGAGCGTCGCCTATGCTGGCGTGGTGGGCGATGATGTATTTGGTCGTGAGTTTATCGAACTGATGCAACAGGAAGGGGTCGATATCAGAGCGCTGACGATCAGCCCTGAATTACCTACAGGCGCAGGTTTAATTATTAAAGACCAGCAAGCGCGTAATGTGATTGTGGTGGATATGGGGGCTAACAAGTTATTTACGCCCACTCTGGTTGATGCAGCTATCGAGCAGATTATCGAAAGTCGAGTCGTACTGAGCCAGCTTGAAATTCCACTGAAAACAGCTCTCTATGGACTTTTCTGTGCGAAACAACACGATAAAATCACCATTCTTAATCCTGCCCCAGCGTGTAATTTACGTGGCGTTGATCTCCGTGACATCGACTATCTGACCCCTAATGAAACCGAAGCGCGTGTAGCCCTTGGTCTGGCACCTGATGATGCGCGTAGTAACCGCGAAATAGCTGATTTATTGCTAGAAACCGGTTGTGGCCATGTAGTCATGACACTGGGTGATGCGGGTAGTGCCGTCTTTACTCACAACAGCACGCTGGAAATTCCTCCCTGCAAGGTCGAGGTAGTAGACAGTAACGGTGCTGGCGACAGCTTTAATGCCGGGTTAGCCGTCGCTCTCAGTGAAGGTCAGTCAATTGAGCAGGCAGTCTATTTTGCGAATGCAACTGCTGCACTTTGTTGTTGTGACTGGGAGACGGTGCCTTCGTATAAAACCCGTCAAGAAGTGGAACATTTTCTCGCTGTTAATAAATAAAATAGATCTGGAGAGAATAATGAGACCTGAACGTATCCTACACCCTCAATTAGCGGCTGCTCTGGCCACACTCGGCCATACCGATATTATCCTGATTACTGATGCTGGATTCCCTATACCCCCGCAGGCTAATCGTATCGATCTGGGTTTCTGGCCCGGCATTCCGGATGTCACGGATATTCTGCGTGCCATTCGTCATGAAGTGTTTGTTGAGAATATCCAGTTTGCCCGGGAAGTCCGTGATTGTAATCCTGAGCTTTATCAGCAGTTACAAGAAATTTATACCGGTTCAGGTACTGAGTTTACTGAGGCCAGCCATGAAAAACTGTGCCATGAGCTGGCGTATAAAGCTAAAGTCATTATTCGTTCCGGTTCTTTTAACCCCTGGGCTAATTTTGCACTGACGGCCAGTACCGATCCCTTTGCATGGTTTGCTGATGATTCCGGTGTTCAACCGCTGCCCGCTTATGTGGTACGCCGCCAGCGGATACAGGATAAAGTCGTTCCTGAACTGAATTAACGTCGGGAAGCATGATTGCAGAATAACCATTAGCAGGGGGATATTATGGAGTCGTTAGTTCGTCGATTAGAGCAGGTAGCAGAACCGCTATTACCGCAACGTAAAGATTATAATATCGGTATTATTGGTACCGGGTTTATTGTTGAACATTGCCATTTAGTGGCTTATCAAAAAGCGGGCTTTACTGTTCAGGGGATTACTTCGCTGGATAATAAACAAAGCCAGCGTTTAGCTGACAGCTTTAAGATCGAGAAAGTCTATACAAACTGGCAAGAGATGGTTTGTTGTCCGCAAATAGAGATTATTGATATTGCTGTTCCGCCGCATATTCAGTTAGAAATTGTCCGTTTTATTTGCACCAACAAATCGGCACTCGGCCATATTAAAGGTATTTTATGTCAGAAGCCGCTAGCGATGTCTCTGGCTGAAGGACGGGAAATAGTCCGTCTGAGTGAAGAGAGCGGAATACCGATAGCAGTTAATTCAAATATGCGTTACGACCCGGCCATCAGAGCATTAAAGCATATCGTCGATAATCAACTCATCGGTGATGCGGTGATCGCCAGTATTGATATGCGGGCGATTCCAGACTGGCAGCAGTTTTTACAGCAATATAATAAGCTCGAACTGTATGCCATGGCGATTCACCATATTGACACCTTCCGTCTGTTATTTGGTGACCCGGTAAAAGTGACGGCTGTCTGTCGTACTGACCCGAGAACGCAGTTTCCGCATACTGATGGTATTACGCAATATACCTTCCAGTATGCCAGTGGCCTGATTGCCACCAGCCTGGATGATGTCTGGGCCTGGCCCGGTGAACCTTGTGCCAAAAATAACTATATCAACTGGCGTGTAGAGGGAACAGCAGGCCTGGCAGAGGGCGATTTCGGCTGGCATCGTCGGCCACCAGAATATTGTGGCAGTACCTTAAGGCTGGCAATTCCTGATTATCCAGAACAATGGTTAACGCCGCACTGGAATAGCCAATGGTTCCCGGATGCCTTTATTGGCACGATGGCGAATTTACTTTGTGCAATTGAACAAGGTGTCTCTCCGGCAATCAGTGCTCAGGATAACCTTGGCACCCTGGCTTGCATCGAAGCTTGTTATCTCTCTATAGAACAAGAAAGAACGGTCTATCTTAGCGAAATACAGGAGAATACACATGATTAATGTCGGCATTTTTACTGGCTATTATCCTTATACCCTGGATGAAACCATCACTAGAATTAAGCAAGCGGGGATGGGCTGTGTACAACTTGATCTTGAGTTTAAAGATATTGATCTGCGGCGTAATCATATTACTAAAGCCAAGGCTCATCAGGTTCGGGATGCATTTCGGCGGGCTAATTTACCGATAGTCGCTATTTCGGCTTACACCAACCTGGTGCATCCTGACCCGATAAAACGTGCAGAAAATATTGCCGCAGTAAAAGAGATCCTCCGTTACGCCCGTGATTTTGGTACGCCTTATGTCATCAGTGAAACCGGGACTTACAATCTCGAGAGTGACTGGCTATATGATGAAAAAAATAGCAGTGAACAGGCTTACCAGGAGTTTAAAGCTATCGCCCATGAATTAGCCGTATTTGCCTGGGAGCATGATGCAGTATTTTTAGTCGAAAACTATGTGAATAATATTATTGGTTCAGTCAGCCAGGTGGCACGCCTGATGCGTGATGTTGATCACCCCGGATTAGCGTTAGCACTCGATCCGACTAACTATTTCGATGAAAACAATATCGATTCTATTGATGAAACGTTACACAGTATTTTCAATGTTCTTGATGGAAAAATTAAAATAGCCCATGCCAAAGACTGTAAGAAAACTGATGTGGTGATTGAAAAATTTGGTGATGGCGCGGCGGAACATAACAGTTTCCGTGGGGCAGGGGCGATAGAACTGCCTGCGGCGGGGTTAGGTTCACTGAATTATGAAAAGTACTTACAACTGCTGATGAAAAACCACCCTAATATTCCGTTAATCATTGAGCATGTTGATGAGTCTGATATTCCACGGGCGAAGAAATTTGTTGACGAAATACTGACGAAAACCGGGGGCTGATCGTTACGATAAATATAATACCCATCATACATAGAATAGTGTGGATATTTCTTATACAAGCACTATTCCGACTGATTAATAACGTATGATGGGTATTATATATTTAACTTTCTAGCGGTTCGATTGTTCCGTCGGTATCATTATGTGATGTTTCTGCTGATATCTTACCGGCTTTTTTTTCAAGTAATACCCGATAGGTCAGTCCACCCAGAATACCTCCGATAACAGGCATTACCCAGAATAGCCACAGTTGTTCGAGTGCCCAGCCACCCTGGAAGATAGCTACAGCAGTGCTACGCGCAGGGTTAACGGAAGTATTGGTTACTGGAATACTAATTAAGTGAATCAGCGTTAGTGCCAGACCGATAGCGATTGGAGCAAAAACGACTGACGCATTTTTATCTGTTGCCCCATGAATAACGAGTAAGAATCCAGCGGTAAGAATGACTTCAATAACCATGGCAGAGAGCATGGAATAATCACCCGGTGAATGTTCGCCATAACCATTAGAGGCAAAACCACTGGCTGTTGCATCAAATCCGGCTTTACCACTGGCAATCAAATAGAGAGCTGCTGCGGCAATAATACCACCAACGATTTGGGCGATAATATAACTCATAACATCTTTTGCTGGAAAACGACCGCCCGCCCACAGACCTAATGTCACTGCTGGATTAAAATGGCCACCTGAAATATGACCTACGGCAAATGCCATAGTAAGGACGGTAAGACCAAATGCTAATGCAACACCAACAAACCCAATACCTAATTCAGGAAATGCGGCTGCCAGAATAGCGCTGCCACAACCACCAAAAACGAGCCAGAATGTACCGAAGCATTCGGCTGTTAACTTTCTAAACATATTGCTTATCCTTTTGCATTAAAAAATATAAAAACCATACAAGGTTATTTAATTAAAATATTAAAATTAGCGGTTTCTTTATTATGTCGCATGAAGCCTTGCATAAATTATTTTATGTGACAATCTTTACATGAAATAATTTATGTAACGTTATGTATAAATGGATATTTCTTAGTAATAATAACTACAATAAAAAGAGCGGTTTCGTATTATTCTTATTTCCATAAGACTGAAAGTATAAATGTAAATTTGTAAGGTGATACCTTAAACAGAAAGATAAATGATTAATAATGTTAAGGGTGTTAATTGTTTGTTTGTTTTTGATTGTTTTTTAGTATTTCAGGTTAATATTCTACACTCTTATTTGCCACTCTCCCTCTCTGTTTCATTTTTTACAAAATATAGAAAAAATCTGCAAATGACATGCGGTCTACCGTTAATTTTTAATTAGCCAGCTCCTCTTTTAGCTTATCAAATGTCATTTCATCATCAGATTTCACTGGGCGTTCTTTATATCTTCTGAGCCATGTGTTCACATTCACTTGAGAGCTTGTAACTTAGAAAAAAGACCCCCAATAATTGTTGTCCAACTATTGGGAGTCACTTCACTTGCGATGGCTTTATGATTTTACTGACTAAGAATTCTCCAGCAGCAAGCGCTCAGCTGTACTTTCATCTGTCACCAGACCATTAATCCATTTCCCTTTAAGAACAGCCTGGACCGCCTGATATTTATCTTCACCTCCCGCGAAAGCAGTCAGTTGTCGGGCAGGTGAACGCTGTAGTGGAATACTGGTACATCGGCTATCCAGCATATCTGGCAGCCTGTCACCCAAGTTATCGATAAAATGACCGTTGATTTCAGCTACCGCCCCTGCGTCCATCAGGCGCTGTACATCTTCAGCAGTGATAAAACCCCCGGTATACAATGGGCACTGAAAAGAGATAGGACCAATACCGATAAACGTGACATCGGCCAGGGCCGTCTGTTCATTGATCAGTTTATAGATCCGGTGGTTACACCAGACTTCACGGTCTTCCTGATTATCCGCAAATAGCGGAGCGGGCAGAATAAAATATTTCCCTGAGGTTTTTTCCGCCAGGCTCAGGGAAACATCATAGAGAGTACAGGAGCCATCACTGGCGATAGCGCCAATGCGTGACAGGCAACTGTGTTGTGGACGTGAGATCTCTGACATCTCTTTCACCGCACCACGTAATGTTCGCCCAGAGCCAAGGGCAATAATTTGCGGCTGCTCAGGTTGTACGGCCCACTCAATCTCCTCTGCAGCAGAAACGGTTATCATATGTTGTACCGTTTCGGCGGGTAGCCCCGCCGAAGGAACCACCTGGCAGCGGGTAAGGCCAAAGGCCTGTTTCATCTGCTCAGCGAGTGAAGCACATTGAGCCACGGTATGAGAGATTCGTACCTGCACTAATTCCATTTCTGAAGCTGCTGCTACCAGACGCTGTGCGACCTGGCGCGATACCCCCAATATATCCGCAATCTGATTCTGAGTTTGTCCGCCGATGTAATACATCCAGGCGGCTCTGGCGGCCATATCCTGTTTTTTATCATTTTTAGTCATCACTCGCCCTGTTCTTTGTCAGCGTACTGGTTAGCTAATTTTCGCAATAGTAATGCATCTGATATTAAGAATAGCGAAGTTTTTTGCCTGACCTGGTCTTATCTCATCCCCCTGAATTCTAGTCGTCCGCCGTTAATCCGAATCTCACTATAGCGCAACCTCAGGCCTGTCACCGACAGTGTAATATTCCATTATGTGATCTATTGCTCAGTAAGAGGGCAATTATTCATTTAAATTTGATCTCGAATAATTGCCCGTCAATTAAATAATTGCTCACTTTTGTTTATGCTAAGGGGAAGAGGATGACAACATCAAAACCGTATTACTGGATGCACTTGGGGGCAGGTTCTTTCCACCGGGCTCACCAGGCATGGTATCTACACCGTCTGTTGGAGCAGGGGGATAACCGCTGGCATATTGCTCTCGGTAATATTCGTAACGATGCTGAGCTTCTTCTCACAGCTTTAGGTGAGCAACAGGGGCAATACACACTGGAAACGGTGACTCCGGAAGGTGAACGCAGCTATGAAACTATTACTTCAATAAAAAAAGTGTTGCCGTGGGATGAGTCACTCAGCGCTATCGTGGCCCAAGGGGCCGATGAAAATACCAGAGTCATTGCTTTTACAGTTACTGAAGGCGGCTACTATCTTGACACTGACCATCAGCTTGATCCTCGTCATCCAGATATTCAGGCAGACTTAGCGGGAGAAGCACGTACCATCTATGGCGCTCTGGCTCGCGTACTGCGCGAACGGCTAAAACAGCATGGCCAGCCAGTCACCTTACTGAACTGCGATAACTTACGTCATAACGGGGAGCGTTTCCGGGCTGGCTTCCTGACCTTTCTGCGCTTAAGTGAAGATCTTGAACTGTATCAGTGGGTAGAAGATCAGACTACTTCACCGAATACCATGGTGGATCGTATTACCCCACGCCCAACCGCAGATATTGCTGACAGGGTTCGTGAGCATACGGGTATAGAAGACCACGTACCGGTTATGGGTGAGGCCTTTATTCAGTGGGTGATTGAGGACAACTTTATCGCCGGGCGGCCAGCACTGGAAAATGTGGGTGTTGAAATGGTGGCATCGGTGCTGCCATGGGAAGAGGCTAAAATTCGCATTCTGAATGCCAGCCATAGCTGCATCGCTTGGGCCGGCACGCTGAAAGGACAATCTTATATTCATGAAAGTACCCAAACTGATGCGATTCGTCAGCTGGCATGGGACTACGTTACCCAGGATGTTATTCCTTCTTTAACACCCAGTCCTTTGAATCTGGAAGAATATCGGGATGTGGTACTGTCCCGTTTTAGTAACCCGTATATTCAGGATACCAACCAGCGTGTAGCCGCTGACGGGCTATCGAAGATCCCTGGTTTTATCACCCCCACACTACTGGAATGCTATCAGCGTGGTACCGAGCCGCGTGCTACTGCCGTTTTACCAGCACTGTTCTTCCTGTTTTTGCAACGCTGGCATCGGGGTGAGCTGCCTTATACCTATCAGGACGGCGTTTTGAACGAAGAGGCAATGCATGCTTTGCTGGCATCATCTGATGCCCTGGCTCGATTTAGCGCAGATGAAACACTGTTTGGCCCATTAGCGAGTGATCCACGTTTTGTTCAACTGATGCGCGATACGGTGGCTCGGCTGGAGGAGGCTGGCTATGTATCTGGGCATTGATGCTGGTACCTCGGAGATAAAAGTGCTGGTGCTTGATGAGAGTGGCACTATCCAGGCAGTAGCGGGTGCTCCCCTGACCGTCCAGCGCCCTTATCCTCACTGGTCAGAACAGCAGCCCGAAGCCTGGTGGCTGGCACTCAACCAAGTGTTGCAGAAGTTGCGTAGTGAGACAGGCGAGCGCTGGTCTGAGATTCGGGCTATTGGCCTGTCCGGACAGATGCACGGTGCGGTATTGCTTAATAATGAGGGGGATGTGTTGCGTCCCTGTATTTTATGGAATGACACACGCAGTGCTCAACAGTGCGAAACCTTGACTCACAAAGCACCACAGTTACATGACATCGCAGGCAATCTGGCGATGCCAGGTTTTACGGCACCAAAACTACTCTGGGTCGCTGAACATGAACCCGATATCTTCGCCCAGACTGCACATGTGCTACTACCGAAAGATTATCTGCGCTGGTGTATGACAGGTGAGATGGTCAGTGAAATGTCGGACGCCGCAGGCACATTGTGGCTGGATGTCGCCCGCCGTGACTGGTCAGATGATTTGCTCATTGCTTGCGGTTTAAACCGTAGCATGATGCCAGCGCTGGTTGAAGGATCACAGGTTAGCGGCATCTTACGGGCAGACATTGCCGCAGAATGGGGTCTGGGGGAGGGGGTGATTATCGCTGGTGGTGGTGGAGACAACGCAGCGAGCGCGGTGGGCATCGGAGCCATTAATGCGGGCGATGCCTTTATCTCTCTTGGTACCTCTGGCGTGTTATTTGCGGTTAATGATTGCTATCGACCGAATCCACAGTCTGCAGTCCATGCTTTTTGCCATGCCTTGCCGAATCGCTGGCATCAGATGAGTGTCATGTTGACGGCGGCGAGTGCTCTACGCTGGCTCTGTCAGTTAACTGGCTGTAGTGAAAGCACTCTGATGGCAGAGGTTGAACAACTCAGTGACGATAAGCGTGAGCAGTCTCCTCTCTTTCTACCCTATCTTTCAGGGGAACGTACGCCCCATAACGACCCTTTGGCTGAAGGTGTATTCAGTGGCCTGACACATGCGACAACGCGAGCTCATCTTGGTTATGCCGTGATTGAAGGGGTGGCCTTTGGTCTGGCGGATGGTTTGCAGGTCCTGAATGACGCCGGTACCGAGCTGAAGCAATGCTCCCTGGTTGGCGGCGGAGCACGCAGCCCTTACTGGGCACAACTGATTGCTGATGTGCTGAATCTAGTGATTGTTACTCATGAAGGTAGTGAAGCGGGAGGGGCACTGGGAGCTGCACGTCTTGCACAGCTGGCAACCGGTGCAGAAGAAGACATCGTGTGTGTCAAACCCCCAGAGCGTCATCGCTATTTACCTGACGCTGCACGCTTCGAACCACTACAACACCGCTTGCAACACTGGCGCTTACTCTATCGTCAGCAGGTTGAAGCGCGCGACTTACTTTGATGATGTGAATCTCGATTTCTCTACCACTCTGTATCTCTCTATAAGGAAAACAAGATGACAATAAAAAAACTCGTTTGGGGCGTCACACTGGCACTGGTTTCTGTCACCGCAACCGCCACTGCTCATGCAGATGACAAGGTTAAAGTGGGTTTTGCCAACCGAACCCTGAACGGTGCGTTTTTTAACGGTTTGACTGAATATATGAAAATTCATGCCAAGGATCACGGCTATGAACTGATCACTACGGATGCGCGTGGTGATCTGAATAAGCAGATCTCTGATGTGGAAGATATGCTGGCGCAAGGCATTAACTATCTGGTGTTGAATCCACAAGATCCAGAGGCAGGTCAGCGTATTGCACAGATTGCCAAGAGTAAAAATGTCCCGGTTATTGTACTGGACAGTGATATTTCTCTCGATGCCCCGGTAGTGACTCGTGTTCAGGCGAACAACGCGAAAAACAATATTTTAATTGGTGAGTTTGCTGTCGATAAGTTTGGTGATAAGCCACTGAACTGCGTGGTGATTAGTGGTAATCAAGGCAATCTGGTAGGGGAAGCGCGTCGCAGCAACTTTTTCCGCGGCGTGATGGAAGCGCAACTGCGTAAATATAACCATACGCAGGTGAATATATTAAGCCAGGGCTGGGGTAACTGGGATCAACAGGGCGGCCTGAAAGCCATGGAAGACTTGATTGTTGCTCACGGCGATAAAATTAACTGCGTTTACAGCGAAATGGATGATATGGCGCTGGGTGCAGTATTGTCACTGAAAGCCGCCAATAAACTACAGAACGTCAGCGTATTCTCGCACGATGGCTACAAAAAAGGTCTCGAAGCTGTTCAGCGTGGTGATATTCAGGCAACAGCCTCTAATAACCCGGATCTACTGACTAATACAGTGATGGATGTGATTGATAAATACCAGGCCGGGAATAAAGACTTCCCAGACTACGTCTATATTCCTTCGATCCTGATAACTAAAGATAACGTCAGTAAATATTACAACAAAGATTCTATTTTCTGATTCGCCATTGTGGGCGGGAGTCTCTCCTGCCCGCGATGTTAAAACAGCGTCAATGAGGCATGCCAGATGCAAGAATATGCAATTGTCATCGACAAAGTAAAAAAGCGTTTTGGCGGGGTTCATGCCCTGCGAAACGTGAGTCTGAAAGTCAAACACGGGGATGTTCACGCCATTGTCGGTGAGAATGGCGCGGGAAAATCAACCTTAATGAAGATTCTTTCCGGTATTTATATTAAAGACGGGGGAACGTTACACATTAATGGGGAGAAGGTGCACTTCACCACTCCAGGACAAAGCCGCGAACATAAAATCGGCATTATTTATCAGGAACTGGCTTTAGCGCCGGACTTGACGGTTGCAGAAAATATCTTCCTGGATGATTTAACCTCGGGTAAGAAAATCATCAACTGGAAAGAGCTTAATCATAAAGCGAGTAAGGTATTAAGCCGCCTGGGATTTGATATTCCACCTGAAGAAAAAGTCGGCAATCTCAGTGTTGCGTACCAGCAGATGGTCGAAATTGCTAAGTCGCTGGCGCGTGATGTTAAGTTTCTTATTCTTGATGAACCGACCGCGGTACTGTCAGAGCGAGAAATTAGCATCCTGTTTAGCCAGCTGAAACTCTTAAAAGGTCAGGGAGTGACAATTTTATATATCTCTCACCGACTGGAAGAGATTTTTATGATAGCCGATGCCATCAGTGTGATTAAAGATGGTGAGTCGATGGGGGATCTCGACCCTAAAATCTGTACTGAAGACGATATTATTGCCGCGATGGTAGGGCGTAAGTTTGAAAATCTCTATCCTGAACTTAACACCCCTCAGTCAGAAGAGATTTTACGGGTGGAAAACCTATCCACACGTGCTTTGTTACGCGATATCAATCTCCATGTGCATAAAGGTGAAATCATTGGTTTAGCGGGACTGGTCGGTGCCGGACGAACCGAAATAGCGCGCTGCTTATTTGGTATTGACCGTATGACCAGTGGTACCGTCAAGAAAAATGGTCAGCCAGTCAGTATTCGTCACCCCGTGGATGCGATGAATCAGGGTATTGGCCTGGTGCCGGAAAGTCGCAAAGAACAAGGCGCCATTCTGGCACAAAGTATTCGAGAGAATATCTCCATTTCCCGTCTGAAAGATGTCTGCTACCGGCTGGGTATTATCAATCATCGCAAAGATAAAAAACTCGCCGAAGAGTATCGCAATAAACTGAAAATCAAACTGGGTTCAGTAGAAGATCCGTTATCCAGCCTCAGTGGTGGTAACCAGCAAAAAGTCGTTATCGCCAAATGGCTTAATACCGATTGCGATGTGTTGATTCTTGATGAGCCTACCCGTGGAGTTGATGTCGGAGCCAAAGTCGAAATTTATAACGTTATTCATGAACTGGCCAAACGTGGCTACGCCATTATTTTGATTTCATCCGAAATGGTGGAGGTGATTCATCTCTCTCATCGGGTCTATGTCATGAGTGAAGGCAGTATTACCCGTGAACTGACCGGGGATGACATCACGGAAGAAAATATTATGAAACACGCAATTCCGAAACGCGCTTTAGTCTGAATGGGGAACCCAGATAATGGAAAAGGTCACAACATCACAAACGACAACCACCCCATCAGCACCAAGGTGGATCCTGACATTTTTAATGAACAACTCGACATTAATGGTTTTTCTGTTAATGCTGGTGATTGCCGGTTTTTTGTCAGATAAATTTTATAGTGGCGATAATCTTACCAACGTACTACGCCAGAGTGTGCCATTAGGTCTGGCTGCATTAGGCTTGCTGTTTGTTATCCTGACCGGGGGAATTGATTTATCCGTCGGTTCAATAATGGCGCTTATCTCTGTTGCAGTCGCGATTCTTATTCCCGAGATTGGTCTCTGGCCTGCTGTGTTTGCCAGTCTGTTTATTGGTGCATTAGTAGGAGCCGGTTCAGGCGTATTAGTTACTGCGTTTAATATCGCACCTTTTATTGCCACCCTGGCGATGATGACCATTGCGCGAGGTCTGTCCTTAATTGTCTCAAAAGGACAGCCAGTTTTTATTGATGATATGGCGTTGGTCGATTTTGGTACGGGCTATTTTTTAGGTCTGCCGAAACCTGTTTATATCCTGATAATCTTCGCTCTTGCTGCGCATTTTATTTATAAATACACCGCATTTGGTCGTTTAGTTATTTCTATCGGCTCTAATGAAACGGCAACCCGTTTCGCAGGTATTCGTGTTGGCTGGTATAAGTTTGCCGTCTATGCCCTTAGTGGCTTTGCCGCGGGTCTGGCGGGTTTACTGGCTTCAACACGTACCGGTGTCGGCTCGCCAGTACTGGCTGTTGGTTTTGAACTGGATGTTATTGCTGCTGTCGTGGTTGGGGGAGCCAGCCTGGCTGGAGGCCGCGGTAATGTGGTCAACACCATTATTGGGGTGCTTATCTTAAGTATCATCTCAAATCTGATGAACTTGATGAATATTTCTGGCTACAACCAACAAGTGGTGAAGGGAGTCATCATTATCGCAGCGGTGATGCTGGAAAGTATGAAATCCCGTAAGCGCGCGTAAGTCACTTCTCCAGCTAAAAATGGCAGCGCGGGCTGCCATTTTTACTTTGCTGTTTTAACTTATCATTCAGCTCATCTGACAGCATCATAATTAATCCCCAAGCGGATACAGGCTTGCTCGTCACCCTAGGTTGGCCGTTAGTCATTTAAATCATTTGTTTTCAGTTGGTTATAATTTTGGATGACAGTTTTGAGATAGGTCGGTGTATCAATAACAGACCCTGACATAAAGAGATAATAGATATCAGAGTAATAGTTGCATTGTAGAATATTAGTTAGCTATTAAGTGAAATTATCAGTGAATGTATCTGGTTTAAATGATCTTATGTAGTCGAATTAAAAAAGTCTCCCCTAAAAAAGGGGAGAAAATTCCGTACAAGTAAAATCCGCGGGCATATTACTAAACACAGAGCAAATAAAGATGATCTGAATCAATATTTTTCAGCGTACCCACGGTCAGGTGTAAATAAATGTAATTAAGTTGATTGATGACATTTGTAATTATTACCTTTAGTTATTACTGATGCATTTTTTAGATCTTGTCGGCAGAAAAACATCCTTGGCTGACACGTTTCCGCCTCACATAAACAGTGACTTCCGTCGATAAAAAAGGGGGGGGAAGGAGGCATCAACAGATAAAGGGATCTAACTGTATTTGGGTATGGCTGGTGGTCAGGATGTTGTTTGTGTTTTGCCCGCCGAAACATAGAGTCTGGCTATGTTGATCAGCGGGTCTTGCTTAGAACCTGGCTGTTATTTCGTTAAAGAGGAGGCCGCGTTTTTATAGTTCGATTTTATTATTGATGGTTTCCACCTGCAGGCATTATCGGCAATGGGGCTATCAGAATAGTAATATCCTCAGGATATTTAGCCTGTAAGTAGCGCGCTTTTTCGTTAAGTAAGACATTATCTGGCCAGGCTTTTGCGGCTCTGGACAGGCTTAACAGGGCTTTTTTATCGTCTGTTTTATCCAAGTCTTTCCATGGCCACGGGGTATCACTATTGATGAAACTCGCAATATAAGTGTAGCCCTTTAGTAAACTATGGTTGTCTGCTTGATGATTCCAGACATCAATATGGATTTTTTCACCGAGTTTCGCTATCTGACTATAGGCTTCCAGATTAAAATTACTGTAGTGCCATGAGCGAGTCCTGGCGACTTCGCGCATTTGCCTGCCTTCAGCGTCAAAATGATTCGGAATTCTGCGATGTTGCGTGATATTCAGGCGTTTTTTTGCATCAATGGTCTTACCACTGAATTGCGCGAAAGTGGCTGTCTGTAGATCATACCAGGTTCCGTGATTATTTTTCCCGCTATCTTCTTTGAGTCCATTAGGGCTGACCGTCATCCAGTAATAAAGCTCACCAAACCATTGTTGTAACTGTTTATATTCACTCTCTTTGATTGTGCCTGATGATTGTAATAACTCGATAGCATCAACAATGTTAACCAACACTCGCGTATCAATGATGCCCGTTCCGCGCCCGGTATTGACTCCCGGTGTGGCCTGGGCATAAGCCATATTTGGATTCATGCGTGTGGCCGGGTTCAGGAACCAGGTACGAATTTGCTCCGCCGCTTTTTCACTGTAGCGTTTATCCTGGGTAAAATACCAGGCAAGCGTAAGGTTATAGACATTATTACTCATTCTCACCAGGCGCTTTTTATCTGTGGCATCGCTGCTGGCATCGGGATTGTTCTCCCCGTCTCTACGAATATAGGGTAAACCGTCTTTTTGAGTCGGGTCTGGCCACCAGTAAGGCGGGAAGCTGTAGTAGTCATGCTTATTTCCGCTAGCTGCCACGAGTGTTTTATCCATCACTGAAAGTAACGGCTGATTAAGTGCGGCGTTGGCTTTTTGGATTAAGGCGCTTTCTGCTTTAAGGAAACGAGGGTTACCGGCATGAATTTGTTCAAGGCTTAATGCTAAGTCATTATTATCAATAATATAGGGTTTTGATTCAGCGGCATATAACCCGCTATGCGTTCCGGATAGTATGAAGGCAAGGTACAAAGCACTCTGAGACGATAATCGGGTCATAATCATCCTTCAGTATCATATTTGTGAATGATCCACCTTACTGTGTTTCTGGGAACCTAATCAATGCTAATTAGTATCAAAAAGAAACACCATTTCAAAATTTATTTCTAATTATTTCATATGCCCTAAATAGATATGCTATGCGATTCGGCAAGATTTATAAAAGCAACACCCAGGCAACTTGAAGCATGATAGCTACAGAATAAAAAACGGCGCCGAAGCGCCGAATGAACAGGAAAAACAATATTTACAGCAGTCTGGAGAGGGATAATTTCTTACTTTCTGGCAATAACTCTGGGTCGTGATAAATCATAATTTGTCGTGCATGATCAGCACGTCGTAAAGTCAGAGTCGTATGTTCAGATGTATGCTGTACGTTCACTTCAGTGAGTGGGTTAGTACTGCTAAAGTCCCAGACGCAGGTAAACCAGACCTGTGGCTGTTGATTACGTAAAACGAGGTAACTGAGTTCGGTTACTGCTGGGTTATTCGGCGCATACCCTTGCCATAACTCGGTCTCCTCAGAGCCTGCCAGCCAGAGTGCCAGAGTCCTGTCCGCATGAGCAAAATGTCGCGGCTGGCAATGCTGCAAGGGTATAACGGTAGCATCACGCATAATCTGTAGTGGGCCAGTATCAGCAAACACAGCAGGTAAGCCACTTTGATCGAGTGATGTTGCCGATAAATGCAGAGTCCAGTCGAGTTGCTGACAATGCGGGTTATCAACAGTCGACAAGTCTATTAAAACATCATCTATCCACAACAAACGACGACGAAAACAAATATCGCGCCAGGCTTGAATATCCCATTCGACACGCGTATGACTGTTTAACGCGGGAGGGGTTTTACGCCAGTCTGCTTCACAGTCAAGCCACTGGTAGTCATCTCCCTGATGCCAGCTCAGCACATCAGGATTTGTGGGTGGCTGATTACTCTGATTAACCGTCAGCGTATTATGTGTGGCACTATTTTTGTAGTACTCATAGTGCATTCTGGCCCCATAGCCGGTAGTACCTAAGTCTGGTAGCAGCGGATAACTGTCTTGCCATATAAGTACACTTAAGCGGTCGTAATGATCGTGCTCTCCACCATATGGACTATGTTTAATCAGAATAACTTCATCCTTTTGGGGACGACGCCACATTGTCAGTCCTGCTCCTGGCGCAAAAAGAGATTCTGTCGGTATCAGAGGCTCAGTCTGTTCCTGTAGTGGTACATTGCGCCAGAGTAACGCCTCGAGAGTCTGTTGACCATTATCAGTAAAGTTCAGTACTGCGCCATAGCGTGGGTTCTGCCAGATATGCCAGGCAAACTCGTAAATATCGTTATGATGCAGCTGTTCCTGCCCGGCAATACAATCATTCAAACGTGGAAAGGTGCCATCCGGTAGCAGAAGCGAGAGCGGGAAGTTCAGCATCTTTTGATACCACGGGCCATCTGTCAGGCTCCATGGGCTGCCATAAGCCATTTTTTCAAAAGCAAAAAAGCCCTGAAGCGCATAAAAGTGATAATGAACAGAGCCCTCAAACCACAATCCTTCTGCTAATAAACCATTCTCAAGCTGCCAGCGCAGACCATAAGGTTGGTTGACGGCGAGGTTGAGTAACGACTCATCTTTAAGAATAAAACCCAGTATTGCCAGCGCCGCATTTATTTTAACTTCGTGATTATGGATCTGTGGACTACGGTGCTGACTGAGGAAATCAGCTGAACAGCGCAGTAATCGAGTACCGATAAATTGCTGTTGTTCTGTCGTAAGTATCTCGGCAATAAAATCGTATCCTAATGCCATATCCAGAATACAGTTTGCCTCGCACAATGTCTGGGCATTCATTTTTCCAGGACCATTATGCGGAATGTTGCCATGTACCTTATAGTCTGGGTAGAACTCAGCATAGCCGAGTAGTATCTCGGCCACTTTTTTAGCGTAGCGAGAGTCACGGGTTAACTGCCACAATAAACCCAAGTGATAGCAAGTGCTGGCATTATATCCATTCATTACTCGCCACCACGCACTGTCAAAGGGTTCACCGCTAAAGACTTCCCCATCCACTGGGCAGCAATGACGTGTTGGTAAGTTTTTATCCCAGATTAGCCGTACACTGTGGTACGGACAAAAATAGTACAGATTCCAGCTGGCAATGCCGCTTTGCGGAATTTGTACCGATGCATCAAGCACCGGTGCATATTCAGTTATCAGCTGTTCAACAGTGCTACTATGCGCAGCACGAGAGGCAATTTTTGGCCATTGCCCGTTGAATTGCATCATTATTTTTTATCTCCGCCCGCAGACTTTACCGGTAGTGGTGCAATCAGAATGGATATATCTTCAGGATACTTAGCCTGTAAATATTGGGCTTTTTCATTGAGTGAGGCATTGTCTGGCCAGGCTTTAGCTGCTCTGGAGAGATTAAACAGCGCTTTTTTATCGTCGGTTTTATCCAGGTCTTTCCATGGCCAGGGAGTATCGCTGTTCACAAAGCTGGCGATATAGGTATAACCCTTAAGCAGGCTACGGTTATCAATTTGATGATTCCAGACATCAACCTTAGCTTTTTCACCCAATTTCCCTAACTGACTATATGCCTCCAGATTAAAGTTACTGTAGTGCCATGGGCGTGTCCGTTCCAGTTCACCCATCTGACGACCTTCGGTATCAAAATGACCAGGAATACGACGAAGTTGTGTGATGTTTAAACGTTTTTTAGCATCGTCAGCTTTACCACTAAACAGCGCAAAAGTAGCCGCTTGTAAGTCGTAATAAGTCCCGTGGTTGTTATGCCAGTTGTCCTCTTCAAAACCATTCTCGCTTTTGACCATCCAGGTATAAAACTCACCAAACCACTGTTGTAGCTGCTTATATTCACTGTCATTTATCAAACCGGATGGGCGCAGTAACTCAATAGCATCAACTACTTCAACCAGTGCCCGACTATCGATAATACCAATGCCGCGCCCGGTATTAATTCCGGGAATTGCCTGAGCGTAGTTCAGATTTGGGTTCATCAGTGTGGCAGGGGTCAAGAACCAAGTACGGATTTGCTCCACTGCTTTTTCACCGTAACGTTTGTCCTGAGTGAAATACCAGGCCAGAGCGAGGTTATAGACATTATTACTCATCTTCACTAAGCGTTTTTTGTCGGTAGCATCACTGTTGGCATCAGGATTGGTTTGTCCGTCTTTACGAATGTAAGGCAGGCCATCTTTTTTCGTCGGATCTGGCCACCAGTATGGTGGGAAGCTGTAGTAGTCATGTTTGTCCCCGCTGGCTGCCAGCAGTGTTTTATCCATCACCGAGAGTAACGGTTGGTTAAGTGCAGTATTCGCTTTTTTGATGAGTGCACTTTCAGCTTTAATAAACAGAGGGTTACCTGCACGGATTTGCTCAAGACTTAAACTTAAATCTTTATTATCAAGAATGTAGGGACTGGCCTCTGCGGCATACAGTCCAACACTGGTTCCGGATAATATGAAAGCAAAACACAAGGCACTAGGGTACGATAATCGGGCCATAAAATAATCCTTCAGTATAAATAGCGGACACAATAATATTCACGAATGATATATTTTCCTGTGTTTCTATGAATTTAAATAATAGTAATTCCGTCAAAAGGAAACATTGTTTCAAATTTGATTTGGAGCAGTTTAGAAGGCGTAAAGTTTTTTTTTGTGATGACTGTCTTGTTTGCTGATTTGGCTAAAAAACACCCGGATAATTGTGGTGTGTATCACATTGTTAGTCGTTTTAAATAAAACAACCTTATTTTAAGCTATTTGTTAATTATTTTAACTTTTTGATATTTATGGAATTTTAAATATTAATATTTTTTTGAATATTTTTTGTAGTGACGTGCATCAAGTTTTTTAATTTAAAAATGCAATTTCGTTTTTGTTTTATTGCATTGCTACTTTCCTTTCTATTAAATAATTCAATGTGCTGAAAAAGCTTTATTGTAATAAGAGCGATAAAAATAAATGTTTATATTTCTCTTGTTAATTGCTGGTCGAAATATATCGACTAACGCCATCTTTATTTATCTTACGACCCTACAATAAAGGATATGGAACCATGTCTACGAATCGATTACGTTCACTGTTACTCATTTCGACACTGGGGCTGGGAGTCGGGCAAAGTTTTGCTGCTTCCACACTCAATGTCTGGATCCGCGCCAGTAATGATTCTAAAAATATCTATCAGCAAGAGGCCGAGGCTTTCGAGAAAAAAACCGGTATAAAAATCGAATATTTCAATGCCACTACTGATTTTGAACAGCGCCTGGCGCGTGCAGCAGCAGGTAATGCGCTACCTGACCTTATCTTCAACGATGCTGCCTCGTTAGGACAATTTATTCAGTTAGGTATTGTTGATGAGATAGATCCTAAGTCTATCGCTGGTGGTGATAATCTTTACCCTACCGCCTGGGAAAGCACCCGTTATATCGATGGTAAACATTATGGTGTGCCTACCTCTGCACAAACCTTCGCACTGTTCGTGCGTAAAGACTGGCGTGAAAAACTAGGCTATCCGCAACCGAAAACCTGGGAAGATGTCATGAAACTGGCACAGGCTTTCACGAAGGAAGATCCCGATGGTAACGGTAAAAATGATACTTATGGTTTTAACGTTCCAGGTTCAACTACCCGTGGTTATGCCAGCTGGTTTTTGACCCCGTTTATCTGGCAGGCTGGTGGCGATTATGTCTCTGAGAAAGAAGGTAAATTTACCGCTACCCTCAATACACCAGAAGTCGCAGAAGCGGTAAATTTTATCCGCACTATGATCTGTGAAAAAGTAGCCCAGCCCGGGGCGATTAATGCCACTACTGCTGATGTCATTCCGTCATTCCGTTCCGGACAAGTCGGAATGTTTTTCACAGGCCCCTACCATATTGCGGTATTTGACCGCGATCCAGGTAAAGACCAGTACGAAGTTGTCACCCTCGAAGGTCCTAAAAATGCAGCTACGCTGGCTGAAGGCACCACCGTATTCCTGATGAAGAGCAGCAAACAGAAAGAGGATGCGCGCAAATTTATCGAATTCATGATTTCGAAAGAAGGCCAGGAAATCGGGATGGGTAAAGGCTCGAAAAATATTCCAGTGGTCCGTCTGGCAGTCAATAAAGATGTCGACGTCAAAGATGTCTATCAGGATGACCGTTGGGCTATTTTTGCCAGTTTATATAACACCCAGGGTCGCTATGTACCGCAAATACCAAACTGGACGCCGGTGCGCCAGATAACTGCTGAAGGCTTTAACCGTATTCTCGCTAACTGTAATGGCAATATTGCGCAGGAACTCGATGCGCTCAATGTCAAAGTGAATAGCGAGCTAGAAAAGCAAGACGTGCTGGCTAAGTGAGGCGAAGAGGCATGAGTATGCATGATACAAAATCGACTCCGGTTACTGGATCGTTATCTTCCACAGCGGCAGGTTGGTTGACGCCAAAACGCAAACGCGCACTGATTCCATGGCTTTTTCTGGCTCCGGCACTGATTATCTTTAGTTGGTTCAAATTCATCCCCATGATTCAGGGGTTAGTGATGAGCTTCTATAAGGTGAACTTTAACCAGCCTGATGAGTGGGTAGGATTCGAAAACTTTGCCCGCGCTTTTGCCGACCAGGCACTGCACGCAGCAGTATTGAATACCTTGCTCTATGTCGTGGTCACCATGTTTGTTGCCGCATTCTGTGCTTTCTTCCTGGCAATGTTACTGGAAGGCCCGGCACGGCACTTACGTTTTATCCGTACTGCCATCTTTTTACCTGCCGTAACCAGTGCGGCAATCGTGGCTGAAATGTGGCGAATATTATTCAACCCAACACCGAATGGTGTCGTGAACCAATTTTTAAGTTGGTTTGGGATAGAAGATCAGGGCTTCCTTGCCAGTACTGATCAGGCGATATGGATAATTATGCTGTTGCATATCTGGAAAGCTATACCTTATGACATGGTCATTTTTATCGCCGGACTTGCAGGTATCAGTCGTGACCTCTATGACGCTGCAAATGTGGATGGCGCCAGTTGGTGGAATCGTCTTCTCTACGTCACGTTGCCGGGTATGATCCCGGCGTTGTCAGTGGTGTTAATGCTCTCTTTTATCCGTGGTTTTCGTGTTTTTGCTGAGGTGTATGCCACTACCGGTGGGGGGCCTTCTAATTCTACCGAAATGATAATGACCCATATTTATAAGCTTGGTTTCGAACAGTTTGATTACGGTTACGCTTCGGCGGTGTCGTTCCTGTTGTTCAGCTTTACGGTCATTTTAACTATTTGTCACCTGACGCTGAAAAAGCGTATCGCACGTTACTAAGGGGCTGAGATGTTAGGTAAACGTTGGGATATAGCAGGGCGCTGGTGCATCTATGCAGTACTGCTGTTTGTTTTTGTCGGTCCTTTTTGGGGGATTGTTGCCACAGCATTTAGCGGCGCGCCGGTTAAACCTGGTGAACTACTCGCCTGGCCGAATGAGTTTTCTTTAGAAAACTTTATCTTCGCCTGGCAGGATATTGGCGTCTGGCGCTATCTGCTGAACTCCATGGTGGTGGTGTTCTTCGGTACCATTTTGCAGGTATCAGTCAGTGCACTGGCGGCCTATGCTCTGGCGCGTAAGAAGTTTCGCGGTGTTGCGGTGGTGAGTCTGGTAATTCTGTCAACCATGATGTTGCCGGAAGAGGTTATCGCCATCCCTTTGTATATGATAATCAACTGGCGTCTGCCATTGCTCGATGTCTCTATCTATAACAGCTATCTCGGTATGATCTTACCTATTGTTGGCTGGGCTTTTTCCATCTTCGTGCTGAGCGAATTTATGTCAGCTATTCCCAAAGAACTGGAAGAGGCGGCTCGTATTGATGGCTGTAACGAATGGCAGATTTTCTTCCACGTTATTTTGCCTCTGGTGAAGCCAGCCCTGGGTACGGTTGTGACCTTCGGATTCATCATGATTTGGGATCAGTACCTGTTACCACTGATTGTCGTCAACCAGGATAGCCTGAATACGATCCCAGTTATTTTAGGCACCTTACGTACTGATGAGAGCATCACCCCGAATATTTTTATTGCCATTACCCTTCTGGCGATGCTGCCAAGCATCATCGTTTATCTGGGCCTGCAAAAACATTTCAACCGCGGAATTATGTCCGGCGCGGTTAAAGGATAAGGAGCGCATTATGGGATCTGTTGTACTGAACGGTGTTCGTAAATCATATGGTGATGCCCAGGTAATTAAAGGTGTTTCATTGACCATTCCTGATGGTGAGTTTTGTGTCCTGGTTGGCCCCAGTGGTTGTGGCAAATCAACACTATTACGCATGATTGCCGGACTGGAAGAGATAACCGAGGGTGAAGTGCATATCAATGATAAAAATGTCACGGATGTCGAACCCAAGCTGCGTGATATAGCGATGGTTTTTCAGAGCTATGCGCTCTATCCGCAAATGACCGTCCGTGAAAATATGGGTTTTGCTTTAAAGATGGCCAAAGTGCCAAAAACAGAAATTAATAAAAAAGTCACCGATGCTGCCTCTTTGCTGGGACTGGAGCCGTTACTGGAAAGATTGCCAAAAGATCTCTCTGGTGGTCAACGCCAGCGCGTTGCGATGGGCCGGGCGATTGTTCGCCAGCCACAGGTGTTTTTATTTGATGAACCGTTATCGAATCTTGATGCAAAGTTACGTACTCAGGTACGTGGTGAGATCCGTGAACTGCATCGTCGGCTGAAAACGACCTCAGTGTATGTTACCCATGACCAAATTGAAGCCATGACGATGGGGCAGATGATAGTGGTGCTGCGTGATGGTTATATTGAGCAGGCAGGGACTCCGCTGGAACTCTATGACCAGCCCGCTAATCTGTTTGTTGCCGGCTTTATCGGCTCCCCAGAAATCAATCAACTGCGGGGAGAGGTACAACTTGAAGGTACTCAGGCACACCTGCGTCTGAAAGATGGTTCATTACTGGCGCTTCCACAGGGGCTGGATGTAGCTCATGGACAACAAGTGGTCTATGCCATTCGTCCTGAGCAGGTTAACGTCGTGAATGAGTCTCGTGAAGATGCACTGGCCGCGACGATTACCGCCATCGAAAATACTGGATCTGATATGCAGTTGTTCTGTAATACCGGAGGAGGGGCCTTTACCTTGGTGTTTAAACAGCGTCTTGATGTACATGAAGGTGAGACTATTTGGTTGCAACCGAAACTTTCCGGTATCCATATTTTTCATGCTGATAACGGCATGCGCATTGGAAAAACAGGGGAATAAACACGGTGGCGATGAAGCTGTATACACTTGATGAAAGTTGCCTTGAGAATGCACGAGCCAGCCTGAAGCAGCCATTTTCTCCGTTAAAGCAGGCGCTAAGTCAGCTTATAGAAGAGGCCGATTCTCTGCTACAAGCAGCACCCGAAACGGTTGTTGAGAAAAAACTGAGACCCGTCAGCGGTTGCGCTAATGATTATTACAGCCTGGGGACTTACTGGTGGCCCAATCCACGCCGTCCTAACGGATTACCTTATATTCGTCGGGACGGGCATACTAATCCACAGTGCGAAAATAATGATACTGATACTGCCCGTATTATTCGTATGTGCGAACGTTGCCTGACTTTAGGACTGGCAGGGTATTTCACCGGACAACGAAAATATGCTCAGGCAGCTGCGGAGCAAATTCGGTGCTGGTTCTTAAATGCTGAAACCCGCATGAATCCGCATCTGAATTATGGCCAGGCTATTCCGGGTATTGTGTCCGGGCGGGGGACAGGGCTGATAGACACCCGACTGCTGTGGATGGTGATTGATACTATTGGTCTTACCAGCGGTGAAGGGGTGCTGGATACCGATGATGTTATTGGTTTACACCAGTGGTTTCGTGATTTTAATCACTGGATGTATTACAGCGATATCGGTCATTCGGAGTATGTCTGGCACAATAATCACGGCACCTGGTATGACGCTCAGCGCGCGGTCAATGCCTTGTTTTACGGTGACAGGGGTTTAGTAACCCGAATTATCGAACAAGGCATTACTCAGCGTATGGCAGCACAAATCGACCAGGATGGTAAACAGACTATGGAACTGGAGCGTACGATCCCGTTTCATTACTCTCTGTTTAATCTGGAAGCACATCTGCTGCTTAACCGTTATGCCGAACATATTGACTTCGATCGCTGGAATACTGTCCGTGATGGACGGGGTGTCAAACTGGGTATTGACTACCTGGTCCCCTTTATTTGCGAGCCAGATCTCTGGCCATACAGTGATTTGCAGGGAATTATCTGGGACAGTGCACTACGTGTGATGTTGCAATCCGTTCGTGGGTATCCTAAACATGCTGAGGGTTATCGTACCGTGCTGACACAGTTCCCAAAAAATACACAGAACCTGAAAGAACAACTAATGTGGTGTCCGTCAGTGAGGAATTAACTCAGATGAGCCCGGTCGAGGAAATAGCTCGGCCGGAACCACTATTCTTTAGCTATTCACCCTTAGCACTTATCCGGCGAGCCACATCTTTCATCACTTCCCGTGCCGCCAGACTAATGCCCCCTAACTGAAAGAAACCATGAATAACGCCAGACCAGCGTTGATGAGTGACCGCTACATTCTGCTCAAGCATTCGTTGATACAAGGCCTCACCTTCATCTGCCAGTGGGTCATATTGGGCCGTAATAATATGGATATCAGGCAAGCCATTAAAATCATCGCGCCACAGAGGGCTGGCTTCAGGATGTTTTCTATCTATAGCGGCAAGATAGAGTTCGTACCCGGTCAGCAGCGTATCGCGGGTGATAATATAATCCTCACCGTACAGGGTGTAGCTGGCAAACTGGGCGGAGGCATCCAGCATGGGATACAGCAGAATCACTTGTCGAGGTTGCCAGACTTGGGTAGCTTTAAGCCGCAGAGCGGTGATTAGAGCAAGGTGTCCTCCCGCACTGTCACCCGCCAGAGTAATTTGTTCCCGTTTAACACCGAATTTATCAGCATATTTCCAGACCAGATTGGCGCCTCTTTCCGTGTCATCATGGGCAGCAGGGAACAGATGCTCAGGAGCGAGTCGATACTGTACTGCGATAACCCGACACTGGCCGTACTTTGCTAGCTGACGTAGCTGGTTATCATGGGTTGCAAAACCGCCACTGACAAAACATCCACCATGGAAGTAGATCACTGCGGGTAGATGTGACTTGGCATTGAGCGGTGAAACAATCCGAAATGTCAGACCTTCTAGCTCAAGGTCTTCTACGTCAACTTGTGTTTCTGTCTCACCCGCTAACACCGTACTACTGATATAACCCTTGCGGCGGTCTTCCAGAGTTTGCGCTCTGACCGAAGGGCGTCCACTTTGGATAAACCCTTGTACTAACTCAGCGATCCCTTTTTCCAGTTTCATCTTATTTCCTCCCGGATAACGGTGCCTAGTTTATTCCTTTTTAAGTTTAAGATGAACTTAATAAGATAAAAACCGCCGCCTTTTTTTTGTGTTTTATTCAAATTGTCCCAGTTAATTTATATAAAGAGTGATTATGATTCTAAAAGCATCATATATCTCAATAATAATATTGAACTTCCTGAATATGTTCTTTTAATTAATGATAAGGATTGTTTTCTGGGGTAAAATTAATTTCAGTTGCTATTAAATAATATGGATTGATAAAATAATTTATGTCAGCTTAATATTAATTCCACTCTATAAGTTCAGGCTGAGCCTGTTTTATTAATGTTTGAGGTGATTTAAATATAAATAACTCAAGTTACTTCGTCTGTTGTGGCGCAATGCTACCCTATGAACTCGTTGTTCTGGCGAGGGTGTTTATAACACTGAAGGAAATATTCAAAATGATGACATTTTGGGTAGTATGGAATTTGCCTGTGCTGTGGCAGGAGCCAGGGTCGTGCTGGTTATGGGGCATACCTCTTGCGGCGCAGTAAGAGGTGCTATTGATAATGCCGAGTTAGGTAATTTAACTGGATTGCTGGAAAAAATTAAACCAGTCATTACTGAAACAAATTATCAAGGCGAACGTTCAGGTAGTAATGATGATTTTGTGGATGCCGTTGCTAAAACAAATGTTCAGATGACTATTGATAATATTAGAAAAAATAGCCCAGTGTTAAAAAAACTAGAGGATGACAATAAAATAAAAATTGTCGGCAGCATGTATCATTTGCATAATGGGGTGGTTGATTTTTTAGATGCGGTTCAATAAATATATTATGCACCCGTTAATATAACGGGTGCATTTTGGAGTGATTTATTGCGATGCAACCACAACGAACTCTGGTGGGTTAAAGGCAGTAATGGGGGGTAATTCTTCGCGCCACAATTCTATCTCGACTCGACAACTTTGCGCACTACAGCCTTGCCCCAGACGCGAGCTGCCTTTATCTTCGGTTAGCACATTAGGATTACCGTGCTTATCCAGAGAACCTGGCGTCGCTGGATCGAGTGGGTCATACCAGGCACCCGTAGATATTTGCACCACGCCTTGAATAATCTGCGAACTAATATGTATCCCGGCGAGAATAGCCCCCCGCTGATTAAAGACCCGTACCACATCCCCCTCACTGATCCCTCTTAGCAGAGCATCTTGTGGATTCATCCACAGAGGTTCACGCCCTTGTATCTTAGTCTGTCGGCTAATCGTTCCGTGATCGTACTGGCTATGCAGCCGGGTTCGTGGCTGACTGGATAACAGATGCAGAGGCCATATTTGAGCCTGTTGTGCCTGGAGACTGGCTTCTTCTTCGTCCCAGAATGGGTGACCAGGACATTCACGATAGCCAAAGCTTGCCACCACTTCGGAGTAAAGTTCAATCTTGCCTGAAGGGGTTGAGAGCGGGAAACGTTCCGGCGAGGCTCGGAAGTCAGACAGAAAGACCTGTGGTTTTTGTGGCGGGGCAAACTCTAGCTTGCCTTGCTCCCAGAAGTCATCAAAAGAGGGCAGGGTAATACCATCTTGCTCTGCACGTTCTCGTGATGCCTCATAGAGCTGCGGTAACCACTCTTCAGCACTACGACCTTCACTAAATTGCTCACTAAAACCTAGTGCCTGTGCCAGGTCTGAGAAAATCGCATAATCGTCGCGTGCTTCAGCCACGGCAGGGATCTGCTGACGCATGGCAATCATAAATCCATCATGACTGGCGCTGCCAATATCGTTACGTTCCAGGGAAGTGGTTACTGGGAATACAATGTCAGAAAACTTCGCCTGAGCGGTCCAGTACTGCTCATGAACGACTACCGTTTCCGGGCGACGCCAGGCTTCGACCAGTCGGTTAAGATCCTGATGATGGTGGAACGCATTCCCCCCAGCCCAGTACACCAGGCGGATATCCGGGTAACGCAGATGCTGGCCATCGAACTCATACTCTGCGCCCGGATGCAGTAACATATCGGACAAACGAGCAACGGGAATAACGCTCTTTATCTTATTGATGCCGGCCGGTAAACGGGGACCCGAGAATGATACTCGGCCAGCACCCGCGAGGTTGGTACAGGCGTAGCCAAAAGCCAGCCCACCACCCGGAGTACCAATCTGTCCGAGCAGAGCCGTTAAAGCAACGGTAGCCCAGTAGGCTTGCTCCCCTTGTCGAGCACGCTGAATCGACCACGAAATATTCACCATACTGCGTTTTTCAGACAGTGTGCGGGCAAGGTCGATAATCACTTGTTCATCAAGACCTGTTATTCCTGCGGCCCAGTGCGCCGTTTTAGCCTTGCCGTCAGTGTCACCCAGTAAGTAGGCGCGGAAAGGTTCAAAACCCACAGTATGGCTATCAACAAAGGCCTGATCGTGACGAGATTCAGTAATCAGGGTATAGCACAAGGCGAGCAGTAATGCGGTATCAGTGCCTGGTTTGATTGCCAGCCACTGGGCATCAGGTACTGCACTGAGATCATTCTTAACAGGGCTGACATTGATAAACTGAACCCCTTTCTGGTTGAGACGCTCCAGCCAGTGTTTCAGCATATGGTCATTAGCACCGCCGCCGTTAACCTGAGCATTACGTACCGGCAGACCACCAATAGCAACAAACACTTCACAGTGTTCTTCCAGTACGGACCAATGAGTATGCTGATGGTGTAACGGACTGAGCGGACCGAGGATATGCGGTAATACGCGCTCACCCGCGGCACTGCTATACGTGTTGGTACTGGCAGTATAGCCACCAAAACCCTTCAGAAAACGGTGTAACTGACTTTGAGCATGATGGAAGCGCCCGGCACTGGCCCAGCCATAAGAACCACCAAAAATAGCCTCATTACCACAGCGGCTCTGAACGGAACGCATTTCTTGCGCTACCAAGGCAATAGCTTGCTCCCAGCTGACTTCAACAAAAGGTTCTTTACCACGTCCTTCACGGGAAGCCGGACCACCGGTTAAGTAACCCAAACGCACTGCCGGGCGACGAATCCGGGTGTCACCGGTCACCGACTCAGTAAGTGACTGGCCGATAAGCGAGGGGTTTTTATCCCAGCTAACCGGTGAAATTGAAGAGATGCGTTCACCCTCAGTGGCAACCTGATAGGTTCCCCAGTGCATTACCGCCAACTGATGTTCCGTTTTCATGCTCATACTCTGTTTTCTAATACCAAAGGCACATCATAATCATGGCGTGTTGAAAAGATAGCTTAAATTCAGGCATGGAATATGACGCCAAAAAAGAACAATTTTAGAGAATGATTTGGCATTTATCTTTAAAGGCAGTTTTTATTATCGACAGATGATTAACTGACCTGGCGTTAATATTATTTTTCAGGAACGGGATGCTTTTCAAAAAAAAACAACATAACCATTAAGATTAAATGGTTATTGGTTCTTATAACATGTTTTACTTGGTTTTTTTTATGTCACAGCTGTTAATTCTCTGGTGACTTAGTGATATGACTATGTGAATATAAGTTATAATTATTTTTTATTTGGGCATGCCCATAGTTGTTGTCATTGTGTATTTTAACCCATGACGAATATAGGATAACTACCAGAATGAAGTTTAAGAATACGCTATTAGCTGCGGCAGTTGGTCTGCTGTCTGTGACTTCAGCCAGCACTTTTGCAGCTGATGCTTTGTCCTTGCAAGGAAAGACCATCGGTGTTGCTGTAGTGGGTACTCAACACTTCTGGGATCGTGAAGCCTTTAAAGGTGCCACCGCGGAAGTTGAAAAACTGGGTGGCAAAGTTGTCGCTGTCGATGGTGGTCGTGACAATCAGGTTCATGCTAATAATCACGATATTCTGCTGTCGCGTAAAGTCGATGCTGTTATCAGTATCCTGGGTGATAGTGCAGTAGAACCAAAATTCAAAGCGCTGCGTGAAGCCGGTATTCCGGTCTTTACTGTCGACCACGTTTCTCCTGAATCCGTTAATAACACCACTTCCGATAACTATACTCTCGGCTCAACAATTGGTCGAAATATGGCTGATGCTCTGGGTGGTAAAGGTAATGTGGCTGTTTTTAATGCTTTCTCCAGTGCATTACGTATTTGTGGCATCCGTTATGATCAGTGGAAATATGTCCTGAATGATTATCCGGATATTAAAATTATTCAGCCAGAGCTGGCAGAGCAATTCGCCAACTCCCCAGAAGATGCTCGTAAGAAAACCCTGGAGCTGTTAAGTCAGTATCCTAAAGGTAAACTGGATGCTATCCACGTTGCTTGCTGGGATCAGCCAGCCATCGGTATTGTTCAGGCTCTGGAAGAAACGGGTCGTGATAAAGATGTCAAAGTAACGGCTATCGATGCTGGCCCTGAAACACTGGAAATAATGGCAGAACAAGACAGTCCATTTGTTGCTAACGTCGCGCAGCAGCCGAGTCTGATTGGTAAAACTTCTGCTGAAAACGTGGCGCGTTACTTCGGTGGAGAAAAACTTCCGCTGCAAACCTTTATCCCTGTTATCCCTGTTAACGGCCCGGATGAAGCAAAAGCCGTACATGAAAAACTGGGTTATGGTGAATTGAAGTAGTGAATAGCGAAAATACGCAACGCGGTCTGGTTATGGACCGCATTAGTAAACGTTTCGCAAACGTGGCCGCGCTCAACGCGGTCACGTTGACGATTAAACCTGGGGAAATCCACGGTCTGATCGGCGAAAATGGAGCAGGCAAGTCAACGCTGATTAAAATCCTTGCTGGGGTCTATCAGGCTGATGGCGGGAGTGCAACGCTTGATGGTGTTCCACTGCCGCTGGGCAAACCCGCGGCGATTGAAGCACAAGGCATTCGGGTTATTCACCAGGAACTGAATCTTATTCCCCATTTTACCGTCGCAGAGTCGGTATTTCTGGGACAAGAGTCAGTACATCAGGCGGGTCTGCTAAACCGCAAGCAAATGCGCGAAGCGACACGCAAGTTTTTCCACGATACCTGGCAAATTTCACTCGATCCAGACAGTCTTATCAGCCAGTTAAGCCTCGCTGAACGTAAACTGGTACAAATTGCTCGCGCCCTGATTGACGGTGCCGCCAGGCTTGTGGTGTTTGATGAACCTACAGCGCCACTTGAAGTTCATGAAGCTAATCTGGTTTGCGACGCCATATTGCGTTTAAAACAGCAAGGCATCGCAATTTTATACATTTCTCACTACCTCAACGAAATTGCCATGCTTTGTGATGCTGGAACGGTACTGCGTAACGGCGAAGTAGTCGGTTACCCTGACCGTGAGTTATTACAAAATACCGACGCGTTGATTCGGATGATGGTAGGCCGGGAAATCGAGCAGCTCTATGCGGTACGTGAACAGCGCCATGATGTTTCTGTCACCGACCACCCACTGTTGTCAGTCCGTTCACTGAGTGATGGCCAGCAGTTAAAAAACATTAACTTTGTTATTCAACGTGGTGAAATCGTCGGTATCGCTGGGCTGTTAGGGGCTGGTCGGGATGTGCTTATCGATGCGCTCTATGGTTTACATAAAGCGAAAACCGGCGAGATTGCTATTGACGGGCGTGTCTGTCGTATACGTACCCCCCGCCAAGCCATCCGTGCGGGTATGGCGTTGGTACCACGGGACCGTCGTCACCAGGGACTCGTACTCCCTTTTTCTGCGGCTGACAATATTAATCTTGCCTCAATGAAAGATAACGCCACTCTGGGCTGGGAGCACCGTGGTAAAGCGCTGCAAAAAGCCCGTGACTGGATTGAGCGTTTAAGTATTCGTCCTGGTTCGCCACAGATACCGGTTCGCCATATGAGCGGTGGAAATCAACAGAAAGTGATTCTGGCTCGCTGGCTGGGGACTGATGCCCGGCTGTTTATTCTGGATGAGCCAACACTGGGGGTGGATATTGGTGCCCGCAGTGATATCTATCAACGAACTCGCCAACTGGCAGATCAGGGCCGCTCGGTACTGGTCTCTTCCAGTGATGCCAGTGAACTACTCGGCCTGTGCGATCGTATTCTGGTGATGTGGCGTGGGGCTTTGGTCGCTGATTTATCTACCACCGGACTGACGCTTGATATGCTACTGGCAACGATTAACGGTGGGCAGGAACAATCACAATGAGTACTGAAACCCAAAAAATCGGAGCGCGTTCTTTCCGAGGACTGTTTGAAAAAATCCCACTGCTGCTATTTGTCTTACTGCTGGTCTGGCTCAGTGTGCAATCGCCGTTTTTCTTAAGCTGGGAAAATATCAGCCGCATGCTGGTACAAAGTGTCCCGCTGGCAATTTTAAGTTTTGGTCTGGTATGCGTGATTGCAGCTGGCGGAGATGATGTTGTCTCCGGTGGTATCGATCTCTCTTTACCTGCTATCGCGGTGTTGGGTGTTGCGCTGCTGAGCCTGGGCATGATGGAGTGGATGCTACCCTGGCCGTTGATGTTAGCGGGCCTGGTAATCGCTTGCCTGGTCTGTGGGGGTATCAATGCCTTGCTGGTGCTCGCAGCTGGGCTGCCGCCACTACTGGCAACACTTTCAACCTCAGTAGCCTTTACCGGCATCACAAACCTACTTACCGGTCAACGCCGTATCAGCGTCGATGATTCTCTGATGACAGGTTTTCGTGACGGGAGTTTGTTTGGTGTTCCGTATGCACTTATCTACCTGATCGTCGTGTTTATTGGCTTCCAGGCGCTATTACATCACAGTCGTTTTGGGCAGCATTTACAGGCTGTCGGTGGCGGTAAAGATATGGCGCAGATGTCGGGCTTAAATGTCCGTCGTCTGATCCTCGCCTCGTGGCTGATAGCCGCCATCGCTGCCGCACTCGCGGTCTTCCCTCTACTGGCTCAAGGATCGGGTAGCTCCAGTGGTACTGCAACGCCACTCTTAATGGAGATGGTGCTAGCCACTTTCCTTGGCGGGGCATTTTCACGTCGTCGGGTGGTGACGATTTGGGGCGCATTACTGGGTGCAGTTCTGGTCAATGCGCTATCAAATGGTCTGGGACTGTTAGGTGTCAATATTTTCTGGATGGGTGCCATCAAAGGGGTACTGATTTTAGTCGTTTTAGCCGCCTCGGCATTGCAGCATAAAGGAAAATCATAATGAAGTTATTTCCTGCGCTGTCGGCAACATCCCCGACAGATAAGGGAGGGAGTAACCTACGCGCTTGGTTATCGCGTCTGTGTTTTGCCCTCGTTACCCTGGCATTTATTGTTCTGTTTAGCTGGTCAAACCCGGTTTTCTTGACGCTGGATAACTGGAGTAACTTGCTACAGGGGAGTGCCATCTTACTGATTGTGGCCTTGGCTATGACGCTGATTGTCAGTGCCGGCGCTATTGATTTATCCGTCGGGGTTGCCATCGATTTTGGTGCCATGATGGCGTTAATCGCCTTGAAAACCTGGCACCTTCCTTGGCAGACGGCGGTTATCTTTGCCTTAATGGGGGGAATGACCATTGGGCTGGTCAATGCTTTTTTAATCCTCGTATGCCGTATTAAACCGTTTCTCGCGACGCTGGGTACCTGGTTTATCGGCAGCAGTGTTGAGCGCATCTATACCGATGGTGGTGGGGCCATTGCTATGCGGCGTATGGCACCGGAATACCATAACCTGGCAGTAGGTGATGTGTTCGGTGTCCCGGTTCCCGTCATTATTGTCATTGTGATATGGTTGGCCGCGTGGTTATTAACTGAACGTACACTATTTGGTAAGCAAGTCCGCGCTGTCGGACAGAACAGTGAAGCCTCTCGTATCGCGGGTATTGCCGACAAACGTACACTGTTTTGGGTGTTGGTGATTGCTTCAACACTCTGTGCAGTTGGGGGGATTATTCTTTCTGCTAACTTGCGGCAGTTTACGCCACTGGCCGGACAGTCCTATCTGATGGACTCCATTGCTGCCGTATTTATTGGCACTGCATTTAATCGCCAGGGACGTGTCAGCATGAGCGGTACGCTTGGCGGAGTATTATTCCTGGCGATTGTGAATAACGGACTCAACCTTATGGGCCTTAACTATCTGGTTAAAGACGCTTTGGTGGGTATTATTTTAGTCGTGGCGCTAGCGGTCTCATTCTGGCAAGCCCGCTTACGTCAGCAACATGTTTGAGGTCATCTGTGAGTAAATTTGATGCGGTTTTTGTCGGCCTGACCATTCTGGATATTGCAGGTCGCCCTGTGGTCGAAATACCTGCCGGTGGCGGTGTACAGTTTATCGAGCAAATTCGTCTTAACCCGGCAGGTACTGCTGCAGGGGCTCTGGTGAATGCCGCGAAGTTAGGCATCAGTACTTCAACAGTTGCTTGCCTCGGTGAAGATGAAAAAGCAGAATTTATTTTAGGGGCTTATCGTCGTTTGGGCATCGACTGTTCCTTAGTCCAGCGCACTTCAAATAAAGAAACCTCAGCGACCATATTGCCTATCAGACCGAATGGTGAACGTCCGGCACTGCACTGTCGGGGGGCTTCAGATGAGCTTTTTGTCAGTGAAGAGAGTTTTGATGAGATACTCGACTGTCGTTTCCTTCACCACGGCGGTACTGGATTACTGGCAGCGATGGATCAGGGGCAAAGTGCTAAGTTGCTGAAAGCGGCCCATGAACGTGGCATCAAAACCAGTTTTGATTTAATCGCTCCAAATCAGGACACCCTGGAACTGCTGCGACCATTACTACCCTATGTTGACTACTTTATGCCAGCGCTGGAAGAAGCCGCCTTTATTTCTGGTTTAACCGATCCTGCTGAAATCGCAGCCTTCTTCCATGACCTGGGCGTGGGTTGCTGTATCTTTAAAGATGGAGCACAGGGATCACTGTTATTTAACCAGGGAACTGTAGTGCGTATCCCGTCTTATCAGATAGTCGCGAGCGATACTACCGGCTGTGGTGATAGCTATTGTGGTGGTTTTATTGCCGCACTGGCAAGAGGTCATTCAGTTGAAGAGGCATGTCAGATTGGTTCTGCGGTTGCTGCGCTGGTGGCGACAGGGCTGGGATCTGATGCGGGCCTGGTAGACTGGCAACAGCTGCAGGAGTTTATGGCGAATACACCCGTTAACGCCTGATATGCTAATAATCGGTCACATTTTGTGGCCGATTAACAGGATTTAATCGCGCTCGTACAAACGGCGTTGCATCTCACATTCAAATAAGAATTCCAGACCTTCCAGATGGCGACGTGCTTCGCTGACATCTTTACCCCAGCAGGTCAACCCGTGCCCACGTAACAGGAAGCCATACTGTAATGGGTGCTGTTGAGCATATTGTTCAATATGTTTCGACAGGCCATGAATATCCTGAGAGTTTTCAAAAATAGCTATCGGCAGAGTATCAAGATGACTGGTCTGGCCGCCGAGAGATTTCTGCATTTCATAGCCATGAATGTTCAGCACATCACGTTTCTCAATACGCGACAATACAGTGGCGTTAACCGTATGAACATGCAGCACCACATTGGCCTCAGGAAACAGGCGATAGATAAGCGTATGCAGCCCGGTTTCCGCGGACGGTTTACGCCCGGAAGGCGCCAGATTAGTGGCAATATCAACCTGCAGAAAGTCTTCTGTTGTCAGGGTGCCTTTATCGCGACCAGACTCACTTAGCCAGCACCACTCAACATCCTGACGAACAGACATATTTCCGCCAGTTGCCGGTGCCCAGCCTTTGGCACCAATCCAATGACAGGTAGTGACTAATTGCGCCAGTCTTTCTTGCCACATAACGATTTTCCTTTCTTGTTGCGTGTTTATCAATCTAGCCGTCTAAATGGCTAGATTTGGATGTTATCACTGTGTGAACGAATCAACAACAGCCAATAAATGATAAGTGGCATCCCATGATAAATTGGTGTTTATCTGGCGTTTTATCCCAACAAAAAATACAGTGGCTGGATTGTTTTTTGAATTTTTCTTTATAAGTAAAATATTATGCTGAAAAAATGCGGACTAAAAGGGAAGGAATGCTATCTCAGCGGTTTTTTATCCCCAGGATAGACACATTTCCGCTGTACCTGCTGGAAACGACTTGAGACCCCCAGATATCCGGGGATTGGTGAGACGAAATATCATCCGTTATGGGAGCTAAAATGAGCAAATTCTGGGTAATCATATTACTGTCTTGTTCCGCTAGCATGGCTGTTGCAGGTACAACTGATTTGAAATTGCAATGGCAAGAAGATCAATATAGGTGGCGAGAAGAGCAAAAAATCGGAGGCGAAGGGTATGCAAAGAAATGGCAAGTAGGGGAGAGTGAAGTCACAACAACCATACGTAAAAAAGAGAATGAGCTGCCGTATTCGGCACATGAAAAGAAACCTTGGCGATCCGAACCATTCGGAAGAGCTCATCGTTCTGATCGTATGCGCTTTGTCGACCCGACCTTTTCTGAATTTAATAGTGATAATGGTGGTGATTTCTATCAGAACGAATTAAGTATAAAGCGGAAGTAGGGAATGTATTGAGCAATGGTGCCGTTTAAATATGCTATTTAAAGGTAGTTAAAATAATTTTATTTTATGATCCGTGAGTAATCGAACAGGAGTGGGTTACTGATTTGTTAAATACAGTCTAAAAAGTCGATTTATTGCTTCTGCATTTCTGTTTTTATTTTTTAATCAATATAAATGAATACTAAACGAGACTAACCTTTTGAGTTGCAATGAAAGTGGATTTGAATACAATCGGCCGCGAAGATTTTGCAGTATCTCGTTAGGCGAGGCTCCTGTACAAACATAGGTTACTGATCTGACGACGTCGAGAGACGCCCAAGATTAGGACAGGTTATATCGAGTCAAGGTATAACCCCAGGTAACTTCCTCCAGATATTCAGGGGATACGTTGTACAGTGCTAAAACCGAGACATGGAGATAGCGTTAGCACTCTCATATCTTGCTTCGCCCCAGATGAGTTCTGTTTATTATAAAACAGTAATCGGGGAACCTTAATCATGACCTTTTCAACACCTACCGTAGTGCATAACAACGCTAAGTCTCTGGGCTGTGCGGCAGATAATGCAACCTTACAAAACCACGATATCGAGTCGTATATGACTCAGAATTATCTGGCTCTATCAGCTGCTACTGATGTAAACACCGCACGTGAAAAATTCTTTTCTGATATCGACAGCGAATATATTGCTCCGCAAATATTTGTTGTTGATGATGAAGGCTATCTTTTAGGTCTGGTAACAGTAAAAAATTTACTTGATGCGAACACTGATACCTTTATCGGTGATTTAATGACTGGAGTTAAACACTCGCTGTTAATAGATAAACCACGCCATGAAGCGAGTGTTTTTTTAAAACAGACTGCGGTGAATTATATTCCAGTACTTAACAATGGAAAAATTGTTGGGATATTAGGGCCACAGGAAATTGCTGAATTAAAAGAAGACGAAGGGACTGAAGACAGTCAACTTCAGGGGGCCTCATCACCTCTGGATATACCTTATCTGGAAAACAGTATTTTTACCCTATGGCGTAAACGGTCGGTCTGGTTATTATTACTTTTCGTTGCAGAGGCTTATACCGGAACGGTCATCAAATCATTTGAAGATCAGCTGGAAACAGCTATTGCCCTGGCGTTCTTTATTCCGTTATTGATTGGTACGGGAGGAAATACCGGAACGCAGATTACCTCAACCCTGATCAGAGCGATGGCGCTTGGTGAGGTAGGTCTGAAAGACCTGGGTGCGATTCTGCGTAAAGAAGTTTCCGCTGCGGTATTAATTGCCCTGACTATCGGTGCTGCGGGCTTCCTGCGGGCGTGGATGTTAGGTGTTGGTTATGAAGTCATGGTTGTTGTCAGTCTGACACTGATTGCGATTACTATCTGGAGTGCGATTGTTTCTTCGATAATTCCGATGCTATTACGCCGCATGAATATTGATCCTGCGCTGGTGTCTGCACCCTTTATCTCGACGCTTATCGATGGTACCGGGCTGATTATCTATTTCCAGATTGCCAGAGTAATGCTGACGATTTAGTGAATAACAGCGGGCAGGGGGCCACCCCTGCCTGAATGATATCAACGGACGGGGTGGGTAAACATCACTTCATTGGGTTATCTTTTTACTTTAGAGGGTTGTTGCATTGGACACGAGTCCCGGACGATTACATCAGGTACGTGCTCTAAGATAATCTCCTCTGTTCGGGTTCTGTCTTAGCTGCATGTTAAGACCCAGGATCCTTGTCTTCTGTTTCCTTCTGTCGAATTGCGATATTGCCATCAGGTGATATCCATTCCTGCTGTAATCCGTGTTACCTCATTTCAATTGCCACGAAGACAGGCAATTATTGCTCTGTAGAGTGAGTATTCTCATGGACTGGAAAATATTTTTATTGCGAGTTGCTGCTGCGCTAGTACTGGGCGCTCTGATTGGCAGTGAACGTCAGCTACGCCAGCGTCTTACCGGACTGCGTACCAATGCCCTGGTGAGCACGGGAGCATGTTTATTTGTTTTAATGACACAATCGGTCCCAGGTATGATGGCTGATGCTCCTCGAGTTGCTGCCTATGTGGTCTCAGGTATTGGTTTTCTGGGGGGAGGCGTGATTATGCGCGACGGGCTAAATGTACGTGGACTGAATACCGCCGCCACACTGTGGTGTACTGCCGCAATTGGTGTGTTGTGTAGCATGGGATTATTGCTCGAAGCCGCGATAGGTAGTCTGGTCGTTTTGTGTGCCAATATTTTATTACGCGACTTGGCGGCGGGATTTAACCGGCAGACGATTGTCCCGGCGAGCGAGATTATTCAGCACTATAAAGTACGAATTATTTGCCAGGCACAAGATGAGGTACAGGTACGCAGCCTGATGCTACACAGCCTCGGAAACAGCGGTTTGCGTTTGCAGTCACTTCATAGTGAAGATTTGGTACCGCCTTCCAAAATGGAGGTTAATGCAGAAGTCACCGGACATCCCAGACTCACCGATCAGCTAGAAAACCTGGTCAGTCGTATTAGTCTTGAAAAAGGGGTAAGTTCGGTCAGATGGCAGCTATGTGATATGGATAGCGAATAACCACAAAGGAGGAAAAACCACGTTTTTTCCTCCTTTGTCAGCAATCTGAAGCGTAGTGAATATAACGCTTTTTTCTTTCTTTAATTAAGATGCCGATCGGTCGTTTCCGCAGACATCACATTGAGGGTCGCGCATCAGTTTCATTTCCCTGAACTGGCAAGTCATAGCGTCATACATCACTATCTTCCCTGCTGGCGGAGTACCAAAGTGAGTCAGAACTTTGATGGTCTCCATCGCTTGTAGCGATCCGATAACGCCCACCAGAGGCGCCATCACTCCAGCTTCAACACAGCTCAATGTCGCGTCGCCAAACAATCGACTCAGACAGCGATAGCACGGTGTTCCGGGCTGCCAGGTAAAGACACTGATCTGGCCCTCCATCCGAATAGCCGCGCCAGAAACCAGCGGAATTTTATGTGCAAAACAGCCGCGATTAAGTTGCTGGCGAATATCAATATTATCGGTACAGTCGACCACAATATGGTGCCGGGCAATCTGCTGATGGAGTCGCTGTTCTGTCAGTTGACTGGCAATAGTGTCAATATGAATATGGGGATTGATAGCCGACAGCGTCTCACGGGCGGAGAGAACTTTGGGCTGGCCGATATTGCTATCATGATGCAGGGTCTGACGTTGAAGATTAGAAAGCGCTACGGTATCAAAGTCGAGCAAAGTCAAATATCCGACACCTGCTGCCGCGAGATATTGTGTTGCAGCACACCCTAAGCCCCCAAGACCGACAATTAATGCCCTCGAGGCTTTAAGTTTTTCCTGGCCGTCAAAATCAAAATTTCGCAGAACTATCTGACGGTTATAACGCAGCATTTCTGCATCAGTCAGCACTTCCATTTTAGCCTCCAAACAGTGAGTTAAAGGGTTCTACCTCTACCCATTCACCTGCCTCGACATGACCGCGTTCCCGCTCAAGCACGATAAAACAGTTCGCCTGACTGAAAGAGCTAAAAATATGCGATCCTTGATGTCCGGTGCTATGAACTTCCAGTTCACCCTGAATGCCTGTTTTAAGAATACCACGTTGAAAATCCAGTCGACCCGGGCTTTTCTTCAGTTTCTCAGCGGCCCGTACTCGCAGTCGGGCAGGGAGAACCAGGCCCTGTTGTCCACTGAGCCGCGCCAGCAGCGGCTGGACTAACTGATAGAATGTCACAGCAGCTGAAACCGGGTTGCCCGGTAAACCGCAGAACCAGCTATTACTCAAACGACCAAAGGCGAAAGGTTTGCCGGGCTTGATGGCGAGTTTCCAGAAACCTATTTCTCCCAGTTCCTCGAGGATCTGTTTAGTATAATCGGCTTCACCTACCGAGACACCACCGCTACTGATAACCACATCTGCTTGCTGAGAAGCCTGCTGGAAGGCAGCACGTAAAGCCTGCTCGTTGTCTGGAATAATCCCTAAGTCTGTCACTTCACAACCGAGCTGAGACAGCATGATATGCACCGCCAGGCGGTTGGTATCATAAATTTGTCCTTCCGCCAGTGGTTCGCCGGGTAAACGTAGCTCATCTCCGGTCGAGAATACCGAGACCTTGAGTGGACGGAACACCTGAACATCCTTGATACCGAGTGAGGCTATCATTGCCAGTTCAGCTGCGCTTAGTTTAATCCCGGCATTAAGAATCGCGGTTCCTTCAAGAATATCTTCCCCACGACGGCGAATATTCTGGCCCGGACGAACAGAGGCTGGAAAACGGACACCATGCTCACTGACTTCGGCTTCCTCTTGCATAATGACGGCATCAGTACCTGGCGGGATCGGCGCACCCGTCATAATACGAATACAGCTCTTTGCAGGCCAGACCCCGCTAAAGGACTGGCCTGCAAAGGCTTTACCGGCAACAGACAACACTGCCCCGGATTCAATATCTGCCATTCTTACCGCATAACCGTCCATTGCTGAATTGTCAAAACCAGGGACATCAAGCGGGGAGATAACCGGAGTCGCTGTGATGCGTCCTGCTGCCTGGAGTAAAGCTAAAGTCTGCGTTTCGGTCACGGCTGAAATATCCGACAGCATCTTTTCCAGCGCAGTTTCCAGGGGGATAAGTCCGGCGGTATGTTCCATGTTTGATTCCTCGGTGGCTAACAAAGCAAGCCTTATTATGGCAGAAATCGGCAGGTATTTTATGGCGAAAGTCATTGCAATGTAGCAATTTGTTCATGACGGGAAGCATTATCCTTATTCTGTTGGGTATCAGGTATCTTCAATGACTTTGAACAGATAAGAAGTATGAAATAACAGAAACAGGGGGAGTAGATAAGTTCTTGCACCCATCATGTCTGTTGACGAAAAAAGGAGCCTGAGAAAAAAGGCTCCGACGGATAGAGGTATCACAACCCGACAATGCTGGCGGGTTGTGATACCTCAAGGATTATTTTTCAGCGAGAGAAACCTGATAAACGGCAAAGCCAATTTCATCTGTACCGACTTGCTTCATTGGATATTGAGCATGCTCTTTAATAAATGTGGCTGCTTTGTCACTGGGTGAAGTTTCAAAGCGTACATCTAATTTTTTATCCGTTTTAATCGGGGTAAACGACCAGTTGTTGTCAGCCTTAGAGCTGATTTCACCCTTATCTTTAGACTGTTTAGCGATATAAGCTGCTAAAATTGAACGGTTTTCATCAGGTGAGGCAAACACAATATGGTTATCACCGGTACCTGCGAACTTAGCGCCATAACCGCGGTAATTATTGGTCGCGACTAAGAATGTTGCTTTTGGATCAATGGGCTTACCTTGCCAGGTGACATTTTTAACCCTGTTCGCATCTTTATTAACTGTTTGACAGTCGCCGTCATATTTTGCCGGTTGGGTTAAATCGATTTGATAATTCACACCACTAATCGTATCGAAGTTATAGGTTCTGAAACCGTCCCAGTTAATCAAATTTTGAACGGCAGTAGACTGTGGATCTATCTGGTTGAACATACCGGCAGAGCATTCCAGCCATTCAACAACCTCTGCACCGCTCGCTTTAACAACCACTAAGGTATTCGGATAGAGGTACAAGTCAGCTGCGTTGCGGAAGGTTAAATCACCTTTTTCAACTTCAATAAATTCAGCGGGAGCATTTTTACGTCCCCCGGCTTTAAATGGTGCGGCGGCGGACAATACAGGTAAGTCAGCTAAGTCAGGATCACCTTGAATAAACTTCCTGGTATAATCAGCCTGCGCATCATTGACGATTTGAACGGTTGGATCGCTTTGAACCAATGCTAAATAGCTATACATATTTTCAGATGCTTTACCAATGAGCTTCCCGACAAAGTCACGGGTTCCTTCATGCTGCTCATTAATAATTTTTACCAGTGCTTCATCACGTTCAACCAACGCTTTTTTGTTTGCTTTATCGTAAACAGGGCGGGTATGTGCTTCGGCATCGACAACTTTCCAGTTGCCGTTATCATTATTCACCACTAAATCAACGACCCCAAGATGATCTCCCCACTGGCCAGGCATTACCGCAGGAATTCCATTTACTGTTCCTTTTTCAACATCAACGCCTTTGATGCCAGCAAACTCTTTGCCAGGGAAGACACCATGTGAGTGACCAAACATAATGGCATTAATACCCGGGACTTCACTGAGATAATAAACGGAGTTTTCTGCCATCGCTTTATACGGCTCTTGTGAGAAGCCTGAGTGAGGGATAGCTACGATAATATCTGCGCCCTCTTTTTTCATTTGTGGGACAAATTTTTTGGCCGTTTCAGTGATATCGTTAACGACGACCTTGCCTTCCAGATTTTGCTTATCCCAGATAAGAATTTGTGGGGGAACAAAGCCAATATAACCTATCTTTAAATTATGTGTTTTACCGTCACGATCGGTGACTGGTGTGTCGACAATAATATAAGGTTTAAAGTAGTTTTTCCCTGTTTTGGCATCCACAATATTGGCATTAACATAGGGGAAATGAGCACCTGCAATGGCTTTTTGTAGATAATCTAATCCAAAGTTAAATTCATGGTTACCAAAGTTACCCACGGTATAGCCCATGGTATTCATAAGGCTGTGAGCCGGGTGAGATTCACCCTCTTTTAAGCCTTTATTAGCCATGTAATCAGCAAGCGGACTGCCTTGGATTAAATCACCGTTATCCACCAAAACTGCGTTAGTTGCTTCATTTTTAGCGGCTTTTATCAGCGTCGCGGTACGGACTAAACCAAATTGCTCTGTTGGTTTATCTTTATAGTAATCAAAATCAACCAAGTTGCTGTGGATATCTGATGTTTCCATGACCCGTAAATCAACCGTTGCTGCATTCACATTACATGCAATCAACAAAGCAAGTGATGATAATTGTAGAACTTTAGCCACGATACCTCTCCTTAGTTGCTTCTGCGCGAGAAATTATTTTTTGAATGTGCGAATTCATTGATCAAATAAATAACAAAAATGGGATTGAAAATGCCTAAAATGTGCATTACTTCAATTTTTAGTGATAGTACACTGCAAACAGTAGTCACTTATTTCGGCTAAATCACGGTTTTCATCTTTTTGTCGTCATCGATTTTAATCTCGGTCACAGAAATGAATTTATCCAGTGTGTTGCCATAAGGGCTGCTAAGTTTGCAACAAACGTCTGAGCATGCTTTTATGGAGAAAATGCCTGTTTCCGATAATACGGGTAACTTTCTCGCTAGCGATAAGTAAGACAACGTCAATCTCATGGCGCTGGGGCAAAAATAGATATTAACGGTGAATAAGGATAACGGATGCCACTTAGTCATGCCCTTGCCACAGAGCACGTACTCTCGGTACGTGATTTAAATATTTGCTTTGAGCAACAAGGCCAGCTGACTCAGGCAGTCGAAAATCTCTCCTTTACGCTCCGTCGGGGTGAAACATTAGCCATTGTCGGGGAATCTGGCTCAGGTAAGTCAGTCACCGGCTTAGGGTTAATGCGTCTGTTGAGTGAGTCAGGCAGCCAGACTACCTGTGAACAATTATTGCTGCGTCGTAGGAATCAACAGGTTACTGATGTGCTCAAAATGAGCAATGCTCAGATGCGCAATATCAGAGGCGCTGATATTGCGATGATCTTTCAGGAGCCGATGACCTCGCTCAATCCGGTTTTTCCCGTCGGGGTGCAAATCGCGGAGGCGATTCAGTTACATCAGAAAGTAGGGCATAAAAGGGCGCTTGAAGAAGCCAGACAGATGTTAGAAAGGGTTCGAATCCCAGATGCTCAGGAAATACTGAAGCGTTTTCCACATCAACTCTCTGGTGGAATGCGTCAACGAGTAATGATTGCCATGGCTCTGTCATGCCGCCCGGCAGTATTGATTGCCGATGAACCTACCACTGCCCTGGATGTTACTATTCAGGCAAAAATTTTACAGTTGATTCGTGTCTTGCAAGATGAAATGCAGATGGGCGTTATTTTTATCACCCATGATATGGGGGTGGTGGCAGATATTGCTGATCGTGTGTTAGTGATGTATCGAGGCCAGGCGGTTGAGAGCGGCCCAGTTGAACAAATTTTTCGTCATCCCCAGCATCGCTATACCCAGTCATTACTGGCCGCAGTACCCCGTCTCGGGTCGATGAAAGGCCATTCATTGCCGCAGAAGTTTCCGGTAGTCTCTCCAGATGATAGCGGTAAATATATTACCTTCCCGCCACAAGATACCATTCCTGCAGGAGCAAAACCTATTCTTGAAGTCAGGGATTTGGTGACACGTTTTCCCATTCGAGGCGGTATTCTTAACCGTATTAAACGTGAAGTTCATGCGGTGGAAAAGGTCAGTTTCGACTTACGCCCAGGAGAAACCCTCGCGCTGGTAGGAGAGTCAGGTTGTGGTAAGTCGACCACCGGACGTTCTTTATTGCGTCTGGTGAAAAGCCAGAGTGGCACCATTATTTTTGATGGTCGTCGTATCGATAACCTCTCTAATGCTGATATGCAGCCTGTACGTAAAGATATCCAGTTTATATTTCAAGATCCTTATGCTTCTCTTGATCCCCGACAAACAGTCGGCTACTCGATTATGGAGCCGTTACTGGTACATAAAGTGATGACGCCTGAGCAAGCTGAACAGCGGGTAGCCTGGCTCCTGGAGCGAGTGGGTTTATTACCGGAACATGCCTCGCGCTATCCACATGAATTCTCAGGCGGCCAGCGTCAGCGTATTTGTATCGCTCGCGCTCTGGCACTGAATCCTAAAGTGGTGATTGCTGACGAGTCAGTTTCTGCGCTGGATGTTTCCATTCGCGCCCAGATTATTAATTTATTACTCGATTTACAGCAAGAATTTGGTATCGCCTTTTTGTTTATCTCACATGATATGGCGGTAGTGGAGCGCATCAGCCACCGAGTGGCAGTGATGTATCTTGGACAAATTGTTGAAATAGGTCCGCGTCGCGCCGTATTTGAAAATCCGCAGCATCCTTATACTCGTAAATTGATGGCAGCGGTGCCGGTCGCCGATCCCACATTCCGGGGCCGTAAACCCGTTCTTGTTTCAGATAGTACGCCAAGTGCAGCGAGAGGCCTGGGCGATGAACCTTATATCGCGCCTTTAGTAGAGGTAGCCCCTGGGCACTTTGTTGCCCGACACAGTATTGGTAGTAGTTAAAGAGCCCTGGAGAAAAATAATGACAATACGTAGCACGCAAAAATGGTTAATTTCCGCGGGGCTTGCCTCGATATTTATCGCTGTACCAGCTTTTGCTGCCAAAGATATCGTGGTAGCCGTGGGGTCTAATCTCACGACACTTGATCCTTATGATGCTAACGATACGCTCTCTCAGGCAGTGGCGAAGTCTTTCTATCAAGGATTATTCGGTCTTGATAAAGATATGAAGTTTAAAAATGTACTGGCTGAGAGCTATAGCGTGTCAGAAAATGGTCTGGACTACACCGTTGTCCTGCGATCTGGTGTTAAGTTCCAGGATGGAACCGACTTTGATGCTGAGGCTGTGAAGGTAAACCTCGACCGTGCCAGTAATCCAGATAATCACCTGAAGCGTCACAACCTTTATCGGTTGATTGATAGTACCGAAGTTATCGATCCTAAAACGGTTAAAATCACCTTAAAGCAACCATTCTCGGCGTTTATTAATGTTCTGGCACATCCGGCCACGGCGATGATCTCCCCGACGGCGTTGAAAAAATATGGTAAAGATATCGGCTTTCATCCCGTAGGGACTGGACAGTATCAACTGGAAACCTGGAATCAGACTGATTTTGTAAAAGTGAAAAAATTCGCTGATTACTGGCAACCGGGTTTACCAAAACTGGATAGCATCACCTGGCGACCGGTGGTGGATAACAACACTCGTGCAGCCATGCTCCAGACGGGTGAAGCACAATTTGCTTTCCCAATTCCTTACGAGCAAGCCGGTATATTAGAGAAAAATAGCAAAATTGACCTTGTGGCATCCCCGTCAATTATGCAGCGTTATATCAGTATGAATGTGACGCAAAAACCATTTGATAACCCAAAAGTGCGCGAAGCGATTAACTATGCAATTAACCGTGATGCCTTGGTAAAAGTGGCGTTCTCAGGTTATGCGACACCGGCAGAGGGCGTTGTGCCGCCAGCCATTGCCTATTCGGTTCAGTTTAAGCCCTGGCCTTATGACCCTGCAAAAGCGAAGCAGTTATTAGCGGAAGCCGGTTATCCTAATGGCTTTGAAACAACACTTTGGTCTTCTCATAATCACAGTACCGCGCAAAAAGTGTTACAGTTCACTCAACAGCAACTGGCTCAGGTCGGCATTAAGGTTAAACTGACCGCGATGGATGCCGGACAGCGTGCGGCAGAAGTGGAAGGAAAAGGGCAAAAAGAGAGTGGCGTCAGAATGTTCTACACCGGCTGGACAGCCTCTACCGGTGAAGCTGACTGGGCGTTATCACCACTATTTGCCGCCACTAACTGGCCACCAACGTTGTTTAATACCGCGTTCTATAGTAACGCACAAGTTGACAGTGACTTGGCGGCGGCGTTAAAAACGACCAAGCCGGAAGATAAAGCCAGACTCTATAAAGATGCTCAGGATATTATCTGGAAAGAGTCTCCGTGGGTGCCTCTGGTGGTAGAAAAACTCGTCTCTGCACATAGCAAAAATTTAACAGGATTTTATGTGATGCCGGATACTGGGTTTAGCTTTGATGATGCTGATTTGAAATAGTATTTTACTGATATCCCTAAATAATTAGAGTTGCAGGAAGGCGGCAAGCATCGGGTGAGTGAGTACCGCCAACGCAGCTGTAACTTGAAGTATGATGGGTATATGTGGTAACAGGATGGATGGCGCATTGCGCCATCCATTATTTGTTTTTCTGTGGCAGAGCAGGTTGCTTTGCCCCCTGTATTACAGAGGCGATATTGCTTAACTATTTCCTCAAGCGTCTATTGGGTTTGATTCCGACACTGCTGATTGTAGCCGTGATTGTATTCCTGTTTGTTCATATGCTACCCGGAGATCCGGCTCGTATTATTGCCGGGCCAGAGGCGGACGCCGCGGTTATTGAGCTGGTGCGTGAAGAACTCGGCCTGAACCAGCCATTGTGGTCACAGTTTTTGCACTATATCGGTAATATTTTCCAGGGTGATTTCGGAACCTCACTGGTCTCAAAACGCCCGGTTACCGAAGAAATTGCCAGCCGTTTTATGCCAACACTGTTGCTGACTCTTGCCAGTATGGTATGGGCGACATTATTTGGACTGGCTATCGGCATTATTGCCGCGGTATGGCGTAATCGCTGGCCGGACACCCTGAGTATGATTATTGCCGTGTCCGGTATCTCTTTTCCGGCATTTGCTTTAGGCATGCTGCTGATGCAGGTGTTTTCAGTTGAACTGGGCTGGTTACCGACAATCGGAGCGGATAGCTGGCAGCACTATATTCTACCTTCACTGGCTCTGGGAGCAGCGGTCGCCGCAGTGATGGCTCGTTTTACCCGCGCCTCATTTGTCGAGGTTTTGCAGGAAGATTATATTCGTACCGCTCGTGCTAAAGGCTTGAGCGAAACCCTGGTGATTGTCAGGCATGGTCTGCGTAATGCCATGATACCCGTACTGACCATGATGGGGCTGCAGTTTGGCTTTTTGCTGGGGGGATCGATAGTTATCGAAAAGGTATTTAACTGGCCAGGGCTTGGTCGGTTACTGGTGGACTCGGTTGAAATGCGTGACTATCCGGTGATTCAGGCCGAAGTGTTGTTATTTTCGCTGGAGTTTATTGTGATTAACTTAGTAGTGGACCTGTTATATGCCGCTATTAACCCGACCATCAGGTATCGATAAGGATGAAGCTTTTTAACTGGCGACGCCAGGCCATTACCAATGCTATGCCAGTTATGCGGCCTGGCCGCATGAATACGCCATGGCAAACGTTCTTACGACGTATCTCTCGCCAGCCGGTGACGATAAGCTCAGCGGCATTTATTGTACTACTGATTGTGGTCGCCCTGGTTGCTCCGTGGATTGTACCTTACAATGCGGAGAACTATTTCGACTACGACCAACTTAATGCCGGGCCGTCGCTGGCTCACTGGTTTGGTGTCGACTCATTAGGGCGGGATATTTTCAGTCGCGTACTGGTAGGTGCGCGTATCTCATTAGCAGCAGGTGTTTTTTCGGTACTGATTGGCGCTATGATTGGCACCTTTTTTGGCCTGCTCGCGGGGTATTACGAAGGGTTATGGGATCGTGTTATTATGCGCATCTGTGATGTGCTATTTGCCTTTCCGGGTATTCTTCTGGCTATTGCGGTGGTAGCCGTGATGGGGAGTGGCATGACAAACGTTATCATCGCCGTAGCCATCTTTAGCATTCCGGCCTTTGCCCGTTTGGTTCGCGGTAATACGCTGGTGCTGAAACAACAAACCTATATAGAGTCAGCGCGTAGTATCGGTGCTTCAGACGCGACCATTATCTTTCGTCACCTGTTACCAGGCACGGTCTCATCGATTGTAGTTTATTTTACCATGCGAATCGGGACGTCGATTATCTCTGCTGCCAGCCTGTCATTTCTTGGGCTAGGCGCACAACCGCCAACACCAGAGTGGGGAGCGATGCTCAATGAAGCACGAGCCGATATGGTCATAGCGCCTCATGTCGCTATTTTTCCAAGCCTGGCGATATTCCTGACCGTACTGGCGTTTAATTTATTGGGGGATGGGTTGCGGGATGCTCTCGACCCTAAACTGAAAGGTTAATATACCCGTCATACTTCGAGTTGCCTGGGTGTTGCTTTCATCAATCCGGCAGAATCACATAGTTTGTCTATGCTCATCGGCCGGATTAATTCAGCGCCTACAGGCGGCTCGAATTATTTAGGGTATACCCGTCATACTTCGAGTTGCCTGGGTGTTGCTTTCATCAATCCGGTAGAATCACATAGTTTGTCTATGCTCATCGGCCGGATTAATTCAGCGCCTACAAGCAGCTCGAATTATTTAGGGTATACCCGTCATACTTCGAGTTGCCTGGGTGTTGCTTTCATCAATCCGGCAGAATCACATAGTTTGTCTATGCTCATCGGCCGGATTAATTCAGCGCCTACAGGCGGCTCGAATTATTCAGGATATACGCCCGTTTTCTCAATGCAGGAAAGGGGCGTCAATCAGACCAGTGAACCCCACAGGTCATATTCATCCGCGTTTTCTACTTTAACGCGTACTACATCACCTGGTTTCACCTTGGTCGCCCCATTTAAGTAGACAGCACCATCGATTTCAGGGGCATCAGCCATACTACGGCCAATTGCGCCTTCTTCGTCAACTTCATCGATAAGCACCAGAATTTCACGACCGACTTTCTCTTGTAAACGCTCGGCAGAAATCTGTTGCTGAAGCTGCATAAAGCGATTCCAGCGATCTTCTTTTACTTCTTCAGGTACTGGGTCTGGCAGTTCGTTAGCTTTAGCACCTTCGACTGGGCTGTATTTAAAGCAGCCAACGCGATCCAGGCGTGCTTCTTTCAGGAAGTCGAGCAGCATCTCGAAGTCTTCTTCCGTTTCACCCGGGAAACCGACAATAAAGGTTGAACGCAGGGTCAGGTCAGGGCAGATTTCGCGCCATTGTTTGATACGCTGCAGCTGACGATCGACTGAACCCGGGCGTTTCATTAGCTTCAGAATACGAGGGCTGGCATGCTGAAGTGGAATATCCAGGTATGGCAGAATTTTTCCTTCAGCCATCAGAGGAATAACATCATCAACATGCGGGTAAGGGTAGACATAGTGTAAACGAGTCCAGACACCGAGTTTAGACAGCTGCTCACACAGGCTGACCATACTGGTTTTGACTGGCGCACCATTCCAGAACCCGGTGCGGTGTTTAACATCAACGCCGTAAGCAGAGGTATCCTGGGAGATAACCAGCAGTTCTTTAACACCTGCTTCCACTAAGCGTTTCGCTTCCGCCAGGACATCACCAATCGGACGACTGTCTAAATCACCGCGCATAGAAGGGATGATGCAGAAGGTACAGCGATGGTCACAGCCTTCAGAAATTTTCAGATAGGCATAATGGCGTGGCGTTAATTTCACGCCTTGTTCTGGCACCAGGCTCAGGAACGGATCATGCTGTGGTTTGGGAACATAACGGTGGACATGTCCCAGCACTTGTTCATAGCTATGAGGGCCAGTAATTTCCAGCACCTTAGGATGAACTTCACGAATTTGATCTTCTTTAGCACCCAGACAACCGGTAACAATAACCTTACCGTTCTCCTTTAATGCTTCCCCGATAGCTTCCAGCGACTCTTGTACTGCACTGTCAATAAAGCCGCAGGTGTTGACGATAACCATATCGGCATCATCATAACTCGGAACGACTTCATAGCCTTCAGTCCGTAGTTCAGTCAGGATCCGCTCTGAATCCACCAAGTTTTTAGGACAGCCTAACGATAAAAATCCAATCTTTGCCATTTTATTATTCTATACATTGCTCACAATGGGGGGGGATTATACATACCCCTCAAGCCTACAGCCATACCCGTTATACTTCACGTTGCAGCAGCGTTGGCTACGCTCCCTCACCCGAATCACTGACTAATGTCAGCTCATCGGGATTCGCTCGCTTGCCGCCTTGCTGCAACGCGAATTATTTAGGGTAAGCCGTTATACTTCACGTTGCAGCGGCGTTGGCTACGCTCCCTCACCCGAATCACTGACTAATGTCAGCTCATCGGGATTCGCTCGCTTGCCGCCTTGCTACAGCGGCGTTGGATTTGTTTATCAGCGACAAAGAAACAGCAGGCTCAGTATGAGTCACCATAACTGAACCTGTAGTGAGGGGGATTTAACTAATTCCGATCATCACTTTTTTCTGGAATGCTGGGCGCTGGGTGAGTTGTTGATACCAGCGTTGCAGGTGGGGAACATTATCCCATTCAATATCCAGGCTAAATAAGTTATAGATCATCGGACCCAGAGCAATATCACCAGGACCGAAGGTTTCACCACCCAGCCAGTTTTTTTTCGCCAGTTCCGCATCAACCAGAGCAAATTGTTGGTTGCAGGCCATGATGCCTTTTTCAATCAGCGCCCTGTCTTGTTGCTCAGGGGAAAAACGGACCAGACTGATAAAAACATCGCGATGCGGACCGGCAAGTGTGGTTGCGGCCCAGTCCATCCATTTCTCCCCTTTGGCCCGAGCTGCTGGGCTATCAAGCCACAGTGAGCCAGCACCGTACTCGGCCGCCAGATAACGAACAATGGTATTGGACTCCCATAGCGTTAATCCATGGGCATCATCATGCAGGCAAGGCACCAGGCCATTGGGATTCATCGCCAGATAGTCAGCATCATGAGTGATACCAAATTTGCCACCTGCGGGAATGGAACGATAGGGTAAATTCAACTCCTCCAGGCACCACAGCACTTTTTTTACATTCGTAGAATTATCTCTTCCCCAAACAGTAACCATGATCTTTCCTTTGTATTGGTGGAACTTGAGTATCGCCTAATCACTGATGGATGTCAGCTTATCGGGGTTCGTTTGTTTATCGCTGAGTAGAAACTTGAAGTATGACGGATAAACGCGCAAAAAAATAAATAACAACAGGGGCATGTGAGCGCGATATCGCATAAACTTAACAAACTTTACCAACGTTAGAGTTTATTTTAGCGGGTACCTGGGTTATTACTCACATCCTGGAATAGGTTTCGCGGCGGCGCGTGCCGTCATTCTTTAAAATGGATATTCAGGTGGTTTTATGAAGAGCTTGCAAATACCCGCAATGATACGTTCTGTTGTTGCGGGAACGACCTTGCTGTTGGTCACAGCTCCGGCATTGAGCGCTATTCAGATAGCTGATACTCCCCAAATTGAAGCAAAAGCATGGGTATTACTGGATTACTCAAGTGGTCAGGTACTGGCAGAAGGCAGTGCTGACGAAAAACTTGATCCTGCCAGTCTGACCAAGCTAATGACCAGCTATGTTGTCGGCCAGGCACTGAAAACGGGCAAAATACATCTCACTGATATCGTCACCGTAGGCAAAGATGCCTGGGCGACTGGTAATCCTGAATTACGTGGTTCCTCATTGATGTTTCTGAAACCAGGTGACTTGGTTTCAGTAGAGAATCTTAATAAAGGCGTCATTATTCAGTCTGGCAATGATGCCAGCATTGCTATTGCCGATTACGTGGCAGGTAGTCAGGATTCGTTTATTAGCCTGATGAACAATTACGCCCAACAGTTAAAGCTTACTAATACGACCTTTAAGACGGTACATGGCCTAGACTCACCGGGTCAGTATAGTACCGCTCGCGATATGGCATCCCTGGCTCGGGCCATGATCCATGACGTGCCGGAAGAGTATGCCATTCATAAAGAAAAAGAGTTTACCTTCAATAATATTAAACAGCCAAACCGCAATCGTCTGTTGTGGAGCACTAACCTGAATGTCGACGGTATGAAAACTGGGACTACGGCGGGTGCGGGTTATAATTTGGTCGCGTCAGCAACACAAGGAGACATGCGACTGATTTCAGTTGTCCTGGGAGCTAAAACTGACCGTATTCGTTTTAATGAAAGTGAAAAACTTCTCACCTGGGGATTCCGTTTCTTTGAATCCGTGACACCGATTAAACCCAATGCCACTTTTGTCACCCAGCGTGTGTGGTTTGGTAATAAGAGCGAGGTAAATCTCGGGGCAGGAGAAGGAGGTTCAATTGCCATTCCGCGTGGTCAGCTGAAAAACCTGAAAGCGAGCTATACGCTGAATGAACCGCAGCTGACAGCTCCTTTAAAAGTCGGTCAAGTGGTCGGAACCATTGATTTTCAGCTGAACGGTAAGGTTGTTGAACAACGTCCATTGCTAGTCATGGAGCCGATTGAAGAAGCAGGCTTCTTTGGTCGAATTTGGGACTTTATATTAATGAAGCTCCATGGCTGGTTTGGTAGCTGGTTTGCCTGATAGCCTCACCAGACCAGACTAAGGTTTTCCGCTGCGGCATAGTCAATAAAGGCTTCAGCGGGTCTTTTATTCGTGATGACAGTATCAAATGCCGTCAGCGGGCCCATACAAGCGGCACGTACCTGATTAAATTTACTGTCATCCACGACTAACATACGTTGCTGTGCCATTGCCAGAGCCCACTGTTTCACGGGTAACTCATCGAGATTAAAACAGGTCACTCCCTGGCGGGCATGAACGCCAGCGGCAGATAAGAACGCAATATCCGGGCAGAGATTATTGAGGCATTCCTGGAAATTAATAGGTTTGAAAATCGCATTGCTGGAATGAAACTCTCCGCCACTTAAAATAACCCGGCAGAGCGGTTTCTTTTGCAGAGCCAGAAAGGTATTCAGTGAATAACACAAACCGGTAAAGGGCAGGGCATCATCCAGTTCTTCGATAATATAAGGCATTGTGGTGCCACAATCGAAAAATAGCGTTTGATGAGGACGAACATACTCCGCCGCCAGTTTTGCTGCATGGCGTTTCTCTGTGGTTTTTAATGCTTGCTGATCGTTGAGCAAGTAGTGACTGGTAGCTCCGGCTCGTGGCTCAATGACGATATACCCACCGAGTAGTACCAGAGGGCCGTCATTGTCGCTTAAATCACGTCGGATGGTCATTTCAGATACCCCCAATAGCTCGGCGGCATCCTTTAAATGTATTTTATCTGCCTTCTTTAACGCCTGCATCAGGCGAGTAATACGGCCGCTGCGTCGGGTTTCCATAGTGCCCTCTAAACATGACAAAACCCGGATAACCGGGTCAAAGGTGGGTCGCTGAAAATCAATAAATTAATTTTGCTTATTCTATTAGCAGCAAGCCCCAGTCTGAACTCGATACGTCGGATTCAGACTGGAAGATACCATATTATACCCAAAACAATTCGAGTTGCTTGTAACGCCGAGCGCAGAGAATCGCCGGGCATAGATACACTATGTGATTCGAGTCTCTGAGCGAAGACAACCCTGAGCAACTTGAAGTATGACGGGTATACATCGCCAATGACTTTTAGTGATACTTAACCGCGTACCCAGTCTTTGCGAATAAAGGGAGCGAAGATAATACGGTGTAACTGATGCAGGCGTTTATAGATAAATAAACCACATCCGAACCAAATCAACTGGGTCAGTGCGCAAGAAAGGAGGGCCACCAGGAAGCCTCCGACCATATCCAGCGGCCAGTGGACACCGAGATAGACGCGTGACCAGGCAATAAGCGCACCAATAGCCAGCAGGGCAATACCTGACCGTAAACGATGCCAGAATAAGAATCCGAGGGCAAAGGTAAAGATAATCGTGCCGTGATTACTTGGGAACGAGTAGTTATCTTTATGATGCAGGAAGCTATAACCTATTCCGCTGACAAAAGGACGGTCATGGGGATAAATTTTACCAATCAACCAGGATAATAGCAGGCCTGTGGCTATTGCTATCGCGACTTTGATGACCAGTTGGCGACGCGCTTTCATCTGCCCTGAGGGACCCCACAACCAAAATATTGCGCTCAGTAACGGCACAATCAAAATCAAATCCTTGGCGGTAAATGTCGCCAGTTTTAGTAGCCATGTCGGTGAGTCTGGGGTCGCATTGATCCACAAAAATAGCGACTGATCGAGCGTTTCCATCATAATATATTCTCTTCCTAAACAAGCAGGCAAAATAGCGTGAAGCGCGCCGTACCCGCATAAATATTGACTGTTAGTGAAGCTGCCAGCACAGGTATCCAGCGATAACACACGCAAAACGACTGAATATAGAAGTGCCACCCACTAAGATAAAGCAGCATTATCCTGGTTTCGCGTATACCCGTCATACTTCAAGTTGTCTGGGTGTTGCCTGCGTTCATCCCGCCGAATCACAGAGTTTATCTATGCTCATCGACGGGCTGAACTTGTCGCCTACAGGCAACTCGAATTATTTTGTGTATGAACAGGATAATAACAGCAAAATATTCTCAGTAGATTAATAAAACCTTAACAGAAATGAGTTATCATTTGCTGCCTGAACGGCAAAATGCTTTTTACCGACGTCCATTATAATCTATGCGAAGCGTTTAGCGACACTGCGCATTTTTTCCTTCCGAGTCTTCAATGCCAAACAATAAGATAGCTAACAAATCCTTAGGGCGTCAGGCGCTTCTGTTCCCGCTCTGCCTGGTGCTTTATGAGTTTTCCACCTACATTGCCAACGATATGATCCAGCCAGGAATGCTGGCTGTCGTGGAACAATATCAGGCTGGTATTGAGTGGGTTCCGACCTCAATGACAGCTTACCTTGCTGGCGGAATGTTTTTGCAATGGTTGTTGGGGCCGCTTTCTGATCGTATTGGCAGACGCCCAGTGATGTTAGTGGGCGTGGTATGGTTTATTGTCACCTGCCTCGCGACGCTACTGGCGCAAAATATTGAGCAGTTTACCGTGCTCCGTTTTCTGCAAGGGATAAGTCTCTGTTTTATTGGTGCTGTAGGTTACGCCGCTATCCAGGAATCGTTTGAGGAAGCGGTCTGTATAAAAATCACCGCTTTAATGGCTAACGTGGCTTTGATTGCCCCGTTGTTAGGGCCACTGGTCGGTGCGGTGTGGGTGCATGTTGCTCCCTGGGAAACCATGTTTATCCTCTTTGCTGTGCTGGGCGCGATATCATTCTTTGGTTTACACAAAGCGATGCCGGAAACAGCAACCCGCATGGGAGAAAAACTGTCGTTCCCTGGGCTTTGGCATGACTATAAGCAAGTCCTGAAGAATATTCGTTTTATTTCCGGTTCACTGGGACTGGGTTTTGTCAGTTTACCCCTGCTGACGTGGATTGCTCAGTCACCAGTGATTATTATCAGCGGTGAACAACTGAGTACCTATGAGTATGGGCTATTACAGGTACCTATTTTTGGTGCGCTGATTGCTGGCAACTTAGTGCTAGCCAAATTAACCTCTCGCCGCAGCATTCGTAGCCTGGTCATTATGGGCGGCTGGTGGATTGTTCCGGGTCTGGCAGTGGCCGCTATAGCGACGGTTATCTCTTCACATGCGTATCTGTGGATGACGGCAGGCTTAAGTATCTATGCTTTTGGAATTGGTATTGCTAATGCTGGTCTGGTACGCCTGACGCTATTCTCAAGCGAGATGAGTAAAGGTACCGTAGCCGCTGCAATGGGCATGATCCAGATGCTTATCTTCACTGTCGGCATTGAGCTCAGCAAACATGCTTATATGTCTGGTGGAGCTGGGTTCTTTAACCTGATTAATCTGCTGGGCGGAATTTTTTGGCTAGGGCTGATGTTTGTCTTTCTTAAAGATAAGCAGGTCGGAAAAACGACTACGGTATAGCCGCGATAATATTAAGGAGTCATGCTGATCGCCTGAGTGACCGACATGACTTTTTATGCGTTGTCGTTTCCTGCCATGACACGGGTTGTCGTGCACCATGTCATATCTAATCTTTATTTACCGTGCTGGGTCTGATGTTGCTTCAGTTCTAGCGCAATGAATGATTCAATCATTGTGCGATAGACAGACTCAATGATCTCCTCTGGCAAGCCCTGCTGTCGCGCTTGGTTGCGTACTTTATCAATAACTTGCTGTACGCGATCGGGAGCCCGCACTGCATCGCTATCTTTTTTGAAGGCCGCTGCGGCTTTGACACATTCACATCGTTTAGCAATCAGTGTGACTAATTGTTTATCCAGGGCGTCAATTTCATCCCTCACCGCGTGTATTGATTCAAATTCCATGGTCTTCCCTTTTTAAAAATATATTAATTAACGTGAGCTTAGTAGTAATTTGATACTGAGGCCAACAAAGCTCAGCGCAAATACCCGTTTCAGCCAAATCATCACACGTGGTTGCTTGAGTACATATCGACTCATCATTACGGCACAAGCACCATAGAGCATAAAAGTGATTTGAGTGAGAAGCATAAAAATAGCGCTGAGTAGCAGCATATCGTATGTGGGAGAGGTACTGTCACTGGCAATAAATTGCGGTAAAAATGCCAGGAAAAAGAGAGGTAATTTGGGATTAAATAAATTGATGAATACCGCATGGTGAATAATGTGTAATGCCGATGATGGGGGCTTATCTAAGTCTAAGCGTAATGGACCGTGCTCACTCAATGTTATCCACGCCATATAGAGTAGATAGATGACACCAGCGATCCTCAGGGCATTAAAAGCGTAAGCGCTGGTATGAAACACCAGTGCCAGTCCCAGTAGAGCGGCTAACAGGTGCGGTACTATGCCAAGTGTACAGCCGCTGGCGGCAATCATACTGGCACGATGACCCTGAGTCAGTCCTTTGGCGAGAGTAAAAAGCGCGCCGGGACCGGGGGATGCCACCACAATCAGTGATGTCGTGATAAATTCGATACTAATCTGCATGTTGTCTGCCTCAGTCAAGGTATTTACTGAGTATCTATGACGAGGGTTTAAGGCGTCTTGAACAAAATTGCAGAGTTTTATCTCAGAATAGCTTTCTGATAACGAGCGGGTGTCACACCCAGCTGGCGCACAAAAGCACGCGTCAAATGACTTTGGTCGGCAAATCCACTTAGAATAGCGGCATCAGCAACCGTGTGTTTTTCCGCCAAGTAGCGTCTTGCATGGCGTACTCGTAGTTGCAAGAGGTAGGCATGCGGTGTAATTCCGAGATCTCGTGCAAAACTGCGTAGCAGCTGGAAACGACTGAGCTGACACAGCGATGCTAATTCAGAGAGCGTGATGTGTTGTGTCGGTACGTCATCTAAATATTGTTTCGCTATTTTAATTGATGGCGTAATGCTGGGTCGGTAACGGGCAGTGAGTAAATGATGGCTGCTAATATGCATCATACTCAGTAACAAAGCTTCTTCGAGAGCCGAGTGATCGGCATCTGGTTGATGCATCGCAGAAAACATCAGCAGAAGCTGGCGACTGAGTTGCTTATCGTGTATCTGAGGTCTTAACACGGAATCAGCACGATAATCATCGGTTCGTAGCTCTTTCCACAACAGCTCGGGCTCAATATAAACCATCTGCCAGTTTCGTATGCCATCCAAGGGTACTCCATCGTGGATCTCTCCTGGATTGACAATAATGACATCACCAGGTCCCGCATCTAACTGTCCCAATACACTCCACGAGCGTTGAACTCCCTGGGAGATAACCCCAATACCAATATGATCGTGAGAATGGCGTGGAAATGCGCGACTGCTTTGCAAAGACATCGCTTCGCTACCGGGCATTGGGCTGGCTAGAACATTGACCAGATGAATCGGTTTTACCAACGTTTTATCTCCAGGCAACAGAGGAGCACTGATTCATCGGAACAGGTGCATACGATGAGGCAACGTAAAGTGGTTAATATTTTAATTTTGGGTTTGTGGTATTTCAATAACCTAAAAAAATGCCGGTAGCCTTAAGCCACCGGCGTAAAGGAAAAACGTGAGATTTTTCCTTCTTTTACTGAGTACCTGTCAGGCGTGGCGTTATTTTACTGCCATCCCCGGTTTAGCACCGCTATCCGGGCTTAACAGGAAGATATCTGAACCACCAGGACCTGCGGCCATTACCATACCTTCTGAGATACCAAAACGCATTTTACGTGGTGCGAGGTTGGCAACCATCACCGTTAAACGACCTTTCAGAGCTTCTGGGTCAGGATACGCGGCACGGATACCAGAGAAGACATTACGCTTCACTCCACCCAGATCCAGCGTCAGGCGTAGCAGCTTGTCAGAACCTTCAACAAACTCTGCATTTTCAATCAGCGCAATACGCAGATCGACTTTGGCAAAGTCATCAAAGCTGATAGTGTCACTGATCGGCTCATCGGCGAGCGGGCCACTAACCACAGGTGTTGACAGGGCTTTGACTTCTTCCTGGGAGGCTTCAACCAACGCTTCAATCTGCTTCAAATCGATACGGTTATACAGAGCTTTAAAGTTATTCACTTTGTGGTTAACTAATGGGCTATAGATACCGTCCCACTCCAGCTCAGTATTCAGGAACGCTTCAGTACGTGTGCTCAGTGAAGGCAATACTGGCTTCAGATAGGTCATTAACACGCGGAATAAGTTGATCCCCATCGAGCAGATCGCCTGCAGTTTAGCATCCTGGCCTTCTTGTTTGGCGACGACCCAAGGGGCTTGTTCATCCACATAACGGTTAGCGCTGTCAGCCAGCGCCATAATTTCACGTATTGCGCGACCAAACTCTCGATTACTCCAGGCTTCACCAATACTTTCTGCAGCATCAGTAAAGGTTTTATATAGATCAGGATCAGCCAGCTCAGCGGATAATTGACCGTCAAAACGTTTGCCAATAAAACCGGCATTACGTGAAGCGAGGTTAACCACTTTATTAACGATATCGCTGTTAACACGCTGAACAAAATCTTCCAGATTCAGGTCAATATCATCGATATTTGGCGTTAGTTTCGCAGCGTAGTAATAACGTAAACTGTCGGCATCCAGATGCTTTAACCAAGTGCTGGCTTTAATAAAGGTGCCACGTGACTTGGACATCTTTGCGCCATTAACGGTGACATAGCCATGGACGAACAGATTAGTCGGTTTACGGAACTGACTGCCTTCCAGCATCGCAGGCCAGAACAAGCTGTGGAAATAGACAATATCTTTGCCGATAAAGTGATACAGCTCGGTATCAGAGTCTTTTTTCCAGTATTCATCAAAGCTTGTAGTATCGCCGCGTTTGTCACACAGGTTTTTAAACGAACCCATATAGCCGATAGGCGCGTCCAGCCAGACATAAAAGTATTTTCCTGGTGCATCAGGAATTTCAAACCCGAAGTAAGGTGCATCCCGGGAAATATCCCATTGCTGCAGACCCGACTCAAACCACTCCTGCATTTTGTTTGCCACTTGCTCTTGCAGCGCACCGCTGCGTGTCCAGGCTTGCAGCATTTCACTGAACGCAGGTAAATCGAAGAAGAAATGCTCTGAGTCACGCATGATCGGTGTGGCACCGGAAATGACTGATTTCGGTTCGATGAGTTCGGTAGGGCTGTAAGTGGCACTGCACACTTCGCAGTTATCGCCATATTGATCCGGGGCTTTACATTTAGGGCAGGTGCCTTTTACGAAACGGTCTGGCAGAAACATGCCTTTTTCCGGATCATAAAGTTGCGAGATAGTGCGGTTTTTAATAAAACCGTTCTCTTTCAGGCGACCGTAAATTAACTCAGATAGCTCACGGTTTTCTTCACTGTGCGTTGAGTGATAGTTATCGTAACTGATATCAAAACCCGCGAAATCAGTTTGATGCTCTTTGCTCATTTCGGTAATCATTTGCTCAGGGCTGATACCTGATTGCTGAGCTTTCAGCATGATCGGAGTACCGTGAGCATCATCTGCACAGATGAAGTCTACCTTGTGGCCGCGCATTCGTTGGTAACGGACCCAGACATCAGCCTGAATATGCTCCAGCATGTGACCGAGGTGGATTGAGCCGTTTGCGTACGGCAGGGCGCACGTTACCAATATTTTTTTCGCGGTTTGAGCCATAGTAGGTATTGCATCTTCTGATTAGAAAAGGGATTTTGATATTACCGGATCGGCAATTGTTTAGCAAAATCCAGCGTAAAACAGCGCCTGATATGAATTGCAGCTACGCTTTCTGGTATGCTTAGAACACTGCAATGCAATGTCCGATAAAACCATAAGGAGTTGGGATGAACCAGCAATCCCCATCCAGCTTATCCCCTGAGCAACTGAACGTCATTGTTGCCGGAACCCTGGCTAATTTTAAGCACCCGACCTTAAAACATAACCTCACTACGCTAAATGCGTTACACCATATCGTTATGCTCAATGGCACGCTGCATATTGAACTGCAGCTGCCGTTTGCCTGGCGCAGTGGTTTTGAAGCGCTTAAGCAGAGTTGTAGCAATGATTTATTAAGCCTCTCAGGCGCCAAAGCGATTGAATGGTCGCTACATCATAAAATAGCGACCCTGAAGCGGGTAAAAAACCAGCCGGGTATTAATGGTGTAAAAAATATTATTGCTATCACCTCAGGTAAAGGAGGTGTGGGTAAGTCGAGCACGGCCGTTAATATGGCACTGGCACTGGCCGCTGAAGGGGCAAAAGTCGGTATCCTCGATGCGGATATTTATGGCCCCTCGATTCCGAATATGCTGGGCACCGAACAGCAACGCCCTAGCTCCCCTGACGGCAAACATATGGCGCCGATTGAAGCCTTTGGGCTGGCAACCAACTCTATCGGTTACCTGGTGACTGACGAAAATGCCATGGTCTGGCGTGGGCCGATGGCCAGTAAAGCACTACTACAAATGCTTCAGGAAACGCTGTGGCCAGACCTGGACTATTTAGTTATCGATATGCCACCAGGCACCGGAGATATTCAGCTGACGCTGGCGCAAAATATTCCGGTGACCGGTGCTGTGGTAATTACCACTCCACAGGATATTGCGCTGATCGATGCCAAAAAAGGTATTGTGATGTTCGAGAAAGTCGAAGTACCAGTACTGGGTATTGTTGAAAATATGAGTATGCATGTCTGCAGTCAATGCGGACACCATGAGCCTATTTTTGGTACCGGTGGTGCTGAAAAACTGGCCCAGCAGTACCATACCCAATTGTTGGGACAACTGCCGCTGCATATCACGCTTCGGGAAGATCTCGATGCCGGTACACCTACCGTCGTCAATCGTCCTGAGAGTGAATTTACCGAGCTGTATCGTCAGTTAGCGGGACGTATTGCTGCTGACTTATACTGGAACGGTGAAATTATTCCGGGTGATATTGCATTCCGCGCAGTATAACGGGACTTTAGAATAACAGCGGGAGCACGCTTATTCCCGCTGTCTACTGGCTCGCTAGATCAGTTAATCAGTCTTAAGTGAAGGTGACGCCGGCAACTGATAATGCATTAAGCAGTATAGGCCATCAGGACTTTCGCCTCGGGCTTCAATATACCAGCCATGGCGCTGATAAAATGCCAGAGCATGATGATTGTCGAGTAAACATTTCAGTGAACCGGTGTCAGTGAACTGGCATTGAACGTATTGTAATAATCGGCTTCCCACGCCGTGACTCTGTGCCTCGGGGCTAACAAATAAATGGTGTAGAAAATTATCCGGCACCCATAGTGAAGCAAACCCCACCCGCTGACCAGCTTGCTCTGCCACCCAGACCGATTCATCCTGAGTGACGCTATCGAAATCTTCTCGTTTCCACTGTTCTGCATCCAGCCAGGTCCAGGTTTTGCGACGTGCCTGGAGATATATCTCTTGTAAAAAGGAGCGGTCAGATTCTATAAATTTCCTGATCTTCAATACAATTCCATCCTGTAAGACGATTAAATTTACTTAGCGCGGCTAAGGCTAACCGTTATGCTCAAGATAAAAACAGCTGTAGTTTTCATTACAATATCATCGCAGATCTATATACTGCCCGTTTTAAATACCGAGATTTTGTTCCATGCTAAATAATGATGTCTTGCGCAGCGTGCGCTATATGCTGAACCTGAATAATGATCAAATCGTTGCCATTCTGGCGTTAACCGATACTGAGGTATTGCCTGCCCAGATAGCCACATGGGTAAAGAAAGAGGATGAAGAGGGATTCAGCAGCTGTCCGGATATCGTTATGGCACAATTTCTTAACGGCCTTATCTATTTCCGTCGTGGCAAAGAAGAAGGCAAACCCGCACCAAAAATTGAACGCAAAATGACCAACAATATTGTGTTCAAAAAACTGCGTATTGCTTTTGAGCTGAAATCAGACGATGTACTGGCAATCCTGACCGAGCAGGAGTTTCGTATTTCCATGCCAGAAATCACGGCCATGATGCGTAATCCGGATCATAAGAATTACCGCGAATGTGGTGATCAGTTCCTGCGCTATTTCTTGCGTGGTTTAACGCAACGTATTAAGCCGTCAAAACCTGAGTAAAACCGCCTTCTGAGCGGGCTGCCTGGCACTGAATGAGGCTTGCGAATCGCATAGACAAACTATGTGATTCGACGAGCTTCCTGAACAATATACAGACAACCTGTAGTCTGGGTGGATATCAATCACACCCCATCCCCAGCCGAGTTATGGGGAGCAAATCTGTTATCTACGTCTTGAGTTACCCTTCTCATTTGAAAAGTCTGTACCTGAAGAACAGACCCTGGCCTCTTTATTGTATAAAAACGCTCACCAGTTTTATTCTGATACAGCACCTTGATCCCAATATTTCATCGCTCAATTCTCTCTTTCCTCCTTCATAAATATGACTCTCATCACAATTTAACGCTGTTTTATGATCTGGCTCGTCCTTTTTATCTCTTCGATAGAACGTGTTTCCTCATTGAGGCGGAAAACGCCTGTCTGTTTATAGACAAAATAAGATTTAGTATCTCAATCAACTTAATTGAAGTAATAAATGGACCAAGGTATCGATATGCTCATTGCCAGAGATAATATTTTTTTAAATCAAACCTTCAAGGATAAAAGGGAGATCTTTCGTTTCCTGGCATCGCATGCCGTCACTCAAGGCTGGGCCGAAGATATCGATAAAATTGAAGCCGATCTTTGGGAGCGTGAAAATCAATATTCCACCGGTTTTGAAAATCAAATCGCTATTCCTCACGCAAAAACAGCCAATGTATCTCAGGCCGGCGTTATTTTTATTCGTCTGCTAAAACCTATTGACTGGGAAAGTCTTGATGACCAACCAGTACAAATTATCTTTGGTCTGTTAGTACCGGAAGCGGGTGCCAAAGTTCTGCACTTACAAATTATTAATAGCCTTGCAAGTGAAATTGTTGATGACGAATTTAGAGAGCAACTATTCCTAATTAATGATGAAGAAGAATTATTCCAATATATGAAATCCCGTATCGCAATTGAGGAAGAAGCATGAATATTGTTGGCGTTACATCCTGTATTGCAGGTTTAGCACATACCCCTATGGCAGCTAAATCGCTGGAAAAAGAAGGTGCTCGTCTGGGCCATCAAGTAAAAATGGAACAACAAGGCGCGATGGGTATTTTAAATAAAATATCTGGTGCTGAAATTGATGCGGCAGATTTTGTCCTGATTGCAGCTGATCGCTCAATTGAAGAAGAAGAACGTTTTGCAGGGAAAATAATTATTCGGGTAAAAATCGGGCAATGCGTGAGCCATGCCTCTGATGTTATCACGAAATGTGTTGCGGCCGTTGAGGCGCGTCAGAGTAAATAAATCGGGTGATTTCATGAAAAAAATAATGATAGATATAAAGAATCATCTTATGACAGGTATTTCCTACGCACTGCCTGTCATTATTGCTGGTTCACTGATGGTAGCGGTAGCCAAAATTATTGGGCTGGCTATTGGTGAGTCTAATCTTGATGCTTTTGCTAATAGTACAGGTCTGGAAAACTGGCTCTATCTGACCCAGGATATTGGATTTAAAATCATTGGTTTGATGAACTACATTCTGGGCGCTTATGTCGCTTATTCCATTGCCGGGAAAAAAGGACTATCAGCGGGTTTTGCTGCCGGTTTAATCGCTTCCCTGACGGGTTCTGGCTTCCTCGGAGCCGTCGTTGGTGGCTTACTGGCGGGTTACTCTGCTGAATGGGTATCGCGTAAAATTCGTATTACCGGCTCGGCGGCAAGTTCAGTACCCTTGATTATTCTGCCTTTTATTACTGTTGGCCTGCAAGTTCTGGTGATGTTGCTGCTGTTGGGCGATGTCCTGAGTTGGTTAAATACCGCTCTGATGACGTGGGTTAAAGAGATGACTGAAGATGGTACCAGTACGCTGGTACTGGCTGCAGTTCTCGGTGGGATGATCTGTTTTGATCTCGGTGGTCCGGTTAACAAAGCGGCGTGGGGCACTGCTAACGTGCTGTTTCTGAGTGGCGTCTATTTACCTGCAATCCTGGTTAACGTTGCCATTATTATTCCTCCACTCGGTTATGCTGCGGCACGTTTTTTACGGCCGAATAACTATAGCCAGACACTGAAAGAAGCCGGTAATGGTTCCGTTATCATGGGTATTCTGGGGATCTCTGAAGGTGCTATTCCCTTCACGCTGCGTAATCCAGCACGCTTAATTCCTCTGAATGTGTTGGCTGGTGTACTGGGTACCGTGACGGTGGCTCTGTTAAAAGCTTATCCGGTAATGCCACCACTGGGTGGATTATACGGCGGTTTTACCGTCGGTAACTCTTGGGCTTATTTTATCGGAGCCTTCGTAGGTGCGGCAGTGATTGCCTTTGGCGCCAATATGCTGGTGAATTTTAATGAAGATGAATCCAGTGCTAAGCCGGGTGTAAATAAAGTTACTGAAGAAATTGAAATAAAATTTGATTAATTCTCGCACTTTGCGCGAAGGGAGAAATTGTATGAAAAATAAAGTGGTTCATATTTACAGTCATACTCACTGGGATCAGGAGTGGTATTTCACAACATCACGTTCACGTATCTATCTTTTTAATCATATTAAAAATGTTATTCGGATACTGGAGAATAATGATGATTTTCCCTGTTACCTCCTGGATGCGCAAAGTGCTTTAATTGAAAGTTATCTGCAATGGGCACCTGAAGATAAAGAAATATTATATCAGTTAATCGCTGAGAAACGCTTGCTGACGGGGCCGTGGTATACACAAACCGACCAACTGGTTATTCATCAGGAATCGGTAATACGTAACCTGTGGTATGGAATTAAGGTTGCTACCGATGCTGGTCATAATATGGCGCTAGGTTATGTTCCTGACTGTTTTGGTCAGGGTGGAAATATGCCGCAGATTTATAATCAGTTTGGTATTAACCATGCACTGTTCTGGCGCGGCATTGCCGACAATACCTTGCGGGAAACTGAATTTATCTGGCAGGGCGATAATGGTGACCAAGTCTTTGCGGTGCAGATGCCTTGGGGTTATCACTATGGCGGACCGCTCGATGAAACGCCCGATACTATGGCAAATTTTTTGAATGAAAAAATGTCACCAATAGAGGCTCGTAGCAGCCGTACGAATGTGCTTTATCCCCATGGCTTTGACCAGGCACCTGTACGTGAAAATCTGCCTGCGCTGGTAGAGCAGTTCAATGCCTGTGATACAGAGCGCCATTATCAAATAAGTAGTCCACTGGAATTTCTTGAAGCAGTGGAAAAAGAGGCCACTGGTGACGTTCGGGTGCTGCAAGGTGAATTAACCGAAGGTAAACATTCCCGCGTACATAAAACTATTTTCTCTTGCCGGGCTGACCTTAAGTTACTCAACAACGAGATTGAAGCTTTGCTGGTAAACACACTGGAACCGGTTCTGGCTATCAGCCGCAGCCTTGGGCATGAGTATCCGTCAAAAATTGTCGCGGATATCTGGAAACTGATGTTCTACAATGCGGCTCACGACAGCATTGGCGGCTGTAATAGTGACGATACCAACCAGGATGTGTTCTTCCGTTATAAGCAGGCCCGTGACCTGGCTGTCAATCTGCTGGAGTTACATACTCGACTGATTGCTATTCGTACCCCCCGGGAGCACGATTATACTTTCACGGTATTTAACCCACTGACGAACCAGACTGCGCCACAGATAACCTTTGAAGCTTGGTTACCTGGTATTCCGTTCACCCTGCGGGATGCTAAGGGCAACGCATTGCCTTATATCATTGAAGAGCAGGTTGATCTGACCAGTTATGTACTGAACCAGACCATTCGTCTCAATCCGGGCAAGCCTTACCATAAACCACAAAAAGTGTATCGCACTAAAATTACTGTTAATAGTGGGCTGTTACCTGCCCTGGGTTATACCCGCTGGTCTCTTGATTTTAATGCAGATAGCGCCAGTGAGTCGGTACATGACAACGCCAAGGCGATTGAGAATGATTTCTATCGTATTGAGCTGGAAGGTAATGGATTAGTTTCAATTATCCAGAAAGCCACCGGTAAACGCTATACGCGTCAGATGCTGCTGGTTGAAAATGGTGATGATGGCGACTCCTATAACTATTCGCCACCACGCGGAGATATGATTATTACCTCCGAGGGCTGCCTGACCTCAGCCAGCTGTGAGCGTAATGACCTGAATCACTCTTTGTTACTGAGTTATGAGCTTAGAGTACCTGGTCATCTGGAGGAGAGGGCTCAAGGTATTGCGACCTCGGCCATGAAAGTGCGTGCGCGTATCACACTGCAGCAAGACGATATGATCCGTTTTGCCATTGATGTCGACAACCAGGTACTAAGCCATCGTTTGTGCGTCCATTTTGCAACCGATATTATGGCCAACGTTTCTTATGCTGATCAGTTATTTGGTATTGTCGCTCGTCCGGTACAGTTAAGTAATGCTCTGCAAGTGTGGGAAGCAGAAAACTGGCATGAAAAACCTATTTCTATCGAACCGATGCAAAGCTTCGTCAACCTCCATGATGACGAACACGGATTCACCTTCCATACCAATGGGGTACGGGAATATGAAATCGTGGGTGATAAATTTGACACTATCGCTATCACCCTGTTCCGTTCGTTTGGTTTTATGGGCAAAGAGAACTTACTTTATCGTCCAGGACGCGCCTCAGGTGAGTCGGTAATTGCGACACCGGATGCACAGTTACTGGGGCCACTTTCGTTCGCCTTTGGCTGGCGTATTTATCAGGGAGCATTTGATGAAGCGCAGCATGCCCGGGTATCGAAAGCGTTCCTGACGTCATTCCCGGTTTATCAGGACAGTGATTTCCTCAACGGTCGCCTGCGTTTCTGTCTGAGCGATGAGGAACGTACCTACCCGCAGGAATACAGCTTACTGACACTGCCTGCAGGTTCTGAAGATGCATTAGTCAGTGTGGTGAAATGTGCTGAGCAGGGCGAAGGACTGATTGTTCGGTTCTATAATCCAAGCCTCGATACTATGGCTGTCATACCGACACTGAATAAAGCTCGCTATGTCTTATTGGATGAGACTACACCGGCACAGGTAAGAGCAACGCTCAAACCTAATGATGTGCAGACGTTATACGTAGAAATCGAGTAAAGAGAAAAAAATGAGACTGTTTACCAATAAGCGAGTCAGAGATATTTTCGTTCAGATTGCTCAGGGTGGTGTAACGCAGACTGCTCTGGCAAAAGAGATGGATGTATCTACGCGCACGATCCGTAGCGATTTAAAAGCGTTAAGCGATATCCTTGCTGAGTCCGGAAACAGTCTCATTTATTGCCGTAAAAAAGGGTTTTCGATTCAAATTGATAATCTGACCGGACATCAAATGCTACTCGAAAAGTCGCAAAGTCCCTGGAAAGAGAATAGATCCACGACAGAACGTCGCCGCACGTTACTGACGCTGTTACTGCGCCAGGATGCTGATATTTCGCTGGAAGAGCTGGAGTCGACATGGTTTATCAGTATCTACAGTCTGAGAAATGATATCCAGCTACTGAAACGCCATTTTGCGCTTTATGACCTGAATATCAGCAGTGAAGGAGCCGATAAATTCAGATTATCCGGCAGTGAAATAGCCTTTCGTCGCTGTGCCTACGACCATCTGTTACGGGCAAAAGAGTCAGAGGAAGATTATCAGGAAATTTTTGACTCGACGGTCAGAGTGTCTGATATCAAGCAGATCCTGAGTCACTATGTGGTTCAGCACGGACTGGTGATGAGCGATGTCAACTTACGCTTTTTCACTCTGATTTGTGGGATCACTTGCGAGCGTATCCGTCGCGAAAACTGGTTGCTGGATTATGAATTTGACGCCTGTGAACCGAATCTGAAAGCGATAGCTGGGGATATCCTGCCACTGCTGCTTGGTGATGAGGCAACCAGTGTTCCGCAAAGCGAAATTGACTATATGTCGATGAACCTTGCGGCGTTCTGCAGAACGGCGATTGAGAACGCGCCGGAGCAAGAACTGTATGATATCGAACGCACTATCATGAATCACTTCTTAAGTTATGTCAGCTCGTCGTGGTTTTGCAATGTTAGCTACGATGACTTATCGCGTAAAAATTTACTCAATCATATCAAAGCGATGCGTATTCGTGTCAATAATGGCATTACCATTATTAATCCACTGATTGAACAGATTAAGCGTCATTATCCGCTGATGTATGAAATGACCCTGACCGCTTTTAGTGAACTGGAACATTTCTTCAGCGGTAAAATAAGTGATGACGAGATTGGCTATCTGGTGATGCATATTGGTGCCATTCTGGAAGAGACACATTTGCTGGACAAAGACAACACTATCAGTGCGCTGGTGGTGAGTGATCAGGTTGGGGCATCGACCCGCATTGTCTGCCAGAAGATAGTCAGAATGTATCCTAATATTATCATTGCACGCTGTATTTCAGTTGAGCAATATAAAGCGATGCCTTATGTAGACGAGAATATTGTTATCAGTCTGGTCAGTATTATTGAAGAAAAGAACAAACGGGTTATCTATTTGCCTCCGTTACCAGAAAGATGGCAGCTGGAAAATATGAAGTACTTTTTAACTATCGATAATACACCACCTGCAGCGATGGTGAATTATTTCTCAGCCGACCATTTTTTTGTTTTTGAAGATACGAGCCATACTAAAGAATCATTAATTAATTTTCTTTGCTCGCATTTAGAATCTAAAGGACGGGTAGATAGTGATTATTTAGGATCAGTACTGGAACGTGAAGAGCGAGCGACAACATTATTAGCTGATAAAATTGCCATTCCACATCCATTAGGTCTGGTGGCTTTAAGTACCATGGTGACAGTGGCAATATTCCCTGAGGGTATTGAGTGGGATGCTGGTAAAAATGTGAAAATGGTGTTTATGCTGGCAATCAGTGAAGATGCCTTTGTCGATAGTATGATTATTTATGATTATCTGACAAATATTCTTGACGATGATGTGATCGAGAATTTAACCCAATGTGATAATTTTTCTGATTTTATTTCATTGTCACGGAAATATTTCCTCTAAAAAATAAATAGTATTATTTTATTAAATATAAAGGTGCATCACTCTGATGCACTTATGTCTCTGTTGGTATGTCTAAAAATAATAAAGGAATTAATGATGAAATATAAAATAACTCTCTGTAGCCTACTCGTTATTTCTGCTCCTGCTATTTCTGGGATGACATTTGATACCCCGCAAGGCAGCCTTAAATTATATGGTGACGTTGAATTTAATGTCGATGCTGCAAGTAGAACAGGACAATTAACTTCCTTAAAAACCAGCTCAGGGAAAGACTGGAAGCCGGGAAATGCAGAGCGCTGGGATGTTAATGGCCGTATCTTAATCGGTCTCGATGGTTACCGTAAATCCACCAATAATCAGTTTGCAGGTTTTACCGTACAACCACTTGCCGACTTGTCTGGCACGATGAAACTTGATGATGCGGCCTTCTTCTTTGGCCAGGAGCAAGACTGGAAAGTTAAACTCGGACGCTATGAAGCCTTCGATATGTTCCCGCTTAATCAGGATACCTATATTGAGTATTCAGGTAATACCGCCAACGATTTGTATGAAGATGGCTACGGCTATATCTATATGATGAAAGAAGGGCGGGGTCGTAGTTCTGGCGGGGCGTTATTATTAAGTCAGACCACCGGGCCACTCTATCTTGAGCTGAATGCCTCGTCCCGTAATGGTACAACCTTGTTCCGGGATAACGATTATCACGGTAACACGCTTGAAAATAAGAAAAATGTTATTTATATGCGTCCGGTTGTTGCCCTGATGGTGGATAATGTTACCGCAGCAATTGCTATGGAAAGTAACGTGGTCAGTAATGCCTACGGTTATATCGACAGCAATGGTAAATTTGTCAATCAATCAAAACGTAATGGTTACGGCGCCACTTTTACATGGAATGGACAAAAAACCAATCCTGATGACGGAATGATTGTTAATTTAAGTACTGCGTATATGGATGCGACTGGTGAGAAAGACTTCAGTACCGGGATTAACGCACTCTGGCATGATTTTGAGTTGGGCTATATTTATGCCAAAAATGATGTCAAAGAGTTTAACGTTAATAATGTTGATGCCAGCAACGTCAGTGATTTTCTGTTAGGTAAGTATGATATTAATACTGTTCATACCTCTTACCGCATTCGTGATGTTATGGATATGAATAACTTTGATGTCTACTTAGGTGCTTACTGGTCGCGTATTAACGCAGATGAAACACACGATGATAAAGATCGTTACGGGATGCGTGTAAGATTTAAATATAACTTCTAATGTTACCCGTGGTATTGAGTCTGTTTACTTCATTATTCAGGATATAGATAATGTCGGGCTATCATTTCGCCTTTATACTGTAAGGTATAATAAACAGACTCTTTTTTATTTCCGTTATACCCGGCATACTTCAATTGTTTTGCGTCTATCGCAATTTTCAGGAGGTGATATGTTCTATCTGGGGCTGGATATTGGTGGCACGAAAATGGCTGCCGTGGTTATTGATGAGGCAGGAACAGAACTCGGTCGCTATCGCAAGGAAACAGAAAAAGAAACGTACCATTCATTTCTGGACGGCCTTGAAGAATTCATTACTGTTATTAAACATGATATTAATGCTGCCTTTGCTATCGGTATTGCACTGCCTGGCAGCATTTCACCGATTAACGGTAAGATTAAAAATTCCAATATATTGGTACTGAACGGCGAGGATCTTAAATCTGATTTAGAAGCTCGTCTGGGGTTGTCGGTCATTATCGCCAACGATGCCAATTGCTTTGCCCTGTCTGAAGCCTGTGATGGTGCAGGGCAAGGGCACAATGTCGTTTTTGGTCTCACGCTCGGAACCGGTTGTGGTGGTGGTATCGCGATACATCAGCAGATGTTTTCTGGTGCCTGGGGCAACGCCGCAGAATGCGGTCATATTACCCTGCCGGGTTTCAGCCCAGAGCAGGATGGACCGAGCGTGCGTTGCTACTGCGGTAAAGAAAATTGCAGTGAATCATTTGTCTCTGGTACCGGGTTGGCGGAACGCTATACCCAGTTATCGGGTGTCACACGCAGCGCCCCGGAAGTCATTCGTCTGGCAAAAGAGGGCGATATTGTGGCGCAGGAACAAATTGCACGTTTTCGTCAACAACTGGCCCGTTTGCTGGCAGCGGTCGTCAATATGATTGATCCGCATATTATTGTTATTGGTGGTGGCTTATCGAATGAGCCGATACTCATTGACGATATCGCCCAGGAAATCGCACCTCTAGTCTTTACGGATACCTTTTCGACGCCTGTTGCTAAAGCACAGCATGGTGATAGCAGTGGTATGCGCGGTGCCGCGTGGCTTGCTGTCAGAGCACTGGCAAAATAACGGAATACACTCATGCTCAAACTTACCAATACGGTACAACACTATGCCTGGGGCAGTAAAACGGCATTAACTACATTGTATGGTATACCGAATCCAGCAAACCAGCCGATGGCAGAACTTTGGATGGGGGCGCATCCTAATGGTAGTTCGATTGTCGAGGACTCCAGGGGATACACCCGTTCACTTCAGGAAGTGATTGCAGAAGAGGCCACGATGCTGCTGGGTGAAGCGGTTGCTACACGTTTTGGCGAATTACCGTTTTTGTTTAAAGTGTTGTGTGCCGGACAGCCACTCTCTATTCAGGTGCATCCTAACCGACAAGCCGCGCAAGTTGGTTTTGCGAAGGAGAATACTGCCGGGATCCCACGTAATGCGGCAGTCAGAAACTATAAAGATGCCAATCATAAACCCGAACTGGTCTATGCGCTGACGCCATTTGTTGCGCTGAATGGTTTTAGAGATTTTACACAGATAGCGAATTTACTGCTGCCACTTGCCGATGCTCACCCTGCTATTGTCGATTTTCTGGCGCAACCGCAAGCTGATACTCTCCGTCTGCTATTTACCGCCTTGCTGGCCATGGAGGGTGATAAGAAAGCACATGCTCTGGCACGACTAAAAGCGCTGATGGCTGACAGTCAGGGTGAACCCTGGGATACCCTGAGTAATATTGCTACCTACTACCCAGACGACTGCGGCCTGTTTTCACTTTTACTGTTAAATCTAATCAAGCTGATGCCTGGCGAAGCGATGTTCCTGTTTGCGGAAACGCCACATGCTTATCTGGAAGGTGTGGGGCTGGAAATTATGGCAAATTCGGATAATGTATTGCGGGCTGGATTAACGGAAAAGTACATTGATATTCCTGAACTGATAGCGAACGTTGTCTTCAAAGAAAAGCTCGCCCCACAGTGGTTGACGACTCCTGTTCGCGAAGGAATAGCGCTACATTTCCCGGTCCCGGTCGATGACTTCGCGTTCTCCATTTATACCCTGGATTCTAGCGACACCGTCCTGCCTGCGGGGAGTGTTGCTATCCTGTTCTGCACAGAGGGGGATGTCACCCTCTGTGATGGCGAGCAGGTTCTACAACTGGTGGCAGGTGAGTCGGTATTTATCGGGGCCTGTGAGCCTGCGGTGGCCGTCAGTGGTGCAGGCCAACTGGCACGAGCCTATATTGGTAGCTTTGATTCGCCAGCATAGCAAGTATCAGATAATCTGCACGATACCCGGGGGCTTACCCCGGGTAAGTTTATTGATGGTGTGCTGCACTCTTACCAGGTATGGCGAATACCCACCGCATAAAGACGGAAGTCCTGGGTATTATCGCTCCCATGGGTGAGTTGAACCTGCTGACTATTTTTTGAATGTTCCCATTGAGTCTGTTCCCATGCCAGGTTGGTCCACAGCGTTGTTTCAGGCGTCAGGTTATAGTTCACAATCAGCCCTAAACGTAAACCACCCGTATCAGCGCGATTGGTGGTCTGGCCGGTAACCGTATTGTAGCTCTTTTCGTTCAGGTAATAACGGAAGTAAGGCTGAATATTCCACTGCGCATTAATGGTGGTCGGGAAATAGCCGCGGATCTGGTTCTGTTCCCAAGTTTTATCACCATGACTATTCCACGTCTGGTCACTGTAGAACATCAGCTTGGCCAGCATTTGGTCGTTAATCTTATACTGGAAACCGTGCTCACTTTCCCATTCCCAGTCATTATAACCCGGGCCCGAGAAGGCATTATCATAGTAGTAAACCGCATCCCAGAATACGAAAGAGAATTGATCGGTAAAGTTATAGCTACCACCAGGGATTAACCAGTATGAGTGATACGAGTTTTTGGCCGGCATGCCACTTTTAACATCATGAGACTCTTTACGATAAACGAAGCTGAGATTCAGGTTAGCATCCTGAGTTTTATATAGAATACGATTAGCCTGAAGCAGCAAACGGTTACGGTTATAAGATGTCTGTTCTGACTTAAAATTAGTCGTATAGTTACGCATGGAGACTTTATACTCCATAAAGTAGCTCCACCTTGAATCTATTGGCTGAATAGCCACCTGAACCACTGGGCTAATTTTATCAAAGACTTTTTTTTCATTAACTTTATGGCCTTTAAATTCTTCAATTTCTAAAAATGTATTGCTGGAAATATTAAACTTTGATTGATCCGTTTTTTTTGTTTGTTTTTGCTCTGCCGCTTGCTCTACGGCTTGCTCTTCAAGAGGTTCGTCAATTACTGCATAACTAATAGTAGGTAATGTAGTTAACAGTAAAAATAAAGAAGAGTGCTTAATACAGTTCATAGAATACCTGTTGATTATAAGATGTTGGTATTATTGATGCTATAGCAAAATTTACTCACATTATTACTGGTGTTTAATTCAGGCGTAGTTAATGAACACAGATATTATCTATGGCTCATTTCCTTCACAAAATATACCCGTCATACTTCAAGTTTCTTGGGCATTGCTAGCTCAGCTAACCGAATCACATAGTTTATCTATGCTCATCGGTTATCTTTGCTTTGCGCCTACAAGCAACTCTAATTATTTTTGGTATAACACCTGAATCACGTGAGGCGTTATGCTACAGGCTATCATCAATTTTATTTTTTATATCCGTCATCATCCCAGTTGTCTGAGTGAGTCTGACATCTGTGGACAACGCGAATCATTTTAGGTCTTAGTGCGAGTTTATATTTAAGATATATAAGGTAACTAAAATAAGTTAACTCTAAAGAATAATCCCTACCTTATTCTATATCGGTAGGGATTATTAATTTACGGCTGGTAATGTATGTTATTTATTATCTACCCGAACAAACATAACCGTCAGTATAAAGGACAGGGCAAATACACCGCAGACGCCAAGAATTGCCTGAATAAAGTTCTGGGTGCCACCGGCTAAATAGGCTGGCAGGCTAAATACTGATGACAGAATATAGCTGGTTAAGTGAGTATCAAGAGTAACAGAAATAGCACCGAATATGCCGGCGGCTACGCTCGCCATCACTAAGGCTTTAGTATATTTAGTCAGAACACCAAATAATGCTGGCTCGGTGATACCTAAAATGGCGGTCACCCCAGAACCTAGCGTGATAGAGGATTGCTCTTTCGTCGCGAGTTTACGTTGCTTATACCATACTGCAACTGTCGCTCCTGCAATCGCCATATTTCCTAAGCACATGATTGGCATCAAGAGATCTTTACCATACAGTGCAAAGTTATTCAGGCTGATAGGCGTCATGCTGTGATGAATACCAAACACTATGGTAATTGGTCGGGTCAGGCCAAAAACAAATCCCGTCAGTGTAGGGGAGATATCAAGCAGGGAGCTGACCACCCAGCCAGCACCATTACTGAACCAGATACCGGCTGGTGCGACAAAGGAAAGCACTACCGTGGAGGTTACAGTAAAGGCCAGTAATGGTGTAAATACCGGTTTCGCGGTTGAAGGAACAAATTTATCAACGAAGGGGGTTATTTTAGATAACACCCACACGGCTAAAATAGCCGGTACAATAGCGCCGCCATAATTGAGCAGTTCGACAGGGACAAAACCAAACACCGAAAGCTCTGGTACCTGGCCATCAGCCTTAAGCTGAGTGGCTTTTTCCAGTAATTTTGGTGCCATCATCGCGGCGGCAACAGCTAAGGCAATATATTCGTTAACTTTAAAGACTTTTGCTGCTGAGAAGGCAACCAGCATTGGTAAGAAGAAAAACACCGCAACAGAGATAGAGCGGAAAAAGAAAACTGTATCGGAGGTTTCAGAGATAACATTGGTGGCAATAAGGCCTGATAATAGCCCCATCAACATGCCTGACCCCGCAATTGCAGGGACTACGGGACCAAAGATACCCGCCACAATACGCATGGCATTCTGAAATAACTGACCTTTTTTTTGTACAATCCTGGATTCGGTTTTTTCCTCAGTCGCTGAGTGAGTGCTGGACAAGGCATTGAACCATTTCTCTACCTCGACACCGATAACGACTTGAATTTGCCCTTGGGCTACGACAACACCCTTAACACCTTCAATAGCTTCAAGCTTTGCTTTGTTTGTCAGTGACTCATCAATAAGCTTGAATCTCAGTCGAGTCATACAGTGAGTAATATTTTCAATATTTTGATTACCGCCTAATGCCGCGGTAAGTGCTGCTAATTTTGCGCTAAACGCATCGGCTTTCGCTGTCGATGCTGGTGCAGCTGATTTATCGGTCATCATAGTATCCTGGTGATATTCTATTTATTCGCTCATATTAGCCATTGCTAGAGATTATCCAATCGACAAAATGGTGATAAATATCACATTAATTTGCCTGAAATAAGAAAATCAGACTATTTTTCGCAATTGGTACGTTTTTATGACGCAATCCTAAATAGGAACGAACCAGTTAATTTAAAGTGAGATCTACCTCTTGATATCTGCATTGTTTCACTGTTTCATGCATGTATTCTGTAAGCTTGAGGCGGCTAAAAGTGAACCCAAATACGATTTCAAACATTCAATGCATCATTACCCGACCAGATCGCCATAACTTGATTACTGTCGTGGTTGAAACAGAGTCTGGAGTAACAGGATTTGGTTGTGCAACCTTCCAGCAACGTCCTTTAGCTGTAAAAACAATGGTTGATGAATATATAAAACCATTATTGATCGGTAAAAATGCCAATAATATTGAAGATCTCTGGCAAATGATGATGGTCAATGCTTACTGGCGTAACGGACCGGTTATCAATAATGCTGTTTCCGGGGTTGATATGGCACTTTGGGATATTAAAGCAAAATTAGCCGATATGCCGTTGCATCAATTATGGGGGGGGAAATCACGGGACGCTATCCAAGTCTATACCCATGCAACCAGCGATACGATGGAAGGGTTGTACCAGCAAGTCGATAAATATCTGGCCCAAGGTTACAAGCATATCCGTTGTCAGCTTGGTTTCTATGGTGGTGTTCCCGTTGATATTCATACCGCTGAAGTTCCGACAGAAGGTTCTTACTTCGATCAAGATCAGTATATGGACAACACGCTAGAGATGTTTAAGCAATTGCGTGAGAAATACGGAAAATCATTTCATATTCTGCATGATGTGCATGAAAGACTGTTTCCTAATCAGGCTGTTCAGTTTGCTAAAAGAGTCGAAAAGTATAGTCCCTATTTTATCGAAGATATTCTGCCCCCCAACCAAACCGAATGGCTGGACAATATTCGCAGCCAGTCTGGCGTTTCGCTTGCCTTAGGAGAGCTATTTAATAATCCTGAAGAGTGGAAGGCACTGATTATTAACCGCAGAGTCGATTTTATTCGTTGCCACGTTTCGCAGATTGGCGGCATTACACCGGCCCTGAAGTTAGCACATTTATGTGCAACCTTTGGTGTACGCGTTGCGTGGCACTGTCCGCCAGATATGACACCTATCGGTGCCGCGGTAAATACCCATCTCAATGTACATCTGCACAATGCGGCTATTCAGGAACATGTCACCTATCAGCCAAATACGCTACAGGTATTCAAAAATGCCGCTGAACCCAAAAAGGGTTATTTGTATGCCTCCGAGATTAGCGGTATTGGTGTCGAAATGGATTTAGATGCGGCGAAGGCGTTTCCTGTCGAATATCGCCCTCATGAATGGACACAATCCCGACTGCCTGATGGTACGATTCATACTCCTTGAGAGAGCAAAGGGTCGCGATTTAGCGACCCGTTTCACCGCGATAGTTGAGGCTTTCTGAGTTGAACTGGGTGTGGTAAGTGCATTGATAATTGATATCAATAATATCACTGACCACAAATACCTCTCCGGTTTTTAAAAAACCTCTATTGGTAATATTCATCGCCGCAATAGAACGTTTACAGTCGAGTAAAATAGCATCTTCTTTAGATAAATTAATCGCTCGGTAGGTGGTTAAGTAACTATCAATTTCTAATCCTAATGACAGCACATGTTTCTGTAGAGAATTTTCGATAACCTCATTTGAGATATGAGAAAAAATACTCACTGGCAGTATCGTCTCTTCAATTTGCGTCACTATTCCGTGTACCAAACGTAATCTCTTTATATGCCAGAGATATTCATTTTCATTGATTGAAAATACTTGTATTTCATGTGGCGTCGGTAAGCGTTTATTCAGTTTGATTTTTTTGTATGAAATTTCCCCGAATTTATTCTCTGTAATTGAGTTATAAATAAGCGGCTTGCCGATAATAGCGGTATTAACAAAGTATCCCGAACCTATTTTAGATTTTATTACCCCAATAGCTTCTAATTTAGCCAGGGCTTTTCTCACGGAAAAACGAGAGGTTTCATATTTTTCAGAAATTTCTCTTTCCGATAATAATTTTACCGTAATCACGCCCTGGCAAATTTTACTGATAATATCTTGAACCAGCTCTTCATATTTTTTCATGATAAATCTGCCTGTTTGTTCTTAGAAAACTATATTAATCCTATCATCATATTTTACGCTATAGTTGTTGGCAAAACATATTAGTTTTGTGATGTAGTGTGAGATCGACCGTTATCTGGTTTTACAGTTTACGATAAACATACGGCAGGCAGCATCACCGAAGTCACTGATGCTGTTAAGAGAGTAGCGCAGGGGTGACTGCGCTATGTTAATCAGAGATTATTTTCTACCAGGCATATCTGGAATAATCAAATCCCCACGTAAGACATAGGAACCCAGCACATCTTTCGTTTTCTGATTGAGCCACGCCACTATTTTTACTGCCATGGCATCCATCGAATATTCAATCGCAGGAATATTCGGGATACCCGGGTAATGTAATGATCCGGCAAGACTAAAAACCATGATGTCATCTGGCACTGATTTATTAAATGCCTGTAGCTGGGGAATAACATTCTGAGCTTCCTGCTCATCCGCAACCAATAAAGCATTAAAATTGAGCGTCGCACTATTATTCAGCAACTCTTGCAGGGCGACAGATGAAGAGGATGAATCCATAAAAATCAGATCACGATTAAAAGGCAAGAAGTTGTTTTCCAGAGCGCGTTTATAGCCTAGCAGGACATCGTCCACATAACCGCGAGTAGCGGTGTTAATTAAGGCTATTTTTCTTTTTCCGTTCTTAATCAAATAATTGCATGCCGTTTCTGCAGCAAATGCATGATCAAAATTGATACTGTTGGCCGCATCGACATCCATACAGTCGACCAGGATGATACTGTCATCTGAAAGATTAAGTGGGAAACGGGCGCCAATAACCAGCACGTCATCACAAAGCCCACAGGACAGTTCATCAAGTGCTTGCATCACCTCTGTTTTGTTGCTGGCAAAGCGCAGTAACAGATGCTTTTGATGCTGGCTAAGATGTTTTTCAAGCGCATACAGATAGCCGGTAGTCTGATTGATATTTTCTTGCGCACAGATAACACCAATGCAACCCGTTGACTGGCTTAGCAATGATTGCGCGATAACATTGGGTCGATAATTTAGTTCTTCTACGGCTTTGAGTACCGCCTGGCGGCTGGCTTCTTTAACGCCGCGTGAACCACTCAACACCCGTGATACTGTGGCTTTAGAAACCCCAGCAAGACGTGATACATCGTTGATTGTAGACATAATTCTCTCCTGGCAGGTTGTAGCCTTGGTCTGTCATTCTTCAATGCGGCTCTGGCCCACCGATAGTAACGCTCTGAGTATAGTCGTTTCCATTTATCATGGAAACCGAATTTCCGTAACTCGTCAAAATAGATGTCCAGCCAGTAAAGTGTGAGGCACCCATCAAATAAATAATCCCCATATAGAATGGACTTTGATGGCTGTCACAGTTCCATTCACTTCGCATGGAAAACGGTTTCCGTATGGTGTCATAGTTGGTCCGCGAAATGATTTTTATCTTTTGAGGATGGATGTAGATGTTCAAGATTATGTTGTGTTGTTCCGCAGGGATGTCCACCAGCATGCTGGTCAGAAAAATGCGGATTGTGGCCGAAGAAAGAGAGATACCCGTTGAGATTGATGCATTTGGTATCTCTGAGTTTGATAGTCAATTCCCGCGCTATCAGGTGGTTTTGCTCGGACCGCAGGTGAAATATATGTTAGGTATGCTCTCAGAGAAGGCGGCTGCCCACGGTATTCCTGTTCAGCCCATCGATATGATGGATTACGGAATGCAGCGCGGTGATAAAGTCCTGGACTATGCTTTGTCGCTCATTAAAGCGACCCACTAAGAAGGTATTCACATGAGTTCTCTCTATCATTCGATGGTTGCTTCTATTGAGCAAACCATCACTCCGTTAGCCGGTCGTCTGGGACAGCAAAAATACGTTATTGCTATCCGTGACGGCTTTACCGCTGCACTGCCTTTTATGATAATCGGTTCGTTTATGTTGGTGTTTATTTTCCCACCATTTTCAGCTGACACAACGATGGGATTTGCACGAGCCTGGCTGGATTTTTCTCAGACTTACCGTGAACAACTGATGTTGCCTTTTAACCTCAGCATGGGGGTGATGACATTCTTTATCTCAGTCGGTGTTGGTGCGAGTCTGGGGCGACAGTTTAATCTCGACCCAGTGATGACAGGGTTACTGGCATTTATGGCCTTTTTATTGGTCGCAGCACCTTTTGCCGACGGTAAAATATCTACCCAATATCTGTCTGGTCAGGGGATTTTTACTGCCTTGATTACGGCAATATATTCCACCCGGGTTTATGCCGCACTGAAACAACATAATATTACTATTCGGCTACCGAAAGAGGTGCCTACGGGGGTCGCGCGTTCTTTTGAAATCCTGATCCCAGTTTTGGTCATTATGGCCACCCTGCATCCACTGAATCTGTTTATTGAATCGCAAACCGGCATGATCATTCCCGAAGCGATTATGCACTTACTGCAACCTTTAGTATCGGCATCAGATTCTTTGCCGGCAATATTACTGTCGGTATTGTTGTGTCAGATTTTCTGGTTCTCTGGTATTCACGGCTCACTGATTGTCACGGGCATTATGAGTCCGTTCTGGATGACCAACCTGGCAGCAAATCAGGCCGCACTGGCGGTTGGAGCAAGCTTACCGCATGTCTATTTACAAGGTTTCTGGGATCACTATTTATTGATTGGCGGCGTTGGCTCAACACTACCGCTGGCATTCTTATTATTACGCAGCAGAGTGGCGCATTTACGGAGTATTGGTAAATTAGGCGTAGTACCCAGCTTCTTCAATATTAATGAACCCATTTTGTTTGGTGCGCCAATCATTATGAATCCGATTATGTTCATCCCCTTTATTTGCGTGCCATTAATCAATGCCATTCTGGCTTATACCGCCACCCAATTGGGCTGGCTGGCACAAGTCGTCTCTTTAACGCCATGGACCACACCCGCTCCGATTGGTGCTTCCTGGGCCGCAAACTGGGCCTTTAGCCCTGTAGTTATGTGTTTGATATGTATGATGGTTTCAGCTCTTATTTATCTACCATTCCTGCGTGCTTACGAACATACATTATTAAAAACTGAAAGTAATAAGCCCAATGAGGCGTCAGTGATTTCAGATGCTGCTCACAGCAACTCATAATGACAAGTGATAAGAGAAAAGACCCATGAAATACCAATTTCCAGATAACTTCTGGTGGGGCAGTGCGAGTTCAGCCCTGCAAACCGAAGGCGAAAGCCTGCAAGGTGGTAAAAGCGCAACAACCTGGGACGCCTGGTACGCCAGCCAACCCTCGCGTTTTCATCAGCAGATTGGCCCGGATGAGACATCAACATTTTATCGTCACTGGCAGCAAGATATCGGCTTACTTAAGCAACTTAACCACAACAGCTTTCGTACATCACTGAGTTGGTCGCGATTGATACCGAATGGAGTCGGGGAGGTAAATCCAGAGGCTGTTGCCTTTTATAACAATGTAATAGATGAACTTTTAGCACAAAAGATCACGCCATTTATTACTCTGTTTCATTTTGATATGCCGATGGCCATGCAGGATATTGGTGGTTGGGAAAACCGCGCTGTGATTGAGGCCTGGAAGCACTATGCGGAAGTTTGTTTTGAGCTATTTGGTGATCGAGTGAAGCATTGGTTTACCTTCAATGAACCTATTGTTCCAGTAGAAGGTGGTTACCTGTATGACTTCCATTATCCAAATGTAGTGGATTTCAGACGTGCAGCTACCGTGGCTTACCATACCGTTCTGGCACACGCGATAGCGGTTAAAGCGTATCGGGCGGGTCCGTATGACGGGGAAATCGGTATTGTACTTAATCTGACACCCTCATACCCACGGTCGCAGAATCTGGCTGATCTCAAAGCGGCAGAATACGCAGATCTGCTGTTTAATCGCAGCTTCCTTGACCCAGCATTACGTGGTGAGTATCCACAACAACTCATTGATTTATTGTGTGATTACGATCAAAAACCAGTGTGTTTAAAAGGGGATGAAGCCCTCATTGCTGAGGGGAAAATAGATCTTCTGGGGATCAATTACTATCAACCGCGGCGAGTAAAATGTCGTGACAGTGCCGTAAACCCCGAATCGCCTTTTATGCCTGAATGGTTATTTGATAGCTATGAGATGCCAGGGCGAAAGATGAATCCTTATCGTGGCTGGGAAATTTATGAGCCTGGAATTTACGATATTCTGACTAATTTACGGCTTAATTATGGTAACCCGCGCTGTTTTATTTCTGAAAATGGTATGGGGGTTGAAAATGAAGAACGTTTTTTACAGGATGGACAAATAAACGATCAATATCGAATTGATTTTGTTGCCGAACATCTCAAGTGGCTACATAAAGGTATTAGTGAAGGATGTAATTGCCTTGGCTATCATATGTGGACCTTTATTGATAATTGGTCATGGTGCAATGGATATAAAAACCGCTATGGATTTGTTCAGTTAGATTTATCCAGTCAAAAACGGACAGTTAAAAAAAGCGGTGAATGGTTTGCCAGTACGGCAACGAATAATGGGTTTGATTAATCTGGGAATAAATAATGATAGAATTAGAAGAAGCAGTAATGGAAATTATTGTTAATGCCGGGCAATCCCGTAGTCTCTGTTTTGAAGCGCTTCAGGCCGCACGTAAAGGTGAAATTGACCGAGCCAAGAGTTTACTACTTGAAGCAGATACATTTTCCCGTCAGGCACACCATATGCAAACTAAGCTAATTGAACAGGATGCGGGGGAAGCCAGACAACCAATGACATTAATTATGGTGCACGCTCAAGATCATTTAATGACATCTTTATTAGCAAGAGAATTATCAGAAGAAATTATTCACCTGTATCAACGTTAATATCACTGATATATACAAATATTATCCACATTAAATGGAGATATTATTACAGCCAAATATTAAGTAAAGTACCCTGCAATTAAATTATAAAAATTCACTTTGGTGATGGCACAGACATTCTGTCCAATCCGAATGGAACAGTTATTGTCTAAATAATGATTTATTAAAATGAGGTTGCGATGAAAATATTTAAACAGCTTCCATTAACGATGGCGGTTATCGCCGCGCTTTGCCCTATTTCTGTGTTTGCACAAGGAACAACCCAGGTCACAATTACGCCTGAAGAGTTAAATAAAATTGTTGCTCAGGCGGTAGAAAAAGCCCTCGCTGAGCGGCAGGATAAAATTGAAGCGACGTTGATTCAAAATAAAAATATCGATGTCGTTGATACCTCTTCCGTTCTACCGCCCACTCCGGATACCGCAATTCCCTATGGCCTGCAATTCAATGCTTATGCGCGTTATGGAGCACAAGTCCAGACGGGTGATATGAAATATGTCGGCGTTGACGGTTCATATAATGGTTCTTCAGCTATTGGCCGTTTGGGTAATGAGGGCAATGGGGGAGAATTCCAGCTTTCCAAAGCTTTCAAAGGTAACAATGGCGCGATATGGGATGTTGTGGTCATGATTGATCACTGGGGTGATGAAGTTAACCTGAAAAAAGCCTATGCCGGTGTGACGAATCTGTTTGAATCCCAACCTGATGCCTATTTATGGGCGGGTCGTGATTTCCACCAGCGACCACAGCAGGGGATTAACGACTATTTCTGGATGACTCATGATGGACAGGGGGCGGGGATAAAAAATCTCGACCTCGGTGTGGTTAAATTCGACGTCGCGGGTGTGGGTTCAATTGAGTCCTGTAGCCCACAAGTCATTACAGATGAGTCTAATCCGTCACGTATTACCTGTACCGGTGGTTCAGGGACGGGTGATAATGGCCACTACGCAGTGACCTCAAAGTTACATGGGATAAAACTGGGGCCTGTCGATTTTGAGCTTTATACCAACTATGGATTTGATTCTAAAGCCATTGAGAGCAAAGAAAAACTTACCGCCTGGCAAACCGCAGTGGTACTGAGTCATACTGGCGAAAATATTGAAAATAAATGGGTCACTCGCTATTCGGATCACGCGGATAACAGTGTCTATAACAAAACCAGCGACCTGCGCACGATTTATAGCAGTGTTGAGGGAACCTATAAATTTACGCCACAAACCTCAGTTACCTATCTGGCAGCATTTCATGACTATGACCGCAGCCAGCATAAGGAAGAGAGCCGCCGCAACTATGGTGTGATAGTTCGTCCTATGCACTTCTGGAACGATGTCTATTCAACCTGGCTTGAAGCGGGCTATCAACGCGTGGATTATGAAACAGGTGGTGATAACAAAGGCTGGAAACTGACACTTTCCCAGAATGTCTCTATCGATATGGGGACTGATTTCAGACCTATGCTACGTTTCTATGTCACTGGTGGTGAAGTCGATAATAAACATACCGCAACCACCAGCGCTACCGATACTGAAAATACTCGCCTTGATGCCTTTAATATAGGGGCAATGTGGGAGGCTTGGTTCTAGTTCCACTATATCGAGTAACTGCTTTCGCGGTTACTCGATGCCCGGTCTTGCACAGTTTCCCAGAGACATACCCGCCATTACAGCCAGAAAGCCACCGACGATACTGATCAGTAAATAACCCAATCCTACTATCAATAGCCCAGGGGAGGTCATAACTTCAAAAGCGCCATAAACAAAGCTGCTGAACGTTGATAATCCGCCCATTACTCCCGTAGCCACCAGCGCATTCACATATTGGTTAATACGATTACGCTGTAATAGCGCAGCGGTTATCCCCAGTAAAAACGAAGCAATAATATTTGCAGCGAGAATATCCATAGGAAAACCATCGCTGAAAGAGGGGACACCCAGCATCAGTAATTCACGACAGATGGCACCGAATGCACCACCGATAAAAATCAGAATTGCCATATTCATGTAGGACTCCTTACATTGCAAGCCAGATACCCAGTGCCGCAGCAGCAATACCCGTCACTACGGAGAGTAATAAATAGCCAGCAGCCAGCAGTTGCTGTTTTGTCTTTACCAGTTTTGCAGCGTCCAGCTGCATGCTACTGAAGGTTGTATAACCCCCCAGAATACCGGTTAAAATGGCCGCATGCAGAAATGAACCAAAACGGTCATGCCAGTCAATGACGAACAGCGTGCTTAAAAAACCAATAATAAAAGCACCTGAAATATTAATAATAAAAGTACCCAGAGGAAAATTTCCGTGATAACGCTCACCGGTCATTTTTCCGACCCACCAGCGCAGCAGTGAACCGCTCCCCCCGCCGATACCGACCCAAAAAATATCTATTGCTGTCATGTAAGATCTCTTTTTATCAGTATGTTACAGTTAATTCTTGTTGGTCAGGATAATCTATTGGTGACCTGTTTACCCGCACAGAGATATAAACATAGCTTAAGCCTGTTATTCCCTCCAGAGGAGTGCCGAAATCGTCTTTCTCATACATATTTTCAGCCATCATTCCATCCGGTAACTCATCCAGTATGAACTGATACTTGGATGGGGATCCTTAGCGCATAAATATGGATTTTTTTATCTCTGTCAGACACGGAATGACCATTTTTTGCCTCGTCATGTGATTCTTTTTCATTGTATATTAATCTGTTTCTGTACTGGCTTTAACCGTTGGTGCAGCGCAGTGCATGATGATGTGGTGCTAATGGGCGACGGACATCCATCGTCAACGCCGTCGTACTCACTTTTATACTCAGGTCTTTTTCTATGAAATCGAATCCTCATGCACCTTTGAGCAGCTTTATCGATCTCATGCTGGATACAGTCTTTGCGGTCGATGCCTATGCCAATATTGTTTATGCGAGCGCGTCATGTGAACGTATTTTTGGTTATACACCGAAAGAAATGATTGGCAAAAACATGTTTGACATGATGCTGCCTGAAGACCGGGAAATAACCCGAAACTCGGTGGTGGCAGTGATGTCAGGTAATCCTCAGTTCCATTTTGAGAACCGTTACGTTCATAAGAATGGGCAAGTCGTCAATATCATGTGGTCAGCACGCTGGTCACCGGCCGATCAATTGCGTATTGGTGTTGCCCGCGATATTACTGAACGCAAACGCGCCGAATCGTTACAGTCTGCGTTTTATTCCATTTCTGAAGCTGCACATACTGCCGAAGATTTGCTCAAATTATTCCAACGTATTCATGAAATAGTCGGCACGCTGCTTCCTGTCGACAATTTTTCCGTTACGCTCTACGACCATGAAACGACTCAATTGAGTTTCCCTTATCATGTGGATGAGTTTATGGCGACTCCTGACTCTTTCACTCTGATCCCCGGCACGTTTTACTCCGAGGTTATTGAGACAGGTCAACCTCTGTTGTATATATCTGAGATGATGACTGACCGGCAGGAAGAGCTGCATATCTCCTTTGGTACGACGCCATTCTGCTGGCTGGGTGTGCCGCTTAAATCCCATAGAGGTATTATTGGGGTGCTGATGGTCAAAAGTTACCCGGGGGGTGTGCGCTATAACGAACAGGATCAGGAGTTACTGCAATTTGTTTCGACGCAAATTGCGACTGCCGTTGAGCGTCAGCAAATGCAGGCCCGACTGCAGCATATGGCGCAGTATGATCAACTGACTGACCTGCCGAACCGGGGTTTATTGTATGAACGACTGAAAGCTGCGCTCTCTGCTGCACGACGGGATCAAGGCCAGCTGTCCCTGTTGTACATTGATCTCGACAAATTTAAGCAGGTTAACGATACCCTCGGTCATGGTATGGGTGATTTGCTGTTGCAAGAAACTGCTGTGCGCCTGATGTCGTGTGTGCGTGAATCAGATACTGTCGCGCGTGTCGGTGGCGATGAGTTTGTGATTTTGCTGCAGGGAATGATGGTGCCCGAGGTGGTGGCAGAAAAGATAAGCGACGCTTTTAATTCGCCTTTTATCCTCAAAGGCCACAGTTTGACCATTGCCCCCAGTATCGGGATAGCGCTCTATCCACAGCATGGTACCGACGAGCGTCAGCTTCTCGAATATGCCGATAAAGCCATGTATTCAGATAAAAACAGACCGCTGATTTAGGGTGTTTTTGTCATGGATATTATTTTATAGGACATAAGCTGGAGTACCGTCCGCTTTTATACCCGTCATACTTCAAGTTGTCTGGGTGTTGCTGTAGCGAGGACAAGCAACTCGAATTATTTAGGGTATGTAGAGATTGTATCTTTGACTTTCCACTGGCATTATCCTGATTAGCGATTAACGGATGTTAATCGCAAGTTTTTGATTTTGATTTAAATGACTCGGGGTGCCCTTCTTTGTGAAGGCTGAGAAATACCCGTACCACCTGATCTGGATTATGCTCTAACCAATATCCATCATGGTTCTGTAATCCATGTACCCACCTGCGTACCTAGGTAGATTTTTATGCATATTAAGCACCACGCTTTGCTCTCTTCCAAGCTACTTACCCAGTAAAATCTCGCTCTGGTTATGTCGAAGATTTTTAAAATGTCGGCTATATACAGGGTATCGCCTCTATGGACGCCACATGATTTACGCAGGACAGTGCGTACTGGGCTGTTGCGTTTGCAATGCCCGAATGAGGTTGCTGAGGCTGTACTGGGGCATACGCGTGGTGGCGTTGAAGGTATTTATAACTTGTACAAGTATGATGTTGAATGCAAAAAATGGTTGCAGGTGTGGGCTGATTATTTGGATGGGTTGGTTTCTGGATGAATGAGATTCCGGGGAGCTGGATGACGCTGCTCCTGCACTGTATGGGGTCAAGGCTACGTTACAATCCGCTTTAACAAAAGAGGGGCAGTTGGTCACACCACCTGGATTCAAGGTTGCTGGAGATACACAGGTCGTTGTTGAGGCGCTGACAGCTAACAGTCTAACCGCGAATGTTTGGGGAATGTGGTGATACTCACGCCTTTATGATCACAATTTCCACGAATTTCAGTGTCAAGTGATTACCTTCATGTAATATCGTCAAGACTATTTAGTATCATCGAAGTAGGAAACATATTACACAGGAGACGTGACATGGGTGACTTATTAGTACGGATACTGGATTTTATTTTTGGGATGCTAACCGGAATGGCTTCTAATGGAGAACTGAGTTCAGCTCAGGCTATTTTTGTTGTGCTCTTTGCAGTATCACTTCTTATCTGCTTATGGAAAATAAAAGTAATAATTGAATTTTTTAAAGGTATGAAAAACGCAAAATTAGATGAATACAACAGAATGCTGGAAAAGTACCCATTACCTGATATTGACCAAGAGATTATCGAGTTGAGTATTTCAAACATTATTAGATACCGTATATCTGGTATTTCAGATGTTGCAATGCAAAGTGTTGTATTCAGATTACTCTCTGAAGAACAAGAGCTAATTTCACCAAGTTTCTTCAAAAAATTCAGAACATTTTTATCCATGAAAGATGGAGTCATTGTTTTCAATAAAGGCTTGGGATTCGGATTTGAATGTTTTATATATGGCTTTCTTTCTGTACAATATCTTTTTCTTGCATTTTTATTTATGGCTCTATCTATTTACAAAGGTGACGCCATATCTTTGTGGCAACATCTCACCCTGTACACAATGATTGCAATACTTTTCATGATGTTTATTGCATTTGGGAAAATGATCCCATTGCCAAAAGAGTGTCGTTTGATGTCAGAAATATTGCAAAAACAAAATACACCCCCTCCATCCTCCGATTAGCAAATGCTTTAATAGTAGATCTCAGTCCGAGTAGAGTATTTGATTAATCGTCGGAAACTTCAAATTATACTCCGGACTGAGCCAATTAGACCATGCTCATAACTCTTCCCTACATTCATTTTTCAGTATAACCAATTACTTTTTTGAGCGCAGTTGCACCTGACACGGGATTTCACTGGCCACTGATTTTATACCATCCAATATAGGAGTAATAATTGCCCGGCATTCAACCGGCAAACTCGATTGAACATAGAGGGTATTGCCTTTAGGTGGCGCTTCTGGTGCCTTCTTTTGGGGTGACAACAACCAGAAAAGAATAGCAATGATGATCGTGATAATAGCTGTGATGATTGTCTTTAATTTTATTGGGAGCATTGTGAATTACCTTAATTAGTATTGAAAACGTTATAAAGCACACCGGTATAAAATGCAGCACAGATCGCATGATACAATACACGCGATGGATTATCCCAGCATGGGATGAAATACGCGCAAGGAATATCTCTGGTTAAATGATAGTCTGGATGCACCAGAACAAAATTGATGACTTTTAGTGTGCTGGCAATATCAATAAACTCTTCACTTTCTTGGCTGTCGATGATAATAACATTTAAATCCACATAGCGATCAGGAAATTCATACTCTTCTGCGGAGGATATCTTTTTATATAAAACATCACGTTCGAAACCGGGTAACTTACTTTCATCTATTGCTTCTGGGTTACATGTGAATATATTAACTTCGAGATCGTGCTCTGGCATTTCGAATAATGGAGGTGCTGAAAAATTCGAATAGCAAACATTATCTTCTACATAATAGGCTTTCATATGAGTGTTCTCAATGCAAATGAAGGGGTGAATATAGGTAGGCACAAATGAACTGACGGCCATCCAAAGGATAGCCGCCTATAAATTATAACCAGTAGAAATTAATATGATGATTCAACTTATCTTGCAAACGATGGTTATCTGAATAAATAGACAAAAATGTCACCTCCGCGAGTAACAGATAGTATGCCTACAATGACAGTGGCAATTACCCCTATAATTCTGTTGTTATCGTTAATGGTGTTTTTTACTGCAACACACATGAAACCATCCAAAATCATGTTTGCTACATTCAAGTAGAAATACTCTTTTGCAAACGACGGTATGTTAAAATGATCTCTTACCAAAATAATCAGCACTGTAGGTAAAAACCACCACAGCCAGAACGTTACTGTTAACCCATAGCCGCCACGCAGTAATTTTTCCTTTACCGTATTTAAATCATTGCCTTCACTTTCTTTAGGTTGATTTTCATTTGTATATGACATTATCTATCCTTATCCAATAAAATTTTATTCGTCCTAATTTTACCAACCAGATTAGCCGCCCGGTTATAACCAATCCTGAAATGATATTGAACAGCAGTGACATTGTTTTTCAGTTCACCACTGACAAGCATATTAAGTGTTTGGTCATAAAGTGGATCTGCTGGTAACTCATTATTTAATTCAATTGGCATATTTCCTCTTATAAAAAGGTAACCTGTATGTGTAATTAATTACACATTGCCATTTGAAATTTTCACTTATAAATGCCAGAGAGTGAGTTCCCGGCATTCATGCCACAATAGCTATTGCATTCCTCAGTAGCCTGGACATTAACGCTATTCTGGCCCCATGTCAGGGTGATTAAGCATTGCTCTTTATCTCGCCATTGCAAGGTAGTATGCTCCGCTGTCTCAGCAATAGCAGTGGCGATCCCTTCCACTTCACAAGCGTGCATATCCACATTGGTGTTAATCGAGAACTTTGCCTGTTGCCCATTACTGCCGACAGCCTGATTTATCCATCGGGTTTCTGGTAGATAAAGGTTTTTCCTTCCATTTTGGCGGCTACCGCTATATTGCAAAACCAGCTGCCAGCCAAGACCGCTAATATCATGTTTTTCATCGTGCTTCCTTGTCAGTTAATACGGATGTTTTTAACGAATCTCCCCAGTGTCAGCGGCTTGCGTTTCTCCACATAAAAGTAAGCTACGTTGAATGCTGATTTCTTATGGTTGCCTTTCCCCAGTGAGGGCCAATCACGGAAAGCCTCTATCTGGTCTTCTGTATAGGGGGTGGTAGAGAAGTCGAACAAGACCAGCAAGGCTTTGCCCGGATACTTCATCAGCTTCTTCATTTCCGTACTGTTGACGGTCGCGGAGACGGTGGATTTCGCTGCTGTGGGCTTGCGTACCGCAAACTCAACCGCCACATCATCAATCACAAAATCAATGTAGCCATTACCTGTTATCGTCCCCGGTAGTTTCCCCTGTACCTCGGGTGATACCGCATCGGCAAAGTACCCTAATAGGTAGCAACGCACCAAGGGAAGTAGTTCTCTTTCGCTGCATTCATTCAGACGAAGTGTTTTGACAAACTCTTGCCGGTATAGCGAGTGGAAGAGGTATTAAAAGCTTTCGGTTACCGATGTGATGGTGGTCGCCATTGCTATCCCTTTTTGGCATGAATCGAAGGTGCCTTATTGAGATAACGACTCGGCCACAACTGTTCTGGTGTCATGCCCAATACCCCGGCAATCAGGCGTTCAGCCTTGGGGTAGTGTTGGCTGAATGCATTATTGAGTGTGCGAGGGGCTAACCCCTGTTCGCGTGATAACTGTGACAGGCTCACTCCCCGCTTATGCAAGGCCGCCACAATGTCAGCCCGATGCCAATCCTCTAGCCTTCCCTTAGGCCGCTTTTTTTGCGATGCTACGTAGTTATTCACAATATTAACTCCTCTGTATCAGTACATGGACATTAAATGCGAATAAAAGATACTTATCAAGTTTCCTTTGTGGGTTGTTTTGCCGATTGTTTTTAACGCATTGATATCTGGATTAAAGTTTATGGAAAATAATTTGCCGCAAGAAACCCACTTGGATGATGATCAATGGCTCTCAGCACCCGCATTTGTCGGGAAACCGGGTATGCCAGGCACCGCAAAAGGTTGCCGCTTACGTTTGGAGAAACTGGCGGCTATGCACCCAGACATCAAGAGAAAGAGAACTGGACATAAGGGCTTTGAGTACCATATACGTGCTGCGGGGATGTCGTTGCAAAGTGAGCGTGTGGAGCAGCAGCAGAAAACGCAAATAGCCTCACCCTATGGCAGCGACGAGCAACTTAACCTCTGGGTACAACTGTTCAAGACCATGAAGCCGCAATCGCGTGACAGGCTATTAAAGGAGGCACTGGAGCAGGTCGCTGATGACCTCATGCTGACAGCTAATGTAGAACCAGAAGTGATGATGTTGGCCCGCCAGTTAATGACTCTTTCAGAAGAACAGCGCCAGCAACTATTGAACACTATTTCACACGCCTAATAGAGTCTGAATAGGTATTTCAGGCTCACTTCAAATCATTATTTAATTAATAGTTTCTTGATGAAACTATTTGCTGTTGCATATATTATTTGATAAAATGTCATAACTGGAAAGTGGCTATATTCAACCAGCCAAATCAATAATATTTAATTAATCCTTTACGGGATGTACAGCTGTATTTCAAATTCGACTAATTGACTATTTTAACTTAAATGGAAACGTTATGAATATCATCTATCAGGAAGACTATAGGCTTCCCGTTAATCAAAAGTTGATTGAACTATTATTTAAAGAAATGGACAAGGCTCCGCCAATAAATCAACAATTGAAAGCTGCGTCATTTATTTTTAGAGACCCCGACTACAGTGCCGAGTTTGGTGGCTATCATCCAGTGGAAATCCGGCTAACCAAAAAAGAAGAACGTTGGTTTTTTGATTACATCACTGACTTTGCTTATATGGGTCGGGTTTACCCTGAACTAGAAAAGGAAATTGATTTTAGCTGGTCGCAACAATATGCCTTTCATTCTGGATTAGACGACCTTGGTCATAAAGCGGGTTGCGAATTATTTATGCTATGGCAATCAAACTTTATTCAGTATTACGACCTAGACGTTTATACCGTCCAGTTCCTTTGGAAAATCTAAGTTAATTAAATCCATTTGGGGTATCTATTGTGGTCAAGGATAGAGGGATTGTAAGTATCTCAGCTTTAGTTCCACACACTTTTTGAGATTTCCGGTTTTTCAGCCATCAGCCGATATTCTTCCGGCGTCAGGTTATTCAGGGATTCATGGGGCCGCTCACTGTTATATTCATTCAGCCAGCGTTCCGTAATCTCCCGTGCTTCGCCAGAGCCAGTGAGACTAATTCTGGGCCATTGTCCATCCCGGATATCCACGGCTTGCCACGATCCTGTCCAGCACCCGCACCATTCGCTGCGCCGGGATATTCAGGTCTATTTCTATAGCCAGAGCTTCACGGTTAAAATCATCGACGACATTGAAAGTCCGAAAACGTCGG